>Ga0187803_10000122_pt1 | contig 32509 bp, 21 predicted proteins | sample NC_wetland_sal_i_2_FD_132425 | JGI IMG/M metagenome (GOLD analysis project Ga0187803, IMG submission 132425) | Wetland sediment microbial communities from Neuse River Estuary, North Carolina, USA - Control_3 | ecosystem: Environmental > Aquatic > Freshwater > Wetlands > Sediment | place: USA...
ACCCGGGCAAAAGAATTATGTTCTTCAGGAATTTCAGCGCACATTGCCGCGAGCGGTACTGGTCGTTGATATCGCCATCAATGTGATTGGAGTACGCCAGGTAGATCAGCTTGGCGCAGGGATCAAAGTAGCGGTCATTCCAGCGATCCAGCCGCAGCCCGGAATTGATGCCCGGTGCGAAATCTTCCTGCTTTGTCAGGTCCAAGAGCATGAATTGCCGCGTATGCAGACGGAAGCCCTGCTCGCGCAGCGTTTCGTCCACCGGCCCGCCAAAAGGCATCAATTGCGCCTCGATCCGCTGCATTTGCGGCAGCGCCCTCATGCTGAACAGCATCTCCTCCAGCAGGCGCCGCCCAACTGGTCCCTGCTCTTGACGCGTAGAAACATACATCCCGCCGATCAAGCCCTTATGATCTTCCAGGACATAAAAGGAATAGCCGACAGCAGAATCGTTCTCCATCGCCACGCAGCCTGATAGTGCGTGCGCCTCCAGAAAACGCTTGATCAGTTCCAGCGCGCTGCGGTAATCCCAATGCAATTCCTCCCGCCAATGGCCGGCCTCTTCCTGCAGAAGCGGCTCCAACTGGCGCACAGTCGCCTGGCGAAGGTCGATAATATTCATGGAGCGGGCTTTACCCATGTCCCCTGGATGCATCTGCCATGATAGCGATTCCAGCGGCCCGCTGCCAAATCCCCGCAAGCGGGCCGATACAAATCGGGCACATTGTAAGGAGAAGCTTATCAGCAGGCGGAAAATCGCGTGCTAGGCTACAAAAGGAGTTTCATCAAGGATAGAATCGCGCAAAGCACGAGAATGAACCGGTTAGACGCCGGCATTAGAGCCCAATGCCCATGTCGATTGTGGATGAATTGCGGTATCCAACATATTGGTACGCGAAGTTAGCCGTTGTCGTGCTGACGCTGATCTTCTTTGTGGTGCTGGCGACAGTGGCCATCGCGGGCGTCCTCACCTACTGGATCATCAAGCCGCAACGCACCAGCTCCGAAATCAGCATGGCCAGCTTCCCCGGCCGCCCCGATGAAATGGATTTCTCCGTTCCAGGGCTGAACCCAAGCTCCCGCAAAGGCTGGTTCTTTCCCGGATTGCGCGGGGCTCCCACGATCATCTTGTGCCACGGCTATCAATCCAGCCGCGGCGAATTGCTGACGCTGGTGTCCGCGTTGCAGGACCACCAGTACAATGTGTTTGTGTTTGATTTTGCGGCCCACGGCTCCAATGCGGGAACCACGACGTTCGGCTACCGCGAAGCCGATGAGGTGCGCGCGGCGATTGATACCCTCGCGACGCGCAGCGACATTGACGGCACTCGCTTTGGACTGTGGGGTTACAATCTTGGCGCTTATGCCGCGCTGCGTGAGGCGGAGAGGGACAAACGAGTTCGCGCGCTGGCGCTTGACTCGGTTTATAACGAGCCCAAGCAGATGGTCAGAATCGGAGTGGAAAAAACCGGCGTGGGCGGGTTCCCCCTGATGATCTGGTCCGCGCAGACGGCCTTCGAGTGGTTGAACTACAATTACAAAAACGATCCACCACTGTCGTCCAAACTGAAACAACTTGTGGATGTGCCCATACTGTTTATTCAGGCGGCAGATGACCCCGAACTGGGCGCAATCACGCGGGACATGTTCCTGAAGGCCCCGGAGCCGCGGGAACAAGCCCTCATCGCGCACGGAAATTTTGTGAATTTGCCGGAAGATGACAAACGCGACTACGAGAATCGCGTGGTGAGTTTCTTCCTAACGCGGCTGCCCATCAGTTCGCCCGTCGCGGCTCCCGCCGTTGTCGCTCCCGCCAGAGGCGCCAAGCCCGCCCGATGAAAACCTTTCTTAGACGCACGATAGATTGGGGCAGTTCTAATGAGGGAGTGAAGCTGAACGAGGACGGTGGACTCGATAGGCGGTCCAACCCGTTGAGCCTAACTCAAAGGGCTCGAATGAACATCTCCACGGCGCTTTGACATAGAGATCGCAATGCCACTCCGCGCTCAAGGGGAGCAGCAAGAACCCCTCCTTCGGACTTTGTGGATTCCAGGATTGAATTTCACGGTGAAGATAAAAATTCAGTCCAAACTGCTGCCCCCTGTTCATCGATGACACATAAAATTCAGTTTCGGGAGGATGGTACGACTGAATCCTTTCGAGTTCCAACGCGAGCGATTTTGCGGAGGGATCCGGGGTCAACCACGGACGGGCGAGCGGGTTGAACGCACAAAGAAGGATGAGAATCGGTACAACGCAGAGTGGAGCTGAATAACGGAGAGATCTGTTGCGACTGACCATGTTTGCCAACAGCAGGTTTCCCAATCCTAGAAGAAGTACAATGAAGCCCGCTGAAATCATCTTCTTGCTTTGGTCGATTGAGGCGGCGTAGGACCTGCCCATCCAAAAAAGTGCGACGGCTGCCGGCAACCCCACGAAACTAAATCCGAACCGAATCCAGCGAAATGTCCTTTGCCCCTCCGGAGCCAAGCGGATGCATGACAATGTCAGAAGAAGACCGATCGGTGGCACTGCAGGGAGGATGTAACCAGGAAGTTTTGATTTTGAAATGGAAAAGAAGAACAGGCAGAAGATCGCCCACGCGAAGAGGAACATCGAGGCTGGTGAAAACTGAAGCTTGCGCTCTCGCCGAAATAGGCTAAAGCCAACGGACCAGAGCAGGGCGAGCGTCCACGGCGCAAAGGCGATGAGAAGGACAGGAATGTAAAACCAGAATGGTTGGATGTGCTGGAATTCGGGGGTGAGGTAGCGCTTGAAATTGTGCTCGATGATGAAGATACGGAAGAAATCGGGATTACGATGCGCACAGAGAATGTACCAGGGCAGCGCGGCCAGGCAGAAGCTGGCAATCGCGATGGGATGAAGACAACAGAACGCGTCGCGCCAACGTTTGGTGAACGCCGCCCAGAGAAGAACGGCACCGCCCGAGAGAATGATTGCTGCGGGGCCTTTTGCAAGAACGGCGAGGCCGAGAAAGAAGCCGAAGAAAAGCGAGTTGAAAGAGGTTGAGGAGGTGACGGACGTGGAGGACGTGGAAGCTGGAAGGAGGCCCAACAGGCGGGCGGCGAACACCATCGCGATGGTAAGCATGCCGGCGAATGGCATGTCTGTGGCGGCGGCGTGGGAAAAGCCGATCATGCCGATCGTGGTCGGGAGAAGCAGAAGAAGCCAGCGTGCGGTTTCCGCGCCGTAAACGCGCCAGGCGAGCCAGGCCATCGCGAGTGTGACGAACAGAGCGGCGAGGGCGCTGGGGAAACGCGCGGCGGCGTCGCTCACGCCGAAAACCTTGAAACTCAGAGCCGCGCCCCAGTAATACAGGACGGGCTTTTCAAACCACGGCTTGCCGTAGAGGAGCGGCGTGACCCAGTCTCCGCTCTCCACCATGTCACGCGCAATCCACGCGTAGCGAGGCTCATCGGGACCGACGAAGCCGATGGCACCGAGGTTGTGGAAATAACAAAGGTACAGTGTGGCCAGGATCAGCAGGATCCAGGCGAGGCGTGCCGCGGGGGACGCGGGGTGATTGTCCAGGGCAGAGCTGTCAATTTGCGTCACGGAACGATGAGTCCAGCATTCTAAGTGTATCTTGGAATGGTGGAAGTCCGGCATACTGACCTCCACAGGAGTGAAGAGACCCAGCGAAGATGATCGAGCGGCTGCAATACGCGGTGGCGTGGACCTTCGTGAAGATGCTTGGGGCGTTGCCACGCCCAATGGCGCGATGCTTTGCAGCGGCCGCAGCTCGACTTCTTTTGCTCGTGATGCCGAAATTGCGCAGGATCGCCGAATTGAACCTGAAGCTTGCATTTCCAGAATGGACAGGGCAACAGCGTCGCGCCGTGATGAAGCAAATGACGCGAAACTTGGGATGGATGGCGGCGGAATTCGCGCGTTTTCCGAAGTACACGAAGGAAAATGTCGAAAAGGTGGTGGTGCTGGATGGCCACGAGAACTTTTTGGCAGGGCAAAGCCGCGGAAAAGGCGTGCTGTACCTGACCGGTCACATCGGGGCATGGGAGCTTTCTTCTTTCGCGCATGGCTTGTACGGGTATCCATTGCACTATATGGCGCGGCCCCTGGATAACCGGCCGCTGGATGTGCTGGTGAATCGCTATCGGGGACTTTCCGGCAATAAACCGATCTACAAGAACGAAGCGGCGCGGACCATGCTTCGCGTCTTGAAAGACGCCGGAACAGTGGGTGTTCTGGCGGACCAGAACACCATGCCGGAGGAGGGAGTCTTCGTGGATTTCTTTGGAACGCCCGCGTGCACGACGACCGGAATTGCACGCGTGGCGCTGCATACCGATGCCGCGGTTGTCCCCGGTTACGCGTTTTGGGATGAAAATCTGCGGAAGTACCGGCTGCGATTTGAGCCGCCAGTGGAGTTGGTGCGCACCGGCGACACCGAGCGCGACGTCTTGGAGAACACGCAGCGGTTCGCAAAGGTACTGGAGGAAATTATCCGAAAGTATCCAGGGCAATGGATTTGGATCCACGCAAGATGGAAGATCCGGCCGAAGGGCGAACCCCCTTTGTACGAGTTTTTGTCGTGAATGAAAGACAAGAGTCCACTTCAGAGGTAAAGAGAGAACGCAAAGCGAGAGAAGAGGGGTAAGGCGATGAAGCTGACGGCAGAAGAATTGGCAGAGAGGATTGGCGCGAAGTTAGAAGGAGATGGGGACCTGGAGTTGACGGCGGTCGCAGCTCCGGAACGCGCGGGAGCAAAACACCTTATCTACGTGGAAGCGGAAAAGCATATGGAGCGAGCGGTGGCTTCCGCGGCGGCATGCGTGGTGGCGAGCGGAGGAATTGCTTTGCCAGGGAAGACGGTATTGCGTAGCGCGCAGCCGAAGGTGGCATTTGCGAAGGCGGCGGCGCTTCTGCTGGAACGGGCGCCAATTGCCAGCGGCGTGCATCCAACGGCGGTAGTGGCGCCTCTGGCGCGCCTCGGAGCAAATGTTGGCATCGGGCCGTTCGTGGTCATTGGGGAGGATGCGCACATCGGAGACGGCACCCAGGTCGGAGCGCACAGTGTGATCGGAGCCGGTTGCTGGATTGGGGAGAACTGCCGGATTCATCCGCGGGTGACGTTTTATGCGGGCGCGCGCATTGGGCACCGCGTGGAGATTCATTCGGGGGCCGTGATTGGCGCGGACGGATTCGGCTACGCGTTCGACGGAGAACGATATTGGAAGTTTCCGCAGGCCGGAATTGTAGAGATTGGAGACGACGTGGAGATTGGGGCGAATACAACGATCGATCGTGGCTCGCTCGACGATACCCGGATTGGAGAGGGGGTAAAGTTGGACAATTTGGTGCACGTGGGCCATAACGTGCAAATTGGCCCCCATTCGGTGATCGCCGCGCAGACCGGAATTTCTGGCTCGAGCCGCCTGGGGCATCACGTGATTTGCGGTGGGCAGGTGGGCATCGCGGACCATTGCACGCTGGAGGACGGTTCAATTGCGGGCGCACAAGCGGGGATTCCCACCGGCAAAACCATACACAGCGGACAAACGGTTTGGGGCACACCGGCGCGGCCGCTTGATAAATTCAAGGAGGCGTATGCTTGGTTTGCGAGGCTCCCGGAGCTGGGGGAGCGGATCAAAAAACTTGAAGAGAAAAGCTGAACGCAGAGGAGTAAGAAGAGCCGCAGAGCCAGCGGAGAATGTGAAGAGTAGGTGAAATGGCAATCGCGCACGCAAGAGAGAAGACGTTGTGGAGAATGATCGTGGTTGGCGGCCACACACGCAGCATAGGCAAGACGCAACTGGTGTGCGATGTGATTCGCGCGTTCCCCGGCACCGAGTGGATCGCTGGCAAAGTCACGCAATACGGACACGGTGTCTGCGCAAAGAATGGGGAGAATTGCGATTGTGCCCCCGCAGAACATGTTTGTGCGTTGGATTGGGAAACTCGAGGGGACACGGGCACAGACAGCGCGCGCTTTTTGGCGGCTGGGGCGAAGCGCTCCTTCTGGCTAAGAACGAAACAAGGTTATTTGGCGGAGGGCTTGCCGCTACTGCGGAAAGCCTTGCGAGAAAGCACAAACGAGGCCGGTGGAGCAGCGAACCGAGCCGTGATTATCGAGAGCAACTCCCTGATGCAATTCCTGAAGCCGTCGCTGTACTTCGCGGTGATCGATCCAGTGAAGGACGACTTCAAGGAATCCGCGCAGATGGCGCTCGACCGCGCACATGCTTTAGTGCTGCGCGGGGAGATCGGGGCCGAAGCGCCGCCCGCGCCGTTGTGGATGAGATTGCCGGCCCAGTTGATGAAGGAAAAGCCGTCGGTGCTGCAGCGCGAGGGGCAGGATTTGCCGGAACCGCTGCGGGCTTTGGTGCATCGAATTTTAGAGGGGCCCCCGGACGTTGCCGTGTAAGAGATTGTGACAACTTGGGGTTCCAGATTGAGCATCTTAATCGTTGACCCTGTTTCGAGGTACGGCGATAATAAGGGAGTACTGGGGGTACCCCGGCTCGCGCGGATCCCAGTTCGCCACGGAAGTGTAACGCAACAGGCAAGTTAGTTCTATTTCTTAGGAGGATTCCTTGAGGTGTATCCAAGTGGATTCCCCGGTATTGCTCGAGGGGGAGCACGGATGGCGTCGTTTGTACGAGTAGGAGAGGAACTGCCGGTCGCGCCGGCGCCAACTCCATGGCGTCAGGCATCCTGGGCCGAGCAGGTGGAAACGGCCGTCAAGCACGGCGCAGAGTATCTCCTTTCGCTCCAGGCCGAAGAAGGGTATTGGCACGGCGAATTGGAAGCCGATACCACACTCGAATCCGACTACATTTACTACCTCTACGTCCTGGACAAAGCCGAACCAGAACGCATTGCCAAGCTCGCAAACTATGTGCGCCGGAAACAGATGCCAGATGGCGGCTGGCCGATCTATCCCGGCGGTCCCTGCGAGTTGAATGCCACGACAAAAGCGTATTTCGCGCTGAAACTGGCCGGCGATTCTCCCGATGCGCCACATATGGTGAAGGCGCGGGAAACGGTGCACCGGCTGGGCGGACTCGAGCAGACCAACTCTTACGTGCGCTTTTATCTGGCCCTGGTTGGCGCGGTGGGATGGGAACTGGTGCCCGCCATTCCGCCGGAACTGATGCTCCTGCCGAACTGGTTCTACTTCAACATTTATGAGATGTCTTCCTGGACGCGCGGAATTGTGATTCCGATGGCGATCCTGTCGTCGTTGCGGCCGGATTTCCGCTTGCCGGAGCACGCGAGGGTAGACGAGCTGTTCAAGGACCCATCGCAAAAAGCGGCGGCTTTCAGCTGGAGCAAACAATTTCTGTCTTGGAAAAACGTGTTCCTGGCCGTGGACCGCGGGCTGAAGCTGTATGAGAAGCTGCCGTGGAAGCCGCTGCGGCAGAAGGCGATTCGCGAAGCAAAGCAGTGGATGGTGGAACACCTGGAGCGGTCAGAGGGCCTGGCGGCGATATATCCCTCGATGATGAATTCCATTTTCGCGTTGATTGCGCTGGGGCATGGACCCGACGACCCGCTGACTTCTCGCGAGATCAAGGAATTTTCGCGGTTTGAAATCGAAGAGGGCGATACGATTCGACTGCAGCCGTGCGTTTCGCCGGTGTGGGACACGTGCATTGCGATGGTGGCACTGGAAGAAGCGGGATTGCCGGCTGATCACACCTCGCTGGTAAAAGCCGCGGACTGGCTGCTGTCGAAGCAAATTCTGGGCGGTGGAGACTGGCAGATCAAAAATAAGGATGCCGAGCCGGGCGGTTGGGCATTCGAGTATCGCAACGATTTCTATCCGGATGTGGATGACACCGCATTTGTGCTGATGGCGCTGCAGCGCGTGAAGTTCCCGGACACCAAGCGGATGGAAGGCGCGATGCGGCGGGGAATTCAGTGGCTACTAAGCATGCAGAACCGCGATGGCGGCTGGGGCGCCTTCGACCGCGACAACGACCGCCAACTGTTGTGCAATATTCCTTTCGCGGACCACAACGCGATGATTGATCCTTCGACCGCGGACGTGACCGCGCGCGTCCTGGAGTGCCTGGGCCGGTTTGGATGGCCCGCGGATCACCCGGTGGTTCGCAAAGCAGTGGACTTCCTGACAGAGGACCAGAGCAAGGATGGGTCCTGGTTCGGGCGCTGGGGCGTAAATTACGTGTACGGCACAAGTGGAGTGCTGCGGGCGCTCGAAACGGTTTCGATGACGGCGCAGGATTACTGCCTGCGCGCGGTGAGCTGGTTGCGGCAGGTGCAGAAGGCTGATGGCAGTTTCGGCGAATCGTTGAACAGCTACGAAGTGGTCTCCAGCAAAGGCCAGGGCAACAGCACACCTTCCCAAACGGCCTGGGGATTGATTGGCCTGTTGGCCGGCGCGGATCCGAACGATCCGGCGATTGCGCGCGCGGCGGCGTACCTGATCACGCAGCAGCACTCCAACGGGTCGTGGAGCGAAGAAGATTTTACCGGCACGGGCTTTCCAGGCGTTTTCTACCTGAAGTATCACCTGTATAAGGATTCTTTCCCGGTTTACGCCCTGGCCCGCTACCGCAATCAGGCGCAGCGCGCGGCCGACTATTGTGCCGTGAAGTTCGATCCCCGCGATTTCCGGCTGCGTAGCGGACTGTACACAGCGCGCGAGCGGCGCACTTCCTAAGCAACCAGATGCGGTACCCCCTTGGCCTGGTTTTCGATTCCGCGAAACATCTTGTAGTGAGAAAACTGCGAGGCGAGCGGAAGGTCCCTGTAATGCTGTCGCTGGACCCACTCGGCGCATGTGTGGCTGCCTGTAGCGGGGGCTCGGCGGGCCGGTCCATGCTCACCGTGGAGCAATGCCTGGCGGCCATGAAAGAATGCAATACGCCAGTCGTGTCCATCTGTGGAGGCGAACCCCTGGAGTATCCAGAAATCGCCGCGTTGACGCGAGCGATCCTGGACCGCGGCCACCACCTGTTCCTTTGCACCGACGGCACGCTGATTCGGCGGCGGCTGCACATGATCCCTCCCTATACCAATTTCTTCTGGAATGTGAAGCTGGATGGGACAGAAAACGTACACGATGCGCGCACAAACCGGCCCGGCCTGTTCGCGGAAGCGCTCGATGGGATCAAGGCGGGGAAGAACGCGGGTTTTTTCGTGGTGGTGACCAGCACGATTTACCCAGACACAGACCTGGGCGATCTGGCGGCCCTGTATGAGCGGCTCCACGCCATGCACGTGGATGGATACTTGCTCTCGCCGCATTATCCGGAGCAAAAATTGTGCCGAGAGGGCAGCGCAAAGTTTCATGAGAAGATGCACCAGCGGTTGCGCGAGGCGAGCGACCTGCTGGACGAGTACAACCTCATGATCTCCCCCATCTATCTGGAATATTTGCGGGGCGAGCGCGAGCTGAATTGTAGTGTTTGGGGTGCGCCGGTATATGGTCCGGAGGGGTGGTCTGGGCCGTGCAGCCTGCTGAATGTGCGTTACGCAAAGAGCTACAAGGCGCTGCTGGAAGAAACCGTTTGGGAAAATTATGGCCGCGGCCTGAATCCACGATGCGAGAATTGCCAGTGCCACTCGGGATTCGAGACGGCGGCGATTTTGGGAATGAACCCGAAAGCGGGCGACCTCTGGAAAATGCTGGCCTGGCAAATGGGCGGGAGTCTGGGCGAAAAGCGGGAAGGGAAGAGCAGGGTATGACGACACTGGTGACTGGAGCGGCGGGATTTCTGGGGAGCCACGTTACGCGGCAGTTGGTGGCTCGCGGGGAGAACGTGCGCGTGCTGATGCGCCCGTCGAGTAATAATCGCGCGATCAGCGACCTTTCGCTCGAATATGTGACCGGGGATTTGCGGGACGCAGGTTCACTGGAACGCGCGATGAAAGACGTGAAGCGCGTGTTTCATGTCGCGGCCGATTACCGGCTGTGGGCCAAAAATCCGCAGGATATTTACGATTCCAATGTGGGTGGAACGAAGAATCTGCTGGTAGCCGCGAAGAATGCAGGGATCGAGCAACTGGTTTATACCAGCACCGTCGCGACCATCGCCGTGGACCGGCCGGAGCTGCCGAACGAGTTTACCGTTTCCAAGGCCGAAGAAATGATCGGGCATTACAAGCGGTCGAAATGGATGGCGGAGCAAGAGGTTTTGCAAGAGGCTAAGCAGGGATTGCCGGTGCTTGTAGCGATGCCAACGACGCCGGTGGGGCCGTGGGATTGGAAGCCTACGCCAACGGGGAAAATCATTCTGGATTTTCTGAATGGCAAGATGCCGGGGTACGTGGAAACGGGCTTGAATTTCGTGGGCGTCGAGGAATGCGCCGCGGGTCATTTGCTGGTGGCCGCGAAAGGAAAAATAGGCGAGCGATACTTGCTGGGGGCAGAGAATCTGACGTTGAAAGAGTTGCTCGACACGCTTGCGAAGATAACCGGTTTGCGGGCCCCAGGCATGAAAATTCCGCACGGGGTGGCGTTGGGTGTAGCGTATGTGGAGAACGCGTTTTCGCGGCTGATGAGAAAAGAGCCGCAGATTCCCGTGGAGAGCGTCAAGATCGCGCAGCACAAGATGTTCGTGGACGCCTCGCGCGCGGTCAGGGAACTGGGATTCCAGCCGGGGTCTGTGACGGCGGCGCTGGAAAGGGCGGTGCGGTGGTACCGGGCGAACGGGTATGTGAAGCCCGGGCGGGCGAAGAAGATGAAGCTGGCGGCATGAGGAGAGAAGCAAAGAAGGGAAGAAGCAACGAGGTAACGAAGCAAAGATGAGGGTGCTGGTGACATTTGCGGTAGAAGCCGAGTTTGCGCCGTGGCGCAAACTGCGAAACCTGCAATCAATCGAGGTTGAAGGGCAGAGAATGAATCGTGCACAGATTGGGAGGGCAGCAGTAGATTTTGTGGTTACCGGGATGGGAATTGATAACGCGCGACGGGTTGCGGACCTGGTCTTGAATGATGGATATCAGTTTTGTGTTTGCTCTGGTTTTGCAGGTGCTTTGCGCGACGAACTGAAATTAGGTGAAATCCTGGTCGGACGCGCCGTGCGTCAGATCGGCAAGTCAACGACTCTGGAAAGCTCGAGGAACCTTTTTCACAATGCAGCGCAGGGTGGTGCGACCAGGGCAAACTTGTTCCTAACCAGTGACAAAGTAATTCGGACTGCGAAGGAGAAGGCTGATTTGGGGCCATTTGGCGAGGCCGTAGACATGGAGACCTTTGGTGTATTTGAGGTTGCCCATCAAAAAAGGATCCCGGTAATAGCGATTCGGGCAATTTCTGACACTTCGAGATCTGAACTTCCTGAGGGGCTAGATGGGATGCTCGATGATCACGGGAAGCTGAACATCGTTGGAACCATTCGCTTTATCGCCCAATCACCACGCAAGCTCCCTATGCTTATTCGCTTGGGACGAGACAGCTGGACAGTCGCTGGAGGACTTGCGAGTTTTCTGGAAAGTTTCATCAAACAACTTTCTTTCTACACTGACGGTTGGTTTCCTGAGGGGGAAGGTTTAGAAAAGGTCGCGGCACGATGAGTAGGACGGGGACAATTGTGGAAGGAATGCGGACGCTGGGGCCGATACCGAAGACGATGCGGGCCGGGGTGTACCGCGACAAGGGCGTGGTGCGCGTGGAAGAGGTGCCAGTGCCAGAAGTGGGTGACGGGGAAGTGCTCATCAAGGTGGCGGCCTGCGGGATTTGCGGCACCGACATCAAGAAAATCTTCCAGCGCTACGTGGAGCCACCGCAGATCTTGGGGCATGAGCTGGCGGGCACCCTGGTGGCAGTCGGGCGCGGGGTGACCAGGTGGAAGCTGGGCGACCGGGTGATGAGTTTTCACCACATTCCTTGCGGAGGGTGCTTTTACTGCAAGAACCGGCTGTTTTCGCAGTGCAAGCAATACAAGAACACAGGCTTGACGGGCGGATTCACGCCCAACGGCGGAGGATTCGGCGAGTACGTGAAGGCCATGCCTTGGGTGGCGGAGCGCGGGATCGTGGCGCTACCGGACGATGTGAGCTTCGAGGAAGCCACCTTCATTGAACCAATCAACACGATCTTGAAGGCGGTGCAAAAGGCCCGTGTGGCCGCCGGGGAGACCGTGCTGGTGGTGGGGTGTGGCCCGATCGGACTGCAATTATTGATGGTTACCAAAACGGTGGATGCACGCATCTATACCAGTGACCCTATGGCGCCCCGGCGGGCGAAAAGCCTTAATTTGGGAGCCCTAGAGTCATTTGACCCCATAAGTGGTAAGCTGGTGGACGAAATACGGGCCCGGGCGGGGGGTCGTGGGGCAGATGTTGTTTTGGTGGCAGTAGCGCATCCAGCAGTTGTGGTGGAAGCGTTAGCGGCAGCAAGGCCTGGAGGTAGGGTTCTTCTCTTTGCTGCAAACGACCCTGTAACAAAGATCGAGTTTCCAGCGGCTGCGGTGGGGATCGACGAAAAGGAGATCCTGGGCAGCTACAGTGCGGCTGTCGACATCCAAGAGAGTGCGGCAGCACTGGTGCTGGAGAAGAAACTGCCGGTCATGGAAATTGTCACACACAGGTTCCCATTGTCTAGAATTCAAGATGGTTTGGAATTGGCAGCCAGGCCCACGGAAGAATCGTTGAAGATCCTGATTACGCACGAATGAGAACTGCATCCACAAGAAAGTCGGAGATAGGGTTGGAAGAGACGCTGATTCCAGCCAAGATCGCGGTGCCGTCGAAAATGACGGCTGCCGTGCTGTACGGCAGCGAAGATCTGCGGATCGAGAAGATTGAAGTGCCGTCGCTGGCGCCGGATGAAGTGCTGCTGCGGGTGCGGCTGGCGCTGACCGACGGGACGGACCTGAAGGTCTGGAAGCGCGGATACCACGCGAAGATGATCCAGCCACCCGCGGTTTTTGGACACGAGGTGGTAGGCGAGATTGTGGCCATGGGCAAGCGCGTGGACGCAAAATGGCGTCTGGGCACGCGGGTGATTGCGGCAAACTCTGCGCCCTGTTTCCGCTGCTACCATTGCCGGCGCGGCCAGGAAAATCTTTGCGATGACCTGCTGTTCAACAACGGCGCGTACGCTGAATACATGCGCATCCCGGGGCGCATCGTCCGGGAGAACATGCTGGAAGTGCCGTACTCGGTGGATGATCATAGCGCGGCATTTGTGGAACCGCTGGCGTGCGTAATGCGAGGCATCCATGAAATGGAAGTGCGCACTGGCGACACGACCGCGGTCATTGGTTGCGGGCCTATAGGGTTGAAATACGTGCGCATGCTCTCGCGCCGCGGCGTGCGCGTGATTGCGCTGGCCAGGCGTGAAGGCCCGCTGGCGGTGGCGCGAAAGTTAGGCGCAGCGGTCACCATCAATGTGACGGAAGTGCCGGACGTGGTGGCGGCGGTGCGAGATTTGACGGAAGACCGGCGCGGACCGGATTCCGTGGTGGAAGCGGCAGGGAACCCCGCGACGTGGCAGCAGGCGCTAAAGATGGTGTGCCGCGGAGGAGTGGTGAACTTCTTCAGCGGGCTGCCCACCGGGACCCGCGTGGAGATCGAGCCTGCGACCATTCATTATTCCGAGATCACGATGATCTCCCCGTTCCATCACACTCCGCGGTTTATCCGCGAGGCGCTGGAGGCGGTGCGCCGCGGAGACGTTTCCGCGGAAGAATTTGTGACCGAAGAGATTCGGTTGGAAGATCTGCCGCAGGCGTTTTCGCGGATGAAGGCGCGAAGCGGAGAGATCAAGCTGGCTGTACGGCCGTAGACAGCGGCCGGCGCCTCGGGACTGGTGTGATCCAGGTCCTCAATTCGTCCAGCCCACTTTAATCCAATGAATCAGGTATTCACTTTCTGATGCTGCGTCCAGGCGAGCTATCGCTGATAGAAAATTTGCCGCCGAATGGGTGTGGCCCGGAAGACGCACAGCAGTACACCCGGTGGTTGGCGACGCATCACTACGAAAATTTTAACGTGGTGTCCTGGTTGCTGCCAAAGGAGCTGCACCAGCATTTCTATAACGTGTACGCCTATTGCCGCTGGGCGGACGATCTGGGCGACGAAATCCCCGAGAAGGGCAGGGCGCTGGAGTTACTGGCGTGGTGGGAAACGGAATTAGAGGCGTGCTATGAGGGCAGGCCGTCGCATCCGGTGTTCGTGGCACTACGCCACACGGTGATTGCAAAGGACGTCCCCAAGCAACCGTTTGCGGATTTGCTGAAGGCCTTCCGGCAGGACCAGTTGGTGAAGCGGTATCCGACGTGGGACGCCGTTCTGGACTATTGCGTGTACTCGGCGAATCCGGTTGGCCGGCTGGTGCTGTATCTCTGCGGGTATCGGGACGAGGCCCGGCAGCGGCTTTCGGACGCCACATGCACGGCGCTGCAGCTAGCGAATTTCTGGCAAGACGTTTCCCGGGACCTGGAGAAGGGGCGCATTTATATCCCTTTGGATCGCGCGGGGGCGCATGGACTCAGCGAGCAAGACATCGTCGAGAAAAGATTTGATCAGCGCTACATTTCCCTGATGAAGGAACTGATCGAGTACACACACGAGCTTTTTGAGAAGGGCCTGCCGCTGGCGAGGATGGTCGATGGCAAACTGAGCGTGGACTTGGTCATGTTCAGCCGCGGGGGGATAGCGGTGCTGGACGCAATTGAAGAGATGGGGTACGACACACTGCATCGCCGCCCGACCGTGAGCAAAGCCAGGCAGGCGGGCTTGTTGGGTCGCACTCTAATCTCCCATGCATTCCGAGTTTCCGAAGCAAATCGTAACGGAGGGTTTGCGCGCATAGGTACGGACCAGGCGACAGGCGGATCGGTGCCGCGCGACCTCGCGGCATCGTACCGCGAGTGTCACCATATCGCACGGACCGCCCATAGCAGTTTCTATCCGGCATTTTTTCTTCTGCCAAAGCCGAAGCGCGACGGCATCGTGGCCTTGTATGCGTTCATGCGGTTGATAGACGATGTGTCCGACGAAGTCACCGATGTGGCGTGCAAGCAGCGCGGACTGGCCAAGTGGCGCGCCGCCCTAGATGAAGCTATCACCGGCCAGTCGCAGGTGTTTGATGGCAATGCTGTAAGGCCGCTGCCTTCGGAAGCCATGTACGGCGAGGTGGAAGTCTTGCCGGCGCTGGTGGACACGATCCAACGCTACAAGATGCCCGCGCGCTATTTGCACGATTTGATTTCCGGCGCGGAGATGGACCTGACGATTCGGAACTATTCGTCGTTCGAGCGATTGAAGGAGTATTGCTACCGGGTGGCGGGCACTGTGGGACTAACCTGCACGCACATCTTCGGATTCAGCGATCCGCGCGCGCTGGAATTAGCGGAGAAGCTGGGGCTGGCGTTTCAATTGACGAACATCCTCCGAGATGTCCACGAGGATTACCGGCTGGGCCGCGTGTATTTGCCGGAGGAGGACCTGACACACTTCGGAGTGGCGGAACCGGATCTCGGACGAGACGAGGCCACGCTCGGTGTACGGGAACTGCTGCGATTTGAAGCGGACCGCGCATGGGGATTCTATGAAGAGGGTGCGCAATTGTTAGGGTTGATTGAAGAAGATAGCCGGGGAACGCTGTGGCTGCTGGTACACACCTATAGCGCGCTGCTGGCGCAGATTGAGTCGGTGGACTTTGCCGTTTTCGGGAAGCGCGTGCGGCTTTCGAAAGCGGAGAAACTGAAGTTGATTACCAAGGCGCGGCTTGGGCGCCACACGGAAGAGAATATCCTTGCAAAACGTAATCGTGATCGGCGGCGGGCTCGCGGGGCTGTCGGCGGGCATCGCCCTGGCTGAAGCCGGCTGGCGTGTGCGCATGTTCGAACAGCGGCCCTTTCTGGGAGGCCGGGCGACGTCGTATGTGTTGCCGAATGGCGAGCATGTGGACAATTGCCAGCACGTGACGTTGGGTTGCTGCACGAACCTGGAAGATTTTTACCGCCGCGTGGGATCTCAGGACAAAATCAAGTATTTCGACCGGTTGCTCTTCCAGGACCCGCAGGGTCGCAAGGGGATAATGCGGGCGGGGCTCCTGCCAGCGCCGCTACACATGATGGGCTCGTTCCTGACGTTTGCGCCGCTCTCCATGGCGGATAAGAAATGCATCGCCGGGGCTCTGCTGGATATTTTGCGAGGCAGAGGCCACACCGCGGACCTGGACGAACCGGGCGGCATTTCCATGTTGGAGTGGCTGCGGCGAAGAAAGCAAACTCCCGGTGCGATCGAACGATTCTGGCGAGTAGTGCTGGTGAGCGCCCTGGATGAAGAGCTGGATCGCACGGACGCGTGTTTTGGGGTGGACGTGTTTTGGAAGGGATTCCTCTCCAACCGGGCGGGATACCGAATGGGTGTTCCGGCCGTGCCGTTGGCGGAACTGTACGACGGCTGCAAGGCAGAAATTGAGCGGCGGGGCGGAGAAGTGAACTTGCGCATGCCCGTACGGGCGATTCAATTTCAGAATGGCGAATTAAGTAGCGTGGAGTTCGATGATGGCGTGCGGGAATCGGCGGAGGCGTACATTTTTGCCGTGCCGCACGAAGCTTTGACAAATTTGTTACCGCAAGAAGTCAAACTGAAGGAACCTTTGCTGGCACAATTGGGAAATATAAAGGTGTCGCCAATTACGGGAGTGCATTTTTGGTTTGACCGGGAAGTGATGCAGGAGCCGTTTGTCACGCTGCTGGAGACCACGACGCAATGGATTTTCAACAAGACGGCGCTGTACGGAGGAAGGAATGGCGCGGTCAAAAATAGAGGGCAATATCTACAGTTGGTAATCAGCGCCTCGTATGACCTGCTCCAAAAGCCGCGCCAGGAGATTATCGATCTTTGCCTTAAGGAAGTGCTTCAGGCGCTGCCGGCCGCAAGAGATGCGAATCTACTGAAGGCAACAGTGATCAAGGAGGCGGCCGCCACATTTTCTCCGCAACCCGGCGTGGACCGTTGGCGTCCAAAGCAAGAGACCTCCGTGCGACGGATGTTTCTCGCCGGGGATTGGACTGATACCGGCTGGCCGTCGACAATGGAAGGTGCCGTCCGGAGCGGATATCTGGCTGCCGAGGCGGTGCTGCGCGTTGCCGGTACACCCAAAACGATTCTTCAGCCTGATCTGCAAGCCAATGGGCTGGTTGGTCTGTTTGCTTAGGATCAAGGAGAAGTTGGCAAGCTGAGCTCAAAGGACCCAATGTGCTGTTCCCGAAGCGCCAGTCCTTCGTTATAGCGATCCAACTCTTCGTAGGCTGTACGATTGGCGTCGAGGAAGTCGTGGTAAGCGGTCTCGGAATCCCAGAAGTCCAAGGTGAAGTAGAAGAGAGGGCGGGAGGGATCCCGCAGGAGTTGAGTGCCCCGGAAATGGGGATCGCGCTGGAAGAGCCGGACCCAGGCACCCTGGGGCCCATAGGCGTTTTCAAAGCATCCCTCACTTCCCGGCTTGACTTCGAACTCCCAGAGGATTACAAAGATAGATGTCCCATCTTCTGCTCTCGCTAAGCGGCATCCCAGGATAACTTCAAAGGGGAAGACTGGTGTGCTGGGCGTTTGTAGCGTTCCGATTGGATACATCTCGGGAAGCGACTCGTATTAACCCAGTTTTGTAACAAGTGTGAGTAGAAGTCCGTTGAAATTGATGGACGGAGGCGTTTGTGGATCGCAAGTACGGTCACCGCGGCTATCGTGAAGCCGAAAAGCAGGAAAAACACGAGAAGAAGGACCGGGAGCGCAAGCCGCCGCAGGGCGGTCCACGAGGGGCCACGGATCACCTTGGACCACGCACGCCCCGGATGGTGGGCACGGTAACACGCGCGCGCTGCTCGAATTGCGGCGCAGTGCTGGTGGCCGGATTCGACCCCGGTGGTAAGTGCCCGAAATGCAATTTCGAGTTGCATTGTTGCAAGCAGTGTCGCTATTTCGATAGCGGTGCGCAATTTGAATGCACGCAGCCGATACCGGCGCGGATTTCCCCGAAGGACACGAAAAACGAGTGCACCTTTTATGAGTTCCGAACCACGGTTGAGAAGGATACGGCCCCTACTTCGTACATGCAACCTGCCCAGGTTCCCGTTGAAGCTCCTGCGCCTGCACGGCCGCTCGACGCTCGGCAGGCATTCGAGAATCTCTTCAAGAAGTAACTTCCTTTCGGCATTCGGACAGGTGGAAGCACTGAATTCCCGGCCTAGCATCAACTAAGCGAGCTGAGCTGCCCTTCGTTTAGCGTAGCGTTATCTTTTCACTTGACACGTTACCGGGGAGGCATCGTATATTCCCGCGCAGCCGTTTCCCGTTCGACGGCCAACGCCTCCACGCCCCACGCTCGACCGGCTCGTGGACCAAAACTCGGAGGCCTCATGCGCTCGCGCTTCTTGCTATTCTCCCTGCTGGCTTTTGCACTCTCTTTCGCCCCCGTTGCCTTCGCACAGGTTCCCGACCCCGTGGTAGCGGCCCAAGCACCACAGCCCGGGTCGGAACATAGCTACATCGGGTTAGGAGCCGAGACCGTAAACCCGGCCGACGGCCAGGTTTCGTTTGACCTCCCGATTCACACTCCTGCTGGACGTCAGTTGGGGTTTCCTTTCGGAATTCACTACTCGCACGCAGAAGGCTCCCATCTCTCAAATCAAAATACCAACCAGTTCAATTGGACCGGTAGCAGCAGTGCCGGTAATGTGGTCGAAGGCTGGAGCTATGACCTCCCGTATCTCACAGGGCAGACCTTCGTCCAGAGCCTGTGGCTTACGACCACCGGAATCACCCCAGTGATGTACGTGCAACACCAGTGTGACGCGGCGAATAATTTTGTCTTCCGCGGTTTCGACGGTCGGCAGTACACACTGATGCTGGCGGGAGGAATCTGGAACGATGCCGCCTATCAGGGCACGAATCCCAACGACTGCCTGAACGCCCCATACGATTACGTCACCACCAGCAACACTCACGGCATTCTCGCCACCTATCCGTTGAGTTACACGGGTTGGCCTTTATTTCCGCCGGTCACCGTTACCGACCACTCAGGAACCGTCTATCAGTTCTCTACGTGGAGCGGGGGCACTCCGTATACTGTGACTCCAGCCTCTCCGTCTCCAGAGTTGTCTTTGGCGCAAACCATTACCGATCGGAACGGCAATCAAATCGCCCTGAACGGGAATAGTTACAAGGATACCCTGGGCCGACCAGTGGTCTCTTGGACCGGTCTCGGCAACCAAAGCGGCGATCAGATCACTGTTTCAGGCCTCTCCTCAAACATAGCGCTGCATTGGGGGCCTACGGGAGGTGGAAGCTATCCAATGAGCGGCTATGTACTGCCGGGGTCGCAAAACATGTCCTGCACGGTAACCACGACAGGCCCGGTCGGAGGGCAGTCGGGGATCACCGAGATTGACTTGCCCAACGGCCAAAGCTACAAATTCACGTATGACTCCACTTACGGAACGATCTCAAAAATTCAGTTTCCCGATGGTGGATCTGTCCGGTACACGTGGGGCCTCAATCATTCGGCCGGCGCAACATACGGACAATGGTGGTTAAGGGATGGCAGCTACCAGGCACAGTACTCATGCTATATCGCCTACGACATGCCGGCGGTGACCGACCGGTGGGTTAATGACGGACAGAAGGATGTTCTTCATCAGCAGTTCTCGTACTCAACTTGCTGGTCCTCCTGCTCTTCCACACCGTGGAAGCAGACGACGGTCACCACCTACGATCTGGTGTCAGGTTTGACCTCGGTGACAAAATACACCTATTTCCCGACTTACGGTGACGTGCCTCCGTACGATCAAATTCCGCCCATCTCCACGGTGCCGCTGGAAACCAGTATGGCCTACCAGGATGGAAGTGGCCACACGCTGAAAACCGTCAACCAGCAGTGGTTCAGTCTCTATTCCTCGTCCGGCAGCCAGACGGTTTTGGACAACGGTCAGACGATGACCGAACTCCGCTGCTACGACTCCAATGAGCAGATGACGCACCTCTATGAGTACGGCTTCCCCAGCGAGGGGAGCTATCCGGGCGATCCATCGTGCGCTTCCAGCAGCGGGGTCCCTGCTGCCAAAGGCCCACTTCGGCGTCAAACCGTCACCGCCTATCACAATTTCGTCGGTGCCAGTCCCTCCACCCATATTGTCAACGCACCCGACAGTGTTACCGTTTACGACGGCTCGAATAATCAGGTAAAGCAAACCTCTTTCGCATACGACGGAAGCGGTGTTGTGAGTTCCGGCGCCCAGACGGGCCTCGTCAGCCCTCCCGGTCTGCGCGGCAACGCCACGTCCGTTACGCGCTGGCTCAACAGCGGCGGCTCTTCGCCCGTTACGAGCTACACTTATTACGACACCGGTCAGGTCGCTACCAGCACTGACGCCTGCGGCAATGCTTCCTGTGCTGACATGTCTGGGTCGAATCACAGCACCTCGTACTCTTACACCGACAATTTTACCAGTGGCACCGGCACGCCTCCGGGACAAACCAGCGCTTATTTGACGCAAGCCTCGTATCCCAACACGGGCGTTGCCCATATCGACAAATTTACTTGGGGTTACAATGACGGCCTCGTCCGATCTCACACGGACCAGAACAACCAGACGACGGCGTACGTATACAATAGTCCCCCTTCGGGATGTAGTTTTCCGGACGGCTTGGATCGACTGAGCACCGTCACCTACCCGGACGGCGGAAAAACAACTTACTGCTATAACGACACCCCCTACAACTCGTCAACGCCATCGCCCAGCGTCACCACCTCCAAGCTCATTACTGGTTCGACGTATCTGACCACGCTCACAGCCTTCGACGGAATGGGCCACAACGTAAGAACCGCTCTCACCTCCGACCCTGATTGCTCGAGTGGCGACCGCACGGACACGACCTATGACGGCTTCGGTCGCGCCTACACCGTGTCCAATCCGTACTGCACTACCAACGATCCGACTTACGGCTTGACCACCTATTTCTACGACGCTCTGGGCCGTACCATTAAGGTCACCTCGCCGGACGGCTCTTTCTCGGCTTCTGCTTACTCCGGTAATTCCACAGTGGTCAGGGATCAGGCAGGCAAAGAGCGACGCTCCTACACGGATAGCCTCGGGCGCTTGCAGGAAGTTGACGAGCCTGGGCCGGGATTTGTAGGCTCTGGCACGCCCGGCGCTGGTTCCGTCACCATCACTGGCTCGGAACAGAGCACCAACGTCAATATGTGCCCCGGGTACGGGACGCCGTGCTGGGAGACCGTATACGACACCGGGACGGTCACTGTCACCGTGAATGGTGTTACGGCGGGAACAACATCCTATGGCTCGTCGAGCGACACGTCTACCACGGTGGCCGGGTACCTGACTAACGCCATCAACAACAATTCGTCTTCGCCTGTCACGGCAAGCCTCAGCGGTGCAACCGTAAACCTCACGGCAAAGTCCAGTGGATCGGCCACCAACTACTCGCTTTACGCTTCTTCCGCCACGACAAACACCCAATATTTTTCCTACCCATCATTTTATCCTTCCACCTCTGGTGCGGCACTCACGGGGGGAACCGACTTCACGTTTGGTGGCGGCACTTACACCACCCTCTATACCTACGACTTGCTTGACGACCTGACCTGCGCAGTACAAAGAGGCACGGATACGACCGCGTTTACCACCTGTGCTGCCGCGTCTGCCACTTGGCGGCCCCGCTCTTTCACGTACGACTCGCTGTCGCGTTTGCTCAGCGCTGCGAATCCGGAATCCGGCACGACCTCCTACTCCTACGACGCCAATGGAAACCTATCTTCAAAAACATCTCCGAAGCCAAATCAGACCAGCAGCGCCACCGTAGTTTCAAGCTACACCTACGACGCGCTTAATCGCCATATTCAGAAGAGCTTCAACGATGGTTCAACTCCCACGGTCAAATACGGATACGACGGCGTGGCCCTTACCGGCTGCGCCACGACTCCGCCGTCATTGACGGACAGCTATCCCGTTGGCCGCCGCACCGCCATGTGTGATGGCGCAGGCGCCGAGTCCTGGAAGCACGACGTCACGGGCCGCATCCTCACCGATTTACGCACAACAAACACCGTGACAAAGAGCACCGTTTATGCTTATTCGCCCTATGTGGATGGTTCCCTCTACCAGCTCACTTATCCCAGCACACGAACCGTAACCTACACTCCCACAAGCGCGGAGAGACTTGCCTCCGCTGTGGATTCCACTGGTCCAATTAATTACGCTCTCGGCGCCAAGTACATCGCGTCAGGCGCACTCGCCTCGCTCCAGAATGGCGGCAGCCTTTACTCCACATTCCTCTATAACGATCGCCTCCAGCCCTGCTGGATGCATTCCACCAACACCTCTTCTGGCGCCCCCACAAATTGCACGCAAACCGGCATCGCCAACGGCGCTATCCTCGACTACCAATACAATTTCGGACTTGGTGTGAACGACAACGGCAACGTCTACCAAATCACCAACCGCCGCGACCCTACGCGCACCCAGAACTTTACCTACGACAGTTTGAGTCGCATTGCCACCGCCCAGACCCAGACCACCGGCGTGACCATTCCCAATCCCAACTGCTGGGGCCTCACTTTCGGTTACGACGCGTGGGGTAATCTGCTTTCTGGCAGCACCACTGGTCCCGCTGGCTGCAGCGAGCCGCTGCCCTTGAATGTCACCGTAAGCACTTCCAATCGCATCGCCTACAATACTATTGCGAATCAGGTTTCGAATTATTGTTATGATTCGCCGGGAAACCTGATTTACATTACCCAGGCCGCTGCTTCGCCCGGCAATCCCTGCCCGACCTCGGGTCCATATCAATACGTCTATGACGCTGAAAATCACCTGACCTCCACGGCGGGGGTCAACTACTCCTACGATGGCGACGGCAAGCGCGTGATGAAATCCAGCGGGAAGCTCTATTGGTACGGCGCAGGCAGCGATCCGCTTGATGAGACTGACTTACAGGGCAACACGAACAACACCAGTTTCGACGAGTATATTTTCTTCAATGGCAAGCGCATCGCTCGCCGTGATTCCTCCAACAATGTGGACTACTACTTCGCCGACCACCTCGGCACCGCCCGCGTCGTCACCAATGGCGGCGGCACCATCCTCGACGATGCCGACTTCTACCCCTTCGGTGTCGAACGCCCTGTTATTGGTCCCACCACCGGCAACACCTATTTATTCACGGGCAAAGAACGCGATTCCGAATCCGGGTTAGATAACTTTGGACTTAGGTACAATTCATCGAGCATGGGGCGCTTCATGTCCAGCGACCCTGGCAACGCCGGGGCGGTCAATTCTGACCCGCAAAGCTGGAATGCGTACGCGTATGTTCGCAACAATCCGCTCAACCTGACGGACCCTACAGGAGCGGTCTTCTGCAGACCGGCTACAGCCGACGAAATGAAACAGGAAGTGACCTTGGTCTGCGACGTGACTGACGCTCAATATGTTAATTCAAGCAAGGCAGATCAGGCCGCGTACGACAAGGCAGGATACAAGCACTACGATTGCAGCTGTGATACGGGCGCTGATAAGGATGCCTGGCAACATCCCAACGGAAATGTTTCGAACGACTATATAGGCGACGTGTTGGTATTTCTGGGAGCCCTCGCGATAGTGCGAGGACTCGACCCTGGTGCTGCGCCGCCGCCCGATCCCCGCCTTCCCCAGGATCGAAAGAGACAAGATGACTATCCCGAACCGCCCGATGCTAACAACGGAAATAGCACCATCGGTACTAACCCAAATCAAGACGCAATGCTAAGGCGGGACATAGAGCAAGCTCGTCAGGAAGGAGCTACCGACATCCGGGTGAACCAGGAGCAGACCAGCGCACAGGGCGTAAGAGTAGGCCAGAATAGACCCGACCTTCAGTATACTGACAGGAACGGCATTCGGCACTACATCGAATACGACCAAGATCCCGTGAACGGCGCGGCCCATGCTCAGCGCATTCGGGCCAACGACCCGGCTGGAGTGGTCACACCCAAAACTGTAAAATAGCTTCTAATTGGAAACGACATGAAGGCTTTGCTAGACAACAGATTTGCGCCGGTAACATTCAAGTGGGGCTTTATTGAAAGCCCTTTTGCTCAGTTCTCGGAAGCGTTCACTAGGTGGCAGGACCAGCTCGACGCGAAGTTCGGTACACGGACGGAACGCAAGAATTTTCCAGCGCCATTGTCAGAGAGTCTCTTGGCGTTAGAGCCTCTCACGACCCCCCTGGACCGTTACCTGCTGACCGAAACACGCTCGGGCTGGAGCGCCATCTTCGCCAATGGGCTCCGCACGAATGATGTCTATAGTCCGGTCAGCTACCTTCCAACCGTTTTGGGAGGCCGTGGACTTGAGATCGCGTGTGTTCCCGACCGAAGCGACTGTGCCGACAAGGACGGACTCCAAATCTACGGCGCGGTCAAATTCGCCCTGTACGGCCCCAACAAGACGGACTGGCTCAACCGGATTCGGAGTATTTCCGTAACGAATGATGTTACCGGGTGGGAGTTCGTAGCACAGGGTGAGGTCCAGCCCTACGAGCAAATCGAGAACTACCGAAAGCGGAAAATAGTCGACCGTTTCACTCCGGAGATGCTCGAATCTTACTGCGTCGCTCTAGGAATAGACCTATTCAATCCAGGTTTTTACGGCGAGCAAAGTCTCCTCGTGCACACGACGAAAAGGGCCGCCACACAAGGCCCCATAATGTCGATTTCCGAGGCCAGATCGCACGTGCATATCCAAGGGGTGTGAGCGCTGTAGAGCGCCGGACGGCGCTCGTGGCGGGTGGCTCACCCTTAATGCGCCAAGATGACTTCGGGTGGCCTACCCTTGCGGCCTGCGTTTTTGCAAGGGTGGGTCCGCTCTTGGCGGGTGGCCGACAGAATAATGGGTGAAGCAAGCATGGGTGCCGCACCGTTTGGGTTTGGTTTATAAACGGTGCGGGTTTAGAGTCAACTTCATCCCCTATTCGAGTAAAATACCTATTAAATAATTATTTATATTCGGTAAATAATGTGCTACCATAATTTGTTATGTTTGCCGGACGCTGCTCTCGTGCCTTTTCGGATCGCCCCTCTCGCTCGTCCACCCGCAAAACTCTCCTAAGTCTTTTGTTTCCCCTTCATACAACGATTTCGCCTGTAAGTCCTTTGTTTCCCCTTGATAGGAAAAAGGTGGGGGGTAGGGGGGTGCCCCGTTTCCGCACCGTACCGTACAAAACAGTACGACATCTCTCCTATTTATCGTATTTTCTGTCGAATGCGCATTCTGTTCCGAAAAACAAGGGGGAGGGGGTGGAGAATCCCCATTATCGTGGCCAGTTCATTTCTTTGTGCGTGGGACACCCATCGGGAAAAGTGTGGGCTCGGCGGGCATTTCGCTGGCGATCTGCTCGAGTTGTGGGTAGTGCTGCCGCAGCGGCTCCGGTACCTTCACCTTGGTTCCCTTCAGAATACTGATGAGTTGCAGAGCATTGACGACGGCTTTGCCCTGGTAGTGATTGTTGGTGACGACAAACGTGTCGCGGGTGCGTTCGCTGATGGTGCGAACGCGAGCGACCCAGGGATCGAGTTCTTCGGCGGAGTATAGATAATTGTAACGCTCGTGCGTCGGGGTGGCGGGATTGTCGCTGAACCACGTGTCATAGCGGCGCCCATGCAGCCGTACGTAGCCCACCGGCGAAGTAGCTTCCGCGGACGGCTCCAGCGAACGGCCGATGATGGGTTGGTCGATATTGCAGAAGCCGGCCTGGTGCTCGCGGAGGAGAGCGAGGGTATCCGGCGTCTGCCATGAGGAGTGGCGCAACTCAACGACCAGCGGATAATCCGAGAAGCGCTTCAACACGGCCGCAAGATAAGCGTTGGTTTCGCGCGTGCAATGGAAGGAAAAAGGGAATTGCAGGAGGACCGCGCCGAGTTTTTCCGCTTTACGAAGGACGTCAAAGCCCGCGCGAACGGCGCGCTCATCTTCCCTGGTGGCCGAAGGATCGTGAGTGAACTTTTGCCATAGCTTGGCGGTGAAAACAAAGGAAGGATTCGCTGTCACACGCTCGACCCAGAGCGCCGCGTGGTCCGGGCGCAAGGGCTGGTAGAAGGAAGTGTTGATTTCGATGGTGTCGAAGAACTCGGCGAGATAGGCGGCCTCATGAAATCCTTTAGGACGATGCGAGGGATAGACGTAACCAGCCCAGTCGCTGTAGGACCAGCCCGCCGGTCCAATGCGGAGGCGCTGGGGGGCTTGAGAGGCGGGGGCTGAGGGCTTCTTCATCCGATCTACCGGCTGTTCTTGAACGCGCTGACTTGACAGGTACAACTCGCGTTGTTCCAACTACTTCTGGCCATTCCTCACGAAAACACTTTTTCCGTTAACGGGTCTGATCCTTGGACCGTGGTTTGGCCCAGAGAGTCGGAACGGCACTAGCCTAAGGAACACGCGGGTACCTGTCAACGCGCCATGGGATTGCGCGGAGCGGGGCGGAGTGCTAGGCTGCAATTATGATGCGGTGCAGAAAATCGACTGCGTCGCGTTCCTTCCTGAAGTGCCAAGAATCTTTACAGGTGCAACCATGAACGTTTCGATCAGCTATAAGCATGCCGAATCGCAACAAGCTGTTGCTAATGAGTTGATGCGCCGATTGAGCAAGCTCGGAAAGCTTTTGAAGAGCTACCAGCCGGACCTGATCCAGATTAAAGGAGTGTTTTCGGAGAATAATCGAACGGAAGAGCAGTTGCTGGCATTGACCCTATCGCTGCCGACTGGGACGTTGCGGGCGACGGGGACGGGGAGAAATGTGCTGTCGAGCTGCAAGATCGCCTTCAGCGAAATCGAGGAGCAGGTGAAAAAGCACCAGTCCCTGGTGCGGCGCGAACACGATTGGAAACGGAAACGGCCGGTTCGCGCCTAAGGTCACAAACAAGACGGAGATGGCGTTTACGGTCGCGTGGCCGCCTGGCTGTCAGCGCCACACAAACGTTGCCACGCTATCCGGTTTCAGCGTATACACGGCATACTTCCCGATCCAGCCGATGTTAAACGTAATCGGTGAACTGCTGCTGTTTAGCACCAGCAGCACCACGGACCCGTCGGGGTTACGGAATGCGACATCCTCCAGGCTGCCTTGTCCAAAGCTCTTGGAATCGATTCGCACTGCTCCAGGCCGCACAAACTTGCTGACATGCGCCAGTGCCGTGAAATCCACCGTCGGAAGCACCTGCGAGGGCGTCACATCGTGCTTTACCGTGATCACTCCACGGCAAGTCGTGCACCCTCCCAGGTACGGCTCGTGGTTCTGATCCAACGCCAGGTTCCATAAGATCACGCTCTTGGACCAGTTCCGCATCGTTTCAATGATCAGCCGCACCTGTTGCTCCAGAAGTTTTCCTTTCTGCCAATCGCCTCCGGAACATTCTGTCATCCAGATTCCTTTGTCGGGGTATCGATCGTGCAACTCATTCTGCGCTGTGACACTCCCCCCGTAACAATGGGTCGCAATTCCCGATGCGAATTGGTCAGCCTGCCGGTCGCTTAACACTTCCAGGGGAAAACGAATCAGGTCCCAGTTGTGGTCAAAAATGAGTATCTTCGTTCGCAATCCCGCATCGCGAAGTGCCGGCCCAAGGTTTCCCCGCAAAAAGGCCGCCTGTTCTCCCGCGCTCATGCCCATGCCCGGATAGTTTGCCGGCACGTTTAACGGCTCGTTCTGCATGGTGATTGCGTAGATCGGCACTCCCGCTTGTTCGTACGCTTTCACGAATTTCACGAAATAATTTGCCAGTGGCTGGTAGGCCGAGGGGAGCAACGATCCTTGGATCATGGATTGCGACGTCTTCATCCAGCCCGGCGGGCTCCACGGCGAAGCGAAAACTTTCAACTGAGGATTGATCGCCAGCACCTCCTTCAGAATGGGGAGGATGTAGCGCTTATCCCGTTCAATCGTGAATCTCTTGAGTTCTGGATCGCTCTCTCCCACAGCGACGTCGTCATACGTGTAATCGTCCAGCGCGAAGTCGCTCGCGCCCATCGGCTGCCGCAACAGGCTTAACCCAATGCCTTTCTCCGGATCGAAAAGTTTTTCCAGCGCTTCCTTACGCTGTGTCTCTGAGAGCTTGTTCCAAAGCAGCCACGCCGAGGAGTCGGTCAGCGAAGCCCCAAATCCATCGATCGTTTGGTAGCTCACCGCATCACTCACCTGGATGGTCAGCTCCGGTGCTTGCGCCACGCCGAACTCGAGCGCTACTTTCTCCTCCAGAACCGTATTGCGTTCCTCGGACGATTCCACCACGCGTATTTGTCCGGCCGCGCCTTTCGCAGGGATTTGTCCCTTTGCATTCGCGCCGCACAACAGCCCCGCGCAAACTATCGCGCATACAGATGTGATTTTCATAATGTCCCATTCTATATCTCACATGAATGCAATGGAGCGCCCACATAGAAGTTCTTTTGCCCGGCGTTAGTTGCGGGAGGATTCGTCCACCATTGTGGGGCTGGGATTTGCTTAGGTGAAGCAAGAGGCCCAAGTCCGCGGTATATTTGATATTGGTGCGTCTATGGAATGTGTGACTGAACCATTGGCGGGCTGCAGCCTGCGAAGGGTAATGATGCCTGCGCGAGTCTTACTTTGTCAGGCTGCGCTTGCAATGGGGTTCCTGTGGGGGTGCCAAGGAGGTTCGACTACCCCACCGCCACCGCCCAACGGAACGGTGCAGATGGTGGAAACGACGGGAGATCAAAGAAATCTGTTGGCGGCGCAACCTAAGATGAATTGGCACGCGGGCAGCGGCACCAGCAGCCTGCCGATTACCGTGAGCGAAGCGACTACCTACCAGCAGATAGACGGCTTCGGTGCTTCGTTGACGGACTCCTCCGGGGCAGTCATCTGGAATCAGCTCACCACTAACCAGCAGTCCACACTGATGCAACAGCTCTTCAGTCCGTCAGCGGGGATTGGGATTAGTTTTCTTCGACAGCCTATGGGGTCTTCGGATTTTTCCGCCAGTGGCAACTACAGTTACGACGATATGCCCGCGGGCCAGACTGACGCCGGACTGGCACAATTCTCGATCGCACACGACACGACTTACCTCATTCCGCTTCTGAAGCAGGCGTTGAGCATCAATCCCTCGCTCAAAGTCGTGGCTTTGCCGTGGAGTCCTCCCGCCTGGATGAAAAGCAGTGGCACAATGAATGGTGGCAACATCAATCCGACTTATTACACAAGTCTGGCGAATTATTTCGTTATGTATGTTCAGGCTTACCAACAGCAGGGAATCACAATTTACGCGGTATCACCGCAGAATGAGCCGCTGAATTCCACCACCAGCTACCCCTCCGCCTCTCTCGCGTCGGCGGATGAGGCGACCTTCGTTGCGAATGATCTTGGGCCTGTGTTGCAGGGAGCAGGGCTTACGGGTGTCAAGATTTTTGCCTACGAACACAATTGGGATCACCCGGAATATGCGGAAGCGGTGCTGGCCAGCAGTGCGGGGAGCTTCGTGGCCGGCAGTTCATTCCATTGCTATTTGGGAGACGAAAGCGCGCAATCGGTGGTTGAAACCGCATTTCCCGCGAAGGACATCTGGTTCACGGAATGCTCGGGAACTGTTGGTTCGAGTTTCGCGGGCGACCTGGTTTGGAACGCGCATCATTTGCTGATCGGAGCGACGCGCAATTGGGCGCGCAGCGTTTCGCTGTGGAACCTGGCGCTGGACCAGAATTCCGGGCCGACCAACGGCGGCTGCTTGAACTGCCGGGGTGTGGTGACGATTGATGGCAGCGTTTCGCCAGCGAAAGTCACTTTGAATGTCGAATATTACGTGCTGGGTCATCTGGGCAAGTTTGTCGCGCCCGGGGCATACCGGGTTGATTCCAATACGTTCGGGACGGGCAGTATTGAAGATGTAGCGTTCCGCAATCCAGACGGCTCGAAAGTGCTGCTGGTTCTGAATTCCGGTCAAAGCACGGCGAACTTTAGCGTGCAGTGGAATGGACAAGCGTTTGAAAGCGCGCTGCCCGCCGGAGCAGTGGCGACGTACTACTGGAAATGAGTAAGGGCAAAGCGAACAAAGTAGCACAACGCACAATTCGCTGGGAATGTAGCTGAAAATAAAAATCCTCCTGCCACCCGGCGGATGGCAGGAGGATTCGGTGTTTGCTCGGGCGCTTCGTCTGCGCGATTTGCCTGAGCCTCGACTTAGAAGGTGAACTTCGCTCCTAACTGCACCACGCGCGGGCCTCCGTTACCGCCGTAGGTATCGTAGTAGGTGCCCCAGTTCGCGTTCTTCGAAATGGAGAAGGAAGTCGGATACCCGGACATCGGCCCACTGCCCGCTTGGGCAGGGTAGGCCCACTCCTGCGGCCCGTTGACGCTGTAACCCATGTTCTTGTCATTGAAGTTGGGATGGTTGAAGGTGTTATAAGCCTCAAGACGAAGCTGGATGGAGTACTTCTCCTTGATTGGGATGTTCTTGAACAAAGACATGTCCCAGTCCTGCATTCCGCCCGTGCGGAATACGTCGTTTGAACCCCGGGTGCGAGTTCCAATCACCGGGACAATCGGATTCTTAGCGCTGTCCACTGAGAACCAGTAGCCGATGGCATCCCACATGTTGGAGCCGTCCACGGCGCCGGACTCAAACGACCAAGCGTCCCACAAGGCAATTGGCGTTCCGGACATAGCTTGTATCACACCGCTCAACTGGTAGTGGTCGGTGAGGTAGGAGACCCACTTCGATCCGCCAAGATGCTTCGAGACGTTTGGTAGAGCATAGATATAATTGGCAGCGAAAACGTGCGTTCGGTCAAAGCTGGCCGCGCCGTAGTCAACCGACCGCATCAAGAACGGATCCACCATAGTATAGCCCCCGGGGTCGGAACTCAGCGTCGCGAGAGCCTTGGAATACGTGTAGACCGCGCCAAAGGTCAAACCGGTGCTATAGCGCTTCTGAAACGACACTTGTAGGGAGTTGTAGTTGGAATTGCCGTCAAACTGCATATAGTAGATTTGTCCGTAGCCCTTATAGGGTACCAGACGCGAGTTCAGATACCCCGGCCTTCCGTAAGCGTAAGTCCCGCTGAAATTGAATCCGGCTGCCGAATAGGCGGCTGGAAGCCCTGGCTCAACGGCCGGAATGCCATTAGTGCAGGGGTCGCCCGGTAACGGGCTGGCGCAGTAGGTGGTGTAGTTGGCCGGGTCCTGAGCTGCCCGGCTAAACGCATAGCCATACGGAATGGCATTGATGTCGTGCGCCGTGATCAGATGGCGACCCAAGGTCCCAACATACGCCACGTCCAATGTCGCGCCCTTGAAGAGTTCGCGTTGGATCCCAAAGCTGTAGCTGTACACCGTGGGCACATGGCCGTCCCTCGACGCGCCGACAATGTTTCCCAGCACGCCGGTACCAAAGGAGGGGCCGGAGAGATTAGCGATATTGCCGGCACCCAACTGTGCCGTCTGAACGAGGGCAGGATTGCTGAAGACAGGATTATAAATCAGGTTGCCGGCAGGACGATCGTGGGTCGTGCCAAAGCCACCGCGGATGACGGTCTTGTGGTCGTCAAATATGTCATAGGCAAAGCCGAGACGTGGCTCGGGCATTATGCCGCGGTCCTTCCAACCGCCCGCGGGCAGAGTGTGATTGGCCGCGTAGTCCACCCCGTCCAGCGGGTTGCCGCTACCGGGAATGACGTTCCCGCTGGTGTCGATCAGCACAGCGCTGGCCGCACTGTAGGAAGCGGGATTGAAAAGAGCAACCTGATTCTTGGCGTCGATTTGCGGCGGGATCCAGGCAAAGCGCATGCCGTAATCCAGCGTCAGGCGCCGAGTTATCCTCCAGGTGTCCTGGATATAGAATTCCAATTGGTTGTACCGGAAGTAGCCGGTGGGGCGAGCTGTGGACTGGCTGAAGCTGGTAAAGTCTCCCAGCAGGGCGCTGGCTAGCGGGTCACCCAATGTGTAAGGGCATGTCGCTGGTGGAATGACCGTCACAGGGCAGGCTGAGGGAGCGGTAGGGCCCACGTCAAAGCTGAGCTGTCCGTTGACGTTGCCCCAGGCAATCTGGTTCTTGCGATTGCGCTGATAGAACATCCCAAATTTGAGCGTGTGGTTCTGGCGCACCCAAGTCATGTTGTCGTTGACGTTGATGGTGGTGTTAGCCTGTTCCCAAGGAGTGGCTCCCAGGTAGCCACCAACGAAATTCGTATTCGGAATGCTGTTTCCAAAGCTCAGATCTGGAATTGTGTCGGAAGGATAGAGCAACGGTAGGCTAATCTTGTTCGCGGTCAGCGAGGTATTTCCGTTGACGCCCTGGTCGAGCGAGAGAGTGTGGCTCGGGCCAACCGAGAACTCATTCAAGAGCGTTGGCGAGAACGTGGCAATCAGGTTGATGGACAAGTTCCAGCCGGGATGCTTCTGGGTGCATCCGCCCGGAAATTGCACCGCGGAATCGCAAGCGAAAGTGCCAAAGGGCCCGATGCCGGAAGACGTGAACGGAGCCGACTCCGTATCCGCGTTGTGAATCCAACGGCCAAAGAGCCGATATTTGTCGCTG
>Ga0187803_10000123_pt1 | contig 32450 bp, 27 predicted proteins | sample NC_wetland_sal_i_2_FD_132425 | JGI IMG/M metagenome (GOLD analysis project Ga0187803, IMG submission 132425) | Wetland sediment microbial communities from Neuse River Estuary, North Carolina, USA - Control_3 | ecosystem: Environmental > Aquatic > Freshwater > Wetlands > Sediment | place: USA...
ACCCCAAGCGCGGCGTGTTCATCCTGCTGCTGCTGCTGATCGCCATCGGCGGCTCGCTCACGCTGTACGCCTGGCGCGCGCCCCGCCTGGAACCCGGCGGCGTGTTCGCCCCGGTCTCGCGCGAGGGCGCGTTGCTGTTGAACAATCTGATCCTGGCGAGCTGCGCCGCCACCGTCTTCATCGGCACGCTTTATCCGTTGTTCCTGGACGCGGTGGGCGGACCCAAACTGTCGGTGGGTTACCCCTTCTTCAATCGGACCTTCGTGCCGCTGATGATCCCGTTGCTGATCGCCATTGCCGTGGGCCCGATGCTGGCCTGGAAGCGCGGCGATCTCTTGGGCGCGTTGCAGCGGTTGTGGGTGGCCTTCGCGGTTGCAATTGTCGTCATACTGATCCTGTTCTACGTCACCTGGGGCGGGCCGGTGCTGGCGGTGCTCGGGCTCGGGCTCGCGGCCTGGGTCGGCATGGGCGCGCTGGTGGAATTCGCCGAGCGCTTGCGGCTTTTCCGCTCGCCTTGGCGTGAAACCTGGCGCCGCGCGCTCAACTATCCGCGCGCCTCTTACGGCATGACAATCGCGCATTTCGGGATGGCCGTCACCGTCGCCGGAATAGCCGCTTCTGCGTTCGAGCAGGAGCGCATCCAGATGCTTCATGTAGGCCAGGAAGTCTCCATCGCCGGCTACGTCTTGCGCTTCGACGATATCAGCAAGCGGGACGGCGAAAATTATACCGCCGACGCCGGGGTATTCACCCTGCTCAAGGGCGGCCAGGTGGTGGCGGAGCTGAAGCCGGAGCGGCGGTTCTTCCCGTTGCAGCAGCAGACCGTCGCCAAGACCGCGATCCACACCAATCTTCTGGCCGATTTCTACCTGGCTTTGGGCGATCCCGACAGCCAGGGCGGCTGGGCGGTGCGCGCCTATTGGAAGCCGCTCGTTCCGTTCATCTGGATCGGGGGTGTTTTCATGGCCTTCGGCGGCGCCGTCAGTCTATCGGACCGGCGCTGGCGGGTCGGCGTGGCGGCGCGGCGCATGGCCAAGGGTGCAGTGCCGGCCGGCGGAGGCCGCGCGTGACCTTTCGCCGCGCTTTGTTCCTGCTGCCTCTGCTTCTGTTTCTGGTGCTGGCGGCCTATTTCTGGCGCGGCCTTTCCCCGGATTACGACCCCCAGACTCTCCCATCGGCGATGATCGACAAGCCGGAGCCGGTCTTCAGCCTGGCGACGCTGGGGAATTCGGGCAACCTGACCACGGACGACATGAAGGGCCAGGTGGTGCTGATCAATTTTTTCGCCTCGTGGTGCGTGCCCTGCCGCGAAGAGCACGCCACGCTGATGCAATTCGCGCGCGACAATGCCGTGCCGCTTTACGGCATTGCCTACAAGGACAAGCCCGCGGACGCGGCCAAGTTCCTGCAATCCCTCGGCGATCCCTATAAGCGCGTCGGGCTCGACGAAACCGGCCGCACCGGCATCGATTTCGGCGTCTATGGCGTGCCCGAGACCTATGCCATCGACCGGCAAGGGCGCATCCGCTGGCGCCATGTCGGGCCGCTCGACGCCAATGCCGTCGCCAAGGAACTCAATCCCCTGCTGCGCGAGCTGGGCGCATCGTGAGGCGCGTTCTCGCATGGGGGCTTCTGCTGGCGCTTCTGGCTGCGCCCAGCGCGGGCGCGGTCGAGCCCGGCGAGATGCTTTCCAATCCGAAGCTGGAAGCCCGTGCCCAAGCCATCGGCAAGGAGCTGCGCTGCTTGGTCTGCCAGAACGAATCGATCGAGGATTCCGGAGCCGACCTGGCTCATGATCTGCGCGTGCTTCTGCGCCAGCGCCTGGTCGCGGGCGACACCGACCAGCAGGCGATCCAATACATCGTCGACCGCTACGGCGATTTCGTCCTGCTCAAGCCGCCGGTCGAACCGGCGACCTATGTGCTCTGGTTCTCGCCCTTCGCGGTTCTGATCCTGGGCGGCGCGGGCATCTGGCTCTATCTGCGCCGGCGGAGCGCCGGCGCGGCAAGCGCGGACCGGCCTTTGACCCCCGAGGAACAACGCGAGCTCGATCGGCTTTTGCACGAGGACCTATGATTTTCACGCTTATCCTTCTGTTCATCATAGCGATCGTGCTCGCTGCGGTGCTCTGGCCGTTATGGCGGCGCTCGACCGGGGGTGCTGCGCGTGGCCGGTACGACCGCGCGATCTATCGCGACCAGCTCAAGGAAATCGAACGCGACGTGGCGCGCGGCATCGTCCAGCCCGCCGATGCCGACCAGGCCCGGCGCGAGATCGAGCGCCGCATTCTTGCGGCGGGAGATGAGCCCGATACCCTGCCGCCGAGCGCGCCGAAGCCTCGCCTCGCCGCCATGGTGGCGGCGGCGGCGGCGGTGGGCGTCTTCGCGATTTACGTTCTGTTTGGCGCGCCGGATCTGCCTGACCAGCCCTTCGCCCACCGCGCCATGCCGCCGGAGCAGGACGCAACCATGATCCGCGGCATGGTGGAGAGCCTGGCCGCGCGGCTGCAGCAGCAACCCGCCGATTTCGACGGCTGGGTGATGCTCGGCCGCTCCTACTCCGTGCTCGGCGACAACGCCAAGGCCGCCGACGCCTACGAGCACGCCCGCGCGCTCAAGCCCGGCGACGCGACCGTCGCCATGAACGAGGCCGCCGCGCTGCTCACCGACAGCAAGCCCGAAGACCCGATCCCCGCTCGCGTGGTGGGGCTGCTCAAAACGGTCGAAAAGAGTCAGCCGGACCAGCCGATGGCACTGTGGTTCCTCGGCATGGCGGCGGCGCAGCAGCGCGATTTCTCGACTGCCCGCCAATACTGGCGGCATTTGCTCGAAATCATTCCGGCGAACGCGCCCGAGCGTCAGACGGTCAATGACGCCTTGGCCGGGCTTCAAGGGAAGTAATCCCGCCCTATCCGCCGGTGTTCACACCGCCGGCGCGTGAGTCGCCGTCTTAACCTGCGCGGCATCGAACACCGCCGCCACCTTGCGCACGAACGGGCGCATGGCTTCGGGCACGGCGATGGTGTCGCCGGAGATGCGCACAAGACCTTCTTCCGCCAGCTCGCCGAGCGCCGCGCGCTCGCGCCTGAAATCCATGCCGGGAACGTGATGCGCCAGGACCGCAGCCCGAAGGTCGACCGCAAGATCGCACATCAGCCGCTCGATGACATCGGCGCGCAGCCGGTCCTCGGGCGAAAGCGCGTAGCCGCGGACGATGGGCAGGCGCCCGGCCGCGATCGCTTCCTGGTATGCGCCGATGCGCGGCGTATTCTGGATATAACCCTGCGGCAGACGGCCGATCGACGACGCGCCGAAGCCCAGCAACGCATCGGCCTGATCCGTCGTGTATCCTTGAAAATTCCGCCGCAGCTTTCCGGCATCGAGCGCCTTCGTCATGGCGTCGCCGGGCTTGGCGAAATGATCGAGACCGATCCGGCGATAGCCCGCGGCAACGAACGCTTCGGCAATCGTTTCGGCTTGGTCAAACCGCATCATGGCGTCCGGCAGCGCCGATTCATCGAGGTGCCGCTGATGCGGTTTCAACGACGGCACATGGGCATAACCAAAAACGGCGATCCGGTCGGGCTCGAGCGCGACGACGCGCTCCACCGTGCTTTTGCAGGATGCGATGGTTTGGTGCGGCAGACCGTAGATCAGATCGACATTGAGGGCGGCGATGCCGGCCTGACGCAGGTGATAAACCGCGGCCTCGGTGATCTCGGCGCTCTGGACCCGGTGAATGGCCTGCTGCACGATGGGATCGAAGGTCTGTATGCCCAGGCTCGCGCGCGTGAAGCCGCATTCGCCCAGCGCGTATGCCATGCCGGGTGTCAGGGTGCGCGGATCGATTTCGATCGCCAGTTCTGCGCCGGCATCGTAACGGAAGCTGCGGCGTACCGCCGCCAGCACGCGATTCAACGCGGAAGAGCCGATGACGGTCGGCGTGCCGCCGCCCCAATGAAGATGGGATATCCGCAGATGCTCTGGCACCAGCGACGCCACCATGTCGATTTCGGCGATGAGCGTTTCGACATAACGGATGATCGCCGTGTCATCCGCCGGAATCTTGGTATGGCAGCCGCAGTACCAGCACAGCGAGCGGCAATACGGCACGTGAAAATAAAGCGACGCCGTTGCATCCGGATCGAGAGCGCCAAGCCATTGGCGCGCTTGCGCCTCGCCGATATCCGGCGTGAAGAAGGGCGCCGTCGGATAGCTGGTGTAGCGCGGTATGCGCTCGCCGGCATAGCGGAGAAACCCAGGCGGCAGCGCGGGTGCCATGGCGCGCTCAGAACGCCGGCAAAGCGGGTTCGGCATTCGGCGCCACGCCGATGCCTTCGACTTCGACCAGCCAATCCGGCCGGCAAACCGCGCCCTGAACGATCAGGACGGGCAAGCCGGGAAAGCGGTCGGCGAGATATCCGTCGACGCGCGCGAAATCGGCCGGGTCCCTGAGATAGACCAGCAGATGCATCAGGTCGTCCAAGCCGGCCGCGCCCGAGTGCAAGAGCGCGGCGACGTTGCCAATCGCCCGTTCCAGCTGGCGCAACACATCGCCCCGATGCATGACGCGGCCGGCACTGTCGATACTCGCGGTTCCCGAGATGAAATGATGCGCGCGGTCGGAATATCCAACGCGCGTGCCGCGCTCGAAGGTCACTTTGTAATCCGCCGTCGGGCACAGCCGGTCGAAATCGTTGAGATAAGTGATTTGTTCCGGCGCCAGATCGAGGATGGAATACGCGTCCATGGCGACCAGGTCGAAACGGTGCGCGCACGCGCCCTCGATGCCGGTGCTGGCGATGAAATGCGTGTCGCTGGTCAAGCCGTTCCGCGCGAACAACGCGCGGCGGCTATCCACCATGCCCTGGTAGAACACGTCGACATCCTTGAGATAAATCCAGGTGCGAACGCAGTGGTCGCGCAGATTGGCGCCCTCGTTGTTGAGGGTGTCGATCAGGTCGCCGAAGATTTTTTCAGTCTGCGCGGCCGACGAGCCGGATACTTCGTGGTCGTCGGTACAAAGGCGCGTGCTCCACAAATGGCGGTGTCCGTTCTTCTCGATGATCAGGTGCTTGGGCGAAAGACGGCGCCGGAGGAGCGGTTTGCTGCTGTCGACGTGATACGCGAGCAGCGCCAGTTTCGCGCCGGACAGCGGCGCCTGCTGCACGATGGAGGTGGCGACCGGATTGTCGGGAGGATCAAGCGCGAGGCCGCTATTGCGTATGAGCGGCGCCTGGTTGAGCACGTCGCTCAGGAAGATGCGCCGGAATACCGCGGTATCGGAAGCCAGGCCAAGCGAGCGGCGGGCAGCATCGTAACGCTCCTCGACGAAGCCGATCTGCATGTTCAGATCGAGGTCCGAGGGAACCACCACCGCGATGAAATGTTCGGCGCCTCCTTTGGCGCCGTAAAAGCTCTTGGAGGTGAATCCGCGATCGGCTTGTGCCGAATGGCCGCCCGCTTCTCGCAAATCGTACATGAACCGCGAAACTCCTACCCCAGGGTGATCGGCCGGTCGGGAAATGCAAGCTGGTCGCGGTCGCGCCAGCTTGGCCGGACGTAGTTGATTTCCATCAGGCGGCGCACGCCGTCGATCGGGCGGCGTTCGAAGCCGTGCCAGGTATTGGGGCCCGGAACGAAAATCACCGCGCTGTTGAATTCCGCCGAAGTGCGGCCGATCCATTTCTTCTGGTCGTCGTAGATGTCGGTACCCCATCCCTTGGCCTCGGGACCGGTACAGAAATAGATGACCATCGAGAACAGCTTTTCGGAGATGTCGCGGTGCGGCTCGAGCCACGCGCCGTCGGTGTCCTGGATATATTCCATGCGCAGAAAGCCGCCAGCGACCTTAATCGCGCAGACTTCCTCGAACAACCGCGCGATCTCCGGACGCTGCATCGCTTCGGCGAATTGCGCGCAAACCGGAAAACGCGAACGCAGCCGCGGCGTGAAGAAGGTCCGCTTGCTGTTGTCGCGGTCGCGCACGCCTTCATTGTCGCCGACCAGCGGCGGCGCGATCGGCAGCAGGAGCACGCCGACCGCGAGGCTTTCGGGCAGCACCGCGTCCAGATTCCAGTGGCGGTACGGCTGATCGTCGCGGCGGGCTTGCCGCAGGGTGCGGCCGAAATGCCTCGCGATCGCGGCCGCATCGGGCACGGGAGGAAAATCCGCGGCCGCGCGTTCCGGTGCCAGGCGTGTTGCGGCGTCCGTCACCGCGGCGCCCATTCGATCGCCTTGCGCAAGAGCGGGACCGACTTGGCGAAGGCGCTGACGCTATGGCGCAGATATTCGCGCCGGACATACCAGTCCGAATCCACGTAGCACAGCTGCAGGCTCATGCGCTGTCCCTTCTGCGGCAGAAAGCCGTGCCAGGAATGGTCGCAAACGCGGAACATGAGCATCCGCCCGAATTCCGGCGCGAATTCGAAGGCGTAGTCGCTGCGATCGGAACTCCGCAGCACGCGCAGCCGGCCCTTTTCGTAGGGCCATTCGCGGCTGAATCCGACCAGCACGGTGACGATCTTGTGCTTGGAATCCGGGTGCGCGTAGCCTTCGTTGTAGTGGCCGGTGGTGTTGCCCATCATCACGATGACCGGCGGGCAGGCGCTCAAATCCATGTCGAATTTTTTTTCGACGAGGTGGCGAAAACGCGGACTGAGCAGATCGCTGACCGCGTCTCCGAAACGCTTCCCATAGCGCAGGCTGGGCAGGCCGTAGCTGCCGCGATCGGGGATGGGCGGCGCATCGGCCAACACCTCGTCCTTGTAACGTTGCGGGATCGCGTGTTCGACGAAGGTGAAGTCGTAGGGATCATGCCGCACTTCCGCGGCGGCAATCGCCTTCTCATCGAGCAACGCAAACGGACGATCAGGTGTCAGCGGAACTGCTTGGTCCAACATTCTGCCCTCCATCGAACTATATTTATCGTACGGTAAATTAATGCCGATTAAGCGGGGGCAAATTGCCGCAGTTCCATGGCCACGGCGATATCTGGTTTCGAGCGCCGCTCCGCGCCACGATCCGCTGTGACCTAATGCCGCAGCGCCGCGGCTCAGGTTGATGGAAGCGCTCGAACCCCTGACCCATCCACCTGCCCAACGTCATCCCGGCGAACGCTTCCGAGTGCCAGACGGTCATGTCCGCATTTGATCCATTTGAAACATTACATTCGTAGTAAAGGGCCCCGCTGCACAGGTCACGGGACATCTATCGCAGTCGCGAGAGATTGCGTAGGCTATGAATGTACGGACCCGCGCCGCCAGAGCCTGGACCCAAAAGGAATTTCTAAGATTGTCTCTGCGCTGCCGTGATGGCGCACGGACAACCTTGGGAGACGAAGATGACGCAAGCGCGAATTCCGGCAAAGGCCAAACCGCTGTTTCGAGCCGACCATGTCGGAAGTCTAAGGCGGCCCGAGGAATTAATGAAAGCACGCGAGCGCATTCTCGGCGCGCACGACCTCGACAGCAATTTTGGTCCGCATCGGAATGATGAGTTGCGCGCAATCGAAGACGCCGCCATTCGCGATGTCGTCGCGCTGCAAGAGAGCGTGGGGCTGCGCTCGATCACCGACGGCGAATTCAGACGCCGCATCTGGTGGAGTGAATTCCTGCTGTCGCTCGAAGGCGTGGAGGGGAATTATCGCGGACCGATCGCCGAATTCCGCGATAAAAGCGGCCATACCGTCCCCACCCCTCGCATCGACGTAACCGGCCCCGTTCGCTGGCGTAAGAGCATCAATGCCGGTCCTTTCAAGTTTTTGAAATCGCTGACCCGGCGGACGCCGAAGGTCACAATGCCGGCGCCACAGACGCTGTTCTTCTATGCCACGCGCGATACGATCAACCGCTCCTCCTACCCGGACTTGAATGTGTTATGGGACGATTTAGCCGCTGCTTACAAGGCGGAGCTGAAAGCGCTCGCCGACGCCGGCTGCACCTATGTGCAATTGGATGAGATTGTCACCTCATGCCTCTGCGATGACACCCATCGCAACAAGCTCAAATCGCAAGGCCAAGATCCGGACGAGCTGCTCCGCAGCTACGTTCGAACGATCAACCGCGCCATCGAGGGACGCCCGCCCAATCTCACCGTCGCGATGCACACCTGCCGCGGCAATTATCAGGGGCACTGGATGGCGGAAGGCGGTTACGATCCGATCGCCGAATACCTGTTCAACGAGATTAAGGTCGACACCATCTTCCTTGAATACGACTCGCCGCGCGCAGGCTCTTTCAAGCCATTGCGTTTCATGCCGAAAGACAAAGGCGTCGTTCTGGGCTTGATATCGACCAAGACGGCTGATCTGGAATCTCCCGATGCGCTCAAGAAGCGCATCGAAGAAGCCAGCTCATATGTCGCCCTGGACCGGCTCGGCCTCAGTCCGCAATGCGGTTTCTCGAGTAATTATCTCGGCAATCCCGTCACGATTGAAGACGAGAAGCGCAAGCTCGCGCTGGTCGTCGATGTCGCGCGCTCGGTTTGGGGCACGGCTTAGCGCCCCATCTTAAGATTAGAGCCGTGGCGGACGTGGACATGGTCTGCCGCCGCTTTTGCATACGGTCGGCATGAAGATACGATCGGCCGCCAAACGCCGAGCCCGAAGCCGCGCGCAGAGAACCCGCGGTTCTACTTACTTCCTGTATTTTCCCGCCGCCGCGAGCAAAGCTTCGTAATCTTCCTTGAGCTGCGGATTGGAAGCCATCATGGGCGGCAACAGCGAGGTGACGTCATCGAGATAGCGCTTGGACTCGGCGGGCGACAGGGTAATGAGCTCGCCGCCGTTCTTTTTCCAATCCGCCTGAATCCGGGCCAGATCTTCAACGCCGCGGGTGGAAAATACTTTCTCGGCCTTATGGGCCTCGTCTCTGACAATGCCCTCGAGTTCGGGGCCGAGCGATTTCATGAAGGCACGATTGACGAGTCCGGAAGCGACGAGATACGACTTGGGCAGATAGGTCAGTCCTTTGGCGATATCGTAGTATTTGAATGCGGTGAAGACGGTGAACGCCGCGGTCAAACCGTCAATCGTGTGATTCTGCATCGCAGGAAGCACTTCGCCCAGCGGCATTGAGAGCGGCGAAGCCCCCAGCTTCTCGAAGGGCTTGACCTGAAGCGGCGCCGCACCGGCAACGCGGATCTTTTGCCCCTGGAAATCGGCCACTTGGCGGATCGGCTTGTAGGCCAAAATCATCAGCGGGCCGTTGACGGCCGTGAACAACGGCTCGACGCCTTTCGATTCACCGAAGGACGACAGGCGCTTCCGGATCTGGGGATCGTTCAGGACCTTCTCGGCGTGCTCAACGCTGTCGAACAGACCCGGGATGTCGAAGACCTGGAACCGGGGCTCGATGCCGATGAAGAATCCCGTTGCGGGAATAGTCATCTGGATCGTGCCGAGCGCGACCCCTTCCACCGTGGCGGGAATCTGGCCAAGCTGATTGGCCGGGTAGAATTCGACTTTAATCCGTCCTTTCGAGCGCGTTTCGACGCCTTCCTTGAAAACCTTGGCCCACTCTTGAACCACATCGTTGATCGTTGGGGAGGATATGCGCATCGTGAACTGCTGCGCGTTCGATGCCGACATGGCGAATAGGCTGACCGCCAAGATGGTTGCGAGACGAACGATCATTGACTTCATTTTTTCCTCCCGTTCCTGTCTTTGCCGGCGCCGCGCGCCGCGCAATCAAGGCTTATGGAATCAGCCCCCGCCGAACAAAAGCGACATTCCGTACAGCGAAATATCGGGCACGTAGGTGATGAGCGCCAAGGCGATAAGATATAATATCACGAATGGAATGATACCTCTATAGATCACTCCGAGCTCAAGTCCGAGCACCGATTGCGCCACGAAAATGTTGATGCCGAAGGGCGGATGAAACAGTCCGATCGCCAAATTCACCGTCATAATGATGCCGAAGTGGACGGGATCGACGCCAACCGCCTTGACCATCGGGATAAGCAGCGGGGTGAGCAATAGAATCGCGGAGAGCGGATCGAGGAAACAGCCCACTGCCAGAAGCAGGACATTTATTATGAGCAGTAGCATCCACCATGAAACATGCAGCGCTTCGATCCACCCCGCCATGGCGGCGGGGATCTGGTTCACTGTCAGCAGCCACGCAAAAACGCCGGCGCAGGATACGATGATGAGGATTTGGCTGGTGAAAATCGCAGTCGAGCAGGCGGCTTCCACGAAGTCACGCCATCCAAGCTCCCGGAACACGAAGCGCGTAACCAGCGCCGCGTAGACGCAGGCGACAGCCGCCGCTTCGGTTGGCGAGAAAATCCCGCCGTAAATTCCGCCGAGGATGATGACCGGCGCACCCAATGCCCAAATGCCGCGGCCGGCGGCGATGAGGAAGGCTTTGAGCTCGAAGTGATGTCCTTTACCGAATCCCCGAAGGTTGGCGCACCACATAACGTAGATCGCAAGGATGAGCGCGATCAACAACCCAGGCACTATGCCTGCAGCATAGAGGCGCGGCACAGACACTTCGGCCGTGGCGCCATAAACGATCATCGGGATGCTTGGCGGGATGATGATGTCGATCGCACCGACCGCGGTGATCAGTCCGGCGGCAAAGGCCTCGGGATAACCCTCCTTCCGCATCGCCGGCAACATGACTTTGCCGATCGTCGCCACCGCCGCCGCGCTGATTCCGGAGATGGCACCGAAGATGGCGGAAGTTCCGACGGTCGTAACGCCGAGGCTGCCGCGGATGGGACCAACCGAGGTCCGCACCAGATCGACGATGCGCTGGGCCACGCTGCCGCGCGACATCAATTCGCCGGCAAAGATGAAGAAGGGTACCGCAAGCAGCGCATAGGCATTGACCGAACCAAACAGGTTTTGATGCAGCACTGCCAGGGGTACATGCATATAGAACACGAGCGCCACGGTGACCGAGGTCAGCAAAACCAAGAAGATCGGAAAGCCGAGAAGAAGGAGACTCAGCGGCACGATGACGAGGGCGAAAGTCATGGCTTAAGCCCCATATCGTGATCGTTCTCCGGGAGATCAGCGCCTTTCTTCCCGCGTAAGCTCAAAAGACCGCGCACGATGACGGCGAGCGCCATCAGAGAAAACCCAACCATCACCGTGCCATGCGGTATCCACATCGCCAGTCCTGCGGTGTTGCTCGTCACGCCCAACCGGAACATCTGCAGGGTGTAAGACCATGACTCCACCGCGACCACACCGGTGAGGGATGCGAACAGCACCATCTCGGCCGCACGGAGGAAGATCTGCACAGGCATGGGAAACAGCTTCGCTAGAACATCCATGCGCAAGTGCTTCTTGCGCCAGGCGACCACGGCGGCGCCAAGAAATGTCATCCCCAGCATAATAAATACTTCGACCTCGTCGGCACCCAGAATTGAGTGTCCGATTACATACCGGTCGACGACATTCGCGAAATTAAGCCCGACAGCGAACATAAGAGCATAGCCGATGATCACCTCGATCAGGCGCATCAGCCACTCGAAGGCGCGCTCAAGCCCAATGATTGATTTTTCTTTCATAAGACACTTTTCACGCTTTTGTTATGATTGACTAGAAAAATTCTCGTCCGCCAAGATTCCCATCTTGATCTCCGGAATTCGCGGTCAATCCTAAGCATACGGCTGACGGTGATGTCGAAACCGTTTATCCAACAATCGGTTGTTTATTGAATACCGTAAGTGTTCGTTTTTGGAACAAAGCGTACCTGCCACTTGCGTGGAGTAATGTTCGTTTTTTGGGGGTAAAGCATTATTACCTCGGGTTTGCGCAAGCAGCGGGAAGCGGGTACGACAAAGAACGCGGCGGGGGGACATGCAGCGATATCTGAGCCATGAAGGCGCCATCCTCGGGTTTGTCACCCTGCTGCTGATCGCGCCGTTCTTCGTCTTCCGCGACCTGCCGCTTTACGACCTGCCCGACCACATCGCCCGCCAGCACATACTCTTCGGCGATGGTGCGCCCGGGGCCGCGCAATACTACGCCGCCGAATGGCGCCTGGTGCCCAATCTGGCGATGGAAGGATTTGTCTTTCTGTTCCACCGCTTGATCGGCGTCGAAGGCGCCGTGCGCCTGTTCCTGGCATTGACGGCGGCGCAGCTTTTCTGGGGCGCGCTGGCGGTCAACCGCGCGCTGCATGGCAAGATCTCGCGCCTCGGCGTGTTGGCCGCGCTGTTCGTCTATAACGGCCCGTTCATGTTTGGATTCGTCAATCTGTGCTTCGGCTTGGGGCTCGCGCTGTGGGTGTTCGCGCTGTGGTTGAGCTGGCGCGATCGGCCCTGGGCCCTGCCCGCCTTCGCCGCGCTGGCGAGCCTGATCCTGGTCGCGCATCTCTTCGCCTTCGCCGTCTATGCGCTGGCGATTCTCGCTTATGAAACCGGGCTGCTGCTCAAGACCGGACGGCGGCAATGGAAATCCCTTTTGACTGCCCTGCTGCCGCTGTTGCATCTGCTGGTGCCGCTGGCGATTTATCGCGGGCTGATGCCGCGCGAGGTCACGGCGGGCGGCTTCTACTATGCGCCGTTGCTGCTGAAATTCGCCGAGCTGCGCAGCGCCGTGGGATTCTACAATCCCGCTTTCGATTCCCTGTCGCTGCTGGTGTTGCTGCTCGTCTCGCTCGCGGTGCTGCGGCGGATCGAGATCGACCGCGATCTGGTTCTGCCGCTGGCCGCGCTCGCTCTCGCCTATGTCCTGTTGCCGCATCAATGGGGCGAAGGCACCTTCGTCGATTACCGCATGCCCGCAATCGCGGCGCTGCTGCTGGCCGGATCCCTCGATTGGCGCGCGGGCGCGGCGCCCCGCCGGCGCAGCGCCGAGGCCTTCATCCTGGCGCTGTTCCTGCTGCGCTGGGGCGTGACCATGGTGCAATGGCAAAGCTGGCAGGAGGATTACGCCGAATACCGCGCCGCCTTCGCCCAGTTGCCCGAGGGGGCGAAACTGCTGCCGCTTTCAGCCGATCCCGATCTGGTCGAACCCGAACAGCATCCGCCGCTGGCGCACATGGCCGCGCTCGCCGTGACCTTGCGCGGCGCGCTCATCCCCTCGCTCTTTGCCGATCTCGGGCATCAATTATTGGTCTATCGCGAACCCTATCGCGATCTCGCGACCCAACTGCCGTCGGCGGCATTGGCGCCTTATTTCGATTACGTGCTGTTGCTCCGGCCGGAGGAGATACCGGCCCCGCCGCCCTATGCCGAGATCGCGCGCGGCCGGACCTTCGTGCTCGGCCGGCTGAAACACTGAGCCTTATTGGGCGGCGACGCGGAAACGGCGGCTGGGGTTCTTGACGCGCGGCTGGATGCGCACCGGCGCTTCGGCCGGCGGCGGCATTTCGCCCGGCGCGGGCGGCGCCACCGGCAACGACATGCCGACATGGGTCCCTTCGCCCGGCTTGCTGTCGATGTGGAAGGTGCCGCCCAACAGCTCGACGAATTTCTTCGCCAGCGGCAGGCCCAGCCCGGTGCCTTCGTGCTTGCGCGCCAGCGAGGAATCGACCTGGCCGAACGGCGCCAAGGCCGTCGGCATGTCCTGTTCGGATATGCCGACGCCGGTATCGGCTACTTCGAGCGCGACCTTGTTGAGGATGCGGCGCGCGGTGACGGTGATGGATCCGCCCGCTGGCGTGAATTTGATCGCGTTCGAGAGCAGGTTCAACAGCACCTGCTTGATGCGGCGCCGATCGGAAACCATGATGCCGAGTTCGGGCGCAGCGTCGAGATGGATCGTCAAACCGGCCGAGGCGGCGCGTTCCTCCACCATGGCCATCGCCTGCTCCAGCATCTCCTTGATGCCGAATTCCTCGCGATCGAACGGCACGCTGCCGGTCTCGGTCTTAGCCATGTCGAGGATGTCGTTGACGATCGACAAGAGATGCGTGCCCGAGGCGTGAATGTTGGTGACGTAATCCCGATAGGCCGGCACCGCCACCGGGCCCAACAGCTCGCTCTTCATGATCTCCGAGAAGCCGATGACGGCGTTCAAGGGCGTGCGCAGCTCATGGCTCATGGCGGCAAGGAAGTCGCTTTTCGACTGGTTGGCGGCTTCGCTGCGCGCCACCGCGGCGGCCAGCCTGAGATTGGCCTCGTTCTGGCGCGCGGCGGCGCGGTTGGTGCGCAAGACGATCCAGATCAACCCGCAATACGTGACCGCGAAGGCGATCCAGATGAGCAGCATGACGCTCTGATGATAGCTTTCGAGCCCGGCGAAATCCGCGGTCACGTCGGTGTCGATCTGGAATACCGCGATCACCCGGCTAGGCTCCGCCGGATCGAAGGCCGGCACGTAACTGGAGACGATGTCGCGCTCGCCCCCTGCCATGCGGCTGCCGGCGCGGCCGGACCAGGCCTGCTGGAACGCGGCCCCGTCGCCGTCGGCCTGGCCGATGGCCGAGGATTCGGTCGAGAAAATGGCGCGCCCGTCGTGGTCGAGGATGTCGAGCCGCACCACCGGCGAGCCGGATATCAGCTTCAAGGCCTTGGCGCGGAGATCGGCATAGGCGGGATTGGCGTTGATGTCGCCGGAGGCCTGCCCTTGGGCGGCCTCATGGGCGGTTGTGAGATCCTGGAAATCGGGCAAAGTGGCGTTGGCGATGATTTGCGCCAGCGCCGCGTTGTTGCGCTCGGCCATCGCGCCCACTTGGTTAACGGTGTAAAGCCGGTGCGCATAGGAAATGACCAAAACCGCGGTCAACATCACGACCGCGCTCAGCACGGCGAAGGTCAAGGTGGGCTTGCGCATGAACCGGGACCGGCCCCTCGTTGGTAGAGGGGCCAATCTACGCGCTTAATGGTTTCCCAAAACTTACGGCGGACGCAATTGATAGTGGAAATTAAGGGATATTAACCTCGGTCCGCTGCGGGTTTGCGGGATACCGCCGAGCCGCTAGCGCAAACTGGCGTTCAGCTTCTGCAACGCCGCGTTGCCGGGCACCAGCTCGGCATCGGTTAGTTCGTTCAAGGGCCGTTCGACCGTCTCGAAATGATCGTGCAGATCGTGGGCATCGGGCTCGACATAGAGCAGGCCGGTGACGATCTCGCCCGCGGCGTGGCGCTGCTGGAGATAGGTCATGGCCTGGATGCGCTCCTGCGGATCGTAATCGGCGTGCAGCTTGCGGAAGCGCAGCACCGAGCCGTCATGCTGGGTTATGGTTTCGACCGTGCCGGGCGCGTAATCGGCGGTGATCGGCGCGCGCGCCTCGATGATGTCGAGCCGGTTCACCGATTCATTGTGCTCGCGCACGTAATCGAAGCTCTTGGTCGAGCCCACATGGTTGTTGAAGGCGACGCAAGGCGAGATCACGTCGATGAAGGCGGCGCCGTGGTGGCGGATGGCGCCGGCGATCAGCGGCACCAATTGCGCCTTGTCGCCGGAGAAGCTGCGCGCGACGTAGGTCGCGCCCAATTGCAGCGCCATGCCGATCAAGTCGATCGGCTCGTCCATGTTCAAGACGCCGCGCTTGCTCTTCGAACCCTTGTCGCTGGTGGCCGAAAACTGGCCCTTGGTGAGGCCGTAGACGCCGTTATTCTCGACGATATAGAGCATGTTGACGCCGCGCCGGAGCACGTGAGCGAACTGGCCGATGCCGATCGAGGCGCTGTCGCCGTCGCCCGACACGCCCAAATAGATGAGATCGCGGTTGGCGAGATTGGCGCCGGTCAGCACCGAAGGCATGCGTCCATGGACGGAGTTAAACCCGTGAGAATTGCCCAGGAAATACGTGGGCGTCTTGGACGAGCAGCCGATGCCCGACAGCTTGGCGATGCGGTGCGGCTGGAGATCGAGATCGAAACAGGCCTGAATGATCGCGGCGCTGATCGAATCATGGCCGCAGCCGGCGCATAGCGTCGATACCGCGCCTTCATAGTCGCGGTGGGTGAATCCCAGCTTGTTGACCGGCAGACCGGGGTGATGAAGCTTGGGTTTGGCGATGTAGGTCATGACGCCACCTCTCGCAACGGTTTTTCGGCGCGCAGCAGCTTGGATATCGCGCCGGTGATGAAACGTTCGGTGATCGGCGTGCCGTCGTAATGCAGCACCGGGACGAGCTTGGCGGGATCGACACCGCCTTCGGTCACGATCAGCGTTCTGAGTTGCGCGTCGCGGTTCTGCTCGACCACGAAGACCTGCTCATGCGCGGCAATGAAATCGAGCACTTCCTTGGCGAAGGGGAAGCCCCTGATCCGCAATGCATCGAGATGGATTCCCTGCTCTTCGAGCGCGTCGAGCGCCTCGCGCATTGCCGCCGAGGTCGAACCGAAATATATGACGCCGCACCGGGTCTTCTGCTTGGCGTCGATGCGCAACGGCGCCGGCACCAGCTTTTTCGCGGTTTCGAACTTGCGCAACAGCCGCTGCATGTTGTCGACATAGGCCGGACCTTCCTCGGTATAGCGCGCATAGCGGTCGCGCGAAGTGCCGCGGGTGAAATACACGCCCTTGGTCGGGTGCGTGCCGGGATATGTCCTATAGGGAATGCCGTCGCCGTCGACGTCGAGATAACGGCCGAACTCCTTGGCCGCATCGAGATCGGCGGCGCTCATCACCTTGCCGCGGTCGAGCCGCCGGGAATCGTCCCAGGCGAAGGGCTTCGACAGCCACTCATTCATGCCGATGTCGAGATCGAGCATGACGAACACCGGCGTTTGCAGCCGGTCGGCGAGATCCAAGGCCAGCGCGCCCATCTCGAAACATTCATGGGGATCTTCCGGGAAGAGCAGCACATGCTTGGTGTCGCCGTGGCTGGCATAGGCGGCCGAGAGAATATCGGCCTGCTGGGTGCGCGTCGGCATGCCCGTCGACGGCCCCGCCCGCTGGACGTCGAACACCACCGCCGGAATTTCCGCGAAATAGGCCAGACCCAGGAACTCCTGCATGAGAGAGATTCCGGGCCCTGAGGTGCAGGTGAAGGCGCGCGCGCCGTTCCACGCCGCGCCGATGACGATGCCGATCGATGCCAGCTCGTCCTCGGCTTGGACGATGGCATAGCGATGCTTGCCGGTCTTCGGATCGACGCGGTAGCGCCGGCAATAGCGCTCGAACGCCTCGGCCATCGAGGTCGACGGCGTGATTGGATACCACGCCGCCACCGTGGCGCCGCCATAGACCGCGCCCAGCGCAGCAGCGGCGTTACCCTCGATGAAGATGCGGTCGCCCACCGCGTCGGCGCGCTTGACCTTGAGACCCATCGGCTTGAGGTGCTGGAGCGCATAGTCGTGGCCCAGATGCAGCGCCTCGACATTGGGCGTCAGCAGCTTCTCCTTGCCGTGGTATTGCTCGCCGATCAGCTTCTCGACCGCGGACAATTCGATGCCGAGCAGCGCCGCCAGCGATCCCACATAGATGATGTTCTTGAACAGCTGCCTTTGGCGCGGATCCGTGTATTTCTGGTTGCAGATCTCCGTCAAGGGCATGCCGATGACGTTGATGTCGTCGCGGAACTTGGAAGGCGGCATCGGCTTGGTCGAGTCATAAAAGAGATAACCGCCGGGATCGATCGAGGCCACGTCCTGCGCCCAGGTCTGCGGGTTCATGGCCACCATCAGATCGACGCCGCCGCGCCGGCCCAAATGCCCGGCTTCGGAAACGCGCACCTCGTACCAGGTCGGCAGGCCCTGGATGTTCGAGGGAAAGATGTTCCGCGTCGCCACCGGCACGCCCATGCGCAGCACCGATTTGGCGAACAGCAAATTGGCCGAGGCCGAACCCGAGCCGTTGACGTTGGCGAATTTGACGACGAAGTCGTTGGTGCTGTTTATCGGGTTCGGCATGCGGGTCCGGCCAGGGTCATGTCCAACAGGAATTTCTGCATGTCCCACGCGCCGGTGGGACAGCGTTCGGCGCACAAGCCGCAATGCAGGCAGACGTCCTCGTCCTTCGCCATAATGCGGCCGGTCTTGAGCATGCGCGATATGTACAAGTCTTGCGATTGGTTCTTCGCGGGGGCGTTGAGCCGCTGGCGCAGCGCGCTCTCTTCGGCATTATGGGTGAAGGTGATGCAATCCATCGGGCAGATATCGACGCAGGCGTCGCATTCGATGCACAAGGGCGCGTTGAACACCGTCTGCACGTCGCAATTGAGGCAGCGTTCGGCCTCGAGATAACCGAGCTTGCGGTCGAAGCCCAGCTCCACCTCGACCCGCACGTCCTTGAGCGCGAGTTCCTTGTCACGGTGCGGAACCTGGTAGCGCAGATCGTTGGAGACGTCGTTGTCGTAGCTCCATTCGTGGATGCCCATCTTCTGGCTGATGAGCGCGACATCGGGCGGCGGGCGTTTGGCAATATCCTCGCCGTGGAGCAGCTTGTCGATCGAGATCGCCGCGTCGTGGCCATGCGCCACCGCCCAGATGATGTTCTTGGGGCCGAAGGCGGCGTCGCCGCCGAAGAACACCTTGGGATGGGTCGAGCGCATGGTCTTGGGATCGACCTTGGGCATGCCCCGTTGGTCGAATTCAATGCCGCAATCGCGCTCGATCCAGGGAAAGGCGTTTTCCTGGCCAACTGCCACCAGCACGTCGTCGCAGGCGAAATGCGGGTCGGGCTCGCCGGTCGGCACCAGGCTGCGCTTGCCCTTGGCGTCGTACTCGGCCTTGACCTTCTCGAAGGTGACGCCGGTCAGCTTGCCGTTGACGTGGGTGAATTCCTTGGGCACGAGATAGTTGAGGATCGGGATGTCCTCGTGCATCGCGTCCTCTTTTTCCCACGGGCTCGCCTTCATCTCCTCGAAGCCCGAACGCACGATCACCTTCACGTCCTCGCCGCCCAAGCGGCGCGAGGTGCGGCAGCAATCCATCGCGGTGTTGCCGCCGCCCAACACGATCACGCGCTTGCCGATCCTGTCGGTGTGGCCGAAGGACACGCTGGAAAGCCAATCGATGCCGATATGGATATTGGCCTTGGCCTCTTTGCGGCCGGGAATGTCGAGCTCGCGGCCCCTGGGCGCGCCCGAGCCGACGAAGACGGCGTCGTAATTCTCGGCCAGCAGCGCCTTCAGGCTGTCGATGCGTTTTCCCAGGCGCAATTCCATCCCGCCGATGCCGGTGATGTAGGCGATCTCCTCGTCGGTGACGCTTTCGGGCAGGCGGAAGCGCGGGATCTGGGTCCGCATCATGCCGCCCGCTTTGGGGTCGCCGTCATAGATGACGATGTGATATCCCAACGGCGCCAGGTCGCGCGCCACGGTGAGCGAGGCCGGCCCGGCGCCGATCAGCGCCACGCGCTTGCCGTTGCTCTTGGCCGGCGCCTTGGGCAGGCGGCTGGTGATGTCGTCCTTGTTGTCGGCCGCGACGCGCTTCAAGCGGCAGATCGCTACCGGCTCCTTCTCCACCCGGCCGCGCCGGCAGGCGGGCTCGCAGGGACGGTCGCAGGTGCGGCCTAGGATTCCAGGGAAGACATTGGAGTGCCAGTTCACCATGTAGGCGTCGCTGTAACGCCCGGCGGCGATCAGCCGGATGTATTCCGGCACCGGCGTGTGCGCCGGGCAGGCCCATTGGCAGTCGACAACCTTATGAAAATAATCGGGCACGCCGATATTGGTAGGCTGCAAACCGAATTCTCCCCTGCCTACTCCGCCACCAACACCGAACCGCACTCCTGCTTGCACAACGTTCGACCGGCGCGCTTCATCCGCGCTCTCACTCGCGGTCGCCCGCGCCCGCCTCGACTTCAAGCGCCTGGGCGATGCCTTCGAGCTCGCGCGCCACCTCCGGCACCGCCGTCAACTCCGCCAGCTCGCGGCAACGCCGCGCCAAGCCGTGAAGCCGTTCTGCACGCGTGGCGTGCTCCACACCCGATCCGGAACCGGCCGATCGCGATACCATCGCGTCCTCCTTGGTATTGCCTCGTCTTGTGCGTGCGAAGCATGGCCGATAGGGCGTCAGATTGCCCCAACCCCCATCGCAGTGCAACATCGCACGCGCCGACAAGACCCTAAAATTCTGGGGTTTTTGAAGCAGTTAGGGCTCGGGTCTGAGCGATTTCCGGCCAACCGGACAGCGCCCGGCTTAACCGGCAGGGTTAGTTTCGGAAGCAAAACTGCCCACTAAGACCTTGGCATTATTAGCGATTTAATCACGTCCTGGCGGTAGTTAGGTACGGAGAAATTCCATCAGATTGACGGTTGGGGGGAGCTCCGCGTGAATTTTCTGCGGTCCTTGTGGCGCGACGAAACCGGCGCGTCATCCCTGGAATATGGGCTGGTCGGGTCGCTGATCGCCCTTGTCATCGTCGGTGCGCTCCGCAACATCCAGGTAAAAATCACCTCGGTACTCAAATATCGTCTCTAGCGCGATGTGATACTGCGCGCCCTGTGACGGCGCGAGTTATCCCCCGTGGCGGAACGGCATGACTTATCCACGCAATTAACAGGTATAACAACGAGTCGTTACTGATTTTCGCGCTCCGGGCGCTGGAGTGCATGTTAAGGTTTAGTCACGATCCTGTCCGCCCGCGCGTTGGGGGCATCGCTCGGAAAGGTCTTGGTATTGGCGCGCCAAAGCATCAAGAACAACAACAATCGCAAACAGCGGCCAGACTTGCCGCCGCAAAATGGAGCAGCTCCGGGCACCGGCCGCGCCGTGAACGTGGCGTTGCTGGTGTCGATCCTGTTCGTGCTGGTGCTGGGGATATTCGGCGCCATCTATTTCGAGGACCACGGCGGGCAAACGGTCAATCGTCAAGCCGCTTTGCCTTCGGCCGCGCCGCCTGGCAATTCAACCCAGAACGTCCCGGCTCAAGCGGGACCGGGACAAAATTTTGCCGCCACCCAGATACCGCCGGTCGACCAGGTGAACCCCGCCGCCGGCCCGGCTTTGCTCAAAGCGGCTCAACCCGGCTATTGGGTGGAATACGCCGCCTATCTCGGACCGGAATATGCCAAGCAGCTGGCCAAACGGCTGGATGGCATGGGAATCAAGGCCGAAGTCGTCAGGGCGCCCGGCGCCGGCGGCAAACAGTATTACAGCGTCCGCTCCGGGATCGGCGGCGACCGCGATGCTGCCGAGGACGCCGCGCTCAAGGTCAGCAACGCGCTCGACATCTTCCCGATTGTGCATCACGACGGCCAAACCCGATTCGGTGCCGCCGCTTTCAGCGTGCCGATCCCGCCCGCGGCCAGTGAAATGCTCACATATTGGGTTCAATTTGGCGCATATGACATTGAAAGTTATGCGAGATTATATGCCAATAAATTGCACGATTCGGGCCTCGACGTGACCATCATTTCGCGCCGGCGGGCCAGCGGCCGGATGACCTATTTCGTGCGCTCGCCGCCGCTCAAAACCCCGGAGGACGCCCGGGCTCTTGCCCAACACAGCCAGCAGCTGGTCGGCGCGGAAACCCTGGTCGGCCAAACCGTTCCAGATGGGCTCATTCCCAATCCATCCCCCACTCAACATCTCTGATCGACGCATTTGAAATCATCTTCAGCCCGGTATAGGACGGGCTCATGATTTTGACTCTTATTCTCGATTCGGAGCTGCCCGAGTCGCTCGCGCGTTTCGACGACTCGCTGTCATCCGAATCGTCCCGCGCCGTTTTCCGGCGCATCGCCGGTCCGGGCAATCCGGCCCGCGCCAAGGCCGAAATTGCTGTTAAGAATCACTCAGAATCGATTGATCTTATAACAAATTTTGGCATCGGTCATAAGCCGAGCGCGCCGCGACTCGATTTGTCCTGGGACGGCGCGGCGCTGCGCACCGAAATCGAGGCTTATATCCTGCTGCACGAGGTGGCGCATTTCCAGCTCGCTGCGCCCGCGCGCCGCACCGTGATCGAATTCGGCCTCGGCCCCGGCCCCGAAACCGGCGACCGTGCCCGGGCCGAACGCGCGGCCATGCGCTTCGGCCTCGAACGCGAGCGCGAGGAGGCGATGGCCTCGCTGCTCGGCATCCTGTGGGAGACGCAACTCGGCCATCCGGCGCTGGCCTCGTTCCTGGATCAGAACTGGCTCGAGGGCGCGGCCCGGCCTCGATCGTGCCGTGGCGCGGCGGCGCATTTCGAAACCGTGCTGGCGGAGCTGGCGCGCGGCGGCTTCGTCACATCCTGCGGGCAGCCCACCAGGACGCTGCGCCAAAGCCCCGACTAGGATCAGGCGAGGTTGGGATCCGCCGGATATGTTGCGTTGATGATGTGGATCGCCAGCACGCGCTGCAACGGCGTGAGCTTGCGGCGCTTGACCAGACGCGCGATCAAGGAGGCGCGCGCCTCGGCGACAACCGCCTGGGCCGGGCGCCGCGCCACCCGCGGCACCGACCAGGGCAGCCAGAAGGGATTGAGACGGGCGCTGATTCCATTGTTTTGCGATATCGACATCGGTTTCTACCTTTGCTTGAAAACCCTGGGGGTCCGATTCGCGAATCCTCGCGCCGGTATGGTTAATTATTCGTTAGCGCCCTAGGGGCGCGGGAGAACGCCATGACCAGTATCGAAACCACCCAAAAAATCGCCTTTCTCGGCATCGGGCTGATGGGCGCGCCCATGGCCAGAAACCTGATCACCGGCGGCCTCAAAGTGAGTGTTTGGAACCGCGACATCACCAAGGCCCAGGCGCTGGCAGCGGCGGGAGCGAACGTGGCGCCCTCGCCCGCTGATGCCGCCAAGAGCGCCGGCACGGTCATCACCATGCTGGCCAACGGCCCGGCGGTGGAGATGGTGATGTTCGGACCCAATGGCGCGGCCGAGTCGCTGGCGAAGGGCGCTCTGGTCATCGACATGAGCTCGTCGCCGCCCGAGATGGCGCGCGACCACGCCAAACGACTCGCTGGCAAAGGCGTGGATTATCTCGATGCGCCGGTTTCGGGCGGCACCGTGGGCGCGGCCGAAGGCAAGCTCGCCATCATGGTTGGCGGCGAGTCGCGCGTGTTCGCGCGCGCCCTTCCGGTGATCACGCGACTTGGGCACCCAACCCTAGTGGGGCCCGTGGGCTCGGGCCAACTCGCCAAGCTGTGCAACCAGGCGATCGTCGCCGTCACCATCGGCGTGGTGGCCGAGGCGTTGTTGCTGGCGGCGGCGGGCGGCGCCGATCCGGCGGCGGTGCGTCAGGCCATCATGGGCGGATTCGCCCAGAGCCGTGTCTTAACATCGCATGGCAACCGCATGATTTTGCGGGATTTTATTCCAGGCGGTCCGGCCGCTCACCAGCTCAAGGATTGTGAGACCATCGTCGCCGCGGCCAAGGCGGTGAAGCTCTCTTTGCCCTTTGCCGAAACCGCCCTGGGGTTGTTCCGGGACCTGGTGGCGCATGGCGGCGCACGCTACGACCACAGCGCCCTGCTCCTCGAACTGGAGCGCCGCAACTCCCCGGCGCGGGTCGGCAAGGCGCCGGATAAGCTCCCTGCGTAGCATAGGCGAGGGCCGATTGGTGTCCTCGCCATCATGCGAAGCAAAAATAAAGATTGCACAGCCGCGGGCTGAATCTTCAAGCCCGCGGCGTCGTGCGAAGCAAAGGGAACTAAACCACCGGGGTGATTAGCGGCTTTCCGGCATAAAAGGCGGCCAGATTGTCGAGCATGAGCTGGCCCATGGCGCGGCGCGTGGCCTGGGTGGCGCTGCCGATATGCGGCAGCAGCACCACATTGTCGAGTTTTAGCAGGGCCTCGGGCACGCGCGGCTCGTCGGCGAACACGTCGAGCCCGGCGCCGCGGAGCTTGCCTTCCACCAGCGCCTTGACCATCGCCGGCTCATCGACCACCGAGCCGCGCGCGATGTTGATGATCACGCCCTTCTTGCCCAGCGAGGATATCACCTTCTCGTTGACCAGATTGCGCGTTGCCGCGCCCCCCGGACACGCGATCATCAGGTAATCCACGTCCTTCGCCATGGCACTGAGATCGGCGTAATAGCGATAGGCCACGCCAGGCTTCTGGCGCGGGCCGTTATAGACGATCTTGACCCCCAGCGCCTCGGCGCGCTTGGCGATGGCCATGCCGATGCGGCCCAGCCCCAGCACGCCCATGGTCGAGCCGCCGAGCTTGGTCGCAAGCGGCATCGCGCCCTTCGCCGCCCATTTGCCTTCGCGCACATAGCGGTCGGCTTGCGGAATTCGCCGCGCCACGCCGAGGAGAAGCGCGATGGCGAGATCGGCCACGTCGTCGGTCAGCACGTCGGGCGCATTGGTGACGCGGATGCCGCGCGCCTTGGCGGCGGCGAGATCGACATTATCCACGCCCACGCTCATGCAGGCGATGATCTTGAGCTTGGGCAGCGCGTCCATCAATTCGGCGTTGACCGTGCCGCCGAAAGTGGTGATGGCCTGTGCCTTGTCCTTCACGCCGGCGAGAAAGGCTTTTCGGTCCCCCGCCTCGAACAGGCGGTGCACGGTGTAGGCGGCTTCGAGCCCTTCCATGACCGGCTGGTAGAGCGGCGTCACGGCGACGACATCGGGTTTCATCGCCCTGTTTTGCCCCAAGGCGCGGTGGAATGTAAACCGCTCCCTTGTCGCGGGTGCTAGGGCGCTCCCGCCCCTTGCCCACCATCCACCGGAATGACGGCTAGGCTTTCACGGTCTTGGCCTGTTGGCGCAGCACGAATTTCTGGATCTTGCCGGTCGAGGTTTTCGGCAAAGGGCCGAACACGACGGCGTGGGGAACCTTGAAATGCGCGAGGTTGTCGCGGCAGAAGGCGATGATCGCCTCCGCCGAAGCCTGGGCGCCGGGCTTGAGCGTGACGAAGGCGCAAGGCGTTTCGCCCCATGTCTCGTCGCGCCGGGCCACCACCGCCGCCTCCATCACCGCCGGATGCTTGTAGAGCGTCTCCTCCACCTCGAGCGACGAGATGTTTTCGCCGCCCGAGATGATGATGTCCTTGGCGCGGTCCTTGACCTCGATATAGCCGTCGGGATGGACGACGCCCAGATCGCCGGTGTGGAACCAGCCGCCGGCGAAGGCGGCTTGGGTCGTCTTGGGATTCTTGAGATAGCCCTTCATCACCGTGTTGGCGCTGAGCAGCAGCTCACCGATGGTGGCGCCGTCGGCGGGCACGTCGCGCAGGGTCTTGGGATCGGCGACGCGCACGGCGGCCAGCGTATGCACGGCCACGCCTTGGAGCGCCATCTTGGCCGCGCGCTCCTCGAGGGGAAGCGCGTCCCACGCCTCTTGCGGGAAGCAGATCGTCGCCGGGCCGTAGGATTCGGTGAGGCCGTAGCCGTGCGTCACCTCGAAGCCCAGCCGCTCCATGTTGACGATGACGGTCGAGGGCGGCGCCGCGCCCCCGGTCATCACCTTGACCGGATGGTCGAACCGGCGCTTGGTCGCCTCGGGCGCGTAGGCAAGCATGTTGAGCACGATCGGCGCGCCGCAGAGGTGGGTTACATGATGTTTTTCAATGAACGAAAATATCGCCGCCGGATCGATGCGCCTGAGGCAGACATGCGTGCCGGATGCGCCGGTCACGGCCCAGGTGTAGCACCAGCCGTTGCAATGGAACATCGGCAGCGTCCACAGATAGATCGATTGCGGCGAAAGCCCGAAATACATGATGTCGCCGAGCGCGTTCAAGAACGCGCCGCGGTGGTGATAGACCACGCCCTTGGGATCGCCGGTGGTGCCGGAGGTGTAATTGAGCGAGATCGCGTTCCATTCGTCCCCGGGCATCCGCCAGGGCGCTTGCGGATCGCCGTCCGCGATGAAGCGCTCGTAATCCATCTCGCCCAATAATTCGCCGCCCGCGTAAAGCGGATCGTCGATGTCGATCACCAGCGGCTTGCGGTCGCTGAGCCTGAGCGCCGACTGGATGGTGGCCGAGAATTCGCGGTCGGTGATCAAGACCTTGGTCTCGGCATGGCCCAGGATGAACGCGATGGTGCGCGCGTCGAGCCGGTAATTGAGCGCGTTCAGCACCGCCCCCGCCATGGCCACGCCGTAATGCGCCTCGATCATGGCGGGCACGTTGGGCGCCATCACCGAGACGGTGTCGCCCTTGCCCACCCCGCGTCTCATGAGCGCGTCGGCCAGCCTTCGGCAACGGGCGTAGAATTCGGCATAGGTGAAACGGCGCTCGCCGTGAATGACCGCGATTTTTTCGGGATAGACCGCGGCCGAGCGGGCAAGAAAGCTGAGCGGCGACAGGGCCGCGTAATTGGCCCGGCCGCGCGCCAGATGGGTCTCGTCGTAGATGCCCGGTTTCATTCCGTCCCCGGTCTTAACCTTAAGCGCGTCCCGGACAGGGTCAACCGTGCTATAATGTTTTTATGCATATCGATATCGTTTCCGACGTCATCTGCCCCTGGTGCTTCATCGGCAAGCGCCGGCTCGAATCCGCGCTGGCGCAGCGTCCGGGCCTCACCGCCGACATCACCTGGCGGCCTTTCCAGCTCAACCCCGACATGGCCCCGGGCGGCATGGCGCGCGCCGATTACCTCGCCGCCAAATTCGGCGGCCGCGCCCACGCGCAACGCATCAACCAGACCATCGTCGATGCCGGCAATTCGGCCGGCATTCCCTTCGCCTTCGACAAGGTGGAGCGCACGCCCAACACCCTCGACGCTCACAGGCTCATCCGGTTTGCGGATAGCCACGGCGCCGCCAACGAGGTGGTCGACCGGCTGTTCTCGGGATATTTCATCGAGGGCCTGGATATCGGCGACCCCGACATCCTCGCCTTGATCGCCCGGCAGTCCGGGCTCGACGTGGTCGAGGCGATGAAATTCCTGGCCGGCGACAGCCAACGCGCCGAGGTGCTGGCCGACGATTCCGGCGCGCGCCGCCTCGGCATCAACGCGGTGCCGTGTTTCATCTTCGCCGGGCAATACGCCATCTCCGGCGCCCAGGAGCCGCAATTCTTCTTCCCGGTGTTCGACCTGGTCCAGAACGGCGGCGCCGAGGGCGCGCAGCGGCCGCAGGCGGCGGGCTAGACCTTCACCGTCTGGTTCGCCCCGGCGATTTCCTGCAACTGCGCCAGCAGCCCGACGATCCCTTTCACCCGTTCGCGCAACACCTCCCAGTCGCGGATGACGATCAGGCGCTGATCCGGGCGCAGCTTCACGCTGCCCGCCTGGCGCCCGATCCAGGCAACCAGCCCCGCCGGATTGGCGAACATATTCTTGTGGAAGGTGATGGCCGCGCCCTTCTCGCCGGCATCGACCTTCTCCACCCCGGCCAGACGGCAGAGATTCTTGATGGCGATGATCTCCAGGAGATTGTCGACCTCGTGGGGCAAAGGCCCGAAACGGTCGATCAGCTCGGCGGCGAAGCTCTCGATCTCCCTGCGGTCGACCAGGGCGGCGATGCGGCGGTATAGCCCCAACCGCACGTTGAGATCGGCCACGTAGCTTTCGGGTATCAGCACCGGCGTGCCGAGCGCGATCTGCGGCGTCCAATCCGCCTCGGCCTTGACGCCGCGCGCCGAACCGATCGCCTCTTCCAGGAGATGCTGGTAGAGCTCGATGCCGACCTCGCGGATATGGCCGGATTGCTCCTCGCCCAACAGGTTCCCCGCGCCGCGGATGTCGAGATCGTGGCTCGCCAGCGTGAAGCCCGCGCCCAGCTGGTCGAGGGTCTGCATCACCTCGAGCCGCTTCTGCGCCGCCTCGGACAGCAATTTCCCCGGCGGCAGCGTCAGATAGGCATAGGCGCGGATCTTGCCCCGGCCGATGCGGCCCCGCAGCTGATAGAGCTGCGCTAGGCCGAACATGTCGGCGCGGTGGACGATGAGGGTGTTGGCGGTGGGAATGTCGAGGCCGCTTTCGACGATGTCGGTGCACAGCAGCAGATCGGCGCCGCGTTCGTCGAAGATTTGCATCACCTTGTCGAGCTGGCCGGACGCGAGCTGCCCATGCGCCACCGCCAGCTTGACCTCCGGCACCAGGGTCCGGATCTCGCGCTCCACCTCCGCGATGTTGCTGACGCGCGGCACGACGTAAAAGCATTGCCCGCCGCGATGCAGCTCGCGCAGGATCGCCTCGCGCGTCACCACCGGGTCATAGGGCATGACGAAGGTGCGCACCGCGAGGCGGTCCACCGGCGGGGTGGCGATGATGCTCATCTCGCGCACCCCCGCCAGCGCCATCTGCAAGGTGCGCGGGATCGGCGTCGCGGTCAGCGTCAGCACATGGACATTGGCCTTGAGCTTCTTCAGGCGCTCCTTCTGCGCCACGCCGAAATGCTGCTCCTCGTCCACCACCAGCAATCCCAGATGCTTGAAGGCCACGTTCTTGGCCAAGAGCGCGTGGGTGCCGATGACGATGTCGACCCGCCCTCCCGCCATGTCCGCCTTCACCTGCTCGGCGCGCTTGGGCGCCACGAAGCGCGACAACTGCTCGATCCTGACCGGCAAACCGGCGAAGCGCTCGGCGAAGCTGCGGTAATGCTGGCGCGCCAAGAGCGTGGTCGGCACCACCACCGCCACCTGGGTTCCCGCCATCACCGCGGCGAAGGCCGCGCGCAACGCCACCTCGGTCTTGCCGAAGCCGACATCGCCGCAGATGAGCCGGTCGGTCGGCTTGCCCGACGCCAGGTCGGCCAGGGTGTCGCGGATCGCCTTCTCCTGGTCCTCGGTCTCGGGATAGGGGAAGCGCGCGGCGAATTCGTCGTAAAGGCCTTCGGGCGGCGTCATCGCCTCGCCCTCGCGCAATTGCCGCTCGGCCGCGACCTCGATCAGTTCGCCGGCGATGTCGCGGATGCGCGCCTTGACCCGCGCCTTGCGCGATTGCCAGGCGACGCCGCCGAGCCGGTCGAGCTGCACCGCCGCGTCCGCCGAACCGAAGCGCGACAGCACCTCGATGTTCTCGACCGGCACGAACAGCTTGTCGTCGCTGGCATAGATCACGCGCAGGCAGTCGTGCGGCGCCCCGGCCACTTCCAGCGTCACGAGCCCGTCATAACGGCCGATGCCGTGCTCTTCATGCACCACCAGATCGCCGGGATTGAGCGCCGAGACTTCGGCGATGAAATGATCGAGATTGGTCCGCCGCCGCGCCGGGCGCGAAAGCCGGTCGCCGAGAATGTCCTGCTCGGTGATGAGCGCGGCGCCGTTCGCGACATAGCCCTTCTCCAGCGGCAGCACCGCCAGGCCCGGCGCGGTTCTGGGCAGAGCCTGGAACGAAGCCCAATCCGCGACAGGCGCGGGTTCCGCCATGGCGTGATCCTTCATCACGCTCTTCAAGCGGTCGGCCGAGCCCGCGCTATAGGCGACGATCAAGACGTGGCGGCCGGATTTCTCATAGGCTTCGATCCGCGCGCGCAACGCGTCGAACAGATTGACGTTGGGATCGGCGCGCGACCCCGAGAAATCATGCCCCGGCAAGGCGCCCGCATCGAAAGACAAGGCGCCCGCGGGCGCGGCGAAAGGCGAAAGCTGCGCCACGCGCCTTGCGTCCAGATTCTTGGCCCATTCGGAATCGTCGAGATAAAGCAGTTCGGGCTTGAGCGCGCGATAGGCGGGCGCGCCCGGCGCGGGGGTGGAAAGCCGCGCGGCGTAGAAATCGGCGATGGTGGCGAGCCGGTCCGCCCGCACCTCCTCGGCCTGGTGGTCGAGCGACACCGCCGCGCCGGGCAAGTAATCGAAAATCGTCTCCAGGCTCTCGTAATAGAGCGGCAGCCAATGCTCCATGCCGGCGCTGCGCCGCCCGGCGCTGACCGATTCATAAAGCGGGTCGTGCTGCACCGACGCGCCGAATTCCTGGCGGTAGCGCGAACGGAAGCGCTCGATCACGCGCTCGTCGAGCAGCACCTCGTTGGTCGGCCGCAATTCGACATTTTCGAGCGTCCCGGTGCTGCGCTGGCTGAGCGCGTCGAAGCTGCGGATGTTCTCGACCATGTCGCCGAGGAAATCGAGCCGCAAGGGCGAAGCCGCGCCCGCCGGATAGACGTCGACGATGCCGCCGCGCACCGCGTATTCGCCCGGCTCGCGCACCGTGTCGGTGCGGTTGTAGCCGTTATAGCCGAGAAAGCTCCTGAGCCGGTCGAGATTGCCCGGCGATCCCTTTGCCAGGCGCAAGGCGCGGTCCTCGAACAGCTGGCGCGGCGGCACGCGCTGCACCGCGGCGTTGACGGTGGTCAAGACGATCCGCGGCCGTATCGCTGCCCCCGCAAGGGTCGCGAGCGTGTCGATGCGCCTGCTCATGATCTCGGGATTGGGCGAAACCCGGTCGTAAGGCAGGCAGTCCCAGGCCGGGAAGGTCAAAACCGTAAGCGTGGGATGGAAGAAGGCGAGATCCGCCTTGAGCCGCGCCAAACGCCCATCGTCGCGGCAGACATGGAGCAGGGTCGAAGCCTGGCCGGAAGCCGCCAGATCGCCCAAGGTTTGCGCGTCGCGGCCTTCGGGCGCGTTCGCGAGATTCAAACGGGTTTGCGGCGCCGCGGGCGCGGTAAAAAACTTCTCGAGCGCGCTCACGGCTTGAATTGGAATCCCAGCAGCAGGCGCAGCACGTCGCTGTCCAATTCGCGTGGCGGCGTTGCCCGCCGGCTGATCCAGTCGAACAGTTTGTTGTCGTTCTGGTTCAGGATCGCTTCGTAGCGTTTGAGCTGCGCTTCGGAGAATTTCGGCAAATATTCGCCCGCGAAAGCGCCCAGAAACAGGTCGCTTTCCTTGGTGCCGCGGTGATGGCTTTGATAGAGCAGCCGCTTGCGCTGCGTCTCCACCGCCTCGTCCGAACTATCCATGCCCTTCAATCGATTCCGGGCACAATCTGGGCCAAGATATTACCGCGATCAAGCCCTTGCTGGCCCCTGCGCCGGGATGACAGCCATGCACCGGAAGGCGGCGACGCGGCGACGTTTCAGGCTGCGGCGGAAGCTTTGCGGGCGCGCAGGATGCGCTCGGCCGGAAGAACCACGCGCACGGTGGTGCCAACGCCTTTCTCGCTTTCGATCTCAAGCGTGCCGCCGTGCATTTCCGTCATATGCTTGGCGAGCGAAAGACCGAGGCCGACGCCCTCGTAGCGTTTGACCAGCGCGTTCTCGATCTGATGGAACGGCTTGGTTGCCACCGCGATCTCTTCGGGCGACATGCCGATGCCGGTGTCGGTCACGGCGAAGACGGCGGCGGCGGGCGATGCCTCGAAGGACAGGGTGACGCGGCCGTCTTCGGGCGTGAACTTGACCGCGTTCGCCAGCAGATTGATCAAAATCTGCCGGAGCCTGAGCGCGTCGGCACGCAGGCTGACCGGCGCTTCGGGCGGACGCAACTCGAGCGCGAGCGATTTGTTGGCCGCTTGCACGCGCACCGTCTGCACGGCGCTTTGCATCAGCTCGCCGACCTCCACCGGCTCTTCCTTGATGTCGAATTTGCCGACTTCGATGCGCGATGCGTCAAGCACGTTGCTGATGACTTCGAGCAGGTGCTCGCCCGCGTCATGGATATCCTTGGCATAATCGGCATAGGCCGGCGGGTTGGCCGGGCCGAGGATCTGATCCTTGATCAACTGCGAGAAACCGATGATGGCATTGAGCGGCGTGCGCAGCTCGTGGCTCATATTGGCGAGAAACATCGATTTCGCCTGGTTGGCGGCCTCGGCCCTGATGAGGGCTTCCTTGGTCCGCACCAGATCCGTGACGTCGACACGAAGGCCCGCGATCCCGCCGGATTTCATACGCCGCTCGGTGATCAAAAGATGCCGTCCGTCGGACAGATGCTGTTCCACCACGCCGCTTGCCTGTTGATGCCTGGATATCCGTTCCGCCAGCCACTGTTCTTCACGGCCGATCGCTTCTTGATATTCGCCTCGCGCCAAGCCCAGCCGCAGCAACTCCTCGAAACTCGTTCCGGGTTGGATGAATTGCGCGGTTCGCGGATATAGCCGCCGGTAGACATCGTTGCAAAGAACCAAACGGTCGTCCTTGTCGTAAATGATGAAAGCCTCGGAAACGCAATCGATCGCGTCGCTCAACAGGGTCTCGGCCTGCTCGGCGCGCGCCTTGCTCGCCAGGAGATCGATATTCGCGGCATACAGCTTGTCGCTCTCCTCGTCGAGCGCGATTTGATGCGCCACGCGGCGGCCGATCTCGCGCATCAGGTAAAGGACGAGCCCGGCCAACAAAAGGCTCGCGATCCCGGCCATGGCGATGAGGACCTCGGCATGCGCGTTGGCCTCGGCCAGCCGTTGTTCGAGGTCGAGGCCGACGCCGACGACAAGCGGATAGTTGGGAACGCGCCGGTTGCTGACGATCCGCGTGACATGATCGATGGTATCTTGGCTGATGGCGAGACCATCGCCATTCGCCGACAGCTCCGCCGGCGTCGGGTGGCCGGCGACGGTTTCACCCACGCCTTTGAGGCCGTCGGGACTGTTGGCGCTGAACCGCGCCCGCACGACATTGTCGAATCCGACGAGATTGATGAAGCCGCGCGGACCGATGTCCGTCGACTTCTGGAGCACGGTTAGAGCTTCGGGCGGGACCGAGAACACTAGCACGCCGAGGAAACGCCCTTCCTTGGATTCGATCTGCCGCGCGATCTGAATGGTGACCCGCCCCGAAACCCGGCCCGTCACCGGCTTGCTGATGAAGATGCCTCGGAAC
>Ga0187803_10000124_pt1 | contig 32321 bp, 28 predicted proteins | sample NC_wetland_sal_i_2_FD_132425 | JGI IMG/M metagenome (GOLD analysis project Ga0187803, IMG submission 132425) | Wetland sediment microbial communities from Neuse River Estuary, North Carolina, USA - Control_3 | ecosystem: Environmental > Aquatic > Freshwater > Wetlands > Sediment | place: USA...
AGGAGTTGCCGCGCGCAAGACAAAGATTCCTGTAAGTAAGAAATACATTCCTCCCCCGGACCACCCGTGGAGGACATTTCTAATTGGCAGAAAACCGGACATTTCTACTTTGCGTTGACACGCAACAAAGTCCTACTTTCGTGCGGCGAGCTTTCGCGGAGTGCGGCCCTTGACGCGGTAGAGGCGCTGGTCGGCGCAGGCGAGCAGGGCGTCGATGGTTTCGCCGTCGCCGGGGAAGATCGCCAGGCCGGCCCCGGCGGAGACGGGCGGCTTCTCCGCATCCTGGGCCAGGCGCTCGTTGATGCGGCGGATGACTTCCTGAGCGGCCTCCGGCCCGGTTTCCGGAAGGACGAGCACGAATTCGTCGCCGCCGTAACGGGCGCAGGTGTCGATGGCGCGGGAATGGACGCGGAGCATATTGGCAAAACGGCAGATGGCGCGGCTGCCCACCAGATGTCCGAATTTGTCGTTGATCTGCTTCAGGCCGTTGAGGTCGAACAGCAGCACGGCAAACGGCCGCCCGGAGCGCGAGGAACGCTGGATTTCCGCGTCCATCACGTCCACCAGGCGGCGAAAGTTGGCGAGTCCGGTGAGCGGATCGCTGGCCGCCATCTGCCGCACGCGATCGAGCAATTGCGCGTTGTCGAACAGACCCCCCACGAGCAGCACGGCATAGCTGGCGAATTGGAGCACGCCCGCGAACATGAAGGGCGCATCGAGCCGCCGCTCGGACTGGCTGGCAGCCAGGCAGCAGGCGAAGTTGAGCGCGGTGGCGAACACCAGCGAACGATCGAATGGCGTTGCCGTTCGTTTCAGCCGCCAGCGGTAGCCGACCGCCGCAATCAGGAAGAGCGCGGCGGGCAGCAGGTTGCCCGGCCGGGGGAAGAGTCCGCTGGGAGCTACGAGCAGGTCGGCCGGCAGCTTCCAGTGCGCGGTGGCGAGCAGCGAACTGGAGAGCAGGACGACCCCAAGCGCGATGGCGATCTCCCAACCGGGATGGCGAGCCGTGGGGATGTGCCACTCAACAATCAACGCCGCCACCAAGAGCACGGCGAGAAGCGTGCGGCCGACGACCCAGGTCATGGGATCGCGAAGGCTGGCGTCCTGATCCGTTTCCAGCAGCCGAAGCGAGACGACGCTCGAACTGGTCAGCGTGATTCCGACGAACACGAAGCCGCACGTAAGGATCAGTGCCAGACGGTCGCTGGTGCCGCGAAATTTAACGAGCGCGTTGCCGGCGATGGTGATCGCCAGAATCCCGCTGGCGAATTGGACCTGCGCGTAGAGGAGCGGATCGGGCGAAGTGGGCAGGCCGCGCAGCCACCAGGCCACGGCCAAAATCGAGGCCGCCGCAGCCAGCAACCACCACACCGCCCCCTGGCGCTTCAGAAAACCACCGAGGGTGGGAACTTCCACCGTTTCCACCCGCACGATGCGCGGCTCGTCCATCGTCTCCAGCTTACATCTTCGCGGGCGCAAAGGATTTGCAGCGGCGCTCGCGGTGCGTTTCGGTTACGGGATAGTCCACTACGGTGCGAGAGCAGGCGGCGAAGCGCAGCCGCGCCTACTCGTAGCGCAGGACCTGAACTGGGTCGAGACGCGCGGCGCGCGCCGCGGGATAGATGCCGGAGAGCAGGCTGACGGCGACGGCAAATGCGATTGCGCCGCCGATCAGCCAGAGCGGCAGCAGGACGATGGTTTCGTGGGGCAGATCCTGCTGTGAGAGATAGATGTTGGTGCCGAAGTTGATGGCGCGTCCGATGAGCCAGCCGAGCAGGACTCCGAGCGCGCCGCCGGCGGTGCCCATGACGCCGGCCTCGACAAAAAAGAGGCGCTTGACGTCCGCGTCGCTGGCGCCCAGGGCCTTGAGCACGCCGATTTCGCGGCGGCGCTCGAGCACAGACATCACCAGAGTATTCACGATTCCGAGCGAGGCCACCGCCAGGGCCACGCTTCCGAAGATGGCCAGAAAGAGATCGAGAATCACGAAGACGCGGCGCAGGCTCTTGGTGGCATCGAGCAGCGAGAAGGTGCGGAATCCCATTTTCTTGAGCGCGTCCTGAGCCGGCTGGACGCGCGCGGGATCGTCCACGCGCACGATCAGCGCCGAGTAGTTTTCCGAGGCCGAGGGCTTGGCCTGCATGATGTCGCGAAGGTTGGAGGCCATAGCGGGGTGAAGCTTTTCCGCCAGGCCTACGGGCAGGAACACGCGCGCAGCCGAGCTCGCGGTGATTCCCGCGTAGGGCTCGGTGTCAATGATGCCCACGATTCGCAGGCGCTGATCGCGGCGCACCACGGAAAAGCTGACGGTATCGCCCGCGGCATCGTTCGCGGCGGCATCCGCGCGGGTTGCCGCCGTGTCCAGTTTTTTCGCAGAGGCGCCGCGGCCCGACCGACGCGCGGGCGGTTGGGCGGGTGTGGGCACGGCCTGGCGTTCGCCATAGTGCAGGACAATTTCTTTTCCCAGGAGGGAGTCGAGCTGCGCGTCGGTGACTTCGGGAGTGTTTCCGGTGCGCGGCCCCACGGGCAGCGCGAAGGAATCGCCGGGAGCATTGGCGGGAGCCAACAGGTCGCGCGCGAAGTCCACGTGCAGGATGGCTTCCTCGGCCTCCGGAGCGGAGAAGAATTTTCCGTGCATCTTTTCGAATGCCTCGTTCAGCCTGGCGGAAGGGGAGAGTCCGCTGACGCTGGTGAAGAGCGTGCGCCCCTCGAAGGTCACGTCGGTGAGCAGGCGGACTTCGGGGTAGACCTCGATGACGTTGGGAAGCGCGGAGATTTCCTTTCGCGCGTCGGCGTCCAGCGGGCGCACGTTGGACTCCAGGATGCCGGTACGGCGCTCGTTGCGTTCCATTCCGCGCATGTCGCGCGCGGTGAATACTCCGATGGTGTTGAACAGGCCGGAGCGCGCGAAGCGCTCGCTCACCAGTCCCTGGAGCCCCGCGCCGAGCGAAAGCATGGCCACGAGCGAGGCGACTCCCACAGCGACGCCGACGGTGGTGAGCGAGTTGCGGAAGCCGGATTCGCGCAGGTTCCGTCCAGCCAGCTCGAGCAGATCGTTGGCCTTCATCGCAAGGCCTCGACCGCGGGATCGCCGGGCCGGCCTTCCGCCGCCAGCCGGCCGTCGGAAAGCACGAGCACTCGTTCGGCGAAGCTCGCGGCCAGTTTTCGCTCGTGGGTCACCAGCACCACGGTCATGCGCAGCGATTCGTTCAACGAGCGGACCAGCCGCATGATCTCCTCGCCATTGCGGCTGTCGAGATTCCCGGTGGGTTCATCGGCCAGCAGGATGGACGGGCGGTTGACCAGGGCGCGCGCGATGGCGGCGCGCTGCTGCTCGCCTCCGGAAAGTTCGCCGGGACGGTGCGCGGCGCGCCCGGCGAGTCCCACGCGCTCCAGCGCTTCGCGAACGCGTTCCGCGCGCTCTTCCCGTGGAACTTCCGCCAGCCGCAAGGGCAGCTCGACGTTTTCTTCCAGCGTCATGCGCGGCAGCAGGTGGAAGGCCTGAAAAATCATGCCCACGGTGCCGCGGCGGTGGGCGGCGAGCTCTTCCGGCGTCATGGCGGCCAGATTGCGTCCCTGGGTTTCGAGCGTGCCGCTGGTGGGCCGGTCGAGGCCTGCCATCAGGTGAAGCAGCGTGGATTTGCCGGAGCCGGAAGCGCCCACGAGGGCGACTCGTTCGCCTGTGTGGACTTCGAGCGAGACGCCGTCCAGCGCCTTCACCACCGATTCGCCCATCGTATAGTGGCGGCACACGTTCTCCGCGCGGATGGCATTGGGCACACCGTTTCCTCCGGGCATCAGCGTCCTCGATTCTCCTCTTCTTTATGATACGTGGAGTCGAGCGCGAAGTTGCAATCGGGCGGCGTTGCGGCTGCCGGGCGACTCTGGTAGCCTCCTTGCAACTTAGAGGATTCAATCCGGGCGCCCAGCGGAGAATTCGGAGGAGGAACGGCAGATGCCGTCCGGCTCATCGGGTCTGGGGCAGCGCATCGCTCCGTGGCTGCTGGCCATTACGCTGGCCCTGGCCCTGTTTCAAGCGTATCGGATGAACCCCGTGGAGGAATTTCGCATCGGTGTCGAACACCGCGACGCGATTCCGCCCTGCCGCACGAATCCGATCCAAATCTTTGACGCGGCCGTTCCGGCCGTCTCGCCGGACGTCTGCTGGGCCAAAGCCGGCGACCGCGTAATTTGGACGTTTCCCAATAATCCCGACCGCACCTTCCACGTGCACATGTCGCCGCACCCGTTTACGACGGGCGCAGGGGCGGCATTCGAGGCAGATTCGACCAAAGGGGTGGTGGTATCCGACCCGGTGCATCCGTCCAGCGACTATACGGTGTACAAATACGTGGTCACGTACGACGGCGGCAAGAAAAAGATCGATCCCCACGTTGTGATCATGAAGTGACCCGGGAAATAGCGTCCGAATCCGGGACGGGAGGACAGTTCCCCGCGGAAAGTTCGGTCCGCCCGGCCGCCACCCGCGTCCTCACACTTAATTGTGACGGGCGTCACCCCGGGTAAGGCCCTTGCGCATCCAAGAAAATCCACAGGCAAATTAAAAATTTGTTTCAATCCTCTTGACACGCACTCGGCAGATGAAGAGTATGCACCCCGCATCTGGTGGTCTGACCATCGGACCAGGGTGGAAGTGGTGGAAACCTCTTTCGATTCCGCCGCAACCGTTGTGCGCGCGCGACTCCACGTGCGAGCGTGCACTCGTCCATTTGGCTTTTCTGCCAGGCACTCTCCGGTATTTTCTCGCCCGGCTCGAGCTCCCTGGCACGTTCTGCAAACGTTTCTCTTAGGGGGAAATCATGCGCATCGTTAGGTCTTTCCTGCTTCTGACGGCTTTCACCTGCCTCGCGCTGTGTGTCCGCGCCGCCGACTCCGGCAAGAGTTCCCCCGACCAGCCTGCCGCGACGGGGACTTCCGGCGCATCCAGCGAGACGGCCAAGCCGGCCGCTGCCACCAGCACCACGCCGGCTGCACCGGTGGCCGCAACCCGCGAGGAAGTGGAAGAACTGCGCGCGGAAGTCGCGGAGCTGAAGGCTGCGATCAAAAAGCTGATGGAGGCTAAGGCGCAACCCGAGGCGCCCGCGGCGCCCGCGGCGGCGAAGGCGACTGAGTCCAGCGCGCCTGGCTTGATCACTCTTACAAACAGCGAACCCGGCGCTGGAGCGGCAAGCGGCGATGACGCCGAGCCGGCCACGGACATTGACGCGCTGCTGCAAGCCGGCAAGACCCAGGCCCAGAAGCCACCCGCAGCGCCCGTGACGGCAGGATGGAACGGGGAGCATTTCTTCATCAAGAGCCCGGACGGGCAATTCCAGATTCAGCCCTACGGCTACGTGCAGACGGATTTCCGCTCTTTCGACGGCGACGGCGCACCGGCCAACACCTTTGCCGTGCGGCGCGCGCGGTTCGGCTTCCAGGGTAATTACGGCAAGCATTTCCAGTTCGCCATCCTGACCGATGCCGCATCGTCCGGCACGGGGACATCCGGCGCCATTGTCCGCGACGTGTACCTGAACGCCAAGATCAACGACGCATTCCAGATTCAGGCCGGACAGTTTAAGGAACCGTTTGCGCAAGAACTGGTTGCGGGCATCACCAACATTGACTTCGTCGAACGGGGATTGCAGTCACTGCTGTATCCCTCGGGGGTCTTCGCCTTCCGCAGCCCTGGCGCCGTAATTCACGGGGACATCAACAAAGGCGTGATCCAGTACTGGGGCGGAATCTTCAACGGGAAAGGGTACGCCAACGCCACCAACACAACCAGCGTACCGGAGTCGGTGGGCAGAATCCGGCTCTACCCATGGCGGAATCACAAGGACAGCTTCTTCCAGTCCCTGGCGTTCGGCGGTTCGATCGCTTACAGCTACTCGGCCGGGATATCGAACGAGCAGACCCCCAGGTTGACGGAGCCCGACCTCGCTTTCACCTTCTTCCCGCAGTTCCGCATCAACGGCAACGTCTGGCGGGGAGAGGGCGAGTTTACTTTCTTGCATGGCCCCTGGGGCGTCCGCGCCGAATACGTTCAGGCGGAATTCGACCGGACCGGAGTCGGAACGCTGCAGTTTGGCGGGCTCGGATTCCAGAATCTGCCAACGGTCCGTTACAAGGCTTGGAACGGCTCCGCCACCTACCTGCTCACCGGGGAGAAGCGGCCGGAAAACGGCACGCCGCGCGTGAAGCACCCGTTGTTCGGCCCGGAGACGCCGGGAATTACGGGCAAGGGCTGGGGCGCTTTCGAGCTGGCGTTCCGGTACTCAGGGATCCAGGGCAACGAGCCGGGAATCTTTTTCAACAACGTGTTCACCCCGGAACTCGTGCCCACGTTCAACATGCATACCGACGAATTCACCGCCGGCGTGAACTGGTACCTGAACTACTGGGTGCGTTACCAGACAAACGTGAGCGTGGACCGCCTGAAGCAGCCAAGCACGATCGGCGCGGTGCCGCAGAACTACCTGGTGTTCGAGCAGCGCATCCAGTTCCGATTCTAGTGGACCGGGAGAACACCATGAGCGGGCACACACAGATGAGTCGGCGGAAACGTGAAGACATGACGGGTCCAGAGAATCGGGAGCAGGGTGGTGCCGCGGAGTATTCCAGCGGAATTTCCGGAGGAGGTTCTTCCATGAAGTCCAGACTGGTGAAGATTCTTGGGGCGGGGATGCTGCTGGCGCTGGCGTTGGTGTGGCAGAGTTGCGGCACGCAGCCGGGGTGTCCCACCTGCGGCACGACCACGAGCGGAGCGTACGGGGTAATCGACATTGTGCCGGTGCCCGAGCACAACCCCACCGGCGAACCCGGCGGCCCGTTCAACTCCTTCGACATAAGCTGGTGGGATCCGAACACGCGCCGCCTGTATACCTCCGACCGCATCGGCCTGGACATCGTGGTCACGGACACAGTGCTGGACGAAGCCATAGGAACTATCGGCGGGCTCAATGAAGTGGCTGAGGCCGGGAATAATGCCAGCCCGTGCTGGGGTCCGCAGCAAATCGCGGCCGCCACGAGCGCGATCCCCTCGATCATCACGGGAGTGGGCAGCCAGAACCTAGGCCGTGTAGGCGGCGGGCTGACGCGGTTTGGGTGCCGAAACGCGCCCTATTTCGCGGCTTTCGGGAACGCCTTTCCCCCCTACGGCCCCAATGGGAACTTCGGCGGATTTGTGGGCGCGCAGTGCTGCGCCTCGCGGGCCAACGGCGTGAATCCGATTTCGGGGCCCGACGGCAACCTGGTCACTCCGGACGGCAAGACCCTGTTCGTGGGCAACGGCAGTTCTTCCATCGTGGCTTTCGATCTGACCTCCGGGAGCTTCACAGGCCCGGGGCCCACCGTCATCGCCGCCTTCCCTACGGGCGCATCCCCCGATTTCGACGGCCCGGCCGGCGTGGCCCCCTGCATCGCCACCTGGAATGGCGGGGCGGGCAGCGACCCAACCTGCGGGGACGATCGTGCCGACGAGATGTCGTATGGGGTCGTAAACGGACACGCCATTCTTGCGGTATCCAACGGAGACCCCGCGCTGCCGATTTTCACGTTGGTTGACGTGACCGACATAGTTAGCCGCAAGTTTGCTCCGCCCTTCACGGTCCCCAATCCGGGAAACCCGGGGGTGACCGGACTGGGGCACTGCATGCCGCTCAGTTATCCGGCATTCAACGCGGTGGGCACCGCGGCTGACAATTACTTGCCCGGCTTTCCGCCCAATGGGAATCCCCCCGCATGCATCCTGGGCCAGATCTACTACGACGGGGCTGGCGCGCCCTTTGCGGAGACCGCGAACGTTCCTGTAGATAGCGGGGTCGTCACGGGAGGCATCGCATCTACCCCGTGCCCTGATCCCTCCGAGGCCGTGCCCTCCGGCGTTTCCGGCTCCTACACGCCCGCGACGGGTCCCTTGGCTGGTGTAACGGTCAACATCCCCTGCCATCACGCTCCCATCGTGGACGCGAATACGGGATTCTTTATCACCAGCACTGGCACGGCGGGGGCCAACCAACAGGGCGAAATTGCCGTAGCGGGGATGGGCGCCACCGCATTCAATCCCTTCCACGGAACTTTCTACGAGGAAAACTTGAACTGCACCGTTTCGAATCTAGCCACGCAGTCCAGCGTGGCCGTAGGCTGCATTGACGAGGTGGACCCGAGAATCGGAAACCCGGACGGGCCTGTGGTGATCAACGTGGTCCCCACTCTGAACTGCATGCCCGCCGGCATCGTCCAGGGCCCCGGGCACGATTTCCTGGTGGGCTGTGGTGGCCATGACGGAACCCAATTCCCGCCGCTCATGATCATCTTTGACGGCACGTGCACCACCAGCGCGACGTGCGTGGCCAGTTTTACCAAGATCACGGAGACGGGCGGCACGGACGAGGTCTGGTACAACGGGATCCCCGGCGGCGGGACAACCGGTGACAACAAGTACTACACCGCGGGCCGGGATATGCCTAACGGGCCGATCATGGGCGTGATTGATGCCGGGACCCGCACCTGGCTGGTCAACGTGCCCACGGGCTCCAATTCCCACAGCATTGCGTCCGACTACTTCAACAACCATATCTTCGTGCCTCTCCAGGCAGGCGCGCGCTGCACCACGCAGAGCAGCAACGGCTGCATCGGAGTTTACGCGCAACAGTAGCGGCCGAACTTGGATTGCGAACTGCGGCGGGGAGTCCGTCTGAACCTGGAGTGGGGCTCCTCGCCGCGGAGCTACAGTGAAGGGTTCCGGTGTATACTGCTGCTGAGAGGGCGTACGCTGACGCCTTGTTTTTGAGTGCGTGGATGGGAGAGAAACAGGCCGGGGGACAGGTTAGGCGGTCCACAGGTGGCAAGCCCGACGGAGTGCAAGGAGCAAGACATGATTAATCAGCAGGAGAGAATCCTGGAATCGCGGAGGGTCCTGGCGATCGCGATCTTCACAGTGGCTGCGGTTTTCGCCTTGGCAACAGGGATCCACGCCAACACGAAGGGCAAGCCCAAGCCCGCAGAGGTGCCGGCCAAGGTGATCGCGCATCTGGCGCTGACCTCTCCGGCCGGAAACCAGATGGTCCTGCAGAGACTGGGCGACCGGCGGTACCTGTACATCCAGCAAGCCTCCAAGCAGGGCTACATGATCGTGGAGGTCACCAAGCCCGAGTTTCCCAGTTTTGTGAAGGCCAAAGCCGCGTCCGACGATTCCACTGCCGGCAATCTGGAATTCATGGACGGCAAGATGGCCATCGCGGCGACTCCCGACAACAGCTCCAAGACGGCCATCCGGAGCGTACCGAGCACGGAAACCGTCAGGCTGCTGGACGTGAGCGACCCAGCGCATCCCACCACGTTGCAGACGTTCAAAAATGTAAGCGGCATGCTTGCCGAAGGCGGTCGCGGGATCATCTACCTGACCAACGACGAGGGCCTATGGGTGCTCAAGCACAATCGCCAGTTGCTCGCCCCTGCTGCCAAGAAGCAGCCGTGCGACTCGTATACGGCCATCCAAGCGATGCCTCCGGACTGCGAGTAGGCAACAGAGGGCGCGCCGGAGCGCGAGTCACGTTCCGGAATTTATCCCCAGCGGGGCAAGCGCCTATTTGACCGGGGTTTCCTGGTAGTGCAGGGCTTTCCACTGGCCGCCGCGCCGGACCCAGACTTCCCCGATGAGGACCTTGAGGAAGGGCTGCGTGGACTTGGGCGGAAAGCGCATAAAGACTTCGTAGCGGACGAAGGCCGCGTCCGGTCCCAGCGGGGTGACTTTGAGAAAAGAGAGCGTATAGTCGGCCACTGAAGTTCGATCGAGCTCACTCAGCACCTTCCACTTATATCGTTCCCCTTCGCGGTCGGCCTCGACGGCTATGTAATCGTCATCCAGAAGCTCTCCCAAGGCCTTTTTGTCCCGTTTCTTGATGGCATCCCATTCCGCGTGGATCTTGGCGTCGAAGAGGTTGGTAAGCTCGGCCGGCGCCGAAGATTTGGACGGGGAGGCTGAACCTGCTGGAGGCTTCGAAGGGGTCGCCTGGCGCCCCAGGGCCGCCCAGGGCAGCAGGAAAATTGCGGAGGCCACCAGGACTCGGATGCGCATCATCACAATCCTCCAGGAACGCGGCGCGATTCTTGCAAATTTCACCTTCCGCAGTCAAAAAAAGAGGCTCTCCCCTCGAGCGGGAGAGCCTCTGTGCGCTATTTCGGGAGCGCGCGGCTTAATCGCCGTGTGCCGGGGCCACGGTGGCCTGTGCCGCGGCAACCCCGGCGTCGGCGACCACCGGAACCTTCATATGCCGGAGGACGAAGAAGGCAAGCACGGCGGCAATCACGTCGAACGCGATAGCCACCGAGAACACGCCTGCCCAGCCCGCCTTTGGCAATGTGAACTTCGCCGCGAATGGAGTCCAGGTATCCTTGAACACGGTCAGGATGATGCCGTAGACGATGAATAACCCGGCCACGGCCAGCACACCACTCTTCGCCGCTCCGCCCAGGTTTATATGCATCACGGTGGGCGCCAGGAAGAGCGCAAAGAGCACCAGCACGGCGCCGATGAGCAGGAGGATGTCCGCCCGGAAGTCGAACGCCTTGCCGGCGGCCAGCGCCGAGCCGATGGGCACGAACATCGAAGCTGTGCCTTTGGCGGTGTAGAGGAAGCCGTAGTTTGCGGTGGCATACTTGCGGCCAAAGAAGTCCCCGCAGGTTGCCGGGAAGAGCGAGAAGATTTCGCCCCACCCGAAGAAGGTGAAGGCGCTCAGGATAACGAAGAGGAACGGGTGGCTGGCGAACTGGATCAGCGTAAAGATGGCAATCGCTTCGAGGCCGAACGCCAGGGTCATGGTGTACTCCCGGCCGATGTGGTCGGAAACCCATCCCCAGAAAGGCCGGCAGAACCCGTTGACAAGGCGGTCGGCGGAAAGAGCAAAGACGAGCGCGGGCAACGTGAGCCCGAGCACGCTGACCGGGATCTTATCCACCTTGAAGTCCGCGGCCATAGGCGCGAGTTGGGCCACGGCCATCAGGCCGCCCGTCGCCACCATGGTCATCATCACGTACATGAGCCAGAATTGCGGCGTGGCCGCCATTTCCCCGGGGCTGAAGTCCTTCACGCTCTGGCGCTTCTTCACCAATTCACCTGCCGGGGCCTGTCGCCAAGTCTTGGGCAGCCAGCCCGTGGGAGGAGCCTGGAGGAACATCGCGGAGATGATGACCGCGACCCCTTGGATGATTCCCCAGGTGATGAAGGTGGACTGGTACCCGGAGGAGTTGATCATTGAAGCGATAGGAGCAACCGTGAAGGCTGCTCCGGCACCGAAACCGGCCGCACAGAGTCCCGCGGCGAGCCCACGGTGGTCAGGAAACCACTTCAGCGCGATACCGACGGCCGTGCCGTACACGATTCCGGCGCCGATGCCGGCGATGGCGTAGGAGGCATAGAGGGCGGTCACCGACTCAGCTTTTCCGCTCCCGACCCAGCCCAGCCCGGCCAGCACTCCCGCGACCATAACCAAGAGCCGGGGACCGAATTTGTCCACCAGCCAGCCTTCAAAGGGAACCAGCCAAGTCTCGAGAAGGACAAACACGGTGAACGTGATCTGGATGATAGCCTGCTCCGCGTTCAACTGCTTCTGGAGCGGCTTGACGAACAAAGTCCAGCCATACTGGAAGTTGGCCACCGCGACCATGCTGAAGACGGCGGCTGTTAGGATGATCCAGCGATTAAGAAACTTCGTCTCGGAAGGACTCTGACTAACTGCGGTCGCACTCATAGGTTCACCCCCCTGGTTCCGATCGGGCTAGAACCAAACTCGAATTGCAGCTGGCATTCGTGCCCGCCGGCCCCCTAAGTGCGGCGAACACCAGCCTTATCGCGCGCTATCCTAACATCATTGCTGTCAAACCGCGCTGCAAACTCTCACCCGAAATGGGGCCGAGACCACACCGGTCGTCGCATCATGCGCTCTACGCCCCCTGAAGGGAAAAAGGGACCCGCATTTCTCGCGGGTCCCCCGATAGTTCCCAGCCCGTCGGCCGTGCTAGGCCATCTTACTCGGACGGCGGCGCGTCCCCCTCGAGGTCCTTCATCATGGGAATGACGCCGGGGATGATCCACTTGGTCCACATGTCGTCGATCTTGCTCTGGAAGTAGTCGATATCGTCCTTGGTGAAGTGGGCGAAGCGGCCCTGCTTCATCAGGTAGTCGCGAACGGGACCGCGCTGGTAGCGGCCATCCGCGATTTCCCGGGTTTTGCCGAGCAGCCGGAGCCTGTGGTTTTCGACCTCGTAGAGCGGCCAGACGCCCGTGGTCACCGCCAGTTCGCCCAGCTCGTGCGAAATGTAGGGATCGTAGTCCCAGCCCTTGGGGCAGGGGTCAAGCGAATGGATAAAGGTCGGCCCGCCGATGCTGAGCGCTTTGCGGATGCAGTTCATCCCCAGCAGCCCGTAGGACATGTCGATCGTCGCCACGTACTTGCACTCCGTATGGCCCGCGGCCAGCATTCCCGCCGTGTTCTTCTTCCAGCGGTGGTGCATGATGCGCTTCATCTTCCCCGGCGGGCTGAAGGTGGTGTTGGCCCCATAGGAGGTCGAGCCGGAGAGCTGAATATCCGTGTTGGCGTACGACTCGTTGTCGTACATCAGAATGAGCAAGTTGTAGTCCGGGTGCGTGAGCGCAGCAGAGATCCCGCCCAGACCCATGTCCGCGCCGCCGCCATCGCCGCAGAAGGCGATGACGTTGATGGGCTCCTTCTTCATCTTGCCCTTGCGCATGAGGGATTTGAGCGCGGCGGCGGCGCCGAGCGCGGCGGCTCCGCTGCTGCCCAGTTGCGTGTGCATCCAGGGCACAACCCACGAGGTGCTGTAATACGTGGTGTTGGCCACGTACATGCACCCCGTGCTCCCCAGCACGATCGTGCGCGGCCCCGCCGCCTTGATCATGGTCTTCATCACCAGCGCCGATTCGCAGCCCTGGCAGGTGCGGTGGCCGGAGGTGAAGTACTCTTCGAGGGGGATCTTCTTAACGCCCTTCCAGGCGTCCAGCTTCTGCGTTGAATCGATTTCCACGAACGGTGAAATGGCCATTCCAGCCCTCCTGAAATTTTACTCTCTGAATCTCTTCGGAACTCTTCTCCGCGCTATTCGCGCAGGCCGATCCACTGCGTGAGCGGTTTTTGTTTGCCTGCGGCGGCCTCGAACAGCTCGTGGGCGATCTTTTCCACGTCGGGCACGGTCACTTCGCGTCCGCCCAGCCCGCCGATGAAGTCGAGCACCGGCGGGTGCTTGGCGGCGGCATAAAGCGCCGCGCGCGTTTCTGTGGCCACTACGCCGGACATGTAGGGCGAACCGAACGAGAAGTCGCGGTCCAGGATGCCCACGGCTTTGAAGCGGCCCAGGCACTTGGCCAGCTCTTCCGCCGGGAAGGGCCGGAACCAGCGCAGGCGGACCATTCCCACTTTCTTGCCTTCGCTGCGCAGCTTGCGGATGGCCACGCGCGTGGGCATGGAAAGCGTGCCCATGCCCATCACCACTACGTCCGCGTCCTCCGTCATGTACTCCTCGAAGAACGGATTGCCGTACTTGCGGCCGAAGATGCGCTCGAAATCGGCATAGGCCTCGCGAATCACGCCCGGCACGCGTTCCATGGCCGCGTAGTTCTGCCGGCGGATCTCCATCACCCAGTCTTCGTTGGCTTGCGGGGCCACGGTAATGGGGTTGTCGGGGTGCAGCAGCAGGTCTGCGCGGTTATAGCGCGGCAGGAATTTGTTCACCTGATCCTGCGTGGGAATCTTCACCATGGCCTGCGAGTGCGTCAGGAAGGCGCCGTCGCAACTTAGGCCAAGGGGCAGGAAGATCCGCCGGTCCTCGGCCACGCGGTAGGCGATCAGGGCGGTGTCCAGGGCTTCCTGAGCGGTGTCCACCCACACCAGCATCCAGCCGAGGTCGCGAACGGTGAGCGCGTCGTTGTGCTCCACGCCGAATGCTCCGGGGTCGTCCAGGGCGCGGTTGCCGACCATGGCGATCATGGGGATGCGCAGCGCCGGGGTGACCGTCAGCGCTTCCATCGCGTACATCCAGCCCACGCCGCTCGAGCCCGTGAACACCCGGGCGCCGCAGGCGCAGGCGTGCTTCACGATTTCGAACTGCGAGTGCTCACCTTCGGCCACGATGTATTCGCAGTCCATCTCGCCGTTGGCCACCAGCTTGGCCACGTACTGCATCACCGTGTCGTAGGGACGAATCGGGTAGGCCGTGATTACGTCCACGTCCGCCAGCTTGCACGCCACTGCAATCGCTTCGCTCCCCGTGATTAATGCGGTGTCTTCCGTGCCCCGTTCGGGCAGCGTTGCCGTCATCTGTGCCATGGTCTGTCGCTCCTTCTTCTCTGCGCGGCCGGGTTTGTGCCCGGGCCGGAAAATTGTGACCGTTCAGGGCAGCCGGCAGGCGCCGTGCCCCTCCGGACTCGATTCGCGCTGCTAACTCTGTTTCGCGATCTCCAGCATCTCGGGAGTCTGCTCGGCGTACTGCCCCTTATAGCGGAAGCCATGCGAGCGTTCGTGGCGGTTCGCGATGGTTCCCTTGACCCACGTCTTGTAGGTGTCCTTGTTCTTGCGCCAGGCTTCCCACTGGCTCGAATTGTCCTTGAACGACACTTCGTTCACCATGGTGACGCAGTCCTTGACCGGGCAGACCGCCTCGCACACCCCGCACCCGCAGCAGGCCTCCATGTTCGCGTCGTAGAGGCCTTCCGGGGTCACGTCGAAGCAGGAATCGGGGCACTGCAGCCAGCACAGCGTGCACTTGATGCAGATGTCGAAGTCCACCACCGGGCGCATGGTGCGCGTCGAGAACTTCTTGAAAGTGGGGTTGCGCGCGGGCTGGTAGCCGCCGGCCGCCTTCGTGGAGGGGTCGCTCATCTTGTGGCCGGGGGCGATTGCGGGAATGGCCACGCCGTCGCGCATCTCATGCCACTTGGGCAGCTCGAATTGGAAAGGCGTTTCCGGGTTGCCCTGGCTCGGGCTCACGTTCTGCGTGCTGATGCGGTTGTAAGCGTTCGTAGCGGACTGGACCTTCACCGCGTCGTTCCACTCGTGCATGATGAACTGCTTCACCGAATCGAGCTTGAGCATGTCGGGCAGCAACTTGGCGATCGCGCCCAGGATGCGGACGTCCGTGTGGTCATCCTTGTAAACCCACAGGCCGGAGAAGCTGGCGATTCCCTTCAGCACCGCCAGTTTGTAGGGATCATGCTTCCTGTGAATCATCGGGATCAGGCTCTCGGCGGACTCCTTGGAGGTGACAATCAGCGTGCCGCCCGGCTTGGTCAGCCGGTTGATGGGCTGCAAGCCATACCAGGCCCAGGACTCCACGCCCTTGCACAGCGTGTCGTCCACGCATATGCTTACGTCCACTTCCTTCGGCTCGTACTTGGCCATCCCCTCTTCCAGAGTGATGTCGTCGGTGGCCACGATGGCAAAATACTTGGCCGGAATCCCGTTGCGTTCCGGACTGTCTCCGTAACGCCCGAACGATGTTCCCGGCTTTCCTTCCAGGCTGGCGGCCAGCACGATGCCCCGGCTGATGTTTTTCGCCAGTGTCTTCTGGAAGATTCCCCGGTAAACGATTTCGACTGCGAACAGACGGCCCATGTTTTTCCCCTTCCTTTAGGTCTTGTAGGTCTTGCTGAACAGGATTGCTTCAATCTCCGACAAATGCTGCCGCATGGCTTCTTCTGCGCCTTGCGGATCGCGGCGCTTGATGGCGTTGAAGATACGGCGGTGGCCGGCCAGCGACTTTTCCCGCCGCCCATCCACCTGCAAGGACCGCTCCCGGCTCTCCCGCAGGATGTCCATCATCATGTCCAGAACTTTGAGGATCACACTGTTCTTGGAGGCCTGCACGATGGTGTAGTGGAATTCGGAGTCCTCTTCCATGGCCAGTTCCTGCCGCGCCACCTTCACCCTGTGCCGCTCCAAAATGTCTTCCAGACGCCCGATGTCTTCCGGCCCGGCATTGCGCGCCGCGCGCGCGGCCAGCGGGGGCTCGATCATTTGCCGGACTTCCAGCAGCTCCAGCACCAATTCGCGTTTCTGGCCCAGCAGGCTAGCCAGGGGATTCAGCAGGGAATCGATCGAAGGCGTCCGAACCAGCGTGCCTTCTCCCGGCCGAGGTTCTACCAGGCCCTTCAGCTCCAGCGAGCGGATGGCCTCGCGAACCGCGCTACGGCTGACGTCGAACCGTTCCGCCAGCTCGCGTTCGGGAGGCAGTTTGTCGCCCGGTTGCAGCACGCCGTCCAGGATGCGGCGCTCGAGCTGAGCCGCCACTTCTTCATAAACTTTGGTTCTTTGAATCGCTTCGAGTTCGACTTTGGCGGGAGTAGCCACAGGGTTGAGCAGCGGTCTGGTGGTCTGACCACCAGACCCGGGCGTTATCCTATTCCCAGAGCCTAGGGGGCTGTCAAGTACCAATCGCAGTGGTACTCGAGCCCTTCCTTGCCGCCTTCTTTGTGCCAATTGTGCCCCTTTACTGGACCTCAGGATCCCCACCTGGCTTTGCGCCGGCGCATTGGATAGCGCACAGTAGTCTTACACCGATGGGCCGCAATCCCTATTGTTTTCTCAGCACCGAACGGCTCGGCTTCCACCACTGGTCGCTCACAGATCTGCCTTTCGCGCTCGCTCTTTGGACTAATCCGGAGGTGACTCGCCTGCTCGGCGGGCCTTTCTCTCCTCAGCAAGTCGAAGAAAGGCTCCGTGGCGAAATTGCGTTGCAGGAGTCCTGCGGAGTTCAATACTGGCCGATCCTGCTTCGAGCCACCGGAGACGATGTAGGCTGCGCCGGCTTGCGGCCTTACCAGCAGGCCGCAGGCATATATGAACTAGGCTTTCACCTGCTACCCGCGTGGTGGAACCAAGGCTTGGCGCAGGAAGCTGCGCGGGCCGTGATCCACTATGCGTTCAGCACCGTGGGTGCGCGCGGCCTGTTCGCAGGGCACCACCCGGAAAATGCCGCCTCCCGCCGCGTGCTCGAGAAGCTGGGCTTCCGGTACACCCACGACGAGCTTTACGGGCCGACCGGCCTGATGCATCCTTCGTATCACCTGGAGCGGCCCGGGGGGCGCGAACCCCCTGCCTGAACTCACATTTTCTTTCGCTTTCTCTTCCCCTTCGTTGCGGCGCGGGCTATACTCACGGAATGACCGCCGCTCCGGACCTCTCGGTCGCGCTTCGCCGCCACTGGGGGTACGAATCCTTTCGGCCGCTGCAGGAGAAAATCATCCTGAGCCTGTGGGAAGGCCGTGATACGTGTGTGGTGATGCCCACCGGCGGCGGCAAATCGCTGTGCTACCAGCTTCCCGCGGCGCTGGCATCAGGCAAGACGGCAATCGTGATTTCTCCGCTGATCGCGCTGATGCAGGACCAGGTGGCGCAGCTCGAACAGATCGGGATTTCCGCGGCGTTGCTCAACAGCTCACTGCCTGCGGCCGCGCAGTCCAAGGTGATCGAGGGTGCGCACGAGGGGCGGTTCCGGCTGCTCTATGTTTCTCCCGAGCGGCTGATGCGGCCGGACACGTTCGGCTGGCTTCGCAGGGTCCCCATTTCGTTTTTCGTAATCGACGAGGCTCACTGCATTTCCCAGTGGGGCCACGAGTTCCGTCCGGAGTACAGGCAATTGCGCGCGCTGCGCGAGAAATTCCCGGACGCGCCCATCGCGGCATTCACGGCCAGCGCCACCCAGCGCGTGCGGCACGACATCATCGAACAACTCGGACTGCGCGACCCGGCCAAATTCATCGCCAGCTTCCACCGGCCGAACCTGCGTTATCTGCTAAAACTGTGCGAGCCGGGCACGCAGCCGGAGATGCTCCTCCGCGCGGTGCGCAGCTATCCCGAAGGAAACATCATTGTCTACGCCCCGACGATTAAGCGTGTCGAAGAAACTGCTGACTTCCTCCAGGAGCATGGCATTCCGGCCGTTGCCTATCATGGCCAGATGGATGCGGCCGCGCGGCGCCGCAATCAGGAGCGCTGGATGTCGGACGAGGTGCGAGTCCTGGTGGGAACGATCGCGTTCGGACTGGGAATCAACAAAGCGGCCGTTCGGGCCGTGATTCATCTCGCACTGCCGCAATCGCTCGAGCACTACTATCAGGAAGCGGGCCGCGCCGGGCGGGACGGGCTGCCTGCCGATTGCGTTTTGTTGTGGCAGAAGCGCGACCTTGGCCTGCTCGTCTTTTTCACCAAACAGATCGTGGACCACGAGGAGCAGAATCGCGCCTGGGACCGTTACCGCCAGATTCTCGGCTTCGCCGAATCGAGCATCTGCCGGCATCTCCAGATCTGCATGCACTTCGGCGAGAACCCGAGATGGAATTCGTGCAATGCATGCGACGTGTGCGGGACGCGGCTGGAGTGGTTGGAGGAGCCGGTGGCGGCTGCACGCCGCCTGCGGAGGACGCGAAGGGAGAGCAACCGCGCACCCACTGCGCCGGTGGATTCAGGTCTGCGCGCGCATCTGCGCGAATGGCGGCGCGTCGCCGCCCAAAAGCAGGGAGTCCCCGCCTTTGTCGTGCTGCACGATACATCGCTCGATGATCTCTGCCGCATTCAACCGGCGTCTCTTGAAGCGCTGCGGGGCGTATTTGGTTTCGGAGAGATCAAGACGGCGCGTTACGGGCGCGACATCCTCGGGGCGCTGGAAACCTTCCGGCGTGGCGCGCGCTCTGCGGCACCGGTTGGCGGCGAAAGGCGGGAAGTATGAATCGAGAGATTTTGGGACGAGCTTGGATGGTCGCGGGTACGTGCCTGTGTTTGCTAGCTGCGGCGAGCCGCGCGATGCCGGCGCAGTCGGCAGCTCCGAGTCAAAAGGAGAGCACAGTGACCCACCACGCCAGCGGCTCATTCGAAGTGAAGCTCACGCCGCAACAGCCGGAGGCAGCCGTGGCCGATTCCGGCATCGGCAGACTGCTCAGCGACAAGCAATTCCACGGCGACCTCGAAGCCACGAGCAAGGGCCAGATGCTCGCGTACGGCGACCCCGCCCAAGGTTCCGCCGGATATGTGGCCATGGAGAAAGTGACCGGAACGCTCGGCGGGCGCACCGGGACCTTCGCGCTGCAGCACGCCGGAACGATGGACCGCGGCGCGTTCGAGATGAGTGTCAAAGTGGTCCCTGGCTCCGGCACGGGCCAACTCGCCGGGCTCGCCGGATCCATGAACATCATCATCGAGGGTGGGAAGCATTCCTACGCGTTCGAGTACACGCTCCCGGAGGCGCCGTGAAGGGCGGAACTCTGCGATATAAAGTACTTGACAATAGTTGGGCGCAGCGCTAGTCTACGCTCATGGTCGCACCTGGCCCCCTGCGCTCCGCGCCCCCCGAACCCGTACCCATCGACGCCCACGCCGCCGAGCACCTGCGCTACATCCGCGAAACCATGGAGCGCGCCGGAGAATTTACCGGCGTGCCCGGCTGGGGCGGTGTGGCGGCCGGCCTTTCCGCGATTGTGGCCGCCTATCTGGCTTCGCGCCAGGGTTCGCCGGTGCGCTGGCTATCCATCTGGCTGGTGGAAGCGATTCTCGCGGTTGCCATTCTGGCTCCGGCGGTCGCGGCCAAATCGCGCCGCGCCGGCAGCGGGATCTTCTCGGGTCCGGGCCGGAGATTCGCTTTGAGTTTTGCCCCGCCCGTGATCGTGGGAGGCTTCCTGACGCTGGCCCTCGTGCAGGCGGGCCTCTACGGCTTGCTTCCCGGAATGTGGCTGTTGCTGTATGGCACGGCGATCGTCAGCGGGGGCGCCTTTTCCGTTCGCGTGGTGCCGGTGATGGGTCTTTGCCTGATCGCGCTGGGCGCGGCGGCATTGTTTGCTCCCGCTACCTGGGGGGATTTTTTCATGGCTGCGGGATTCGGGGGCGCGCAGATCGGCTTCGGCCTGTGGATCGCGCTGCGCTACGGAGGCTGAACGGAAAACCATGGGAAGACAGTCCACAGCACGGCAGGACGAGACATCGCGCGATCGCCGGGCGCCCCTGCGGGCCACGCGCGGGGGAGCGCGGGAAGCCGTCTCGGGTGATTTCGACCGCCTGATCCACGAGCGCATCCGGCTGGGAATTGTGAGCGCGCTGGCGGTGAACCGGTCCCTGACCTTCAACGAGCTGAAGACGCTGCTGAAGACCACGGACGGCAACCTGAGCGTGCACGCGCGGAAACTGGAGGAGGCAAACTACGTGCTGTGCACGAAATCGTTTAACGGCCGGCTGCCGCGCACCGAGTACCGGCTGGCACCGGCGGGACGCCGCGCGCTCGAGCGTTACCTGGAGCACATGGAGGCGCTGATCCGGGCCACGCGCGAAGGCGCGTAGGGAAATTTTTTTGGGCAGTCACTTTGCGAGGAAAAGTAATTTGTAATGCCGCTTCCCGCGGCGCATGCGAGGGACGTTTGATGGCCACACAAACCGCCTGGAATCTCCAAACCGCACCCATTTCGTTTCCGGCCGCCCCGCATCGGCTGAGTGTTGCCATCATTTCCGACGGGAACGGCCGCTGGGCCACTTCCCGGGGCCTGCCGCGAACCGCCGGACATCGAGCCGGCGCCCAGGCGGCGCGCCCCATCATCGAAGCCGCGTCCCGGCTGGGCATCCACACGCTGACCTTGTTCGCGCTCTCTTCCGCCAACTGGATACGTCCGCCCGCGGAAGTGGACGGCATTCTAGCGATCTTGGAGGACTACCTGCGAGCCGAAGCGGGCCATTGCGCCGACGCGGGAATTCGCCTGAGCATCCTGGGGCGCCGCGACCGCCTGCCCGCGGGCTTGCAGCAGTCCATCGCGGAAGCGGAACGCGCCACCGCGCGCGGAACCCGCCTGCATCTTCGACTGGCCGTGGACTACTCGGCCCGCGAAGCCATCTTCCGCGCCGCCTGCCGCTACTACAAGGCGACCGTGCTCACTCCCGACTCGTTTTCCGAGGTGCTCGCCGAGGTGCAGCACGGAGGGTCCTCGGAAGTGGATCTTTTGATCCGCACGGGGGGAGAGCAGCGCCTTTCCGATTTTCTTCTGTGGGAGTGCGCGTATGCCGAGCTGGTATTCGTGGAAAAACCCTGGCCGGACTTCACCGTAGAGGACCTTCGCGCGGCGCTCGCGGAGTTCGCGCGGCGGGAACGCACCCGTGGCGCCTTGCCGCAGGAACTGGCGGGCTGAAGCGGCCAGAGGCCAAGAAGGAGAATGCAGATGGCGGAAATGCCCCGTTTTGCTCATTTGATGATCTTGCTGCTGATGGGATCCGAACTGTGCGTGGTGCTGGGTCTGGCCACAGCGCTCGGCGGAGCCATTGCCCGGCGGAAGTTGATCGCTTTTCTTGCCGCTGGGGCGGCGATGGGCATTGCCGCCGTTTACGCCTGCCTGTTGCTGGGGGTGGGGTGGCTCAGCGGCGAGAAAATTCTGGCTCCCGGGCAGTGGAAATATTTCTGCGAGGCGGACTGCCATATCGCCTACTCGATCGAGAGCGTTCAGGCTGGGGACGCCAGCGGCGCCGCGCAGGGCGCTCTATCGCCCTCAAGCGCTCGCGTGGCCCTGCGTTTGAAAACCTGGTTCGACGAGAACAGCATCGCGAAGTTCCGCGGCAATGGTGCTCTGAAACCGGAGCCGCGGCGAGTGGTGCTGGTGGATGCCAGCGGTAACGAATATTTGCCGCTTCCCGTTGCGGACTCGGCGCCTTCAACACCGATGACCCAGCCGTTGCGGCCGGGCGAATCCTGTATCACATGCTTTTTGTTCCAGGTGCCGCGAGACGCCCGCGACCTCCGGCTCCTGATCACGGACGTAAACCCGGCATCACGCTTCATCATCGACCACGAGAACAGCCCGTTCCACGGCAAAATCCTGCTGCGCTTGTCAAAATCCGAAGGGCCGCTGAACCCTCAGTCTGGCCAGGCCGCCGGGCGCGCAACTGCGCCAGCCCAGGGACCACAGGCGGGATAATGAGGAGAATCTCATGGAAACCTCGAGCGCGACCGAACCGCACGGCTCCAGCCCAAATGCCCTCGGCCGGCTGCCGGGGAGCTTCAGTGCCGCTCTCCGGTTCTGGGAACCGCGCCGGCTGATCTACAACCTGGTGCTCACGGGATTCGTCCTGGCTTGGCTGCTGGGCACCTGGCCACATTTCCGCCCGGTCATGACGCTGGAGGGTGCGCTCCAACTGGCCTTCTTTGCACTGTTGGCCAACCTCTGCTATTCCGCCGCATATCTCGCGGAGCTCATCCTGCAGCCCTTGGCACCGAACGCAGGCTGGTTGCGTTGGCGAAGCGTGCTCTGGGTTTTCGGGACTGTGCTCGCCGTCCTCATGGAGAATTACTGGATCGCCGACGAGATTTATCCGTTTGTTCGCTGAGTGTCCTCTACCTGGCGCGGCCCGGGCGACGGCCCGGCCGGAATCTGCATCGTAATGAAAACGGGAATCCGGGTAAGCTTGTGCGTTGATGGGTGGAGCTTGAATGGCGCCTCTTTGGCCAGTATTGCCTCGCCGCGGTGGAAACTGGATTCCGCTTGCGCTGCTTTTAGCTTTCCTGTCCTCGTGGCCTGCGCGGGGCCAGCAGGAGGCTTCTCCGCCGCGCCCGGCTCAGCCCCCGGCGGCGCAAGCGCCCGCGCCCCGCGCTCCTTCCATCCGGGTGACAACCCGCTTGGTGCAGATTGGCGTCACCGTTCACGACAAGAACGGCGCTGTCCCTCGCCTGACTCAGGCCGACTTCGCTGTGTTCGATCAAGGAAAGCCTCGAACCATAAGCGTCTTTTCGGAGACGGCGGCAGCGGCCGCCGGCGCTGCCGCGGCGCCGCCCGAGGTGCTTCCGCGAAACGTCTTTTCCGATCTCCCCCGCTACGAGATCGCCGCTCCCCGCAGCATCACCATCGTACTGCTCGATAAGATCAACACCCTGTACGGCTCGGCGCCGGGATCCTACGAAGACACTCCCCTTTGGGTGGAGGACCACGCGCTGGCGTATGCACGGGCGCAAACGATCCAATACATCAAAAATCTGGACCCCCGGGACCGCGTGGCCATTTATGCCCTTGGCGATTCCCTGGACGTGTTGTGCGATTTCACCAGCGACCGCAGCCAGCTCCTCGCCATTTTGGAAAAGGGAGACGCCCGGTCCCGTACCAGCAGAGAGACTGCCGAGCCGAAACCGTTTCATTCTCCCGTACCTGGCAAGGCGTTCAATGAAACCGTTGACCGGGAGCGCCAAGAGCAGGCTGGGATCGCCAATGGGGATCGCGCTGTGGCCACCATGACCGCACTCAAGGCCATCGCCGATCACGTGGCCAATATCCCGGGCCGCAAGAACCTCGTCTGGCTGACCGCCAATCTTCCTTTTTCCGCGACTGAGCTCGCCCGCATTCTCGGCCCAGCGGGGATCGCCGCCTACCCCGTGGACGGCCGCGGGCTGCAAGCGCGGTCGATGGTGAAGTCCATGCGCGATGGAATTGATGCGGATGCAATCGCGCGGGGTGATATCGGCCTGGAATCATCCACCGAGCCCAGCGGGCTGGGTACCATGCGCCAACTCGCCGAGATGACTGGCGGAGTGGCCTTCGTGAACCGCAACGATTTGTCCAATAGCATCCGCACGGCCGTCGAGGATTCCACCGGTCTCTATGTCCTGGGCTTTTACATCGATGAGGCATCCGCCGATGGAAAATTCCATGACTTGAAGGTGCAATTGAAACTCAGCGGGTTCCGCGTGCGCTACCCGAAGGGTTATTTCGCATACAGGGATGAACCCGCGACGCAAACCGAACTCCGGAACAATTGGCTCACCGCAGTGCATAGTCCGATCGAATCTTCGGCCATACCCTTTCTGGCCGAAATTGCGCGGGGCAACGAGCCGGCGCCGGATACACTCACGGTTTTCGGCGCCATTGACCCGCGCGCTCTTCGTTTGAAGGAGAGGAACAGCCTGCGCGAGGGCGCCGTAGACGTCAGCCTCGTCGAGCAGGACCTGACTGGAAAAACCTTGTGGGAGTCAAACTACCACCTGACGATTCAAATGACGCCCCAGGAGTACACCGGGGCTCTCAAGACCGGCGTCCGTTTTCAAAAGCATCTCGCGCCGCAGGAAGGCGCGACCATGCTGCGTATCCTGGTCCAGGATTCGAACACGGCCCTGGTCGGCAGCATGATTATTCCTCTCTCTCAAATCCAGTGACGCTCCCGCACCGCGAGCACCCGCCTCCGGCGACCGGCAGCGGCAAACGTCTCAGCCCGGAACGCCAGGTGCCACTTGCCCGGTGAGCGCGATAATCGTCCAAGTGCCTGCGTCCCTGGTTGTGATGGAGTCGTCAGCGGTGCTGGAATTCGGGCGACCCGAGAATGAATCCGACAACGAACCGAACACTATCGAGAGGTGAAGCCATCTTGCGCTCTGCTTCCGGATCCTGCGTTTCCTTTCGGATTACCGCCTCCTCTTTGGGAAGGAGTTCGCTGGGAAGAATGGCCTCTTCCGTAAGCGCGAGGGCCACGTCGAGGCTTGTGTGTTTCACGGCGAGGATCGCCTTGCTCCCTGGGCAACGCGAGGAGCTTCTCTGCAATCTCTCGTGCCTGATCTTGCGGCGTGCGCGTTGCCGGCGCAGTGCCCGCCGCATTCATTGCAGCCGCATTGGCGTTGGCGCCGGGCTTTGCCGCCGCTGCGCTCGCTGCCTCCTGCTGCTGGATTCGCGCCGCGTGCACCGAATAGACCAGCTTGACGGCCGGGTCGTCCGGCATCGACCGCTTCCCGGCGATGAATTGGCGAATCACCCCGTCGGTCGGGAATGTCTCGGCAAGTTTCTTGGGATTCAAGCGCGTTGTAACGAAAGGTCCGAGCCGCGCATTGAGCGCAGAATCGTCGATGCTCTCAGGATGCAACTGGTCCTCGATCCAGCCATCCACCCCTTTGGCCAGCACCGCGTCAACGTCACCGGGCCTGGGGCCGAACGTCAGACGATTGAGCGCATGGATTGCCCGCTGCCGCTCGCTCAGAGCCGCCTCCGGCCGCTCTGGCGCTCCCTTCTTGGCGGGGCTCGATGTCTTCCCCTGCGCCGGCGTCTGCGGAAAAGCTGGCGCGGCGAAATTAAAGAAGACAATCAGGGCGAGCACGCAACGAGCGGAGCAAGGAGTCATCTACTTCCTCGGCTTGATCTCCGGCGACTGGGCGTGAGACTCCATTTATTCTAACCCCGGCTCTCTCCTGTTGTCGCGGACTCGGAAGCCAGGCCGCGAGAAGTCGGGGGCACCTGCGATTTCCGCCGCACGAAGCGGGCTCGGGTGATTGGCAAGGCCTGCGAGTTATTAAAGGATTTGGTCGGGGCGTCCGGATTTGAACCGGAGACCTTCTGCGCCCAAGGCAGTTGCAAAAAATCTATCTTGTTGGTCCGTCTGGCTCTGTTCTACGTCATGGTACACGGTTTTGGACCTGATTCGGCAGCGTTTGGACTCAAGTTGGACCCAAGTTTTTCGCGCGATTAGGCAGACGGTAGGCAGGCGCGGCGTCGAAGTCTTCGGACCGTTTCAGGTGGCGTCTTAGGGACGTAGTTGTCAAGAACGCCGCTTGACCCGCGGCTTGGAGCAAAACAAGCATGCTTTTCGATGACGAGCTTTGCGATCTCTGATCTCTTTCTGAATTCTGCGAATTGCGGCCCTCGCTTCTTTACTGACGGACCAAAAACCTCGCACAACCCGGTGGTCCTTTTCCGCGAGTTTCTTCAAGGGAGTGAGCGATTCTTCGTCTCCCATTTCGGACAGGGAGTAAGTACACCAGAAACGGACATCCTTCGAAGGATCGTCGAGATTTCGGCGTAGAAGGCGATGCGTTTCTTTTCGGTGATTGTGCGCTAGAGACTCAGCGGCCTGACCTCTGACCTTCGGATGCTCATGCTTATTATCCAAGGACTTTTCTAGCGCACGAATTGCAGCCTTTCCGTGCATAAGATTCAGAGTGTATGCAGACGCGGCTCTGTTCATCGGCCTCTGACCATGGTGCAGGATGTGGATGACCGAGCGGACGGTATCTGGGTCGTCCTTTTGCCATATTTCCTTTGCTCCTTCGTAAACGTCGATGGATGTCGAACCGTTGAGGCGCTCCAACGGGGTTCGAACGCGTATCTTTCCCAAGCGGCGCTTCCCCCGGCCGTAAAAGTTCCGCTCCTCAGACATCAGTTCCACTTCGAAATATTTCAATAGGAATTCCCGGTCGGTAGTCTGCTCGTACTTCCCATCTTCGTTGACCAGCCAAATGCAATCCAAACCGTCTTTACGGCTGTAGTATCCGACTCGGAATTGGCGACCGACGTCTTTGCGCCAAGCTGGAGTGTGTTGGTCGAACCGCAGCAAGCGCACGCGGGAACGCGGAGGGATCACCTTGGGAAGAGATTTCATAGGTCAATCGAGGAATCCATCGAAGGTTGACCCACTGTGCTCCGTTCTCCTCCGCTTTTCCCTAGTTTTCATCGGCATTCCGCTCGCCCTAAGAATTCTTCCTGCTCTCGGACCGGACGATGCGAATCTTGCGTTCTGTGGCGACCACAAAGCAGCCCGCCCATTCGCCGACGTCTTCTTTTTCGAATAGTTCGACGATCCGTTCAACCAAGTTCCGCCGGTTCGGAGAGTGAAGGCGCACCAGCAGGATGCCGTGGTGCGAGCCAGGAACAAACTTCCGCGAGTCCGAGAAGTCCAGGTCCTGGGTAATCAGGAATCTCGATTCCTTCTGAGCCGCTTCCCAAATCTCGCTATCCGCATGGCCGACGAGCAGCTCATCCTGCACCGCATGAACATCGTGGCCGAGCTCTTTCAGAGAATTTGTAAGCCGGAGGGGGAGATTCTCGTCCAGCTTGATCTTCATCGAATGTGCGGAACTTCGGGGACGGGCAAGTCCTCTTCAGCGGAAGCTGCGGCAAAAGCGATGGCAGCTTGGATGTCTTCAGCCTTCAGGCTGGGAAAATCCTTGAGAATTTCCTCCGCGGAATCGCCGTCAGCAAGGCTCGCGAGTACGGTACGCAAGGTGACGCGCGTCCCCTTGAACACAGGCTCCCCACCGCAGATTGCCTGGTCCCGAACGATGCGGTCTCCGTGATTTTTCAGATTGCCAGTTGCGCCGCTCATGGTCCTTGCCTCAAATTCGGTCGATTTATCTTACCATTTGGCGCCGCGTTTGCGCCGATTCCCATGGCCCTCGCGTCTGCCACGCGAATGATTATGCGCTTGCCAAGGGCCCTGGCTGCCCGAGTGATCGTATCAAGAGTCACAGAAACGTTCAGAGGGTCCAGGAGGCGATCCAGTTGCGACCGGCTCGTGTGTAGCTGCCTGGCCATCGCCTGTTTCGTTTTCTGCTGTTCCTGCATGGCCTGTTCAAGCTGCCAAGCAAGTACCCGCTTGATCGCAACCGCTTCGACTTCTTCCCGAATTCCTTCCTGTTCGAGAAAACTGTCGAAGGTCGAACCACTGTGGTCAGTCCTCTTGCGATTTTTCTTTCTGTTCATTGTAGTCCCCTTATTTCAATCCCGACCGATGTTTGCCCCTGTTGCTCCGCGCCAGTTCTAAATTCTCGACCGGCGTCTTCTGCGTTTTCTTGATAAACCCATGGAGCAGGACCATCCGGTCTCTCTTGTCGATATAGAAAAGCACTCGCGCGATTCTGTTCTGAGCCAGGCTCGTCCGCACTTCATAGTTGCCGTCGCCCAATGGTCTGCAAACAGGCATCCCGATGGGCCAGCCAAACTCCACCGTCTTGATATCCTCGCCGATACGCTTCGGATCCTCTTGCGAGAGCCCCTTCAGCCATTCGCGAACCGGCTCACCGCCCGCCTCGGTGCGATAGAAAATTGCCGCGACTCTCTTGCCCTGTTTCTCAAGTGCCTCAGGCTGGGCGTCATGTCCCGCCGGCGATTTGGGCCTCTGGCCCACTCATGCAGTGTACCATATACGGTACATACAAGGAAAGAGGTTCGTGAAGAGGATCGGGATTGCCGGCAATCACGAGCGAAATTTATTTGCACGCGATCCAGGAAAGCAACGTCGCGCCGTGGAAAGCGTCGAGAGGCTCGTATTTGGACCCAAGTTGGACCCAAGTTGGGTCTCCGGCGCTCGGGCATCAGAAACAGTTCATTGAAAATAAAGAAGTAACTGGTCGGGGCGTCCGGATTTGAACCGGAGACCTTCTGCGCCCAAGGCAGACGCGCTACCAGGCTGCGCTACGCCCCGACAGCGTGGTTGCACCCTATTCTACTGTGCTTGGTGCCCAGCCTTCCAGCGATGGTCGGCAAAGCCGGACGGAACCGCCAGCCATCCCCATTTCTCGCGTAATCGCCTGGGCACTAGGGTTTTTGGGCGCGCAGCGTCGCCCATCCGCGCGACCCCGCCCTACACCCAAGGCTGTGACATCTAAGTTGCTGACCTGAAACGCCTTGCGCCCCTCTTCGCCTCGGAGATTCAGTTTCCCAAGCTGCTCGCTCCCGTAGCGCCGCACGTTGACCTTTTTGAGCGATGCCGTTTTCGACAACGCTTTCACTGCCTCCGCTCCGGGAATAAAACACACGCTGTTAGAGTCTCTCCGTACGAGTCGATTTTCCCTTCCGAGAGCCGGGGCGATCCTTCACGAACAGATGGTCTAGAGACAGGAAACCAGCGTGCGAAAAATCCGGTTGCGTACGAAATTTCTGATTTCGCTGTTGGCAGTTTCCATCGCCCTCACTGCAGCGACCCTCCTGATTGTCCGCTACAGCGTTCAGAAGCAAATCCGCAAGACCATAGCCGATGACCTGGAAGCCTCCGTCAATACGTATCGCAGCTTCGAACTGCAGCGCGAAATCGCCATCACTCACTCGGCGGAACTGGTGGCCAACCTTCCGCTCGTTCGCGCATTGATGACCACGCAGGATGCGCCCACCATCCAGGACGCCTCGGAAGGAGTCTGGCGGCTGAGCGGCAGTGACCTGCTCATCCTGGCCGGGCGCCAGGGAGAAGTGCTGGGGCTGAGGACGCGCGACTCCGGCCTGACGGTGCCCATTGCGCAGAACCTGCTTCGCGAGTCGCTCCAGAAAGGTGAGCCGCGCGATTGGTGGTACGGCGGCGGCCGGTTGTATCAGGTGTGGATGCAGACGATTTATTTTGGCGAGTCTTCGAATAATCGCGTGACCGGATACCTGGCGCTGGGTCACGAAGTCGGCGCGAGTGCGGCCCGCGACCTCAGCGTGATCACCACGAGCGAGGTCGCCTTCCTGTCCTCCAGCACCGTAGTGGCCAGCACGCTGACTCCCGAGCAACAGACCGATCTGGTGAAACAGATCTGGCGCTCTGGCTCGGCGCCCAGCAGCGTTTCCGAAGAGGTGCAGCTCGGCAGCGAACGTTACCTGGTGCGGACGGTCAGCTTGTCGCAGGGCGGTTCGCCGGCAATCTCCCTGAGCGTCCTCAAATCCTTCGACAAAGCCACGGCATTTGTGAGCGAACTGAACCGCGCTCTATTCGGCATCGGACTGCTCACCGTGCTTCTGGGCGGCGGGCTGGTGGTTTTCCTCTCGGACACGTTCACGAAGCCGCTGGCGAATCTGGTGGACGGCGTGCGCGCGCTCGAGCAGGGCGACTTCAACTTTCCTCTCGACACGGTTCACGGCGGCGAAGTGGCGGAAGTCACGGGCGCGTTCGACCGCATGCGCGCCAGCATCCGCAAAACTCAGGGCGAGCAGCGGCAGCTCGAAGAGCGCCTTCGCCAGTCCCACAAGATGGAAGCCGTCGGACGACTGGCCGGCGGTGTGGCCCACGACTTCAACAACCTGCTCACCGTGATTCGCGGCCATTGCGACCTGCTGGTGGACTCGACTCCCACAGAAGATCCACACCGGCACAATGTGGAGCAGATCCAGAAGGCTGCCGGCCGCGCGGTCAGCATGACGCGGCAGCTTCTGGCCTTCAGCCGCATGCAGGTCCTGCAGCCCCGCATCCTGGGGCTGAACGCCGTCATTGCCGATATGGCTAACATGCTGCCGCGGCTCATCGGCGAGCACATCGAATACATCTTTCAGCCTGCGCCCGACCTGGCCAACGTAAAGGCGGACCCGGGACAGATCGAACAGGTGCTGCTGAATCTGGTGGTCAATGCCCGCGACGCCATGCCCGGCGGCGGCACGCTCACCGTGCGCACGCTGAATGTGGCCATGACCGACGTCGAAGCGCGCAAGCGCCCGCCGATGACTCCCGGCCGCTACGTGATGCTGGCCGTCACGGATACCGGCCACGGCATGAGCGCGGAAATCAAGTCGCACATTTTCGAACCATTTTTCACCACCAAGGAAACGGGCAAGGGAACCGGCCTCGGGCTGGCCACGGTGTATGGCGTCGTGAAGCAGAGCGGCGGGTACATCTGGGTGGAAAGCGCGCCGGGAAAAGGCGCGACGTTTGAGATTTATCTTCCGCAAGCCGTCGAGACCGATGCCGACAAGGAGGCCGAGGTCAAGCCCGCGCCGCTCCCGCGCGGCACCGAGACTGTGCTCGTGGTCGAAGACGAAGCCGGCGTTCGTGAACTGGCCTGCGAGTTCCTCAAACTCAGCGGGTACACCGTTCTGGAAGCCCCAAACGGCGCGGAGGCTCTCATCGTCGCCAAGCGCCACACCGGTCCCATCCACGTGCTGGTGAGCGACGTGATCATGCCGCGCATGGGCGGAATCGAGCTCATCGAGAAAATGAAGACGGTTCGTCCCCTGGCCAAGGTCGTGCTCATGTCCGGTTACTCGGAATACAGCGCGGGGAACCCCTCCGGCTCGCAATCCCAGCCCGTAATGGTGCAGAAGCCATTCACGCAGGGTTCGCTCGTTGCCGCAATTCGCGAGGCTCTGGACAGGAAAGCCTCGGCCAACGGGCATCCGCGAGGGCCGGGAAGCTGATCGTTTCGCCTCGTTAGACTTCTCGCGGAAACGGAAGAAATCCGGTCGGAATCAGCAAGGAGGCCACCATGCGTTTCAACCCAGCCCCAAGACTTCGGGCCGCAGTGCGCGGCGGAGGCCTGGCGCTGCTGCTCGCCGCGTCGCCGATTGCGGCCCAGCAGCCGGCGGTGTCGGGGACTGTCGGCGCCGCGGCCGCCGCTCCGGCAACGGACGCCTCCGTAGCCCAGTTGCGTCTGGTCACCGGTGCGCTCAACGCTCTCCAGGACCGCATCGAAGCCCTCACCACGCAGGTGAGCGAGATGCGCGCCGAGCAACAGCGCAGCCGGCTCGAGTCCGCCGAACTTCGCAAGCAGGTCGAGCTCCTCCGCGCTCAGCTCGGCTCGCCGCTTCGAAACGCGAGCTACGCCGTTCTGCCCCAACAGCAGGCGCCCGGCCCGCCTCTGCCGGGCTCGCAGTCCACGCCTGCAGCGGGCGCCGAATCTGCCCAGGATATTCCACAGCGGCTCTCGCAATTGGAAGAAGACCAGCAGCTCACCGACGCAAAGCTGAACGACCAGTATCAAACCAAAGTCGAAAGCTCCTCGAAGTACCGGCTGCGGCTGAGCGGGCTCGTACTGCTGAACATGTTTGCGAATCGCGGCAATGTGGACAATCTGGACGTGCCGCAACTGGCCCAGCAGGCGGATGCGATCGAATCCCGCGGCGCATTCGGCGGCAGCCTCCGGCAATCGCAGATCGGTCTGCAGGTTTTCGGCCCCGACGTTCTCGGCGCGCACACCAGCGCCGACGTTCAGTTCGACTTTGCCGGTGGCTTTCCCGATGCGCCGAACGGCGCGGAATTTGGAATCATGCGGCTGCGCACGGGCACCATTCGATTCGACTGGGCGAATACTTCCATCGTCGCGGGGCAGGACAGCCTGTTCTTCGCTCCGCTCTCTCCTACTTCGATGGCTTCACTCTCCGTTCCCGCGCTTTCCTATTCCGGCAATTTGTGGACGTGGACGCCGCAGATTCGCGTGGAGCATCGCATCGTGATCTCCGACAACTCCAGCATCCAGATTCAGGGCGGAATTCTCGACTCGTGGTCGGGCGATGTCCCGCAGGATTTCTACGAGCGCTACCCGACCTGGGGTGAGGAGTCCGCGCAGCCCGCCTACGCCGCGCGAGTGGCCTGGACGCAGCGGATCAACGGACGGCCGCTCACGCTCGGCTTCGGCGGATACTATGGCCGCCAATATTGGGCCGTGGGCCGCCATGTGGACGGCTGGGCGGGAACGACGGATTTGACGCTACCGCTCGGGAAACTTTTCACATTCACAGGCGAGTTCTACCGGGGCAGCGCCACGGCCGGTCTCGGCGGCGGCATCGGCCAGGACGTGCTGATTGGCCCCGGGTCGTTCCTTTCTCCTTCCACCACGGTCACCGGGCTGCATTCCCTGGG
>Ga0187803_10000125_pt1 | contig 32271 bp, 23 predicted proteins | sample NC_wetland_sal_i_2_FD_132425 | JGI IMG/M metagenome (GOLD analysis project Ga0187803, IMG submission 132425) | Wetland sediment microbial communities from Neuse River Estuary, North Carolina, USA - Control_3 | ecosystem: Environmental > Aquatic > Freshwater > Wetlands > Sediment | place: USA...
CCCGGCGGAAATCTCGGCACACCCTACTTCGAAGACGCGCCCGAGCCAGTTCGCACCGCCCTCGCGCGTCTGGACTTCGGCCCGCAGGATTCCGCAGCCCGCGACTCCGCGCTCGCCCAACTCTTGGCCGCCGCGCGGCCGCGCGACGTCTTTTCGTTCCTGGAAATGTTGCGAACCGTCTCCGGGGAAGAGCGCCGCCGCCTGATCGATCGCGGCATGGCGCTCGTTCCGCCTCCGCCCAGCGTCACCCGCGCCGGCCTGCTGCGCGGCGATGAGGACATGATGTACCTCTGGCGGAAACAACTCGGGATCGGCGAACCGAAGCGCTGGTGGCTCAACTGGCGCGACATCCTTCCGTAGCCGTGCTGGATTTTGTAGGGGCACGATCCCGCGACTGCGGGATGCCCCTACGCGCAGGCCACACCAAACTCCTGATGATGTGTTGGTGGGAATTTCTAATAACAAAAGCAGACTAGCGGAGAATCTCATACCGCATCGTTAGCGCCGCGGTCTTCCGCAGCATCGCCGCGACCGAACAGTATTTCTCTTCACTCAGCCTTACCGCATCCGCCACTGCCTTCTCATCGATCGGCCCGCCCTCCGGGCCCCGCCCGCGCACATGAAACACCACGTCCAGCCGCGTCCACACCTGCGGCGGCTCGGGCGCGCGCTCGCCGGAGACGCTCACTTCCAGGCTCTCCAGCTTCTGCCGCTTTTTTCCGAGGATGATCACAATGTCCGTTGCCGTGCAGGAGCCCAGCGCCACCAGCAACAATTCCATCGGCCCCGGCCCGGTGTTGCTCTTGCGATCCGAATCGAGAGCCAGGCGATGCCCGGATGGAGTCGTGCCTTCAAAGCGTTCGTCCCGTTGCCAGCGGATTGTTGCAGTTTGCATGGATGTCCTCCTGGTAGGACGGGCATTCCTGCCTGTCCGCGGTCTGGCGGATCGGCAATACGTAGTCCACGGAAAAAAGCGAAGGACAGGCCCTTCCTTCGTCAGGATCTGCGACAGGAATGCCTGTCCTACCGCTCGCGCGTGCTCACCTGCGGCTGCGGCAGCCGGCGCAGCACGTCGAGGAAGGTCCTCACCAGCTCCGGATCGAACTGCGCCGCGCCGCAACGCTCCAGTTCCGCCATGGCTTCGCGCGTCGTCCGCCCGCGTTTGTACATGCGGTCGCTCGTGATCGTGTCGTAGGAGTCCACCAGGCCGATGATGCGCGCGCCTAGCGGAATCTCGGCCCCCGAAAGCCCGGCCGGGTACCCGGAGCCGTCGAAAAACTCGTGATGATGCAGGACCATTTCGCGCAATCGGCCCGCCATCTTCCGCACGCCGGCCACCGTCTGCGGGTCCCCTGCTGAGCTTGGCACGTCGCACAGCGGATCCAGCAGTTGCGCGCCCAGCATCGCGTGCGTCTTCATCACTTCCCACTCGTCCGTATCGAGCGGCCCCGGTTTGTTGAGGATGGATTCCGGAATCCCCACCTTTCCCACGTCGTGCAGCAGCCCGGCGAGCCGAATCTCTTCAATCTCATGCGGCGTGAGCCCCACCGACTGCGCCAGCATCACTCCGTAGGCGGACACTTTCTGCGAGTGTCCCTGCGTGTAGGGATCTTTCGCGTCGATGGCGATGGAGAGCTGAGTCAGCGTCTCGATCACGGCCGAGGTCATCGGCGCCTGCGAACCCCCGAGTTCCTCTCCGTTGTCCGTCCCGCCCATCAGATTTCCGCTCAGCGACTGCACAAAATGCTGCAACCGCCGCAGAATCTCCTCGAACGCCTGCGGCCCGGTGGTGAATTGCCGCTTGAGCTCCACGCCCAGGTAGGCTTCCAGCACGTCCCGCTTCCACTTGCGTGCTTCGTCCGTGTCGTAATGGTCCGCCGTGGAGACCGCGTTCCCGCCCTGGTGTTTGGACACGTACATGGACGCGTCCGCCACCTGGATCAGCTCCTGCGGCGTGGACCCGTGCAGCGGGAACGCCGCGATTCCGAAGCTCGCCGAAATGTTCTTCTCCCGCAGCATGGGATCGGAAGCCACCGACGAGCGCAATTTCCCGCCGAGCTGCCGTGCCTGGTCCACATTCGTTTCCGGCATCAGCACTACGAACTCGTCGCCGCCGTACCGCGCCACCACGTCCGACCGGCGGCAACTTTGCTCCAGGATTTTGCCCACGCGCTGCAGCACCACGTCGCCTTCGAGGTGCCCGTAGAAGTCGTTCACGAATTTGAAGCGGTCCAGATCCATCAGCACGAGCGCGAACGGCCTCCCCGCGCGCGTGGATCGCTTCCATTCCGCCGAGAGCGCTTCCATGAAGAACCGGTGCGTCTTCACGCCCGTCAGCCCGTCCGTAATCGCCTGCTCCTGCGCCCGCTGGAACGTCAGCGCATTGTGCAGCGCGCCCGAGACCTGGTCCGTGAGCGTTTGCAGCAGTGTGATTTCGTCGTCGGTGAAATCCCAGGCCGTGGAAGTTTCCACGTAGAGCACGCCCAGCAGTTGGTCCGCGTAAATCAGCGGGAAGCCGATGGCCGATACCGAATCGGGCAGCACCGACGGAATGCCGCTCCCGGCCACGTCGTGCACCGAGATCATCTGCCCGCTTCGCGCCACTTGTCCCAGCAGTCCTTTATCGAAGGGGATGCGTTTCCCCTTCGCTCCCGTGCGCCGGCCGCCTTCCGCGTGCACCACCACTTCCTTGGTCGCATAGTCCAGCATGGCGATGCCCATGTGGTCGTAGGCCAGCGCGCTTTCCATCTCCGCCGTCATTTTCCCCAGCAGTTCGTCCGGATCGAGCGTCGTGATCGCGTGCCGCGACACGTTGTTCAGCAGCAGCAGGTGGCGCGCCTTCTTCCGTTCCTCCTCGAACAGCCGCGCGTTCTCCATGGCGATGCCCGCTTCGCTCGCCAGCACGCGAAGCAGCTCCAGATGGCCCTCGTCGAACGCGCGCTCCTGCGGGCTGTGCACGCCCAGAACTCCGATCGCGCGGTTGTAGAGAATCAGCGGCACCGCGCAGAAGCATTTCATCTGCGGCAGCAATCCCTCCAGCCCCAGCCGCTTCAGCTCGTCCTCCAGCCGCTCGCGGATCAGCAGCGGCTGGCGCGTCTCCACGATGTATTCCGTCAGGTGCTTCCCCACCGGCCGGGTCCGCCGCGGCAGGCGCTTGCTGTCCAGAATCTCCACCTCGTAACGGATCTGCGCGGCCTTCGGCTCGTGGATGGTGATGAAAAAATTGCTAACGTCGAACAGCCGCTGCATTTCCGTGAAGATGTGGTTGAACAGCTCTTCGAGGTCCAGCGTCGAGCTGAATACGCGCCCGATCTCGTTCAGCGTGTGCAGCTCTTCGGTGCGCCGCGCGGTCTGCTGGATCAGGTAGCTGTTCTCGACCGCCATCCCGATCTGGTGCCCCAGCGCCAGCAGCAATCGCAATTCCGCGGGCGTAAAGCTGCGGTTCTCCGTTCCGCCCAGCAGCAGCAATCCAAAAACTTTCTCTTTCGCCTGCAGGCTGATCCCCGCCAGCGTCCGGATGCCCTCCGCCAGCGCCAGCTCGCGGAACCGTTTGAAATTTTCTTCGCGCTCCAGCGGCGCCCACGACGAGCTGCGCGTCAGGTCGCGCAGCACCACCAGGCCTCCCAGCCGTCTCACGAGTTGCACCTGGTAATCGTCCAGCTTCTCTTCCTGGATCGAAGCGCAGAACGCGTCGCTCAGTCCCGCCGCGATCACCGAACGCGGCCCCAGCGGGTCGCCGTGATGCAGGAACAGCGCCCCCATCTGGATTCGCGCCACGTTCAGCACCCGGTCCAGCGCCTGCGCCAGCATCCGCTGGATCTCGCCGCCCACGAACCCCGATGTCGCCAGGTTCAGGTTCGAGAGCGCGAGCATGTTCCGTTCCACGCGGCGTTTCTCTTCTTCGTACAGCGCCATCACCATGAGCGCGGCAATCAGCAGTTGCGGCACTACGAACAAAAGGCGCACTTCCGTGTCCAGCCATTCCGCCAGCCCCTGCCAGATGGCGCCCACGGCCAGCAGCGCGCCCCAGAGGAAAAACGCACCGGTCAGAAACATGTCCGGGTACGACTGCTGCTTGCGCCCTTCCTTCCAGAACGTCAGCGCCACGAACAGGAACATCACCCCGCTCACCAGCGCAGGCGAAACGGAAAGCCACTTCAGGTACACAACCGCAGCCCACGCCACCAGGATGACTGCGGAGATGGCCGCTTCGGTTTTCGCCAGTGGCGTGCCGGCGTATCTCTGTGCTCCCAGCCCAAACAGCAGCGCTGCGCCGCCCAGCATGCACGCGCGAACCGGTTCTTCCCACGGCCCGCTGCCAACCCAGATCTCAGCCGCGCGCGGAAGCGCGTAGAGCGCGAGCGCTCCCCATGCCGCCGCCCACCACAGCAAATAGGCCTGCCGCTTCAGCCCATAGAGAAAGCCGAAGAAGAGGCCGGTAAATGCTGCGGCCATGAACAGCGCCAGCGATACTGTGCTTTCCTGTACGACCACGGTTTCGCTCGTTCGGGAGATACCTGTCCGGTGTGCCTGCGCCCCCAGTTTGCAGACACCCCGACCGCAGACAAAGAAGAGACGCACTCAGCCTTTCCCGCCGTGTTTCCACCACAGCGGTTCCGGCAAGTCGTCAAGTACGTCGCAGTTTGGGACTATAACGGGCCGTTTCCAACAGGGTCAAGGCTCTTCGTTGCTGCCCTGGAACATGTCCGACCCACGAGCAGCTTCGCGGGTAGCCGCGGTCAGTCCCTAAAGTTCGAGATTGCTGACCGTGGGTCCTCTCCAGAGTTCCGAGGCTGCAGTGCTCCTCCGCTCTCAACGCCGCCTCGATTTCTCTTCCCCCCTCGGGTACGATGCTACGCTTTTGAATTTGACCGGAGCTATAACCGTCTCATGTCATCTGCCGCCAAGCCGCGCGTCCGTTTCGCTCCCTCGCCTACGGGCTATCTCCACGTCGGCGGCGCTCGCACCGCTCTCTTCAATTGGCTCTACGCGCGGCGCGAGGGCGGCACCTTCATCCTTCGCGTCGAAGACACGGACGTCGAGCGCAATCGCCCCGAACTCGTGGACGGCATCCTCGCGAGCCTTCGCTGGCTCGGCCTCCAGTGGGACGAAGGCCCCATCTTCCAGTCGCACCGAATGGAACTCTATTCCGCCGCAGCCCGCCGCGTGCTCGACGCCGGCCATGCCTACTGGTGCTTCTGCGCGCCTTCCTCCTACGCCGGCGGCGACGCCGCCCCGGAAGAAGCCGAAGAGGACACGCCGGCAGCACCGCTGGAAAAGGCTCCTCGCAAATCCGCCTGCGGCTGCCGAAATCTTTCCGCCGACCAGCAGGCCGCCGAGCGCGCCGCCGGAAAACTGCCCGCCATCCGCTTTCGCATCCCCGATTCCGGCGTCACCCGCTTCGACGATGCCGTCTTCGGCCCGCGCGAAGTGGCTAACGAAGAACTCGAGGATTTCGTGCTCCTGCGTTCCACCGGCGTGCCTACTTACCAGCTCGGCGCCGTTGTGGACGATATCGACATGCGCATCACCCACGTGATCCGAGGCGCCGATCACCTCTCAAACACGCCCAAGCAGGTGCTGCTCTACCGCGCGCTCGGCGCCGAGCCGCCCGTCTTTGCCCATGTTCCGCTCATCCTCGGCCCCGACCGCAGCCGCATGTCCAAACGCCACGGCGCCACCAGCGTCGCCTCCTATCAGGATGAAGGCTTTCTGCCCGAAGCCTTCCGCAATTTTCTGGCGCTGCTCGGCTGGTCGCCCGGCGGCGACGTGGAGCTTCTTTCCACCGGGGAAATGATCGAGAAGTTTTCTCTCGCCGGCGTCAGCCGCACCAACGCCGTCTTCGACCGCGCCAAGCTCGAATGGTTCAACCAGCAGTATCTCCAGAAGCTGCCGCTCGACACGCTGCTTCCCGCCGTCGAAGCCGAGCTGCGCCGCGCCGGAATCTGGCGGGACGAATGGTCCGCGGGCGCAGGCCGCGAATGGCTCGCGCGTACCGTGGACCTCATCCGCCCGCGCACGCGCCTGTTGCCGGATTTCGCCGGCTGGGCCCGCGCATTCTTTTCCGATGAATTCGCCTACGAGGATGCCGCGCGCGCAAAATTCTGGAAGGAGCCCCGCCTCGCTGAGTGGTTTCCGAAACTCGCCGAAGCCTACGCCGCGCAGCCCGACTGGAACCACGACGCCTGCGATAAAACCCTGCGCGACCTCGCCGCCGCTGAGAATGTCAAAGCCGGCGTCCTCATCAACGCCACTCGCGTGGCCATCGTCGGAGTTGCAGTCGCGCCGCCGCTCTTCGACACGATGGTCGCTCTCGGCCGCGACCGCGTCGTCCACCGCCTCCGCTCTGCCATTCCCCATCTCGCTGCGTCCTGATTTTATTTGGAGTGCGGCGGCCTGCCTGCCGGCAGGCAGGCTTGAGGCCGCTTTTCTACGCCGAAGCCGGCTTCGGCGTCTTCGACTCACTGGAAGCGCTGATGGTTCCGCGGTGTGTGATTACTGCCGCAAGGCGAAAATATCGGTGTGGATGTTTTTAGCAGGTGAGCCCGCCGGTGCTACCGTAAACTCCGCGCTGATCGGCAATTTCGCCGGCGGCAGGCAGAGCTGATCGTTGCAGGCCTGGAACCGCAGCGTCATCGGAATCGTCGTCGCGCCCGTCGGCACACCCGCTCCGGCTTCGATGCTCAGGCGCACCAGGAATCGCCCTTCGTAAACAGCCATGGGCTGCGCCGCAAACGGGAATTTTTTCTTCTGCGCCTTGGGATACGACGCACTCACCAGTTTGAACCCCGCCGGCAGATCCGCGGTTACCGTCAGCGGAATCAGATAGTCCTCGAGAACCTTGTTGGCCTGGACGTGATAGCCATCGGCCACCTGTGCCACCACCGCAATCTCAAATCGGCGCCCCTGCGGCACCGGCTCGATCGAGAGGAAAACTTGCGGCTTCACCGCATCCGAGGCCTTCAGCGGCCGCGAGCCGTCCTGCGCGCGCGCAGGCACACCAGCCGCCGCGGCAAGCACCAGGACGACGACCAGAAGTCCGCCGCGGCGGACGGCTCCCCTCGCCTCGAACTCGTTGTTTTCTGTGCCTCTCCGGTTCATCGTTCTATTCTTCTCTCAGTCTTATCGTTCTCCCTAAACCGTCACCGCGCTCCCGAGCTGCTGCGTCAGTATCCTGCTCATCACCGCGGTCAGCGTCTCCCCCGTCTTTTCCATCACGAATGCCCCGGCAGTTTCCGACCATCCCAGCTTGAAGCTCGTGGAGAGCGCGGAAATCCAGATCTGGCGCGCCGCCGTGTTCGGGCTGATCACGAATCGAGTCTCCTCCGGCTCCTCGAAGTAAAGCTCCAGCTTGTCGCCTTCCCCTTCGACCTCGAACTCGTGCTGGTCGCTCAGCTCCAGCAGGCGCCGCCGGAGCGACTCGAGCGAGGCGTCGGCGTGTTTACGGAATTCGTGTTCGTCCACGGTCGTTCCCTCAGAGCAGGCCCTGGATGTCCCGTTCGAGCTTTTCCGGGTCCACCGGGCCGATCGTGTTGTTCACCCGCTTCCCGTCGCGCGAGACGAGCACCGAGGTCGGCATTCCCACAATTCCCCCGTATCCATCCATGAATTTGTCCACCGCGTCCGGGTCGCCGATCAGGATGGGATAACTCATCGCCAGCTTTTGCCCGTTGACGTCGAACCGTTCCTTCTCCACAAACGGCTGGACCGCTTTTTTCCCTTCGTCATCCATGGCCACCCCCAGCACTTCGAACCCTTGCGCGTTGTACTTATTCCGCAGCTCGATCAGCCAGGGAATCTCGGCCCGGCACGGGTCGCACCACGTGGCCCAGAAGTTTACGAGCACCACCTTGCCGGCAAAATCCTTCAGGCTTACCGGTTTGTCGTTCAGGTCTTTCATCACCAGGTCCGCGGCGGGCTTCATCCCCTCGGTGGAGAGCTTCCGCACCGGCGCCGTGTTCTGCGTGTGGGGAGCTCCCGCGGCGCTCCGCTGCGTCCGGTGGACGGCCAGTGCCACCCCGGCTACGACGGCCACTGCCGCGAGGATCACACTGCTCGTTTTCATGGTTTTCTTCCGCCTCTATCGCACGAATTGCTGCAGAAATCCCAGTTTACCCGACAACCACGTGAAGTGATTCGTGAAAATCAGCGAACCCACCACCAGCAGCAGAACTCCGCTCGCCACTTCCACGGCGTGCAGATGTCTCCGGAAGCGCTGGTAGAAATCCATGAACTGGCTCACTCCCAGCGCCGTCACCAGGAACGGAATGGCCAGTCCCGCGGAGTAGACCACCAGCAACAGCACGCCTTCCATCTTTGTTTCCTGCGCCGCCGCGATCAGCAGCACCGATCCCAGTATCGGGCCGATGCACGGCGTCCATCCGAACGCGAAGGCGAAGCCCAGCAGAAACGCGCCCACCATTCCCGGCTGGCCGCCCACGTTCCGCAGATGCACATCGCGCGTCAGCCAGCCCGAAAGATACGGCCCGGCGAGAAATATCAACGACGCGGCAAACAGATCCCGCGGCCGGATCGCCGCGGTCAGCCCGGGCCAGTGCTTCAGCGCGAATCCCGCAGCCACCAGAACCCCGCCCGCAATCAGCCCCGCGCGGATCGGAATTTTCACCAGCACTCCCACCAGGTGCAGCCCGAACAATACGATCACCGCTCCCGCCACCGGCGCGAGCGCGCTGCGGTTCGAGCGAAGGAATTCGCCCACGGTGGTTGCTCCCGCCCCCAGTGAGACGAACACCACCGAAAACCCCACCACGAAGCACAGGGAACTCCACAGCAGCACGCTCTGCGCGCCTTCGCCTTTCCGCAACCGGTCCACGCCGATGCCCGAGAGCATCGAGATGTATCCGGGCACCAGCGGCAGCACGCACGGCGAGAGAAAGGAGATCAGTCCCGCTACGAACGCTCCGAGGTACGTTATTTCCATCGCCCTACGCCTGTTTTCCTGAACACATTTTCTGCGATTCGAACATCTCCCCTAATTTGGATGCTCCAGAACTACTCAAAGCTTCAAGCCATTGCCGGTCTTCGCTCGTGCCACTCCGTCGCGCTCTCATACATGTCCGCCAGTTGTTCGAGCGCGGCCTCGCGCCCTTCGAATCCGATCAACTGCAGCCCGATCGGCAATCCCTCCGGCGTCGCCCCGCAGGGAATGGAAATGGCAGGCGCGCCCCACAGATTTGCCGGACGGCACAGCCGGAGCAGCGTTCCGCGCACTTCTTCCTCCGCGCCTCGAATGGTCACGCGTTCCTCGCCGATCCGCGGCGCCGGGATCGGCACGGTCGGCGCCGCGAGCGCATCCACGTGCCGCGAAAGATCCACAAACTCCTGCGTTGCCCGATGAACCACCGCGCGCGCGTCGAGATAGTCCGCCGCCGTGATCCCCGCCCCTTTCTCCAGCCTTCCGCGAACATCCTCGGAATATTCCGCGGCCCGCGCCGGAAAATACCCGGCCTCGCGATGGTACTGATACGCCTCCGCCAGCGCGATGGGAAGCGACGCGCGGTTCGCCGCTTCAATCTGCGCCAGTTTTACAGTTCGGACGCGCACGCCGCGTCTCTCCAGCACGCGCCGCGCCTCCTCCACCGCGCTCCCTACTTCCGGCGCAAGCCGTTCGAAAAAATAATCCGCGGGCCAGCCCACCCGCAGCCCGCGGAGGGAGCGCCGCCCTCCGACTCGCGCGCCTGCAGCCCCGCACATCACCTCGTAGAGCAGTGCCGCATCGGCCGTCGTCCGTGCAATCGGCCCGCAGTGATCCAGCGACGCGCACAGCGGCACGATTCCATCCACCGGCACCGCGCCGAACGCCGGTTTGAATCCCACCACACCACACAGCGCCGCCGGAATCCGAATCGAGCCCCCGGTATCCGTCCCCACGGCCGCCGCGCACAACCCCGCGGCCACGGCGATTGCGCTCCCTCCGCTCGATCCTCCCGGGATGCGCTCCAGGTCGTACGGATTGTGCGCCGGGCCGAAGTGGACGTTGTTGCTGGTCACCCCATAGGCGAATTCGTGCAGGTGCGTTTTTCCCAGCAGGATGGCTCCGGCGGCCCGCAGCCGCGTCACCACGGTGGCGTCCCGCTCGGCCACAAAATCCGCCAGGATCTTCGAGCCCGCCGTCGTCCGCACTCCCCGCGTCCAGATGTTGTCTTTCACCGCGATGGGAATTCCGTGGAGGGGCCCGCGCCATTTTCCGCGTACAATTTCCCGCTCAGCCTGCCGCGCCCCCGCCAGCGCGCTCTCCCCCATCACGGTGATGTACGCGTTCAGCCGCGGATTGAGCCGTTCGATCCGCTCCAGATACGCGCGAACCAGTTCGACGGGCGAAAGCCGCTTCGCGCGAATCAGCGCCGCCAGCCGCGCGACGGGCAGAAATGCCACATCCTCCTTCGACGGGGCCGGGCGGCTCGCCCCCGCCATTCCCCTCCCAGCCTTCCGCCGCGCTCCCGCTGCCCGCCCGCTCAGAACAGTTTCTCCTGCCGCCTGACGTTGCCCGCCGTTCCCAGGTTGGCGATCAGAAATGACACACGGAACTGGTTCTCGTCCCGCACCGATGCCAGCGCCAGCCGGCGGTATTCAAACGCCAGCCCGCAGCACGAGCCGTTGTAGCTCGCCACGACCGACTGGTTCTGGATGAAATGGTTCAGAAAATCGTAGCTCACCCCGGTGATCAGGTTGAATCCCTGGCGGTTCACTTCGCCGAATCCTGCCTGCAGCCGCACCTGGTTCGACCGTGGCTGCAGCACCGTATCGCCATGCGTCAGGAAATGCGCCAGCGTCAGAAACGACTCGCGGTACGGTTTGAATTTCAGGAGCGTGCCGGTGGCCAGCAACTGGTTCTTCTGCGTGTCGAAATCCTGGATCAGCTCCACCTCATAGGCGCCGCCCGGCGTCACACGGAATTCGCTCGTGAGCGGCGAAAACCTCCTCACGCCATCCGCGAAGGCAAACGGCGAAATCGAATCGACTGCCTGGAACACGTTTCGATGCCCCGGTACGAGCGCCCCGCCGAACGTCGGGTCGAAGTAATATTTTTGCGACACGCGCCAGCTCAGCACCTCATCCGTTCCCTTCGCCGTCCCATGGAACAGCCGCTGGGTAATCGAATATTCCACCTCGTTCGTATCCGTCAGCGTGTCGTTTTCGTCGAACCGCAGGACGCCCCCGAAATTATTGATTCCGGTGACATACCGGAAAGTTACATCCGGTTCGATCACATGCTTCCAGCGTGAGTCGCCGTCCCCGAAGGTGCGATCGAACGACGGCGGCCGCAGGTCCACCGTCACTTCCGCCGTTTTCTCGACGATCGAACTGTTCAGCACGGCCCCGCCGGAATCCTGCGCCCCGTAGCGCGTGATGCGCCCCGCAAACGTGGAGGTCAGCCCGATCCACGGCCCCCACCGTAGCGGCAGCGTCACCCGCGGCGCGATTTCCGTCCGATCTACGAGCGCCGGCGTTGCCATGTTTGGATCCGTGCGGCTCACTCCGTCCGCATACGTGTCGATGCCCAGATACACCGGCCATTTCCACGGCGCGATGTCCACGGAATCGAACCGCACCTCCGGCGCCGCGCGCAGCCCGATGGACGTTTCCGGCGAGACGCTGAAGTAGTTCTTGTACTCGTTTCCCGCGAAGTTCAGGCTGAATCCTCGAAAATTATTCGTCAGAAACACGGTGCTGGCCACCTCCGCGTCCACCGCTTCCGCAAACGTGGACGCAAATGCCAGCCGGAACGTTAACGAGCTCAGCGTGTTCACATCCGCCACCGCCCGCCAGCCGTGCGGCAGTTCCGCATCCATCGTGAAGTGCGATTCGTGCCCTCCCTGCGGCATTGGGATCCCGCCGGGCCCCGGCAGCCCGCGGTCGTCCACTCCGAAAAAATGATACGACGCCGAAAAATCGTCCGTCGGCTTCGCCCTCATGTCCAGGATCAGCGCCGGGCCCCGCCGGCTGAACAGCTCGCTATTGATGGTCGTGTCGAACCAACTCACCGGCGCCCAGTAGAACGCGTCGCCGAAGATGAATCCCTTGAGCGTGGATTGCCCGATCTCCGGAATCAGAAATCCCGATTGCCGCAGGTGCCGTCCCACGGGAAGGCTCGCGTACGGCAGGTAAAGGATGGGCATTCCCAGCAGCCGGAAATTCGCCGAGTGCAGCCGCGCCCCTTTGTCGATCCGGATGTACGCCCGCCGGGTATAGAACTTCCAGGTCGGACGGTCCGCCGGGCAAACCGTCACCCACGCGTTGTACACCACGTAGGTCTGCTCGCTGGTCCGCCGCACCTCGCGCGCCGCAAACCGGAACGGGTTCTGGCTCACCAGTACGTTCTTGTTGGACAGGCGCACGGCCCGCACCGTCCCGTGCACACTGTGAAACGTTCCCTGGCCCGTGCGCATGTTGTAGATTCCGTCGGCTGCTTCCAGGCTCTGCGTGTCGCTGTCGTAAAGCACGTGGCCTCGCACGCGCGCTTCCCCCGTCTCCGAGTTGTACTGCGCGTGATCCGCGCGCAGCCGCACTGCTTCATAATGGATGTCAACGTTCCCGTCGGCATGGAACGTGTTCCCCTCTTTCCGCTGATTGTCCGCTTCCAGTTGCACCAGCCCCCGCCGCGTGGGGACTCGCGCCTGCTGCGGCGTTCCCGGATAAGCCACAGCCACGGCGGCGAGCAGTACCGCAATCAACAGCGCCACGGGCCGCCGTGCGGCGAGGAACCTGACGCTCATCGTGTCATTGGATGCTGCCTGCGGCTGGTGGGAGGGAACAGCGCTACCGTTGCGCCGCACGAAATTCCGCCGCAGGTTGGTCATTCAACCGAAGCGAGCCTAGCACGCGGTTCCGCCTCCCGCAACGCGCGAGCAGCGCTGTGTGCGCGGCCGCCACACCCGGCTCGCCGCGCTCCTTCCCTTTCCCAGGCTCCCTCTGCGTTCTCGTCCTTACTCTTCCCGTCACGGGTGGCGGTGGAACACGTGAGTTTCAATGTCCGGCCAGAATTCGCGCACGGCGTTGGTAATCGCGTCGCGCATGATGGCATACGCGTATTTGCTTCCTATGTCCTCGAATGTCCGAGTCTGGCTGGGGTAGTACGAGACGGAAATGGCTTGCGCCGCGCCGCGGCCCAGCAGTTCGGAATAGTTGAAGCTGTTATGTCCCTGGTAATTGGGCGTCACGAATACCCGGCTCGTGGCGTACCCTAACCGCCGCCAGAACCCGCCCTTCCCTCGCGCAAAGTAGCGCTCATCCTGATGAAATACCGTGGGCAGCGCAAACAAGACCAGGTAATTCCCGTCAATCTTGTCCACAAACCCCCGCCAGTAATATCTCCCAAACCCGGTCATGCCCTGGCCGAGCTGTGCGTGGGCGTCGCTCCACTCCGCAAGCGCGGAAGTAAAGCCCACGAAAATGAATGACGAATAGTCGAAGCTGTTCTGCGTGGCCAGGACAAACGATTCCTTCGCCGTAGGCGGCGGGGGCAGCGTCCCGGCAGTGACCGCCCGGAAATTCGGCATCACGCCCAGAATGCGTTTGGGCTGCTGGTTGGCAGGGTTCACGTTTTGCGCCGGCTTTCCGCCGGACGGTTCGGCGCTCTGCGTCCCTCCCGTCGCATGGTCCGGCTGCTTCTCCTGCTCCGGCGTAGCCGCGTTTGGCCGGGCCTGCTCCCCCTGCGCTTCATTTTCCGTTTGCACGCACAACGACTTTCCCTGGACCGGCTCAACGAGATACGGCGGCTGCTCATCTCGCGGCCGGCATACTGAATCCCCGGACTTCGTTCCGCTCATCCCGGCCGCATCTTCCGGCGGTGTGGTCTGCCTCGCCGCAGTCGAAAGCGAGATCGCCAGCACCAGCCCGCAAGCCTTGACGAGCGGGCGCAAACACCCCCTTGTTCGTTTCTTCATCGGTCTGGCGATTCCCCCTCATCGGATCCGCGTCGCCTCAGGCACGCAGCATCCGTCCTCCGACTGGCCGCCCCGGATTTGCTCATCCCCCTCCCGGGGCCTTCGTATTCGCGGCCGCCGTCCCCTTTTTGTGGAAATGCCGGCGGATATCGGGCCAGAACTCCTTCATGCAGTTTGCGAAGCCATCCAGCGCCACCTGCGTTCCCCAGACGCTCATCACGTTGTTCAGCTTGCGATCATCCTCCGGATGATACGAATAGGTGGCGATTCCCGCAGAAAGCGCGCCTCCGAAAATCTCCGAGGCATTGAACTGTGCGCGTCCGTTATCCCCGCGAATCACAAAAATGCGGGTGAGCGCATACCAGGCCCGATGGCGAACCGGGCCCTTCCCCATTTGGAAGTATCGCGGGTCCTGCTTCAGAAGTGACGGCAGCACTGCGCCGACCATAAAGTTTTCGATCGTGGTGTCGCCGACTATGGACCCATATCGCTTGCCGTATCCCTGCATCCCCTGTCCATAGCCGGGCTCACTATTGCTCGCCTGGCCGATGCCCGCGAGGATGCTGTAATACGCAAACTGCACGGGATCGAATGTGCCGCGGGCCACGGCCTTGAACTTTTCTGCGGGCTTGAGCGGCCGCGCATTTCCCGCATTTTCGAGCGTCAGAAAATTCGGCAACAGGAACAGTATCCGGTCTTTCGAGGTTCCGCTCTTCGATTGCTTATCCTGTTGCTCGGTATCCGGCGGCTTCTGCTCCCCCTGGGTCTGCGGCCGCGCCTCTCCCGACGGCTGCTGCGCGCTGGCTATCCCCGGCGCGGATTCCGGAACCAGCGAGATCCCGGGAGCCAACAGTTCCGGGTCCTCCACGACCCTGGTCTGCCGCGCCGCGGCCGGAAACGAAATCGCGAACACCAGCGCGCACGCAGCCAGGGGAAGGCACAGCCTTCCCCTCGATCCTTTCCTCCTCCCCTGAGCGATCATCGAACTCTGTTCCCTGTGGTTGTGAACACCGCCACGCACTCCCAGGAATCAAATGAGATGCAGTTGGAACGCGGGGCGTCCCCCCGATTCCAACAAAACTTCCCTGCCACCAGGCAGTCCTTAGTCCTGATTTTCCTGCGGGATCCCTGAGTCGTGGAAGAGCGCATGCAAACGGGCTGTAACCTCGCGTCCGGCCTGCCCCGCTTCCGCCGACGAAAACTCCGAAGAGAGAAAAATCACGGGCATCTCGCCCCCGGCCTGCTGCAGTGTTTCCTTGACGCGCTCGTTCACCTGCATCCCATGGCCCGCGACCACCGCATCCGGCTTCGTGGCCTTCAAGAAGCGTGAAAAATCCGAGGCCGTGTGCGTCGTCAGCACCTCATACCCCGACCGCCGCAGCAGCACGCCCAGGTACGCCAGCACGTCCTTCGATTCGTCCAGGCACAGCACCTTTCGCTTCAAATGCCGCTCCGGCTCGTTTACGGAACTGGCCCTCTGCCGGAACGCCTCGACTGCCTCTCCCTCCGATTCATAAATCTCGAAGACCGTATGCAGATGCGTGATCCGGAATACCTTGACGAGGCTCTCCTGCAATCCGCAGAGCTTCAAGTCCCCACGGTCCGTTCGCAACGAACGGTGGATGCGCACCAAAACGCCCAGGCCTCCGCTGTCGGCGAAGTCCACTTCCGTGAGGTTCAGCACCACGTTCTTCGTTCCCAGCGTCAACCGCGTCACTTCCTGCTGCAAGGCGCGCGTCTCCACACCCGTGGTGATCCGTCCGCGGCATTGCACCACCATGACCCTTCCGTGCTGTTTGCTGGCCAGTTCTAGCGGCATGAGCCGGTTACGGTAACACACCTTTGCTCCGCCGCCACGCGTTCCTCACGCTCCGCCGCTTTCGCCCGCTCCCGCAGTACCCAATTGAAAACACGCCTGTGAACCCGCCGCCCCACGGCAACTGCCCCGTGCTAGTTTTCCTTCTGGTCCCTGGTTTGAGGCCACTCCGCGGCGCAAAAACTGGACCGTGAAAACACCGTGCCTGAAGTGCGGTCTGATTCACGACGAGCCCACCGCGATCTGCGATGGCTACGCCGGCATTGATCCTGACGAAACCGCGGGTGACACTCGCAAGAAAGCCGCCGAGCGTATCCGTGCGATCCTGGCCGCCGTACCCATCGAGTCGCGACGCGACGGTGGTCGCGCGCGCGCTGCTGCTGCCGGCGCCGGCACCTCGCAACCGCCCGATGCCCCTCTGCAGGTTTCCGGTCGTCCGGAAACTCCTCCCGCGGAAGTGCCGGAGTGGCGCCGCGAAGTTTCCGAGCGGCTGGAATCCTATCGCAGCCGCCGTGAACGCCAGCGCGCCAATAATCAATCTGTGCTCGAGTTCCGCGTCCATTCCAAGACGGATACTCTCGAGGCCCAGGCCGCCGCTCCCGCGGTCCTCGAGGCTCCCGCGGCGGAACCCATGGCCTCCTCGCCTGCCCCAGCCGAATTCGCGGTAGCGCCTGCTGCCCTCGACGCCGCGATGGACACCGTCTCCCCTCCCCTCCCGAAGCCTCAAAACGGCGGCGAGAATCTTCGGACCTATCAGCCGGTGGAAGAGGCCGATCTCACCGACGACCTCACCGCTGACATCACCGAACTCGCATCGCACATTTCCGGCGACCGTGATTCCTCTCACGCCGCCGTCGAGGAGCCGGAAGCTTCCACCGCGGCGGAGGCGATCGAAACTCCTGCTGCGATTCCCGTCGCCGCCGAGCCGGCCGTCGTCCTCGCAGACTCCACGACACTCGAAGTTCATGCCGACCCGGTTGAGCTGGCCGAGGTGCAGCCTGCGGAACCCCCTGTGGAGCCGCCGGTGATGGAATCCGTGCCGCTCGCCACGATTCCCGCCATCGACACGGAATACTGGCGCTCCGCCCCAGGGCCGGAAGCGGAGGAAGCGGAGTGCGGCTCCCTCACCTCCGGCTATGAGGCGCCTGCGGCCTCGCACGAGGAAGAGGAAGAAGCCGCGCCGATCGAAGAACTCGCGCACGAAGAGGCTGTCCCGGTGGAAGAACCGGAGATGGCTGCGGTTTCCGAAGCGCGTTCGCTGGCTCCCATCGGGGAGAGGGCCTCATCGCTTCCTGCCGAGCCGGAAGTGCCCGCCGTCGCCGCACACTCGGAACCTTCCGTCCCGCCGGAGATCCTGTTCCCCGGAGCGCTCGAAGCCGGAGACGAGGAAGAAAACGGTGACCGCCGCGCCGCTCTCCGCACCGCTTCGCGCCCGCTTCCGGGAGCCACGACGGAGCGCATCGAGATTCGCGTCCCCCAACCTGTGTTCGATTTCTCTCCCAACAATGTGCAAATCCAGCAGCCCCAGGTCGAAATCCTGCCCGTTGCGGACCTTCGCGAGCGCCGCTGCGCCGGCTTTCTCGACGCTGCCATCCTCGGATTCACCATCGCCGGCTTCTTCCTCGCTTTCCATCTTGCCGGCGGCGAATTTGTGTTTTCGCGAGTGGGCGTTGCCGTGAGCCTCGCGGCCGCCTTCCTGATTTACTCCCAGTACGTTCTGCTCTTTACCGTCGTAGGCGGCGCGACGCCGGGCATGGTCCTGCGCGGTCTCCGCGTGGTCTGCTTCGACGGCTCAACTCCTGTGCCCGCCGAACTCGCCTGGCGCTCGTTCGGTTACATGCTTTCCGCCGCCGCCGGGATGCTCGGCTTCCTGTGGTCTGCCTGGGATGAACACGGACTCAGTTGGCACGACCGCATCTCACAGACTTACATCACCTATGCCGAGCCCGATGCGTTCACCGCGGTCGTCACTACCCACTAGCGCCCTGGATCGCGTGGCGCCGGCTTCGCGAACTTTCTGAGCGGAATCGGAGGGCACCCGGCGTTTTCCCTGCGGTGCGGCCCGGCCGGAAGATGCTATACTTTAGTTTTTCGAGGGACCGAACCCGATGAACCGCCCCACTCGCATCCTCATACTCGCCCTGTCGGCTGTCGTTCTGCTCTATGCCGGCCTCGGCTTCGCGCTCGCTCGTTCCGGCCAGGATGGCACCTACCGTTCTCTCGGCGTCTTCAGCGAGGTGCTCGAGCGCGTGGAGCAGGGCTACGTCGAAGAGCCCAACATGCGACAGGTGACTCGCGGCGCCATGCATGGCCTCGTCGAATCCCTCGACCCGCAATCCGGCTACCTGAGCGCGCGTGAGTACGAGGATTACCAGACGCGCCTGAAGGCGCACCCGCGTGGCGACATTGGTGTGGTGCTCTCCAAGCGCTTCGGCTACCTCCTGGTTCTCGCCACCTTGCCGGACAGCCCGGCCCAAAAGGCTGGCCTTTCCACGGGAGACATCCTCGAGACGATCGCCGGCTTTTCCACTCGCGAAATCTCCATCCGGCAGGCGGAACTGCTCCTCCAGGGCGAACCCGGCAGCACCGTAAAAATCACGGAAGTTCGCCACGGCGGCACGGAATCGCACGATCTGGAAGTGACCCGAGCCGCGCTCGCCCCCCCGCGGCTGGTGGCCGACAAGATGGAGGACGATATTGCCTACGTTCGCGTGCCTGCGTTCACCGCCGGCCGCGCGGCCGAAATCCGCCAGAAGCTCGTGGACTTTTCCAAGCAGGGCCTGCACAAGCTGGTGCTCGATCTGCGCGACTGCGCCTCCGGCAGTGTGCCGGAAGCGGTGTCCACAGCGAACTTGTTCCTCAGCTCCGGCACCATCGCCACACTGCGCGGACAGACGGTTCCGGCAAAGGAATTCACCGCCGACCCGCAGAAGACCGTCTGGACTGGCCCGGTCACCGTGCTCCTCTCTGCCCGCACCGCCGGCCCGGCGGAAGTTCTTGCTGCCGCGCTCGCTCAGGATCGTGCCGTGCCCACCGTCGGTGAACGCACCTTCGGCAGCGCCTCGGAACAAAGCGTCATCGCACTCGAAGACGGGGGCGCGCTCATCCTCACCACCGCGCTCTATCACGACCCGGCAGGAAAAACGATCAACGAGAACGGCGTAAAGCCTTCCGTCGAAATGGCCAACGCGGTGGACGACCTCGCCGACATTACCGATGCCACCAGTGGCGAGGTGCCCGGCCGCATCACCACCACTCCACCTCGCCCGCACGACGACCCGGTCCTGAAAAAAGCGCTCGACCTGCTCCGCACCCCGAACCAGGTCCCGGCCGCGGCCGCGGCAAAAGCCGCGTAGCACAGGTGAATCGCCGCCAGGGCGCATCGCCCTTAATTTCTTCTCTTCCCTCTGTCGTTGCTCGCTCCCTGCGCCCTCGCCTTGGCATGGTTGCCTTGCTCGTCTCCGCCACGGTGCTTGTCGTGCTCGTTGCCTGTCGCCGCAGTGCCCCGCCGGTGGAAACGGACACGAACCGCCTCGCTGCCGATTTTGCCGCGGCGGCCCGCCCGGCCGCCGGGGCCGACTCGCCGATTCGCATCGTGCCCGCGGGCTGGTCCCGCAACGCCGGACCCACGCGCGTGCTCGTTTCGCTTCCAGATTCCGCCCAGCTCAGCGCCCTGGAATCGGCCTGGCGCACTGCCGCGGGCGTTCGGGGCGTAACCTTCGAGCGGCGCGATCCGGTCTCGGCCTCTGCCGCTTACTCCATCAGCTACGACGGTCACACCCTGCTCGCGCTCCAGGTCTTCCTGCTGGCCCCGCCGCCCGCAGCCGTTGCCGGCTCGCAGGCCAGCGGCGCGCCCGAACTCGCCGTCATTGTGGACGACCTCGGCTACGACCCCGCCGCCGCGCGCTCCGTTTTTGCCATTCCCGCGCGCGTCACGGTTGCCGTGCTCCCCAACTTGCCCGACTCCTCAGCCATCGCCGAGGAGGCTCATCGCCGCGGCATCGAAGTTCTGCTGCACCTGCCTATGGAATCCGTCGCCGGTGAAGACAAAGCCGAAAAGATTGAGCTGCACATCGGCGAGCCGGCAGCGGAAATCACCCGAGTAATGGACCAGATGCTGGCTACCGTCCCCCATGCCGTCGGTGTCAACAATCACCAGGGCTCGCGCGCAACCACCGACCCCGCGCTCATGGCTTCGCTCGCTGCCGCCCTTCGCGCCCGCGGTCTCTTCTTTATCGACAGCCGCACCGCGGCCGGCTCGCGCGCGCTCGATGCCGCGCTACGCGCCGGAGTGCCCGCGGCTGCGCGAAACGTTTTCCTCGACGACGACGAGCAGCCCGCGGCCATCCGCCGCCAGCTCGAACACGCGGAGCGTCTGGCGCGCGAGCAGGGAACCTGCGTCGCCATCGGCCACCCGCACAGCGCTACGCTCGATGTTCTCTCGGAAATGTTGCCCGAAGTGGAAGCCCGCGGAGTCCGCCTGGTCTCCGCCTCTGTAATCGCCCGCGCAAATCCCGCCCCGCAGTAGGGGCGCTTCTTGCTGCGCCATTACTCCAACGTCTCCGTCACAATTCCCGCCACTTCTCTCGCCAGCGCCCACGCCGCCGTCAGTCCCGGCGATTCGATTCCAATCATGTGAATCACGCACGGAATCCGCGGGTCCCGCTCGATCACGAAATCCGCCGGCTCCTTCGGCCGCCCCGCGACTCCCTCGACCGGCGCCAGCTTCGCCCGTATCCCCGAATATGCCGGACGCAAATCTCCCTCCTCGATCTCCGGCAGCAACGCCCGGGCGCCGCGCGCGAACTCCGCCACGGGCACGCGCTCGCTCTCATAATCCGTTTTACTCACCGCAGGCCGCGCCGTCGGACCCACCAACAGCGTTCCCCACAGCGTTTTCGTCAGGTGCACCCCGAGCGAATAGATCCCCGCCTCGGGCAGCGGATACACCAGCGAATGCACCAGGTGCGCCTTCGCCGGCACCGCTTCACAGTAATCCCCTCGCGTCGGCTGGATGTGATACCGCGTGAAGCCCGTCAGCGCCGCCACCTCGTCCGCGAACAATCCCGCGCAGTTCACCACCGCGCGCGCTTCAATCGTGCCGCGTTCGCTCGTTACCCGCACTCCCGCGCCGGCTGGCTCGAGCGCGCTGACCTTGGAATGCGTGAGCAGGTTCGCGCCCCGCTGGCCGGCTACGCGCGCATACGCCTTCACCAGTTCCTCGCTCATCACCAGGCCCGACGACGGCACCTCCAGCGCCGCCCGGCCCGCCACATGCGGCTCCCGCGCCTGCAATTCTGCCCGGTCGAGCAGCCGCAGTCCGGTCACGCCGTTTTCTTCACCCCGGCGCTTCAACGCGTCGAGTTGCGGCTCCTCGCCTGTGGTTGCCGCGACCACCACTTTTCCCGTCCGCCGGTGCTGCACGCCGTGCTTTTCGCAGAACTCGTAGGTGAGCCGGTTGCCTTCCACGCAATGCCGCGCTTTGCGCGAGCCGCGGGGGTAGTAGATGCCGGAATGGATCACACCGCTATTCCGTGAGCTCGCGCCCATCCCCAGTTGCGGCATCTCCTCGAGCAGAAACACATCCTCGAAGTTCGCGGCCACCTCCATCGCCACCGCGCAGCCCACCACTCCCCCGCCGATAATCACCACACTCGCCGTGTCGCGTTCGATGTCCCACCTCCCAGTACACTTCCTTCGGTCCCGCCCCTTTTGCCGCAAGCGAGCTATTACATCACGCGTGAGGGTCTGGTAGCAGCGTCATTCGTGGACGCCCCCTGCATCTCGGCTCGCCCCCGATTTTTCTCCCTCGTTGTCCGCCGCCGCGCCCCGGTGTACAGTCCGCTCCGCTCATCATTCGTCGTACCGGAGGTATTCATGAAACCGAATCGCTTCCTCATCCTCGCCGCCACCGCCATGCTCCTGATCGCCGCTGCCCGTGTCCCGCGCCCTGCGCAGCCCTCAGCCGCTGCGGGGACGCCTCAGCAATCCCGGGATTTTGTGCTCGTGATCCACGGCGGCGCCGGCAACTACAAGAACCAATCGCCGGAACGGGCGGAACCTTCCCGCGTGGCCATTACCCATGCCGCCGAAGCCGGCGCCGCAATCCTCCGCCAGGGCGGCAGAAGCATTGACGCCGTCGAGGCCGCGCTTCGCATCATGGAGGATTCCGGCGCCTTCGACGCCGGGCGGGGCGCCTACTATTCCCAGGCCGGCGTGCCGGAGCTCGATGCAGCCATCATGGACGGCAAAACGCTTCAGGCCGGCTCCGTCGCATCGGTCCGCCACATCGCCAACCCCATCAGCCTCGCGCGCATGGTTATGGAACGCACCAAACACGTAATGCTGGTCGGCGCAGGCGCCGAGGAATTTGCGCGCGCGCAAGGAGTCGCGCTGGTCGCTCCGTTTTATTTCTTCAACGAGCGGGAGTGGAAGCGCTACCAGGACAAAAAAGCTGCCGAGGAGAAAAAGAGCTCCAGCCTCATGAACTCTCCTGTAAACCAGGAAGAACACGTTTACGGCACCACCGGCGCCGTGGCACTCGACCAGGCCGGTAACCTCGCCGCCGGCACAACCACCGGCGGAACCTCATTCAAAATGACCGGCCGCGTCGGCGATTCCCCCCTCATCGGCGCCGGCACCTATGCGAACAACGAAAGCTGCGCCGTCTCCGGCACCGGCGAGGGCGAGTTTTACATCCGCAATATCGTCGCCGCGGACATCTGCGAGCGCGTCCGCTATCTGCACGTGCCGCTGGAACAGGCTGCCAACGACGTGGTGATGAAAGAGCTGGTCGAACAGCACGGCGAAGGCGGCGTCATCGCGCTCGACCGCCAGGGCCACGTCGCCAGCCCGTTCAACACCAGTGGCATGCTCCACGCCATCGTGCGCTCCGATGGAAAAATTACGATCGAGGTGTACAAACCGTAGTCCAGCACTCTCCGCCGTGCGCGCTCTTCGTAGGGGCGGACTAAATGTCCGCCCTCTTTGGTCGCGCCGCTACTCCCGCCCCAGCGGCAAATAGTACTGCGTCCCCTTCACCGGCTCTTGCAACCGCCGGAGCAGTTGTTGCAGGTCGGCATCCCGTTCCACAAAGTCAATCTCCGATGTGTTGACCACCAGGAGGTCCGACCCGGTGTAGCGGAAGAAGAAGTGCTCGTACGCCCGCACTACCTCATCCAGATACTCGTCCGCCACCTGCGCCTCCGAGGGATCCTTTTTCTTCCCGATGCGCTGGCGCAGCACCTCCGGCGTGGCTTGCAGGTAGACCACCAGGTCCGGCAGCGGAAGATCCTTCGCCAGCATCTCGTAGTAGTTGTCGTAGAGCCGCAGCTCATCGTTGTCCAGATTGATGTTGGCGAAGATGCGGTCCTTCTCGAACAGGAAGTCGCTCACCACGGTTCCGCTCACCGCATCCACCGCGCCTTGCTTCAGCCTGCGGTGCCGCTCGAACAGGAAATACATCTGCGCGCGGAAGGCGCTGCCGGGCACATCGTCATAGAAGGCGGAAAGAAACGGATTGTCTTCGCAGTCGTAGATGCGCTTCGCGTGCAGCCGTTCGGCCAGAATTCTCGCCAGCGTGGATTTCCCCACCCGGATCGGTCCTTCCAGGGCGATGAATCGGGGACGCCGGAAGGACGGAGTGTTCGCCGCGGGTCCGGACATGACGCGCGAAATTATAGCAAAGCGCGGGCGGGCGCCGGGGCCGGGTCCTTCGTTCTGTTCCTCGGCTCGCCGGTCAGACCACCGTGATTTTACTCCGCAGCGCCGGAGCGAACAGGCTCTTCGGGATCATGGCGTGCACTCCGCGAACGATGTCCACCACCTGCGTCACCCGGAAACTGAACGCCATGCTGCACAATCCGTAGGCGTCCAGCTTCGTGAGCGTGGTGCGCGCAGCCAGAAAATCGATGGCGTTCCGCGCCGCCATCGTCATTGCCACGTTCAGGTCCTTGTCCAATCCCAGCGTGATCCAGTGCGTCGGGGTTTCCGCGATGGGCCACGCGAATTTCTTCTGTTTATGCAGGAACACCTGGATGCGCAGCTCCTGCATCCGCGTCTCGCACGCCGTCAGCGAAATCTCGCCGTCTCCCTGCACCGCGTGGGAATCGCCGGTAAAAATCAGCGCCCCCGGCTTCCACACCGGGATGAACATCGTCGTGCCTTCTTCCATTTCGCTCAGGTCCACATTGCCCGCGTGCGGTCCCGGAGGAACCGACGACGTCACACCGGGGCTTAGCGGCGGATAGTAGCCGTCTGGAGGAGCCACACCGAGCGTTCCCTGGAACGGCTTGAGTGGAACGTGGATCTCCTTCGTGAACTCCGCGGTCATATGGGAGAGGTCGAGCTTCATGTACTTCACTTGGCCCTCGGTAAAATCACCGGCCAGCAATCCGGTTCCCAGCGCGCCCGGATTGTTGAACACCGCGCCCCAGTCGAACGGACGAATGCGCTTGTAGCGCACCTCGAGCAGGTCCCCGGGCTCCGCGCCGTTCACGTACACCGGTCCGATGATCGAATGCGGTCCCTTTCCCTTGTTGTCCAGGCGCATTTGCGCCAGCGTATCGATGGACACGCCCGGCTGCATTTTGTTCATGAAGTGCGACCAGGTATTCGGATAGCTGATGGTGTCCCCGGAATCGACTTTCAGTACGGGCGGCAGGTTTGTGTCATAGACCCCCAGCCGGACCGTCTGGTCGTTCGATTCCACCACGTGTACGCGCCCTTCCTCCTCCTTCTTCTTCTGGCCTGCGTCCGGCACATCGTCGCGCCACGCGCTGGACGCCTCGGTGGCGCCCGCCAATTTGTTGAACCACGGCCCCGCGGCCGCCAGCGCTCCCATAAACGTGCTGGCGCGTAACAGGCGCCGGCGCGAGCGTCCCCGCGCGCTCAGAAAACCGTCGAGTTGCTCCTGGTTCACTTCGTCCATATGCAGCAGGCGGTCCGCCGTGCGCCGCGCATAGGCTGCATCTTTGATGTCTTCGCGCAGTACCCCCGTGCCCTGCTCCTCGCCGCAACCGAACAAATTCCCGCAGAAATGATGCTGCTGCGGGTGCTGATGTTCACTGTGTGGATGATCCGATTCCTCTGCCATGGTCCCCTCCGAAGTCCACTCGTAAGTATTTGAGTGGCCGCAAACTGTGTGCTGCCGACCGGATGCAACTGCGCAGATTATACTCTCAAACGATTTCCGGGAACGCGCGCCGCAGGACGCGCCTGCTACGGCGCCGGTTGTCTCCCCGAAAACACGCAAGCGAACGCAGCGTTGCGCGGCGCGCGCGCGTGTTACCATCGCGTCCGCGGCAAGAGTGGCGGGACGGTCGGCACGATAAGAAAGCTCGCCCTCCAGCCGATAGCTCTAAACAATGGTGGAGAAACGAAAATTCCGGCGTGTTCCCCTTACCGCCGTCGTCCGCGCCGAGGCCGCCGGCCAGCCCTACTCCGTCGAAGGACGCAACATCAGCGCCGGCGGCATGCTCGTGAAAACGGAGAAGACGCTGGGTGAGGGCGTCCAGCTCCGGCTCGAGTTTCTGCTTCCCGGGGAGCTTTTGCCCGTCCACGCCATCGGAGTCGTCCAGCACGTCCTGCCCGGCTCGTTCATGGGCATTCGGTTCGTGGAAATGGCGGAAGCCGACCGCCGCCGCATCGAGACCTACGTGGATGCGGCCGGAACCGGCGAATAGATTCGTCGGCGCCTCCCTTAGCGTGCCTTGGCCAGCTCCACGATGATGTCCGCCAGCGCATGAACGTCGCGCGTGTCCACCACCTCGGCCGGCGAATGCGAATAGCGGAGCGGCCAGCCCAAAGCCAAATCCACCACCCCGAAACGCGTGAAGGTCGAGCCGTCGTTGCCGCCTCCGGTCACTCCGTACTGCACTGGAATGTTGTTTCGGTGCGCGATCTCGACCACGCGGTCCGCCTCTTCTCGCGGCACCACATTGGAATTGTCCACCGCGCGCACCACGAATCCCTTGCCGAGCAGCGCATGAGCAAACCGCGGATTTTCCAGCGGTGAATCCGAGCTCACGAATGTGTCAATCGCGTACACGGTTTTGAGCCGCAGCCCCCCGGACGCGGCGCTCGCCGCCGCCAGCCGTTCCGCAGCCTTTGCCGCCCCGCGCAGGCCCACTTCCTCTTCGGTGGACCACACGAAGGTCACGTCGCGGTTGCGAATTTCCGGCCCCAGCGCCCACACCGCGGCGACCAGCGCCGTGCATCCCACGCGGTCGTCGAAGCTTCGCGCGTTGGCGCGCGTGCCCACGAGCGGGTGGTATTCCTTTTCAATCGTGATCCAATCGCCCACGTGGATGCCCAGCCCTTCCGCCTCCGCGCGGTTTCGCGCGCCCACGTCCACGCGCGCCCGCGCGTCGCCGCGGTAGTTCGGCCAGGTGAACTGAGCCGTATCCCACCCTGCGGGCAGCTCGATGATTGCGTCGCGCGTAAATTGCTGGCTGTGGACCCGCGCCGTGTGCCCCACAAAATACTGCGGCGAGCCGCCTCCCAGTTCTTGCGCTTCCAGACGGCCATCGTCGCCGATGGCTTTGACTTCGTATCCGATTTCGTCCATATGCGCGACAAATACGACGGGCGCCGCGGACTCCACTCCGCCCGGCCGCGTTCCCGCGAAATGCAGAATCAGGTTCCCGGCTTCATCCGTCTCCGGCTTTGCCCACGGCGGAAGCAGCCGCTGCACCTCCTCGCGCACGGCCGCCTCATGCCCGCTCGCACCGTAGGCGAGCGAGAGCCGGCGTAGCACCTCTTCCAGCGGAAGAGGTGTGTGCGGAGGGCCCTGCGCGAGCCCATCCGCCTCGGCTCCGCTAGAGAATCCGCGGTTCGGCAAATTCCCGCGCACGGCGCGCTCCAGCAGATTCACCAGCCAGTCCAGATCGCGTTCGGAGAGCGTTTCAATCGGCGTCACCGGCCAGTCCAGCGGCAGTGCGAGCTGCGCAAACCGCGCGGGCATCTTCGGCGCCGGCACCGAAGCAGGAAATCGGATCGCGCCCGCCGGCGCAGCCTGCGCTTTGATGCCGATGTCGTGCGCCATCCCCTGCAACTCCGCCGCGAATCCCTCGAGCGGCTTGGTGGCATCGCTCGTGCCGATGAGCACGCCCGAGCCCGCGGCCGGCGCGGGCGGTGGAGTTCCCGTGCCCGGCGCGCGCGCCGCAGGCAGCCTGCCCACGTAAATCATTTCATCGGCCTTGATCCCTTCCAGCACGCGCCGCAATCCGCGCCCGCCCAGCCATTGCTGCGCGACAAACGCGAGCGTCAGTGTGCCCGGAAATTTCCGGTCGTTCAGCAGTTCCGCGAGCGTGAGCATGGCCGCCGCGCCATAGCGGTCGCCCACCGCTGTTCCCGCCTCCAGCCAGTTCGACAGGTTGTAGAGGTGCCGGTCCACGATAATGGGATCGAGCACGTCCACTCCGGCCTGGCGCGTTTCGATTTCACTCGAGGCCCCGATGTCCACATACATTTCGTCGAGGTGATCCATCTTCGGCCCGTCGCGCCGGCCGGGCTGCAAATGGACGGAGAGGCCCGCAATCACGCCCGGAACGCGACGGCCGCTGCGCGACAGCACCGACACCTGCTGCGCAAAATGCAAGGCGTCGAACAGAAACTGCGGGGACAGCTGCGGCAGCCGTTGCAGGCGCAGGTAGCCATCCGCCGTGATCCCGCTCACCACGTATCCCGGCTCATCGATCGGGGCGACGATCCAGCGTCGCGGCCCGGGTCCCGTCCCTTCGATGGTCACGAGGACGTTTCCGATGGAATCCGTCCCCACGCCGGGCGCGGGCTGCAGCGTCTCAATCCGCTTCCGGATCAGTTCCGCAGGCCCGCCCTTAACCCCCTCGTATCCGGAAACTCCCGGAGCCGCGACAAGGCTCTCTAATTCATTGCCGGGGTGTTGTGCCGCGATTGAACCGCAGGCGAGAAGAAAGGACATCACCGCAATGAATCCACGCGCGGAAATTCTCATCACGATCCCCCATCCAGAATGGCGTCTGACGATCAGCGCCGGGACTGTAGCGCAGCGCTTGGCTGCCTGCAAGGCAGGCCGAAAGCGCGCGACGGGCAGAGCTCCGGCCTAGTGCCGTTCCAACTCTACTTGCCAAAGGAAAGCGCGCGACTTGCTTGCCGACCGGGGCTACACGCGCGGGCCAACCTTGCCAAAACAAGTTGGAACGGTACTAGGAGCTCTTCGTAGCGGAGTAGTAGGACGCCACCGTCTGCGGCACGATCACCGGCAGCACGGGCAATTCCACGCGAAACGTGGCGCCGCCTTCCGGCCGGTTGAAGCAGGTAATGTCGCCGCCGTGCTCCTGCACGATCCCGTAGCACATGGAGAGTCCCAGGCCCGAGCCTTTGCCGACGGGCTTGGTGGTGTAGAACGGGTCGAATACGCGCTTCGGATCCTCCACGCCGCGGCCCGTGTCGGAGAATTCGACCACGGCGCGGTGCCGTTCGCGCAGCGTGCGGATGGTGAGAACTCCGCCGCCCACCTCTTCCAGCGCGTCCACAGCATTATTGATGATGTGGAAGAAGACCTGGAGAAGCTGGTTCGGGTCGCCGCGAACGCCCGGCAGCAGCGTCTCCGGCGCAAATTCGAGTTTTACTTGCTTATCGCGCAGGTCGAGCGAGCGCAGTTGCACGGCGCTGGCCAGCACCTGGTTGATGTCGAGGAGAACTTTCTCCGCCGGCACCTGGCGGGCAAAGCTGAGCAGGCTGGTAATCAGCGACTTGGTGCGCAGCGCCTGCGCCCGGATTTTCTCCACCAGCGTGTGGTAGCGGGGCGCGAGCGCGCGGTCGGCCTCCAGCACTTCCGTGTATCCCAGGATCGCCGTCAGCGGATTGTTGATCTCATGCGCCGCGCCCGCCGCGAGCTGTCCCAGCGACGAAAGCTTTTCGGTCTGCACGAGCTGGTTCTGCAGCCGCCGGAGGTTCTCCAGCGATTCCTCGGAAGTGCGCAGCAGATCCTGGCGCTCGCAATTCACCAGGTGCTGCCGCCAGAACACCAGGCCGTCGAAGGGAATCATCATGCACAGCGTCAGCAGCAGGCGGTACCTGCGGATCGGCGCCGGAGCGTCGCTCAGCATCTGGTTCCAGAGCGCGAAGAGCGGCAGAGAAACCAGCGCGGCCATCGCCAGCCGGGCCGGCCACACGCTGTTCCGGGTGGCCACCGGTGCGGACGCTTCCACGCCGCTGGAGGCGCGATAGGCCACCAGTCCCGCCGTCGCGAACATGGCAAACGAGGCCACCAGGGGCACATCGAACAGGCTTCCCGTGTGGTACTCGTTACGATCGATGGCCGTATTGACCAGCGTCGAGCCAAGCAGGTAGAGTCCGCTCGAGAAAAACAGCGCGCAGTAGATCCGCCGCCACGCGCCCCGCGACATCCAGCACAGCGCGCCCAGACCGATCAGCAGAACCGAGTTCTGCATCAGATAAAGATAACTGAAGGCCTCATTGTAGTACTCGAGCTTCAACACCACGTACCGCCAGGGGATCACGAAGAACAGGTAGAGAAACGTCCACCACACCAGGAGCAAGCCGAAGTCCACCACGCCGTACCGCGTGCCGCGCTCGGCGCGCCGCAGGTGCGGCTGCAGAGCGAGCGCCCCAATCATCGGCACCGTGTGGAAGAAGAAAATCGGGTCGCCGGGAAATGGATCGGGATTCGGCTGGTGGAGGAAGACCTCGTAGTGCGTCCACAGCACCTGCCCGCCCATCCATAGCGTGCAGCCCATCGCGAACAGCAGCCAGAACCAGTTCTGCCGCCACCGCGGAGAGGCCGCGTTCAGCAGCAGCCCCGTGTTCGCCAGCAGCGGAACGAAGCACTGGATTACATCCCCAAACGTTGTCAGCCGCTCTCCTGCGGACATGAGCAGCGCGCCTGCCACATATCCGCCCACCAGCAACACCCATCCCCCAACGATCCAAGCCGTTGCGGACGAGACGGAGAGCAGCCTCGGACGCCGGGGAGATTCCGGCACACCCTGGGTGGCTGCCGGCGGCGCAGTAAGAGTCAGAGACATTGGGCGCTTCTCGCAAGCACTCTAGCGGGCTGAACTTCCGGACACACTAGTACTATCGGTACTGGCCTGTTAGAGATGAGCACCCTGTCCTGTGGAAAGTCCGGGTAGCACAGGCATTCCTGCCTGTGCGCCTTGCGAACGCGCCACCAACCAGGCCGCGGGAGAAGAAAGATTCGCGTGTGCCACCACCCCCTCCCCGTTTTCCTTGTAACTGTTGAAAATGCGGGGGATTAAGTCGTTTGTTTTGGAACGTACTGAATCCTGGGCATTTGCAGCAGTGACGAGTGTGGGCGATCCGGAAGGCTCGCAACCAGGTGCGGCCGGCAGAGTCGTGGACGCGATTTGCTGCTGCCAATGCTTCACGCGCCAATGTTACGAACAAGAGAGGGCGCTGGGAACCCGGTATAAAAACAAAAAAAACGGGGATTTCTTTACGCACGGGGCGAGGTCGGACCGACTCGGATCAGGAACGGGAGTGGCCCACGCGTGACAGCCTTCCCTGGTCGGAAAGGATGGCGGAGGAGGGTGGATTCGAACCCCCGAGACCCTCACGGGCCTAACGGTTTTCAAGACCGCCGGTTTAAACCACTCACCCACCCCTCCGGTAAGCATTGTAACTCGCTGTCGCATTCTCGCGCAGGCCTGCAGGGGGGCAGGGTTCGAATCATCAAGGACGCCAAGCGAAACCCCAGGCTTGGAATTTCGCGGATTCCTTACGGGGCCGGAGCGGTCTGCCTCGGTTTCGAGTCGGCTGACAGCAGGTCCAGCCTATTGCTGCCGTTTGCGTCACGGAATTGAAGCACTTTGAAGTGCCAAACCCCCGCCTGCTTCGTCTGTTCCGTATAGAGCGTTCCGCTGCCTTTCGGCCCGGAGATGGGAATCGTCAATTCAGCGTGTCCAGAGTCTTTATCTATCCCGATGTTGCCGCTGACGAGCCAACCGGCCTCCACCGGCTTGCCCAGCCGTTCGGCCAGCGCGGGGCTCGATTTCGCCGCGGCAATTGCGGCTTTTGCCGCCTCGGACCTGCTGAACCAAAAAAATCCGCCAAGCACGCCGAAGATGGGAAGGATAAAGATTGCTGCGACAACCACTCCGGCGATCCAGAGGACGCGCCGCCGCTTGCGGGCAAGCGCGTCCACCGGGGGCTCCGGTGGGGGCTCCGCTGGACCCTCCATTTGGCGCCTGAGCACACTGGAATAGCTGTCGTCGTTCTCCTGGGTCACTTCCGCCGGCGCTCCTTGGCGTGCCATTGTAGCTCGTAGCGGCGGACGCGGCGCGCCCTAGCCACAAAGATAGTAACGGCCCGGATCCGGCCGCAGGTAATATCGCGGTAATACACAACTTCGATTATTCAAACGCTATGCCCTGCGCGAACTGTAGTAGTATCTGCGCGCCGCGGTTGATTTTCAGGAGGCCAGCGCTCACCCGAAGGGGCGGGCGCGCTTGGGCATGGGCGGGGACTACTTTTGGCGGGACGTGAAGTACGGCCTGCGGGCGCTCGCGCGAAATCCTGCCTTCACGGCCGTCGCTCTCATCACGCTGGGCCTGGGAATCGGAGCAAACGCGGCCATCTTCAGTGTGGTGAATGCCGTCCTGCTGCGGCCGCTTCCCTTTCCCGATTCCGATCGCATCGTGATGGTCCGCAAGATCGAACTGCGCCTGAATGCCACGCGCGGCGCGGCATCCGCGGCGGAGTATCTGGACTGGCGCGAGCGCAATCATACGTTTGCGCAGTTGGCCGGATGGACCTCCGGCTATTACAACCTGGCGGGGGCAGCGGAGCCGGAACAGGTGTGGGGCGCGCGCGTCTCGGCAAATTTCTTCGAGGTTTTCCGGGTCAACCCCGTCATTGGGCGCGCGTTTCTTCCGGAGGAAGAGATTCCCGGCCGCGGCCAGGTGGCCATCCTGAGTTACCGCTTCTGGCAGGAACATTTCGGGGGACGTTCCGATGCGCTGGGCCGCAGCGTCACCGTGGATGACAAACCGTTTCTCGTCATCGGCGTTCTGCCGCCCGATTTCAACCTGTGGGGAAACGCCGGCTGGCAATACGACCTGTGGATGCCGTTCACGTTCGACCGCGGACACATGGGCCGCGACCAGCACGTGCTGATCGTTTTCGGGCGCATGAAGCCGGGAGTGACCATCGCGCAAGCGGACGCGGACATAAAAGCGATCGTGCGCCAACTGCACCAGGAATATCCCGCCGTGGACCCGACGTTTGACGCACGCGTGGCGGCGATGCACGCGGAAGCGACGCGCGAGCTTCGCCCGGCGCTCGAGATGCTGCTGGCGGTTGCGGGGCTCGTGCTGCTGATTGCGTGCGTAAATATCGCCAATCTCCTGCTCTCGCGCGCGACTTCGCGGGAGCGCGAGATGGCCGTGCGCTCCTCGCTCGGGGCAGGACGCGGCCGGCTGCTGCTGCAAGTGCTGACGGAAAGCGTGCTGCTGGGAGTGAGCGGAGGAGCCATCGGCCTCGCGCTCGGATTCGGCGGGCTGCGGCTGCTTCCGCTCTTCCTGC
>Ga0187803_10000126_pt1 | contig 31957 bp, 30 predicted proteins | sample NC_wetland_sal_i_2_FD_132425 | JGI IMG/M metagenome (GOLD analysis project Ga0187803, IMG submission 132425) | Wetland sediment microbial communities from Neuse River Estuary, North Carolina, USA - Control_3 | ecosystem: Environmental > Aquatic > Freshwater > Wetlands > Sediment | place: USA...
ATCCTCGCGTCCTCTAGGCCCATCGTAGGCGCCACGAACACTATGCTCTCCTTCGCTCCCCTGAGCATCTCGTACATCTTGGCGAGGACCTTCTCCCTACCCCTCAGGGTGTAGACCAATTCTGCTTCGTCGACGGGCTGCGGGCTGTAGACCTTCTCCAGAGATTCGAAGGTCTCGTCGATCTTCGAGCTGACCATCGCCCTGACGCTGTCCGGCCTCCTTGCCCTGTAGGTGGCCGGCCTCCTGACGACAAGGTCGACCCAGCCGAGGGCTGCGAGCCGCTTGAGGGCCTCGTAGGCGCTTGGGTACGGGATCCGGGCCTCCGCAGCGACCTTCCTCGGGTCTGCGGGACCGAGCCCGGCCAGCGAGACGTAGCATCTCGCCTCGTAAGCGGTTAGCCCCATGCTTCTGAGCTGCTCTACGATCGCTCTCCGGTCCATGCCACTGGTGACGGCGAAGCTCTTTTATAGCATTTTAGTAGCCAACCCTACTAATGAGTCGAGAGCGGGATTACGATGTGATCATCGCCGGTGGTGGCATGGCAGGCCTCATTACTGCCTCTTCAATCGGATTCCACTCCAAGGGAAAGGCCAGCATCCTGATCGTCGACAGGAATAAGGAGGAGGAGCCAGGAAAGAAGACTCACAACGGCTGGACTTGCGGTGATGCGACGAGCAAGCGATCGCTCGATTATCTTGCGGACCACATCGGAATCAGGTACGGCCCGCCCGAGCTGGAGCACCCGGTCAGCGGCGTCTACGTCTATTCGCCGGACAGGAAGACGAAGGTCCTATTCGAGGGTGAGGGGTTCCTCTTCAACCGGAAGCTGACTCCGAGGCGCCAGGTCAGCGATGCGCGGAAGTTCGGGGCTAAGTTCCTGTTCAATGCTACTGCCGAGAGGCTCCTCTCCGAAGGCGGATACATCACAGGCGTCTCGGGGAGGAAGGCGGATGGGTCGCCCTTCAGTTTCACAGCCAAAATCGTGGTAGACGCGACCGGGGCTTCTTCAGTCCTCAGGCGCTTCCTGCCGATCCCGTCGATGATTGAGAAGGAGATCGACCCCGACGACGTCGTCGGGACAGGTCGGTACATCCTAGAGTTCGACCCCGCGAAGCAGGACCCAGCCTTCTTCTCCCCCGAGTATTGCATTATACATCTTGATCAGTTTTCGGCGCCGGCGGGCTACGCGTGGGTCTTTCCGAAGGGAAAAAACAAGGTCAACATAGGACTGGGCATCTCGAAATCGGGCCTCGAAAGACGCAACAGGCGATTTGGTCTCAACGATAACCTGCAGAGTCTGATTGACAAGTACGTCGCCGACAACCCAGTGATCAAGAACCCCAGGCAACCTGAGGGGGACGGCGACTCCGGGAACACCAAGGGCAACTGGCAGGTCCCCGTCAGAAGGCACAACGACTGCATGGTGGCGAACGGGTTCGCAATCGTGGGTGATTCGGCCTGGATGCCCAGGCCGATTGATGCGGGAGGAATCAGCCCCTCCATCTACGGGGGGACAATTCTGGGCAAGGTTGTCACGGAGGCGTTAGAGGCAGGAGACACGAGCGAAGGCTCTCTCTGGAAGTACAATATCGAATACATGAGTGCCCACGGCTACCCCATGGCTAGCTTCGAGGTCCTCAGAAGGTACCTGCAGACTGTCACCGACGAGCAGATCAACTACGGCATGAAGCACTTCCTCTCGGAGGATGACGTCAACGCCATCACGGAGCGGAAGCACCCGGAGTTCAACCAGGCGAGGTTCATGAACCCGGCGATGTGGGTGAGAATCCTCGCGCAGCTCTCCCTGGCGAGGGGGCTGAGGTACACCGTCAAGAAGAGCGCCGCCCTGGTGGAGGTCAATCTCGGGTACCCCGAGTCACCCAAGGGTTTCGACCAATGGAAGAGGAGGCTCGGGGCGGAGCTGGAGGAAACCGTGACGAAGTTCAAGCCGCTGGATGCGGCTAACTAGAAATAACCGGATTCTAGCGCCTTGGGTATGGCAACGACCTCTCTTGACGTTCAGATTCTCGACGTAGTGAAGGAGGCTTCCCCTTCGGCCGCGTACCTGATGGGGTTCAACGACTACGCGGGCAAGCTCTTCATCGCGTCGCAGGCTAACGTGGACAGGTCCCTGCGGAAGGTCAGAGCGTTAAGGAAGCAGGCAAAGACCGACATCCAGAGAAAGGTCCTCGACTCGATAGAGGTGGCGCTGGAGTTCGCCGAGCCCCAGCCCGTCCTGGACGACATCGTTGGCGCGATCTTCGCCCACCTTGTCAAGGAGGGAATCAGGGACGACCATATGTCCTCTCTGTTGAAACTTGCTGCGATGGATATCGACGCCTGCGCGAAGAGGTTCTCCAAGATGAAGATACCCGTTGCAGTCAAGGCACTGACGCTTTACAGGCTGGGAGGAGTCTTGGAGATCCTTGAGACAGTGAAGCGAGGGACGAAGAGCGAGGCGGTGAAGGCGCAGTGCGACTCGCTGAAGACCAGGGTGTCCGGCTACGTCAGGCTCTTCGAGCTAGAAGGGTTCGAACATGGGGAGTTCCCCAACGTCGAGAAGATCTTCAGGAAGCATGGTTCAGACCTAGGCAGAAAGAAGTTCTACCCGCATGCTCTGAAGAGAGGGTTCGACTACCCAGAGACACCCGCGCAGTTGGAGAAGAAGGCCCTGTCATGGATAGAGGAAGAGCTACCGAGATTTAGGAGGGTGACAGAGAGGCTCGCAAGGAAATTCGAATGCGAGGCCACCCCCGAGGCTGTGGAGGAGAAGATCAACGCAAGGATGAAGTTGGACCCCAAGAAGCTCGTGAAAACGACGCAGGAGATCCGGAAGGCCATCCAGGCGTTCGTAAACGAAGACGTCCACGGGATTAACCCGAAGTACAACACGACTGTCATGGAAACGCCCCCCTACCTCACGGGTACCATCCCCACCGGCGCAGCCCAGTTCTTCGACACCTATACGAGCAAGCCGTTCCAGGTCTTCTTCCAGACGACCGATCCGAAGCGTGACCCGGACAAATCGGTCGCTGCCTTGATCAACCTCCTGGTGCACGAAGAGTACGGACACTGCGTCCACCATTCCAACAGCGCTGTCGGCTTCGTCGGGAAGCTCCCCATGCTGCAGCTTCTGGCCGGCGCTCCGACGGCCGGTCCGATAACGGAAGGGCTTTCCTTCAACCGGGAGATGGAGTTCTTCGAGGCGTCGAAGGCGCTCGAGTCGAAGGCGAGGCTTTCGAAGGCGGAGAAGGGATATGTCGACCTGGTGGAGAAGTACGGAGGCCTGAAGCAAATCAACCTCGAGGTCGAGTTCATGACAAGGCGGTGGCGGATCGTTCGGTTCCTGCGAGTCCTGGGCGATGTGTGGGTCAACTCCGGCAAGAAGGACCTCCTGGCCTTCGTTGACTGGGCGCACGAGCACACAGGAATCCCAAGGAGCAGTGTCTACTTCCAGCTCTTCCCTGCCCACGAGGGCATATTCCCGGGATACGCGACGACCTACGCTGTCGTCGGCCAAGAGATCAGAGCCATGCAGAGGAGAATCGAAGACCCGAGGAAGAGGGTGAAGTTCTCCACCTATCTGTGCAGCATCGGGTTCCCCCCGCGGAGCATCTACACCAAAATGCTTCGGGACTACGTGGCAAAGCTGTAGGGCGACGAGCGGCGTCAACGGGGGCGCTTCGACGAGAAGATGAATTCTCGTCGGGGTTGGCACCCCAAAGGGTAGCAGCGGACCTCTAGCTCTTAATTCATCGCTCGGAAGAAGAAGTCTGTGACGAAACTTCGATAGGCCTCCCTGTCGGAGACCTTCGAGAAGTGGATGTGCTGGAAGATGACCCTATTGAGCATCCCGAGTAGGCAATCGGTTGCGAACTTGACGTCGACCTTGCGGAACTCTCCTGCACCAACTGCCCTCTCGACCAGGTTCGAAGCCATCTTCCGGACCTTTTCGAGGTCCTCGCTGACCATCTTGGCGCTGTGCTTGTCGAGGGTCGCTGTATCCCTCAAGTATAGGCCGGGGTCGAAGGCATGCTCCGGGAAGGACGAAAGATAGACTCTGATGAACGCCGCCAGGGCCTTCTTAGGGTCATTGACAGCTGAAGCGTGGCTCAGCTTCGCTATGAGGTCGTTCATAGAGATCTGCTTCCTCGCGACGGCATCGAAGAGCCCCCTCTTGTTCCCGAAGTAGTAGTAGAGGACGGGCGGCGACGTACTTGTTTCCCTGCAGATGTCTCTGACCGACACGTTCGCGAAGCCCTTCTCAGCGAAGAGTTTCGAGGCTGCCAGGAGTATCCTTTCGGCCGTTGCGCGGCGCTCCTGGTCCTGCAAGGCTGGCTTTCGCGCCCTATTTGCGTATATAACGATTGAAGGGCTCAGGATGCTCTGGTACCCTGGCGGCTCATTCCTAAATCGTCGACCGCTAAGTCACGAGTCGGTGTCGGAAGTCTTCGATCTTGGCGACCATTCCCCTGAGATCAGTTCGCTTGTGAGAGTCTAGTCGAAGTCCCCGCCGCCATCGCCCATGCCGCCGGCTCCGCCTCCCGGTGGTCCTGATGGACCCTTCGACTTGCCCGCTGCGATAACGTCGTCGATGCGGAGTATCATCGAAGCCGCTTCGGTAGCAGACTTCATTATCTGCACCTTGACCGAGAGGGGCTCGAAGATCTCACGCTGAGACATGTCCTTGACCTTCCCGTCTGAAGCCTCGACTCCATACCAGGTGCCCTTTTCGGCGTGCTTCGCCCTGAACTCGACCTGCGCGTCGATCGGGTCCATACCCGCGTTGATGGCGAGCGCGATAGGTATCGACTCAAGGGCCTCGGCGAACTTTTGCGCGGCAAGTTGCTCTCTTCCCGTGAGCTTCTCGGCCCACTTCATGACCTGGTAGGCAGCCTCTGCCTCTGCGGCGCCGCCGCCGGCGACGATGGCAGGCTTCTCCATGACGTCTTTTGTCACCATCAGGGCGTCATGCAAGGAGCGCTCGCCTTCGTCGACGATGCGTTGGGTGCCTCCGCGGAGCAGGAGGGTGACCGCCTTCGGGTTCTTGCAGCCTTCGACGAAGACCCACCTGTCTTCTTCTATCTTCCTCTCTTCAACCAGCGCCGCGTACCCAAGGTCGGCCGCGGACAGGTCTTCGAAGTTGTTGACGATCCTTGCACCGGTCGCCTTTGCGAGCTTGGTCATGTCGCTCTCCTTTGCCCTCCGGACGGCCAAGACTCCGGCCTTTGCCAAGTAATGTTGTGCGATGTCGTCAATTCCCTTCTGACAGACCACGACCGTAGCGCCTGCAGCGGACGTCTTCTCGACCATACCTTTCAGCATCTTCGTTTCTTCATCCATGAACTTCTTCATCATGGAAGGGTCGTTGATGTTTAGCTTCGCATCGAACTCGGTCTTTTCAATCTCGAATGGCGCGCTCACCAGGGCGATTTTCGCCTTCTCGATCCGCTTCGGCATCCCGGAATGGACGACTTCCTTGTCCAGAACGATGCCCTGGATCAGCTTGGTGTCCTTGAGCGAACCTCCCGGTTTCTTCTCCACCTTGACGTTGTCGATGTCGACCTTGTACCCTCTCTCGGACTTCTCGGCGACGGCAAGCGTCGCGTCAACGACCAACTCCGCCAACTGCTCAGCCTCTCTAGCGACGAGCTTGGTTTGCATGCTGGTCCTGGCGACCTTGATTAGCCACGCCCTGTCGTCTGGCTTGATCTTCTGCGCGACTGCCTCGAGGGCTTCGGCAGCCTTCTTGACTGCCTTCGAGTAGCCATCGACTATGACTGTAGCATGAACGTTCTTGTCGAGTAGCTCTTCGGCTTTCTCGAGGAGGGCACCAGCGAGTATTACCGCTGAGGTTGTGCCGTCTCCGACCTCGTTGTCGGTCGTCTTTGAAACCTCAACGAGCATCTTCGCTGCAGGGTGCTGGACGTCGATCTCTTTCAACATCGTAGCGCCGTCGTTTGTTATCGTGACATCTCCCAGTGAGTCCACAAGCATCTTGTCCATGCCTCGTGGCCCCAAAGAAGTTCTGACAATCTCCGCAATCAGCTTCGCAGCTGCTATGTTGTTCCTCTGGGCCTCCTTGCCCCTGTTCTGGCTCGCCCCTTCCCTGAGAATCAGGACGGGCTGCCCGGATGAAGTTACAGCCGGTATCGCAGTTGTAGACACGTTATATCGAAAGCCGGTATACAACCGTGTGTTTATAAGTTTACAATGGGTGCGGGAGATTCTGTTCGCTTAGTGGGTGATTTCTGAGCGTCTCCAACGCGGGTGATGACTTCATCAGGCATGATCGCCTCAAAAAAGTCCCTAAGGAATCATAACCTGAGCCAAGAACCACCGTACTACGATTCCCATCACCAATAAGCCTGCTCCGATTCCTAAGCCTATCAGGACTTGGACAGGGGCTTCATGGCAGGGTAGAGTAGGGATTCCCGCCTCTAATCCTCGTTTTGGGCGATTGCTTCCGTGAGCATGACTAATCACTTGATTCTCCCTTCCACACCGACTCCCGCGACCTTTCTTGGCTCTCACTCTCCAAAGCTTTGAATGGGACCTATTGGGCCGTCACCTAATTCCGTGACATGAGCAACGCCTTTTCTATCGCTGAAGCGAGATCGAAGTCCCATTTGGTAATGCCGCCCTCTGAATGTGTCTGGATGGACAGCTTGATCGATGTGTATCTGACTTGTATGTCAGGATGATGCTGCTGTTCCTCCGCTACCAAGGCAATTCTGTCGATGAAAGCGATTCCCTCCATGAAATTATCGAACTCGAAGGTTTTGGTAATGAAATCCTTTTTGTGCCTCCAGCCCTTCAATCCATTGAGCCCAGACTCGATCTCTGAGTCCAAGAGAAGCTTAGGCATCTGACCCTGCTTCACGCGCATGGGGGCATAATTAAGCCATCCAGCAAGGTCTTTTGACCTCCGCCATTAACGAGTTGCCACGGAAACTCGGACCAGCGTTGGTTCTACAGCAGTGAAGGTGCTGGTTCGTTCCGCCACGGACTCCATTTCCAGAATTGTCAACGACTGGGCCCAAGCTGCCGGGGCTGTAGACACAGGGGTTCTGAAGGGGCAATTCCGCGATTTGACTAAGCCGCCTTCTCTGAGTGGAGGAATGAGGAAGGCAGGAATCGCCCTGATAGCAGCCCCTGACCCCTTCACCGGTGTGCCAGGCGTGGCGCTACTGGCATCCTCTTTCGTACTGAAAAGAAGGGAACCAGCGAGTCTAGGGAATCTTGCGCAGGAAGCGCGTAAAGTCCTGATAGAAGTTCAGTCACTAAGTCTTTAGGCTCAGGCAGACTCCGCGCTAGTTCCAAGGGCAAACCCAGAACCACCGGAATCAGGATTTAAGTATCCGCGAGCGCATCGGGTTCCTCCAATGGAAGTCAAGCCGTCAAAGGGAGTCAAGGTCATCGTGAACGCGCAGCGCGAAGCAATCTTCGGGGACGAATCAGTTTCAATCCGGAGGATCTCACTCAACGACGGGATTAGGGTCGGGGAATTGACAGGACTCACACTCGCAGGATTCTGCGAAGTCGAAATGTCGAAGCTGGATGGCAAGAGGCACTGGTACCCGATCGGCGACCTCGTCGGCGAACACGGCGAGGCTGTAGTCGAGGAAGAGATACCAATCGAGGAAGAAGATGCAGGGGAGCCCGAAGCGGAGTAGGGCAACCGCGTCAATGTCGCCGGGAGACGAGATCGTCTTCGTGGTGGACGTATCCTCGTTCACCAAGAAGGGGTTCAGGGGCACGTCAAGCTTCGCGGGCGAGCAGGTGGACATCGACTTCGATGACGCTGACAGAGGCATCTTCCTGAATCACAGAATGGCCAAGAAACTTGCTGTGAGGAAGGGCTCGAAGGTTACAGCACTCGTCGAGGCGGAAAAGACACAGATAATCAGGATGGTCGTCGAAGCAGTCGGTAAGGCTGTTCGCATCTCGGACGCTAAAGTGTACTATGCGACCGGGCAGGAAGGCGGCGCCGTGATTAGAGTAAGAAGGTCCTAGCTGAGCATCGTGTCGCCGTCAGCGTCTGGAAGATCGTACCAGCGCGCCTTTTCCCCTATCCTGGCGCGCATCCTCCATGCAATGCTCTTCGGTCTCGCCCCAATCATCGCCATCAGCTTCTGAACCCTCGGCACGACTTTCCTCCTATCGTCTTCGTTCAGCGTCTCGGCCCTTGCAAGCAGAGATTCAAGACTCTTCGTGAAGGTGGTATAGATCCCCCAATCCCTCGAACACAGGTCCGCGATCTCGTTCCCCCGGATGCCGCCCATCCCGTCGGTGACATCGAAATCGAGGAAGGCAGCGATCAGGTCCAGGTACTCCTTGTCAGTCTTCTCCACGACTTGGAGTTTCGTCATTACCAGCTGGGTTATCGGCAATGTGTACGTGCCGGCAAGGATGTTCTCCTTGAAGTTGAATTTGTGGCACATGATGAACTCATCAAGAAAGAGGTCGACCCTTCGCCTGTTCACGAGGTCGTAGTAAATCAGCCTCTGGCCCATGTTGAGCTTGTTGAAGACCTCACGCGGTTTGTAACCCAGGGTCTCCATGACTTTGACAATCTTCTTCGAATCCTCCCTCCTTCCCATCAGGTCAATGTCCTTATTCTCGCGATAGTATCTCTCGTTCGAGCTCGGACAGAGCTGCTTGAACGCGAGCCCACCCAGGAGTCTCAGCCTCACTCCCATGCTTTCTGCTTGGTCGATTATCTGCGTCGCAGCTTCCAGACCGTTTGCAGGCAGCATGACTACGCTTTCCATCGAGTTGACTTCGGGGGCCGCTTTTGAATTTAAGTTGTCTTTTGCATCTCTATGTGAATTGGCATGCCATCTGCGAATTCTGCCTTGTGTCGGGCTCACGGCACAGTCGAAGGTACGACGGCTACAGCCCTGCGTCGAGGGAATCACCCTCCGCGGTACTGCCCCACTCTCTCCTCAGGTCACCGCGTTTCGAGTGTTTCGATGGTTTCCTTCGCCATCAAGGGGTCCTCTTCCACGATGAGGCCCGACACTTTCGGGGACGAGTCTTCTGCCCATGATCTTGCCCCAATCGCTGTTTTAAGGCCGAAGAGACAGGGTGGTCTCGATGGACCTCAGGCGGATCGAATGACGGCATGAGTGCTGAAATAGCAGAAGACCTCTCGAAGCAGACGCGCGATCTCGTGTCACGGTTCGAGGCCAGGGTCAGTTCCTTTTCTCGCAGGCAGGACCTCGCAAGCCTGACCATACCCTCGCGCCAGCGGGAGGGAGACGCCCTCGCGAAGAAGTTCTTCGGCCAGGGAGAGCACGTCGCCACAGGCATCGACGGCTCGATGGACTTCGATGAAAGGCTCCAGATGATGCTCTTCTACGCGAACGCGACGGCCTACAGTTGCCCATTCACAGTTGGCGATCGTATCCGGTTTGACTTGAGTCTGGCTCATCGTGAAGCCAAGCTGGCCGCCTCCGCCGCGGTTCCGCTATGGGCGGAAGACCTCTCCAGCGTCCTGAGCAACGAGCCTGAGATTGACCTCGAGCTTGAGCATTCGATGGAGAAGATTCCGAATTCGTTCATGACTCTAGGGGAACTCTATCTCGCCTACCTCGCGTGCGGCAAAGCCCAGATCCTGTTTCTCGATCGTCCGATGTCTGGGACCTTCTCCACCCTTTCTGGGGATGCGAGGAACCTGATGAGGCGTGGCGAAAGCAAACTAGGGAAATGGGTTGGGGAGGCCAGAATCTCGATGCTTGACCTCAGCCTCGCGATCAACCTGGGCTCGCCGGCGATGACCGTACCGACGCGCTCGCGTTACCTGCACCTCGCGGTCCTCAAGGAGCTACTGAAAGGCCCGGCGACGGTCGAAGCAATCTCGTCGCGGCTAGGCACCACCGAGGTGGCGACGCTGAGGGCCATGAGGCGGATAACAAAGATCGACGAGCGGTTTGGGAACGAGCTCCTCGCGGACGCCGCCGACAACAAACTGGTCCTCCGTGAGTCAATAGCGAGCTATTGGGAAAGGGTCCTCGCCGTTTCAATCAAGTACGCCGAGGATGTCTTCGGCCGTAAGAGGCATCCACTTGCGCTGAGCAGTGACGAGTACATGACGATTCTTGATGTCAATGCAATAAGTCTCTTCCTGCTCGAGGCCGTCTGTGAACGCGCGAGGGTGACGCGTACCCTGCTTGTAGGAATCGCGAAGGACACTACTGCGACAGACGTCGCAAGGTCGGTCCTACCATATGCATCTTCCGCAGGGTTCGTAAAGCTCTCCTCCCCGCCGCCGAGGCTGAAGAACGACAGAGCCTTCCTGGCGATACTGAGCTCGGAGAACCCGTCGATATCGACTCCATGGAGGACGATGAGCTACGACTCGGCCTTCTCTACGATCGTGGAGATAAACGGAAGGCTCATGAGCGCTGGGAAGTTCGTTTCTCGCGAGCAGCTCTTCGTCCGCTCGTACTTCCAGCTGCGGGCGCTGAAGACCGACCCGAGCGTCCGCTCTCAGGTCTTCCTTTTCGACAGGACCTACGACGAGAGGTACGATCTAGAGGGAACGCGATCGTTCAAGGTCAAGGAGAGGGGCGGGGAGACCCAAGTGGCAGGCTACTTCGAGGGTAATGGCGGAAGCGAGCTCTCGAACCTCGTCCTCCACATCCTCTCAATGACAGACAACCCGGAGGTCTTCGAAGCCTTCGGGCACAACCAACTGCTGTACCTTGCAGACAAGGCGGTGAAGGCGGAGGTCAGGATGCTCAGGAGCTCGCTGCGGGGCGTGGCTGACCTTCGCGTCGGAGGGGTGTCGAACAGGAGGAAGATCTTCGGTCTCATCTCACCTTATAGACAGCAGCGGGCGGAGGCGGAGCACGCAAGAGTGAGGCAGTGAGAATCTGTTTTGACCTTCGAGGGTTCTGTCTTCGACAGCATGGGCGGGGAGTTCGATGCTCGACTGAAGCGCAACACCGTCGCGACCCGAACCTCCCGGAGCGACGGGCGCGAGCTGACTGTTTCCAACCCACTCGCGATTATCGAGGCCCGGTTCAGCTACAAAGTGCTCGACAGGCTCTACTTCCCCAGCTTCATTGCGATCGAGAGGGAGATCGATGGCGAGAAAAGATATATCATCTATGAGGTGATCGGTGTCAGCCCGACCCACTACCAGCTCCCGGGGATCGACTCCTCTATGCCGACGCTCCTAAGGAAAGAATACCTTGACACGATCAGGGAAAGCTGGGGCAAATCGCAGGAGACATGGATTGACCTCGCAGCGATCCCCACTTCTTACTCAGCAAAGCTTGACGGCGGCGCCCTGGTGTTCACCAGAGCCCCTTACGCACCACTTCCCGGGGCGCAGGCCTGGCTCCTCTCCAAGGACGCTGTAGAAGAGTTTCTCTGCGTCGCCGGCGGCCAGAGAATCGGGACCATGGCGGGTTTCGACCTGCCCTTTACGATCGACATGGGAAACATGATCCGCTACCACTGCGGATTCTTCGCGTTCACGGGCTCGGGAAAGTCCAACTTGGCCAGCTCCCTCGTCAGGCTTGCGCTCAAGAGTGACCCTGGCCTCACGGTCGTCGTGCTGGACATAGCCGGGGAGTATGTTGTCAACCTCCTAGACCTCCTCGAAGCTGACGCCCGGGTGTTGACAACCGAGATCTTCGACACCCCTAACGAATTCGTCAGCTCGCAGGCGGTCCCAGAGAGCCTGGAAGGGACAGTCGGGAGGAAAGCAGTCGAGGATTCGCTGGCAAAGGTCTTCAGTCGCGGCGTCGAACGCCTCTCTCTTCAGGAGGGAGGGGGCATCGACTTGGCCTGGATTCAACAGCTGCTTGAGAATACGGTCGACAGTGCGAAGGCGGGTGGGACTGCCGCCAAGATTGCGCTCGGCACCCTCACGATGGAGTTCTACGAGAAGTCAGGCTACAGGCCGAGCACCAAGCTGACCGATTTGGACGAAGAAGCGGGGAAGAAGCTCATCTCCCTCCTGAGCGGCTTGAGCCAGAAGGTGCACGAGAAATCTGGGCTGAAGTCAGAGATCGACCTCATCCTCGAGATGTTTGAGACCGGAGACTTCGGGGCTATGGCTAGCCTCCGGCTCAATCCTGAGCGATTCGCCGAACAGCTCGCGAAGGGAACGACAGCCAGGCTCAACGTCCTCTATCTGCCCGAGCCGACCCAGGCCAGGCAGGCGACGGCGCGCCTAATCAGCAGGCTCGTCTTCCTCAAGAAGAAGTATGGAAACAAGCAGAGAATCCTCATAGTCCTAGATGAAGCGCAGGAATACATTCCTGACGATCACACAGACAAGGATTTCACAACGCAGTCGAACAAGGCCGTAGAACAGCTCCTACGCCAAGGCAGGAAATACAGGATCCACTGCTGGATGGCCACGCAGAGGGTTGCGAGACTCAACGTCAACGCCCTGCAACAGCTGCACAGCTACTTCGTGAGTACCCTTCCAAGGATGTACGACAGAATGGTCATAGCCGATGCTTTCGCCCTTCCCTACGAGGTCTTGGAGAGGTCGGCGGACTTGGGGACAGGCGAGTGGCTCTTCGTTTCTTTCAAGGCCTCGAAGCAAAGGAATGTTCCAGTCTTCCTTAAGACGGAGAACAACGAAGATTTCGTCGCAGAGAAGCTGAAGTGACCCTTTGGGCTCAGTGCACGACTGCGAGAATTAGCGCGGCTACTATCACAGCGCCTCCTGCGAAGTCGGTAGTAGTAGGCGATTCCTTTCCAAGGAGCTTGGAGAAGAGCTGTGTGAGAAACGGCGAAAGGCTTGTCAGGATTACCGTCAGGGCGATCCCGACGAGAGAGACCGAGTAGACGTATAGGAACGATCCGACGGCCAGGTCGGTAAGGGCGATGAAGGCCAAGAATCCCATCTCTCTGGAGGTGATTCTCACCGGCCAGAGCCGCGCCCTCCGGGTCACCAATACGGCGCAACCCAGTGCGACGGCCGCGGCCCCGTTTCTGCAGAATGTCAACACGAGGATGTTCCCTCCCGCGTTCGTCGCTAATTGAATCAGATCCTGACCGGCCGTCCAGACCAATCCGGCGGCGAGGCCCAAGGCGATTCCCTTGGTTCTCGGTCTCCCTTTCCCCCCTCTGGACAGCAGAAAGACCCCGGCAATGACCATCGCGGCGGACACATAGTTGGCGACCGGGACTACCTCACCCACGGCGGTCGCTGTGAGTTGCACGAATAGGACGTAAGTGTACACCACGGGGGCCGCGACCGATGCGCCTGTCTCTCTAACCGACAAAAGGTAGAGCGTGTCACCACACGCGAGGGTTATCGCCCCGCTGAGGAGAGCGTAGGGGACGCCACTCCCGAACCCGATTATCACTGCAGGGACGAGCAGCGCCAGCGACGCCATCGAAGTCCGGAGGAGGTTTAGGAGGAGGAAGTCGAACCTCCTCATGAAGACCCGGTAGTAGATTGGGCTGAAAGCCCAGATCACCGCCGGAATTAGGGCGACGGCCGGGCTGAACAACCCGCCCCGCCTTCGAACTCGCTTCTAATTAGCCCGACTGTGAGTCCCTCTCTTCTTCGCAGCCATGACGCCCGCTGCCAGGCCGGGCGGGACCGGCCTGCACCCGCACATTTCAGAGTGCTCTAGATGCCATTCGACCCGTTCTGCTTTGGTGGGGCTCTTCGGCATGGGATGCTCGCTGTGCCACTCCGCGTTGATTCTGCCCTTCGAGGTCCTCACACCCCGCCGAGGAGCTGGTGTACCGTTCGCATGCACGCGTTCATAACAAAGGGTACTCCGCTCTCCTTGAGGATCTGCTTTGCTTCCTCGTTCTCGAGCCCTAGTTGGGCCCAGAAGACTGGCGTCTTCTTCGTCCTCTTTTTCATCTCGGCGACCTGCCGGGCAATCTCTGGCAGCTCCTCCGAAGGCCTGAAGACTTCCACGACTTCGACGCTCTTTGCCAAGTCAGTGGGCAGCTGAGCCAGCGACGGATATGCCTCGAGTCCATGGACGATGTCAGAGGTCGGATTCACCGGTATGATCGAGTATCCATGCTTCATCAGATACAAAGGCACGGTGAACGCCTCCTTCTCAGGGTTCTTCGACGCACCCACCACAGCCACGACCCTTAGCTTCTTGATTACTGCGTCAGGGGAGACGGTGTGACTTACCATATGCTCTTTCGGTCAGCCCTCTGTTATATCGCTTGCCGAGCCGAAAAGGTCAGAAGGCATCGGCCCTCATGGTGGTCCCGGAAGAGTGCTTCACTCCTGCCTTCTGAAACGTGGCTCTCGCACGTTTCATCGTGCACAAGGTCTGGTCGTCGCTGATATTGCTATAAACCTCCGGTGAGAAGGTTCTGGCAGCGAGCAGAAGACAGTTGTTAAGTTCCGTTCTTTCAAATGTCTCCGCAGGGACGGCCAACACCCTAGCATACTCGATGCTGGCCGTTGTTGTCGTCCTCCTTCTTTCAGGCCCTGTAGTTGTCTACTACTACAGCAAGAAACTGAGGAAGATGAAGGCAGCTTCGCCTACTGGCTCGGCTTGACTTCCTTCTGAGTTCTGCCGCGTCGTCTCAATGGAATGACCACCGCGGCCCCCACTGCCGCAAGAGGCAGCACGACCACGGCCACTTCGGCTATCCCCTCCACCACGTTGACGAAGAGGTTGGCTATCATCGTCGGGAAGTTGGCGACGCCGTACTGGCTGGGAGAGGCCGTGACTTGGATGCTTGTAGACGCGGCCTTTACGGTCCCGTTCTGGTCAGTCACCGTGACCGTCACCCTGTAATCTCCCGATGTGTAGTAGGTGTGGATGAGGATTTGCCCCTGGTCTGCCGTTCCGTCACCGAAGTTGTAGTTGACTACGTACGGCTGTGCGCCCCCCCTCACTATGGCATTGAAAGTGACGCTGAGAGGCGCGGTGCCGTTCGTGGGAGTGGCAGTGAGCTTCAAGGACAGCGGTGCGCTCTGGGCAGTCTCGGAGATGGTTACATCTATGGTGGCGAAATCCACCAAAGTCTTCGTCTGCAGGATCTGGCTCTGGGCGTCATTGATCTGTTGGTCGACGCCCTGAAGCTGGTTCTCGATGGCGAGGGTCGTGTTAATGCTAGCCGATTGGTTGAGGAGCCTGAGCAGAGCACCTTGCTCGGTGAGGAGCGAGGCTAATGTCGCGTTAAGGTCGGTGTACTGGACGCGAACGTCGTTGGAGTTTGAGGCAAGGCTGCTCACGTTTCCCATCGCCTCGACCTGCGTCAGCACGCTCTGGTAGCTCGAGGCGGGCACCCTTATCACCACATAGGCCGAATCCTTGTAAGTCGACTGATAAGCCACATATCCCCCGACCGTGTATGCCAGGGCGACGACCCCGGCAGCGGTCTGCTGCGGCGCTGAACACGAGATTGAGACGTCGCTTGAGAACTCGATTTCGGCGCCCGTTCCCAGGCTGGTGTTCGCAGGAGTCGACGAAGAACTCAGGCTTTCGCCGGAGCTTTGGGCCATGGTCGTCGTCATTGAAGTCGATCCCGTAATGATTTCGGTACCGTCGGTTGGCGACCCTAGAGCAGCGTACGAGGATGAAGCGCCATAGGAAGCCCTGGGAACCATGTTGAAAGATAATGCACTCTGGTTAGATGGCGAGCCTCTCTGGCCGACCTGGTAGGTAGGATTCAAGGATGACACGGACGCGCTGCTGCCGCTCGCTCCCAAAATTCCACCCGAAAGCAGAGCCAGTCCGAAGCCGCCGACGACTATGAACGCGCACAGGAGCAGCATCGCCGTTCTGGCCGTGACACCTTCGAGTCGGTTCATCGTTGAGGGGGAGGACAAAGGGTGAAATAATCCCAACAGGAAGAACGCGGTGTTCTGATGACGCGAACAAAGAAGTCCTTATCTCGGTAGCAGCATCGATGAGACGCGTTGTCGGAGGCGCAGCGCGATAGGGTCGACTTCGAGCTCAGGGGCAAAACCCTACAGGTCTATCTGTACCTCCTTAGGTACGGAAAGGCGGTGGGCGTCCGCGAGATTCAGAAGGAGCTCGGCTTTTCAAGCCCCAGCGTGGCCTTCCATCACCTCGACAAGCTGCTTGGGCTGGGGGTCGTGGAGAAAGACGAGTATGAGCGGTACGTGCTCGCCAAGAAGGTCGATTCAGGCATCCTCCACTCGTTCGTGAGCATAGGGGGCCTGACCCTACCGAGGCTGGGATTCTACGCCGCGTTCTTCACTACCATCGCTGTTGCCTACATTCTAATCGACAGGAACCCGCTTGATTTGTATGCGGTGATAGGGACCGTCGGCGGAGCGGCGGCTTTCTGGTACGAGGCATGGCGGGTCTGGAGGAGGAAACCGTTCTGATGATTAGAACTAATTACACAGGCCGCGGTGCTGAGTAACCATGAGCTCGGAAAGGTCCGTGTTGGGGGTCATGGCAGGGGTCCTGCTTGGGCTGGGGGTCATCACCCTGGCCGGTCCAGGGCTCAGCCTATACGGAGCACAGTCATCTTCAACCTCCCCCAGTTCCCCATCGGCTGCTTACACCTCGTTGCAGCCCGCGACCACTACAGGCACGAGCGGGGCTCAGATGCCATTCTCCGCGTCCGGGACGATCTCTCCGACCACGACCCGTCAGAATTCGACCAACGCCCGGGGGGTTCAGAACTCCTCCATGGAATTTGGAGCCGACCTGGCTTCCATCTCGCAGGTGAACAGCATAGCCAGGCAACCAATCAATTTCACTGGGCTCGCACTCCTCCCCGTGCTCGCGGCGTTCCTTTTCGGTTTCGTGTTCTACAGGGTATCTAGACCGAGAAACGAATAGGGACTTCCAGAGCCCGTCTAAACCGTTCTAACGTTGGACCAGAATTTCGGCACTGTCCGCTTCCTTGTCCGCCCACCGCTCCGACCATTTTGCCAGAGCGCAGAGGATCTTGTAGACTTCTTGGCCCTTGGCAGTCAGCGAGTATTCGACCTTGGGCGGAGACGCGGGAACGACCTTCCTATGAATGACGCCGAATTTTTCGAGTTGAGTGAGCCGCTCCGCCAGGGAGGTGGCGCTGATACCCTCGATTCGCCTCTTCAGCTCGTTGAACCTTGCGGGCTCCTTCAGACCAATGGCATGGATTGTAGGCAAGGTCCAAGTCCGTGTGATTTCGTTCCAAATCGCGTGAACGACCTTGCAGGACTCGAAGACCTCATCGTCCAGCCCAACGCTTCTGCTCAGACCATTCCACCTGTTTCAAGTGGCGTTCTCACTGGCAGATAAGACTTGCTTTGCGTGATTTCCCGCGAAGTGCGCGTGTGACCACTCCTAGGAGAATCGCGCTGCCGGAGGAGTGAGGCAAAACTTGGGAGGCCAGGCCTCCCTTCGAGATAAGTCCAAAAAGGAGCGCCAAGAGCGGGGCCTAGGAGTCAGCCAAGTTGGGCGCTACAGATTTCGAGAACCGCGTGACAGAGGCCGTGGAGAAGGCCAGCGAGAGCATAGTCAGCGTCAGCAGCATGAGGCTGGAGCGGCGTTTCTTCGGCGTTGTTCCGCTAGAGGGGCAGGGGTCCGGGATAGTGCTCGACAGAAGGGGCCTCATCATCACGAACAACCACGTCATCGACGGCGCAAGTCAGGTGCAAGTGGGGTTCAAGGACGGCAGGACCTTCGTCGGAGAGGTGGTGGGGTCGGACGAAGCAACGGATGTCGCTGTCATTCGACTTAACGCCTCCGACCTGCCTGCTGCCGACTTGGGGGACTCGGAGTCCCTCAAGGTGGGCCAGTTCGTCCTTGCGATAGGGAACGCCTTAGCGTTGCCAGGTGGTCCTACCGTATCGATGGGCGTCCTGAGCGCGAAGGGGAGGCCACTTCCTGGCTCAGATTTCATCTTCGAAGGACTCCTACAGACAGATGCCGCAGTCAACCCGGGGAACAGCGGAGGTCCCTTGGCAGATCTCGACGGCAAAGTGATAGGTATCACGACCATGATGATACCGTACGCCCAGGGTATGGGTTTCGCCATTCCAATCAATACGGTCAAGCGAATCGCACAGGAGATACTCGAAAATGGGAGGGTCACTCGACAATGGATTGGGATATCGGGCGTCGACCTCAGTCCGCCACTGGCGCGCAGGTACGGCATTAAGGCGGAGTCTGGGTTCCTCGTGGCGGAGGTTACACCGGGTGGTCCGGCCAGCCTGGCGGGGCTCAGGTCGGGGGACGTTGTCGTGGGTGCCGGTAGCGCGGTAATCAGGCAGACGAAGGACCTACTCTTCGCACTCTCAAAGGTTCCCCCGGGTGGCATAATCAGCTTGGACATCAACAGGTTGGGGTCGACGGGGCGACTTGAGGTTCGGCCCGCAGAATCCCGACAGGCGCTTAGGTTCGGGAACGGGCAACACGGTTACAGATAGCCGTCGCTCTTCGAAGCCTCAGGGACTCTTCAAGTGCTCGAGGTCGGAGGGCCCCATCGCCAACGCCCTCCTCTCATCCAGTGGCGACCAAGCAGGAGCGCCACCCCGGCCACAATCAAAAAGATGCCAACGAGGACCGCAATGAGTTTCAGGAGAGTGACTATAATTGTGATGATGAATCCGGAAAGTATGGCGAGGATAGTGATTCCTATCAGGATAGAGAGTATTCCTACTATCTGCCACTTGTTCACGCAAGCGCGTCGGCACAATGATATTTAGACATGAAGCGGGATGGACCTACATCTCTTGCATGGCCAGAGAACTAACCGCTGTTGCCCTCCCGATATTCTTGCTACCGTGACCTCGGGGGGCGCAAGATTCTTCTTTTGCCGTCCCAGGCCACCTACGTTTGCCCTCAATCAAGGACTTCGGACTGATGCTTGAACCCCAACTTGGAATGAGCACCCCTCAGCTCATCGAAACAGCGAGACTGACAGAAGAGCTCGGGTTCGGTTACCTCTTCAGGTCTGACCATCTGCTGCCGACGGACGGGAGGCGAGGAATCGACTCGCCTGAGTGCTGGACCAGCCTGGGGGCGATTGCGACTTCCACGAGGACGCTCAGGTTCGGCCCGATGGTCACGCCGGTCGGTTTCAGGAACCCCGCACTGTTGGCCCGGATGGCCTGCACAGTCCACTCTCTGTCCGGAGGGAGGCTTCAGCTGGCGATGGGAGCGGGATGGTACGAAGCTGAATACACCGCGAACGGCTATGCATTCCCAGAGTTCTCCGAGCGGTTGGGCCAGTTTCGTGAGGCCTTCGCCATCGTCTCCTCCCTTGTGCGCGAAGGCAGAGCAGACTTCGAAGGCAGATACTTCTCCGCGCACACCGACTGCCTTCCTAGACCGTCGGGAAATCTTCACATGATCATCGGAACCAAGTCCAAGCCAATGATCAAGCTTGCGGCCCGCGTGGCCGACGAATGGAATGTCTTGGTTTCGTCCCCGGATGGGTTCCGGGAGCTCAAGAGCGTCTTCGACGCCACCGTCGGGCAAAGGAGGGTTATGGTTTCAGAGATGGGTCCGTTCATGATCGGCAGAAACGAAGGCGAGCTGGAAGCGAGCGCGAGGCTCCAAACCTCAAAGCTAGGGCAGACGATTTCCCCACAGGAACTCTTGAAGCGAATTAAGGGTAGGAACGCTCTGTGCGGCACTCCTGAGGACTTCTTGGAGCAAACCAGAGCCAAGTTGGACGCCGGAATCGGGAGACTCTACTTCCAGACGCTTGTCCCTGAAAACACTTCAATGATAGAGCTTCTTGCGGATACCCTCCGAGGAGGCTTGTGACCTTCGTATTGAGCTCCTTCAACGACTCGTACCGCGGCGTCCCGCCTTGGGACATCGGTCGCCCTCAGCGAGAGTTCGTCAAGCTTGCCGAGTCGGGAGAGGTGAGGGGGGAATTGATAGACGTCGGGTGCGGGACCGGCGAGCACGCAATCTACTTCGCCTCGAGAGGCCACAAAGTACTCGGGGTCGATTCGGCGCCCCTGGCGATTGAGAAGGCAAGGCTGAAGGCAGCAGAAAGAGGCTCGTCTGCCGAATTCAAGGTGTGTGACGCACTGCATATGGACGCGCTTGACAGGAAGTTCCACACGGCAATCGACTCGGGCCTCTTCCACATATTCCCCGACCGGGAGCGGAGGGCATACGTGAGGAGCCTGGCGGAGGCGGTCGTCCCCGGCGGCAAGTTCTTCATGCTCTGTTTCAGCGACATGGAGCCGGTGGACTGGGGAGGACCACGGAGAATCTCCCGCGGGGAAATCGAGGGGAGCTTCTCCGCCGGCTGGCGGGTCGACTTCGTCAGGCAGGCGACCTTTGAGTCAACCTTCCACCAGGACGGAGGAAAGGCCTGGCTTTCGAGTGTCACGAGGCTGAGATAGAGGTCTGGTTCCGTTAATAACCTGTCCAAGAATCACCCGCTGCCATTGAAGATTGGAATCATCGGAGCCCCCGTCGACTTGGGACAGGAGCGGCGGGGCGTCGACATGGGTCCCACGGCCATCAGGATCGCCCGCCTTAAGGAGCGCCTGGAGGCGCTGGGCCACACGGTCTCGGACCTGGGCAATGTCCTGACCACCGACATGTCGACAGCAAGGGCCGGTGACACTCGCATGCGTTACCTCGACGAGATCGTCAGGGAGAGCGGGTTAATCGCTGACAGGGTCGCCGAGTGCGCCGAAAAGAAGTGCTTTCCGCTGGTCCTTGGGGGCGATCAGAGTGTCTCCATTGGAGCAGCTTCAGGTCTGGCCAAGAAAGGGAACCGGAGGGGCATCATATGGATGGACGCCCATGGCGACTTCAACACGTATGAGACAACGCCGAGCGGGAACATCCACGGGATGGCTTTAGCGGCGATACTCGGATACGGCCATCCAAAGCTCTCTACCCTCGGAGGGGTGCGTCCCAAGGCGCTCGAACAGAACACGGTCCTAATCGGAGGACGGAGCTTCGACCAAGCCGAGGCCAAGGCAATTTCGCGCTCCAAGATGACCGTCTTCACGATGAGGGAGATAGATGAGTTGGGAATGATGAGAGTCATGGAGGAGGCGTTGAATGTGGCGTCGACCGGGGTCGACGAAGTCCACCTCAGCTTCGACGTTGACGTGATAGACCCCAGAGAAGCCCCTGGCACCGGCACGGGAGTCAGCGGTGGTCTCACCTATCGAGAGGCGCACCTGGCCATGGAGATGCTGCACGATTCGAAGAAGATCACTTCGGCAGAATTCGTGGAGGTCAACCCGATACTCGACGACGCCAACAAGACAGCCGAGCTGACGGTGGAACTGATAGGTTCCTTCTTCGGGAAGAAGATCTTCGGACAGGCACGGGACTGAAGCAAGGTCATCGAGTCGCTTCGATTATACCGGTTCTGCTAAGAGGATTCTCTCCTGCGGGACTCAGCTCTCTCAAGTCCCCGTGAGACGGAAACCTTCTTAACCCAAACGCCTACAGGCCGCACAGAAAGCTGAAGTATTCATGCCGAAGTTCAAGAGCACCGGCGAGGCCCTCAAGCTGGTTCACAACAGGGACCAGATCAGGAACATAGGGATCATCGCGCACGTGGACCATGGCAAGACAACGACCTCTGACTCGCTTCTCGCAGCCTGTGGTATGCTGAGTCCCAGTGTTGCGGGCCAGGCTCTGGCCTTGGACTACATGGAACTTGAGCAGCAGAGACAGATGACGATCAAGGCAGCAAACATCACACTCTACTACGAGAAGGATGGCAAGCCGTACGTCATCAACCTGATCGACACCCCGGGGCACATAGACTTCACCGGCAAAGTTACCCGCAGCCTCAGGGCGGTCGACGGGGCGATAGTAGTCGTGGATGCCGTCGAAGGCATTATGACCCAGACGGACACCGTGCTCAGGCAGGCCCTCGAGGAGCGAGTCAGGCCGGTCATCTACATCAACAAAATCGACCGACTGATCAAGGAGCTCCGACTTTCACCAGAGAAGATGCAAGAGTGGCTCTTCAACATCGTGAAGGAGTTTAACAAGCTCATAGAGACATACGCCGAACCCGACTACAAGCAGAAGTGGAAGGTTTCGATTCAGGACGCCCAAGTGGCCTTCGGTTCCTCGAAGGACCGCTGGGGCTTCAACTTTGACATGGCCCGGGCCGCCGGAATGGGATTCAAGGACATCATCAACGCCTATTTCACAGAATCTCCTCAGGCGCTGGGCGCGAAACTCCCTCTCCATGAAGCTCTGCTCGGAATGGTGGTTAGGCACCATCCTCCTCCTCACGTAGCCCAAGCTTACCGCATCCCCAAGATCTGGTCCGCGGGCGACCTCACCAGCGAAGTAGGGAAGGCGCTGCTGGCCTGTGATGAGAAGGGCCCAACGGTTATGATGGTCACGAACGTAGTGGTGGATCCCGCCGCAGGGTTGGTCGCAACGGGCCGCCTTTTCTCCGGAAGCGTCTCGAACGGGGACCCGATCTACCTGCTTAATTCAAAGAGAGAGGGGAAGATACAGTCCGTCCAGATATTCATGGGATTCCAGAGAGAAATCGTAGACTCACTCCCCGCCGGCAACATACCTGCCCTCCTCGGCCTCGACATCAGGTCCGGCGAAACAATATCGAGTCAGAAGGGGGTCGCTCCATTCGAGTCAATACACTACGTGAGTGAACCTGTGGTGACGGTAGCGGTAGAGGCGAAGCACCCGAGAGACCTCCCCAAGCTCGTAGAAGTCATGCGCAGGCTCAATATCGAAGACCCGAACCTCGTAGTCACCATCAACCAGGAATCAGGGGAGACCCTCATGTCTGGGATGGGTGTCCTCCATCTTGAGATAGCAACGACGATGATTCAGCAGGCAGGCCTGGAAATCATCACCTCGCCTCCCATCATCAACTACCGCGAGACGATTCGCTCGAGGGCGGGCCCGATTATGGCACGCTCTCCGAACAGACACAACAAGATCTTCATCGAAGTCGAGCCCCTTGAACCGGATGTCATCGAGTTAATCCGAAACGGAACGGTGAGCGAGAACACCGAGAAGAAGGCTGTCATCAAGGTCTTGCGTGACCACGGCTGGGACCCCGATCAGGCGAGGAACTTCCAGGCCGTCGACGAAAGGGGTAACATAATGACCGAACTGACGAAGGGTGTTCAGTTCCTGCAGGAGTCGATGGATTCAATTAGAGCCGGCTTTGACGACATCATGAAGAACGGACCGCTCGCATACGAGTTCACTAGAGGTGTCAAGGTAGTTCTCACAAACTATGTTCCTCATGAGGACGCCGCGCACAGGACGTACGCCCAGCTGATGCCTGCCTCAAGGAGGGCGATTCTCGGCGCGCTGCTCTCGGCCAACCCCACCCTACTGGAGCCAATCCTGGGCATCGAGGTCAAAGGGCCGTCGGACCTTATCGGCGCTGTTACTGGCGTCATTCAGGCCAAGAGAGGCAAGCTCGTCAAGATTGAACAGAAGGAGGTCATGACCGTCGTCGAAGGAGAGATACCGGCCTCCGAGACCTTCGATCTAAGTGAGAAGATGAGAGGCGCCACTGCTGGCAAGGCCGTCTGGAACACCCACTTCAAGACGTGGCAGGCTGTTCCACAGAGCATGCTTTGGGGGCTGGTAACGGAGATCAGGAAGCGCAAGGGCCTCCCACCCGATCCTCCGAAGGCAGATGAGTTCATCGACAAGGAGTAGAGACTGGTCCAAGGGGTACTGCTGCCCCACCTGGCCTGCCCCGACGTTCAAGTCCTCTAGCGAAATGTTGCAACATTCGCGATCGGGTCACTGGAGAACTCCTCGCGGACCCACCCCCGCTTGACATGGCGACCGTTTCCAGGTCTGGACCAGCCGGGTCGCTCCCTGGATTAGGATTAAGACAAGGGTCACAGATTCTGCGGACGTGGGCTCCGAAGACGACGAGGAATACCGCAGAAGCGTCAGAAACATCTCTGCTTTGCTCGTGGTGGTCGTGATCATCGTGCTCGCGGGGCTCGTCCTACCATCGTACTTCGGCGCTGGCACCGGTGCCTTCCCACCTCCAGCTTCGCGTACAGCCCAGACGGCCTCACGCTCAGAATCAGCCTCAACTCAACTCAAGCGTTCGCGCCTTCGAATGTGAACATCAGTGTCTGGATCAACGGCACATCAGGCATCGAAAACGTCACCGCCAAAGACTCGTGGGCGGTGGACCAGTCCCAGCTCTGGGAGAGACCGTGCACTTCCGGGTGGCCGATTGGCATTGGAATCATGCACGGGAATTACGATCAATACAACTACACATCAGGAATGCTGCTTCTCCTCAAACAGCCAATCATGTATTGCCCGACTTTCGCTGCAACACCGCGGTCCTTCCTGTTTCAGCCTGTCGGGTCGAAGGCAATAGTGAGCATTGATGGCTCGCTTGAGACGTGGAACCTACAGACGACCCTGGTCATCGGTAAGGCCTCGTTCGCGCGGAACCAGCAAACCAGCGGGACCTTCACCGTGATTGGAGCAGATGAATGGGGCGACGTTGCGATCCTACACATAGTCGCCCCATTGAACACCTCCTGAGCCATGGGACCAGTCCTCTGTGGGAGCGGATAGCTCGCACGGATGGTTCAATTCGCGGTCGCAGGTTTATCTTGAGCCACACAGCCGGCTTGGAAGGGCGATTTCAGCCTGGAAATCAAGTCCTACGACCTCGACCTCGACGTCGACTTCGCGAGGTCCCTCGTGAAAGGATCCGTCGCAATCAGGGTGAAGTCTGCCAAGAATCCGTTCAGGCTCGATGCAGTAGGCATGGAGATCCGGGGCGTGACCGTCAACGGCAGGGGATTCAAGTTCTCCCATCATGGTGCGAAGGGCAAACTGACTGTCCCTGGCGTCCCGAAGACGGAATCGGAGGTAGGGGTCAGGTTCACGAAGCGCGTTCGGGACGACGTAATCTTCGGCCTCTACAAATCGAAGTACGGAAAGGAGCACCTACTCGTCACAGATTTGGAGCCCGCGGAAGCGAGGACCGTCTTCCCCTGCGTCGACGAGCCTTCCTACAAAGCAGTCTTCAGGCTTTCCGTCGTGACCGACGAGGGTCTCTCCGTCATCTCCAACACTCCTGTCGTCTCGGAGAAGGCGGAGAAAGGAAGAGTTAGGTTCTCTTTCAGTCCAACTCCCAGGATGTCCACCTACCTGTTCTTCATGGGTATAGGGAAGTTCGAGGAGGCGACGACAAAGTCAGGGAAGGTGAACGTCATTGCGGCATCCCGGCCTGGACAGGGCACGGATTCCGAGTTCATCAGGAAAATCTCTGCGGCAGTCCTGAAGGATTACGAGCTCTACTTTGAGATTCCGTATCCACTGCCTAAGTTACATCTCATCGGTCTTCCCGAGTACCACACAGGCGCGATGGAGAACTGGGGTGCGATCACTTCCAGAGAGCACTACGTCGTCCTCCGAAGTGACGCTAGCGACTCCGAACGGAGGAACGCTGCCCGCATCATGGCACACGAGATTGCCCACCAATGGTTCGGCGACCTAGTCACAATGAAGTGGTGGGATGACGTGTGGCTCAACGAGAGTTTCGCGACCTTCATGGAGGCCAAGGTACTCGACCGGCTCCACCCGGAGTGGGACACCTGGCGGGAGTTCCTTCGCGCCGATACCTTCCGATCGCTCAACGCAGACGCCCTTTCGGAGACGCACCCAATCCAAGCCAGGGTCAAAACCGTGGAGGAGATAGGCTCCATCTTCGACGCAATCAGTTACGGCAAGGGCGCCTCGGTGCTGAGGATGCTCGAGACGTACGTCGGCGAAAGGGCGTTTAGAAAGGGCGTCTCGGCCTACCTTAGGGCCTTCAGTTACTCGAACGCTTCGGGCGAGGACCTTTGGAAGTCTCTTGCAAAAGCGTCGGGGCTTCCAGTGACGATGGTCGCGAAAGCCTGGATAACCAAACCTGGTTTTCCCCTCGTCCGCGTGAAGGCGTCCGCGGGGCGCGTGAAGCTGGACCAATCGAGGTTCTCTCTCTCGGAAAGGGGGTCCAGTGAACTCTGGCCGATCCCGTTGACCCTGCTGTCGGACGGTGATAGTCAATCTGTTCTCTTCGACAAGAAATCAACGGCGATCACGGCTAAGTGGCCGGAGAAGGTCCTCCTCAACCCACGTAGGACGGGATTCTACAGCGTCCTCTACGACGACAAGATGTACGACCATCTTGCAAAGAGCTTCTCCGCGCTCCACTCGCACGACAGGGCCGGCCTTCTGAACGACCTCTACCTCTTCCTCCAGGCTGGGATTGTAAAGCCCGAGCAGTACTTCAGGTTCGCCGCTCTGAGCGGGAATGTCATAGATCCGCTCCTCTCACTGGCGGTCAGCGACCACCTGGTGAACCTCAGGGCAGTAGCCGACACATCTGATGTCGTAATGCGCACATGGTCTTCGTTCTATGGGTCGCAGGTTCGTCTGCTGGGCCTCGTGAAGAAGCAAGGCGAGAACGAGAACTTGGGGCTCGTCAGAGAGGTGGTCATCGCACAGCTCGCCAAGACTGACAGGGAGTTCGCACGGAAGCTCGCGCAGAGGTTCGAACAGTTCGATTCAGTCGACGGGAACCTGAAGACGGCGGTCGCGGTCGCCTACGCCACTACCAAGGGAGAGGCGGCGTTCGGGCCTCTTCTCAAGCTCGTGAAGAATGCCAAGAGCGAAGCTGACCGTTCCAAGGTCTATGTTGCCCTCACCTCCTTCGAGGACCCGGCGCTGGTCACGCGAGCACTCGAACTTACTATCAGCGGAGAGGTAAGCCGTTCCGACACGGGCTATTCACTACCCGGGGCAGCCTCGAACCCGAAAGCAAGGAGCGCCCTCTGGGAATGGATCAAGTCTCGGTATGACCGCGTAAGGGACCTTTATGGAGCTTCTCAACAGTTCTACCTCTACCTGAACGCCGTCATTCCGCGGTGCGGTATAGGTCGGGAGGCCGACGTTCACAGCTTCATCTCTGGAAGACGGTACAAGGATGGGGAGATGACCTTCCGCAGGGCCTTCGAACTCCTCGAGGTTAACTCAAGACTCCGAGACAGACTCCTGTCCGCTTAGGCGCTGCTAACGGAGCGGCCAGGGGCTAGCGAGGCTCGCTGGACAGCTCATCTTTCACCCTTGTTTATTTAGCGGGGTCCACTTCTGTTGGGAGATTGAAGGTCGACTTCACGAGGTTCCATCGATTCTTCTATCCGCAGGTGCCGGCCATCCTAAGCGCCAACTCGAAGGGGCGGGTATCTGCCATGCCGGTCGTCTCCTATGCTTCGGTCTCAGTCTCGCCTCCGCTGGTAGCCGTCGCATGCGAACCGTCTTCGTATACGCTGAAGCTAGCCCTGTCGTCAGGGGCCTTCTCGCTTTGCATTCTGGACCGGTGTCGAATCCAGGCGGTGGAACGGTTGGCCTCGAAGAGCGGAAAGGGCGTCGAAGACAAACTCGAAGTCAGCAGCTTGGACCACACGACTGGGGTCCGGCTTGATGTCCCGGTCATAGTAGGGGCGGATGCCACACTGGAATGCCAGCTCCATTCGCAGAGAAGGCTGGGAGATCACGTCCTCATTGTCGGTCTTGTGAAGGCTTGCTACGCTTCGGACAAGTTCAGCGACTTCTGGGATTTCAGAAGATACAGGCCTGTCCTTTACACAGGATGGAGGGCAGGCTTGACAACCTACGACGAAGATTAAGTGCACTTTCTGCCAACCTCAATTGCGAGATTTCTCCTGTCAGCTTCGATTTCATCAGCTGATAGCTGAATGGAGGCGCAGAAGTCCAACCCTTCATGTTCAAACTCATCTATCGTCTTCCCCACTTCAGCGGCCGAAACCGACGCTTCCCCTGGCTCTTCCTCTGCGACACGAAACGAGTCGCGAGGCTACCAGTCTCGTTAATCCTGGCGAGGTTGATTATCAGGGGTGTGATGCGCTCGACGGCGTGGGCTTCGCTGAGGGGCCCGGCGTAGAGTGGCCTGAGGTTGGGAATGCTCTTGACAATATTGGCTGTTTCGTTGAACGTTTCCCTTGACTCGGCAGCAACGACGACGTCGAGTTCTCTTACCTCAGATTCTTTGAGAAACCCAACTGCGATGTTGTTGAACGCGGTTGCCACCCTGCTACTCGGAAGCCTGGCCGCCACCGCCTCGGCGGCTGACCCACTCTGGAGCCCGTAAAGCGCTATCCCATTCTCAGACTTCATCGGGTTGATCATTGATATGACAAGTTTGCCAGAGAGTTCGTCGGCGAGAGACGACAATGAGTCTATGGCGGAGAACGGCACTGCGATTATTGCGGCGTCGCACTCCCTCGCGGCCGTCGAATAGCCTGCACCCCTGGCTCTCCCGATAGCCGCCGCGACCGCTTTCGCCTTGACGGGGTCCCTTGACCCTATTATCACCTCGTGGATTTTGGCAAGCTGCTTTCCCAGAGTTCGTCCCATGGCCCCGGTCCCTCCGATTATCGCGATTTTCATTCTTCAAGCCTCATCTGTTTCTTCGGTTCAGGACTCCTTGTAAACCTGGTGTCCATCATCTCTTTGATCTTGTCTGCCCTCTTCCAACCGATTCCCTGGGTCAGGGCCAGCTCCCCCGCCCTGAGGCTCATGACTCGCCTTGGCGTACCATACTTCGTCAGCAGCCTTTCTGCCAACTTACTTCCCACCCCTGGCATGGAGGAGACCAGGTAGAGCTGCTGCTGCAGGAGGCTCTTCGCCTTTTGAGGGGCTGCGGAAGGCGCCTCCGAAGGCGGCTTGGCCCGGGCGTGGCTGAGGAGCTCGGCGATGGCGATGGCGCTCTCCTTGGCGTTGGCTGTGTAGATGACCCTCAATCCGTATGCGAGGGTAACGTTTGCGATGGCGCCGAAGAACGATTTCAGGTTCTTCGTCAAGTGCTCTACCTCCAAGGAATCTCCCTCGATGAGGAGATAGGGCTTCGCGAAGGACGCCGAGATTCTGGCCGCCTGGTAAAACAGACGGGAGTCGTAGATTGAAGAAACGAGGTCGCGGATGGATTTCCTTTCGACTGCAATCTCCTGGCTGAGGACGTAGTCTGCTACGACGAGCCGGCTGAAGTAGACCCTGACATTAAGCTTCGATAGTTCCTCAGGAACCCCGCCTGCCTTTTCCCGCTCGTCGGCAACCACCCGGGAGGGGATCATGGCATGAACGTGGGCAGCAGGAAATAAAAGGAGTAAGCCGCGAACGCGAAGGTCACAATGGCGAAGACAGCGACCGCCCTGTCACCGGCCCTGGCCCGATACTCCATTAGGGACGTCGGCCGCGCCACAGCTCCGTAGGCCCTCGACTCCATCGCTTCTGCCAGCTCTCCGCTCCTGACGACTGCGTTAACCACGAGCGGTATCAGGATGGGGATCATGTTCCTGACCCTCCGTAGGAGGTTTCCTTTTTCGAGCTCCAGTCCCCTCGACTTTTGGGCGTCCATTATTTGCAACGCGTCTAGCATCATGACCGGGATGAACCTGACCGCGGTGACAAAGGCGAAGACCACATCCCTGGGTAGCCTGAACATTTTCATCACCTGCTCGAGCTCGTCAGGGGAAGTGGTGATGAAAAAGAGGCTCGTTGAGACCACTATTGCCACAAATCTTGAGGCGTAGAGCGCCGATGTTTCGAGGTTTCTGGTGAAGACTATGTTGATGACGAATATGAATGCAGAGAACGTCGCGGTCAGGGCCATGGTCCTCGCTACCCTCTTCAGAACGGTCGCGACCGCCGCGACTGCGACCATGAACACAAGCACAATCGCGAGCTGGAAGACAGACCTCACAATCAGTGTCGTCACGAACATCAGTGCGGAGATGAGGAGCTTGACCCTCGGGTCCAGCTTATGATACCTTGAAGTGCCCTTCCTGAAGATGAATCCGCTGCTGAGCCACATCAAGTTACAGCCGGCCTCCCACTATCTGCAGCTTTGTCTCCCTCAATCCACAGCCTCGCCTCCAGAGCATCGACGAAAGGCGACCTCGGCCTCCTCACCAGCGCCTGATAAAACGAAACGAGTTGGGGCTCGGCCACCCGTGCAGACTCCAGCATCTCCTTCTGCGTCATGACTTCGGGGGCAGGCCCGTCTGCGACGATGCGGCCCGATTTCATCACCACGACCCTCGACTGAAGGGGCCAAAGGAACTCGATGTCGTGCGACACAACGACCACAGTCTTGCCTGTCGAGCCGAGCATCCTGATCGTTCCAGCCAACTTCTCCTTCTGAATCGCGTCTTGCCCCACCGTGGGCTCATCCAGCATCACTACCTCGGGGTCCCACGCGAGGATGCAAGCCAAAGTCAGCCTCTTCTTTTCGCCCCCGCTCAGGACAAGCGGGGACGACTCTCGGTATTCTTCGAGTCCGAAGAGCTGGAGCCCCCAGGAGACCCTCTGCTCGACCAGACTAGGAGGGAATCCGAAGTTCCTGAGAGCGAAGGCGATTTCTTCCTTCACGCTTTCTGAGAAGAGCTGATGGTCAGGGTTCTGGAACGCAATTCCAACTCTCCTCGACAGTGCTGCAGTGCTCGTCTGGCGCGTGTCGATTCCGTCCACGAGAACCGCCCCTGAAGTGGGCTTGAGAAGGCCGGTCACGTGCTTGATGAGGGTCGTCTTTCCCGCTCCGTTCTCGCCCACTATTGCGACCGTCTCGCCTGTGTCTATCTTCAGGGTGATTCCGTCGAGCGCCCTGACGCCATTCTCATGAACGTAGGTCACCTCCCTGAACTCAATCATTCATCTCTTCTCTCCACAATCGAGGCGAGCTCTGCCGCGCTGTAGAGCCTGTCGTCCGCCACAAACCTATCCTTCGCGAGCATCCTCTGCACCTTCGTCACGGCAGGTACCGCAACCCCGTATCCGTCGGCGGCTTCGCCGAAGAGGACGTCGCGGGGTGTCCCGTCGAGGACCTTCACCCCTGCGTTCATCACAACTATCCGGTTAGCCACCCTGACCAGCAGGTCCAACCTGTGCTCGACCACAACAAAGGTCGTGCCCAATTCCTTCCTCAGTCTCGCCACAAGGTCGACCAGTTCCATCGCAGTCTTGGGGTCAAGGAGGGACGTCGGCTCGTCAAGTATAATCAGCCTTGGCCTCATGGCCAGGACTCCGGCAAGTGCGACCCTCTGTTTCTGGCCGTCTGAGAGTTCGTGAGGCGCCCTTTGTGAGAGGTCGTCGATTCCAAGGAGGCCTATCGCCTCGTCGACCCTCCTTCTCATTTCAGGCCTGGGGACGCCCAGGTTCTCCAGACCGAACGCGACGTCTCTCTCCACCGTGAACATGAAGATCTGATTCTCAGGGTTCTGGAACAGGAAGCCCACGGTTTGTGCGAGGTCCCGCATCGACGAAGCCTTAACACTGGAGCCGGCCACGCGGACATCACCAGAGTAATCTCCGGTGTACATGTGTGGGATTAGTCCGTTGATCGCCCTGAGGAGAGTTGATTTACCGCAACCCGAGGGACCAGCGAGGACGACGATTTCAGACTCACCCATCTCGAGGGTGAACGAATCCACTGCCTTCTTGGGCGCATCAGGATATCTGAAACTTAGGTTTTCTATTTCCAATATGGTAGGCAGACTTGGTCACTTCTTTTGAGTCACGCGATTTCAGGACCCATGGGGAGGTTGCCTCAAATGACCTCGCCCGGAAATGAATTTGGCACCAGGAACTTGTATCTCGTGACCAGAGCCCAGTACGCACTGAATGCTAGTGGAACCGAGTAGAGGGCTACGACAAAATTGAAGATTCCAATCGGAACCAAAAAGGAAGGCACCTGAGCAACTGTGACGCCAAAACTGCCGAATCCGATTGGGTAAGGGAGCGGGAGCACTATCCAGTTCACAACTGTCATCACGAGCGTTCTGATAGATGCGCCGGCGATGGCTGCCGAGATCCATAGAATCTTCCTTCCGAGTTTCCACGAGCCGCTCACGCGCTTCGCGAGTAGAACACCAACAAAGGTGGACAAAATGGCAATCAGATTGTACAGAGGTCCTGTGGGTAAGGATCCTGGCTTGACTACCTCCAGAACTAATGCGTTGAGAACGGCTACAGTCGCGGCGCCTTGGATTCCC
>Ga0187803_10000127_pt1 | contig 31942 bp, 37 predicted proteins | sample NC_wetland_sal_i_2_FD_132425 | JGI IMG/M metagenome (GOLD analysis project Ga0187803, IMG submission 132425) | Wetland sediment microbial communities from Neuse River Estuary, North Carolina, USA - Control_3 | ecosystem: Environmental > Aquatic > Freshwater > Wetlands > Sediment | place: USA...
GCCAGCCCGAACCGCCGCGGGTGCGCGTATCCCTGCCCATCGCAAAAAATCAGATCGGGAGTTTGCTTGAGCCCTTCGAGCGCGCCCAGGATCGCGGGGATTTCGCGGAAGCTCAGCAAGCCGGGCACGTAGGGAAACGCGAGCGGCCGCTGCGCGATGGAGCACTCCAACTCTTCCCATCCCGGATAGGAAAACAGGACGACGGCAGCGATAGCCTGCGCCTGCCCGTCCGGGAGGCGGGCGCCGCGCGCGCCGGAATCAAACGCCACGTCCGCGCCGGCGACGCGGCGAATTCGGCCGACGCGGTCGCGCAGTTCGACCTGCCCGCGAAGTTCCATTTGCAGCGCGCGCGCCTCCGCCGGAGTTACATCCCAGCGGTGGAGGCGCAGCGCTTCGCGCGGATCTCTCACGCGAGCGACGCTAGTGGCGCGGGCGCAGGGTGTCAAGCTTGCCTGTGGCAGGCCGCGTCGTTTTTTCTCTCCATCCGTGCATTCCGGGGCTATAATCCGCCCACGTTCCGCTGGGGGACCCTGCCGGCCGCCTGGAAGGGCGGCCATAGGCGGACAAGCTGATGTCTCTGACCATCGAGCGACGCATGGAGGGTGATGTGGTCGTCCTGGACCTGAAGGGCCGGGCGACCATCGGGAGCGAAACCGACCGTCTGAACGAAGCCCTGCGGCGTGAGCTGAGCTCCGGCACGCGAAAGCTGCTCGCCAATCTCACCGGAATGATTCAGGTGGATAGCTCCGGCCTGGCGACCCTGGTTCGCAGCTTCGTGAGCATGGGATGCAGCGGTGGAGCGATGCGGCTGGTGGTGCCTCCGGGGCGCGTGCGGGAAGTCTTCGAGGTCACTCAGCTCTCGCGAGCCATCACCTGCTTCTCGGATGAAGCTTCGGCGCTGGCCAGTTTTAAGTGACGGCAGTATACTAAGCGGGCAATCGGTTCCCCGGATTCGAAATGTCCCGCAACGCAACTTCCATTCGACACCTGCTTGTCCTTGTCTCGCTCACATTCCTGCTGAGCACTGCTCCGCTCGCCAAGCCCCTACTCGCCCAGGAATCGGATCCGAAGATGCAGTTGCTGGCACAGGAGCTTGCACAGAAAATCGGCAAGAAAATAGCGTCCACGAAGAACGCGAAAGCCAGGACTACCTATGTTGTGTTCGACTTTCTGGAACCCGACGGGAAGTCGTCGCAGCTTGGAGCCCATCTGGCGGACGAGTTCTCGGAGGCATTGACCAACCAGCTCCCCGAACTCAAGCAGATAGAACGCTCCAAGCTGCGCGATCTTTGTGAGCGCGAGCGCTTCGACTTCAGCAAGTTCGAGACGGACAAATTGGGAGTCTGGGCAGCGAACGAGATTGGGGCAGACCAGGTGATTTTCGGGACCATTGAGCCGAAGGACGCGGCGTTTCTTCTTCACGTGCGCGTCATCGACAATGAGGAAAAGCAGATCACGGATGCCGGCGAAGTACTGGATTGGACCGCGGAACGCAATGCCTGGCACCGACAGCCTGCGGAGCGATTGCCTCCCGTCGCTGAGTGGAAGGACGTCCCGAGGCTCGGGTCTTTGAAGGGGGGTTCCGAACCCGTCTGTATCGAGTGCCGGATTCCTGCCTACACCGATGCTGCCCGAAAAGCGAAGTTTCAAGGGACGGTCATAACGCGTGTGTTGGTCGGAGAGGATGGTCTCGTTCATGGAGTCGTCGTGATGCAAGGGCTGCCCTACGGTCTGAGCGCGTCCACTGTGGAAGCGGTGAAAAAATACAAATTCAAGCCGGTTCTGGGCCCCGATGGGAAACCAGTGGAGCTCCAGCTCGATATCGAAACCACTTTTCGCGTGACCTAAGTCCATGCGTGTCTGGAGAGCAGTGCATAAATCCGCGGGTGGAGGTGATGCGTGAAGAGGGCGTTCGCTGTTTCGATTCTTCTCTTGCTCTCGTGCCATTTTTCGCTTGCCGCGCCCGCGTTCGCCGCCGGCCGCGACCCGAAGCTCGACGCGCTGGCCGACCAGCTCGCGCATTCGCTCGGCAAATCGAAGTTCGTGAAGCAGCAGCACCGCGCACCCATCGCCTACCTCGTGTTCGATTTTTCCGGAGCGAGCGGCCGCGCTACACAGCTCGGCGTTCATTTGGCGGACGCATTTTCGGACGCGCTCGAAAATCGCCTGCCCGGGGTGAATCCCGTCGAGCGCGCCAAGCTGAAAGACCTGCGCAGGACGCTCGCGCATGTTGCGGTCGGTTCGTCAGCGCCCGATTTGGATACAAACCCGTGGTGGGCGGCGCGGAGTCTGGGCGCCAATCTCGTGATTCAGGGGAGCATCGACACACGCGGTGACAGTTTCCATCTTCATGTAAGCGCGATGGACCCGGAGTCCGTCGTAATCGCGAGCGCCGGCCAGGATTTCGAGTGGACCGAAGAGAGACGCGGCTGGGATAAGCTTCCCGCCTTCACGGCTCCTGCTGTCACGCGTGCGCCCCCGCCGCCTATGGTCGCCCGCAATCCCACCCCCGTGCCCATTTGCGCCTACTGCCCGTCTCCTCCCTATACCGATGAGGCGAGGAGGGCGAAGTTTTCCGGCGCCGTGCTTCTCAAGGTGACCATCGGGGTAGATGGGAGCGTTCGCGACGCTACAGTTCAGCGTGGCCAGCCTTATGGTTTGACGGAGCAGGCCATCGCTATGGTGCAGACCTGGCGGTTCAAGCCGCCGGTCGACTCCGAAGGCAAACCCACAGAGATTCACACAGCGATCGAAGTGAATTTTCGGATTGCAGATTCGCGCTGAGGCTCTGAGCCGGCCTACGCGCCTTTTTTCAGTTCGGCGAGGACGAGCTTGGCGACTTCCTTGAGCGTTTCAAAAATCCCCACGCCCTGCACGGCAATCCCCTCGATCACCGGCTCGCCCTTGGCCTGGAGCTGTTTCTTCAATTCCTCGACGGGCATGGCATTGGGCAGGTCGCGTTTGTTCAGTTGCAGGACGTAGGGGATGGTATCGAACTCGAGCCCGTGCTCCTTCAAATGCTCGCGAAGGTTTTCCAGCGTTTCGAAGTTGGCGTCCAGGCGCTCTTCCTGCGAATCCGCGACGAACACGACGCCGTCGGCGCCTTTCAGAATCAGTTTGCGGCTGGCTTCATAGAACACCTGGCCGGGCACGGTGTAGAGATGGAAGCGCGTCTTGAAGCCGCGAACCGTGCCGAGATCGAGGGGAAGGAAATCAAAGAAGAGAGTACGGTCCGTCTCGGTGGCCAGCGAGATCATCTTGCCCTTCTGCTGGGCCCCGGTCTTCTCGTAGATCCACTGCAAATTCGCCGTCTTGCCCCCCAAGCCGGGGCCGTAGTAGACAAGCTTGCAGTTGATTTCCCGCGCGGGAAAGTTGATGAAAGACACGTTCCCCCAGCCGAACTGAGCCGCTACTTATAACATAGCCGGGCGCGCCCAAGCGAGCACGAGGTTACACACCAGATACCGCCCTCGGCAGCGCAGGCATGCCTGCCTTCGCGCATTTTCCAGCATCTCGACCGCGTCCTGCAAGCACGCGCAAAGGCTTGGCTATTCTTCCTCTTACAATCAGGCACTTCTCCCCTCGCCGCACCCGCGTTGACTCGTCCTGGCGCGTTTGCTACCATCGCGCGCGGATAAGATGACAAAAGCCGGCAAGCGCCGCGCCGCCCCAGTTCGAGGGACGGCGTCCCTCTCTTCCAACTCATTGAAACGAAAAGGAGTTGCGGGAGCTTCCGGTGCCGTCCGCCGTGAGAAGGAAATGACCGACCCGCGCGTGCGCGAACAGCAAAAACTCTACGAAGAGGCCATGCGGCATTTCCACGAACAAAAATTCCATAAAGCCAAGCAGGCGCTCGAAAAAGTTCTGGAAGGCCCCAGCCGCGAGCTGGTGGACCGCGCGCAGGTACATCTGCGCATCTGCGAGCGCCGCATCACCAAGCCGCCCGATACCACTCCGCGCACCGCCGAGGAGCACTACCACCACGGCGTGGCCATGATGAACCTGGGCCGATGGGAAGACAGCCGCCAGGCGCTGGAACGCGCACGCAAAATCGCGCCCAAGGCCGACTACGTGATCTACGCGCTCGCCGCGCTGGATTCGCTGACCGGCGAAGTCGAGTCCGCGATGACGCACCTCAAGCTGGCCATCGAGCTGCGGCCCGAGAACCGCTACCACGCGCGCAACGACCAGGATTTCGCTTACCTGCTCGAGGATCCCCGCTTCACCGAACTGCTCTATCCGGAGCGCGACGGGCCGCTCAGCTAATCGTCGTGGGTTCGAACGCTCGCAAAGCCGCGCCACCATCCCGAAGCCAGAGGTCCGTGCGAATCGTGGCGCTGGGAGGCGGCACCGGCCTCTCCACGCTTCTGCGCGGGTTGAAATACCATCTAGCCGCCGCGCGCCCGGCCTACCCACCGGCTGCGCGCGCGGGACACGCCGCCGGCGAACCGGCGCAGGGACCGATCGCGGATCTCGCCGCCATCGTCACCGTGACCGACGACGGCGGCAGCTCCGGCCGTCTTCGCCGCGAATACCGCATCCTGCCTCCGGGTGATTTGCGCAACTGCATGGTGGCGCTTTCGCAGGACGAAGCGCTGCTCAGCCGGCTGTTCCAATACCGCTTCCAGAGGCGCGGCAGCCTGAAAGGCCACAGCTTCGGCAATCTGTTTCTCGCCGCGCTGACGAAAGTGACCGGAGATTTTCCCGAGGCGGTGCGGCTGTGCAGCGAAGTGCTGGCCATCCGCGGGCGGATTTTTCCATCCACGTCGCAGCTCGTGTCGCTTCGCGCGGAGCTGGCCGGTGGACGGGAGGTGGCGGGCGAAACGCGGATCAGCCGGTCGCGGCAGCGTATCCGCCGCGTGTGGCTCGAGCCGCGGCGCGTGAAGCCGCTGGCCGGAGCGCTCGAAGCGATTCGGCGCGCGGATCTGATCGTGCTCGGCCCCGGCTCGCTCTATACCAGCATCATCCCCAACCTGCTGGTGGCGGGAGTGGCCGACGCGATTCGCCATTCGCGCGCGACGCGCGTGTACATCGCCAACATCATGACCCAGCCGGGCGAGACGGACGGGTACACGGTGACGGATCACGTTCGCGCGATTTACGAGCACGCGGGCGGCCGCATCTTCGACTGGGTGGTGATCAACAACCAGGAGATTTCACCCCACCTTGTGGCGCGCTACCGCGCCGAAGGGGCCGAGCCCGTGCGGGCCAGCGTCCCTGAGCTGCAGAAGCTCGGCGCGCGCTGCGTCTTCGATCGTCTGGTGGAAGAAGACGGCGTGGTGCGCCACAGCGGCTCCCGGCTCACGCGCCTGCTGCTGGAAGAATTCGTCCAGCGCCGCGTGTAGCGCCGGCCTTCAGGCCGGCATCCCGTAGCACAGACAATCGGGTCTGCGCCTGTGTTCCCATATTTTCACCACGGGACCTTCACCACGGAACAGCGGGGGGTCAGGGAGTTCCCTTGCCCGATTTGCCGGGATCGAACTTGGAACGATTCGGCGTCACCTTGCGGATGAAAAATTCTTGAAAGAGATTGGTAACGGCGGATTCGGCGATTCCGAAGCCCAGGTTCTCGAATACCAATCCCGCTCCGCGATCTTCCGGCGGATAGTAGAGAGTTGAGATGCTGCCGGAGGCCATTCCGCCGAGGATGCCTGAATAATTTGGCTGCCAGTGTCCGTTGTCTCCCTTACAGATCACCGCATTCGCCAGCGCATACAGAATCCGCGAGCGCTTGCTGCCGGTTCCCTTGTAGAAATAACGCGGATCCTGCTTGAAGAGCGAAGGCAGTATGGCGCCTCCGATGAACGTGCTCGTCGCCGAGTCAGCGAAGGCGGCGCCGTAACGCTTTCCAAAACCCTGCGCGCCCTGGCCATATCTGCTGAAGTTATCCGCGGCCTGCTGGACTCCCGCGGTCACCCCAATCAGTCCGAGGGAGACAGGATCGATTGTCGTCTTCCAGGCCAGCTCGAACTTTTGCTTGGGGGTGAGAGGGACTGCGTCGTGGACGTAGGTAACATAAAAGTTCGGAATGAAGCCGAGCATACGCTGCTGCTCTTCTTCCTTGATCTCCGCTTCCGCCAGTTCGACTCGCGGCAGCACCACTTGTATCGCGGTTGCAGCAGGGGCAACGGCCAACGAGATCTGCGGGACAGCAAAGCTTTCGCCCGGATGCAGGGTTCCCGAGACGGATTGCGTTGCAAAGCCCGGCGAAGTAATCGTGAGCCGGAAAGACCCGGGAGCGACGCCGGCAAACGTAAATTCTCCATCGGCGCCGGATAGCACTTCCTGGTTCGGGGAACGATCCTCACGCGTAAGTGTTACGCGGGCTCCGGCGACGGCGGCTCCCGATTCGTCAACCACCGTTCCGGTAATGCTTGCCGGCGAGTGCGGATCGGGCGACTGCTCGCCCGTTGAGCCCTTTGTTTCCTGTGCGGCCGATACGCCGCTGTCTGCGGGCGGAACAATAGCGGGCTGCTGAGAACGGGCCAGTGCTGGAAGGCCGCAGAGCAGAATACTCAGGCACAGGCAGACTAAACCCGTAGAGCCAAGGACCGAGCTCCGGACGATTCCGCCCGAAGAGTTCTTGTAGGAATCGTTTCGCGTAGAGCTTGCGGTCATTAGATTTGAGAGGCTCTTTATTGTAGCCGGGTTGGCTGCGTGCAGCCGGTTGAGGTTGTCCTATACGCCGCCTTGCCTTTGTAGTGGCATTTTTTCGGAGTCCGGCGGCCTGCCTTCTGGATTCCGGTGGCCGCTACATCTCACCAGGCCATGCCGAACCTCATTCGCCGCGAGACAGAGAAATTCCACAGGGCCTTATGTTAGCCTGAAAAAACAGGCGGGCACCGTGGACATCCTCAAAGGCAACATGGGCTGGATCGAGGTCGTGGTAGGCCCCATGTTTTCGGGGAAGAGCGAGGAACTGATCCGCCGTTTGCGACGCGCCGAGATCGCGCGGCAGCAGGTACAGATTTTCAAGCCGGTGGTTGACCAGCGGTTTTCGTCGAACGGAATCGTTTCCCACTCCGGTCTGGAGCTGAAATCCGACCTGGTGAACGACGCGGAGGAAGTCCTGCGCAAGGTTGAGCGGCACACCCAAGTCGTCGGGATTGACGAAGCGCAGTTCCTGGGCGACGGCCTCGTGGACGTCTGCACCAAGCTCGCGGATCTTGGCATGCGCGTGATTGTCGCCGGACTTGACACCGATTTCATGGGCAGGCCCTTCAAACCGATACCGCACCTGCTTGCGGTCGCAGAAGAGATCACCAAGCTGCTCGCGATCTGCGTCCGCTGCGGCAATCCCGCAAAACACACACAGCGCCTGGTAACTTCGGAGGAACTGATCGTTGTCGGCGCGGGCGGAATGTATGAGGCGCGGTGCCGGCGCTGCTTCGACCCGACGCTTAGCTTGGAAAAGAGCTGAGGACAAAAGCAGTTCAACCGGGTGCACACAAAACAAATGGTCTACGCGAGGTGCCGGCGCTCAGTCCGCGCCCGAAAGGGCCACTCGCCACCCGTCAGCATCCGACGAGGTTGCGTGCCTTTCGCGTCCCGATTCTTTTGTCGGGGCTGATCCTGAGGGAGCGGGCCGAGTCGAAGGGCCACCAGCCTGCCCGCCGGAGCAGTTCCCGCGTAGCAGGGCCACTGCGATTAGCAGCCCGCCGGAACGAGGTAGAGTTCGGCTATACTGCCCCACACTGCTGCCCAAAGGAGAGTGAACATGTTGCGTATCACTTCGCTGATTGGATGCCTGGCGCTTGCCGCACTGGCTGCCGGCTGCTCGAAAGCCCCCGCTCCGCCTCCCGACATGCGCGCCGCGGATGTGCAGGCGGTCAAGGATGTCGAGACGGCCTGGGTCAAAGACGCTGCCACCAAGGACGCCGACAAGTGGGCGAGTTACTTTACCGAAGATGGCTCCGGCCTCTATCCCGGCGCCGCGACTCTCAATGGGAAAGCGGCCATTAAAGCGGCGATGGCGCCCTATTTTGCCGACCCCAACTTTTCACTCACGTTCCAGTCCACCCGGGCGATGGCCTCCAAGGGCGGCGACATGGTCTATTCCCAAGGCACCTACTCCATGACGATCACCGACCCCAAGACCAAGAAGCCCGTCACCGATAAGGGAAAATATCTGACCGTCTACCTCAAGCAGCCCGACGGGAGCTGGAAAGCCGTCGCCGATACATTCAACTCCGATTCCCCGGCGCAGTAGTCATCCGGGAGCATCGCCCTATTTCGTAGCGCTTGCCTGCTGGGGCAGACCTGCCTCTCGAAGATCCTGTCTCGTGCCGCTGTAGGGGCGCTGCGAACCCGCGCCCGATTGTCATCCCGACCGCGCTCCTGCGCGCGAGGGATCTGCTTTTCCTCTGCCATCTATGGAGTGCGGCGTCCTGCCTGCCGCCTGCCTGCGGTAGGCACGGCAGGCAGGCTTGACGCCGCTTCGCCTTTTTCAGTTGGAATTCTCGCGACGCTACACCAGCCGGTACCTTCCCCCGCCGAGGAATTCTAGCCGCCCCGTCCTGAATCCTGATCCCCAAGGCTCGCCACCAGCCACTCGTCACTGCCTTTAGGGTTTCGGCCGGTTCCGTTCTCCCGTTCTTACACGCTCGCCACTCGCCACTGTTCTTGTGAGGTCTGCGGATTCTGCTTAGCCTCGCACTATTTTGACGGAGGGCCGCCCACGCCACTTCAAGGCAGGTCCTGCGGTTTGAAGACAGTGATTCCGGCGACACGCTCGAAATCGGCGTCATTCGTCGCCAGGAACGAGAGGCCGTGCTCGCGCATGCAGGAAACGATCAGGGAGTCGTTTGTCAGCAGGTTTGCCGCCTGGCGTTCGAGCTGTGCGCCCCGCAGGATCGCCTCATTGACGGGCAAGAACAGCAAATTGAGCGCCAGCAATCTCTCCGTATTCCGCCAGTAGTCATGCAACTGGGCGATTAGTCCGGGTTTGGCTCTCAGGTCTTTCGCCCTGCCGGAGGTGATCAGGCCTTTGGAAAGGGCTACCGCGACCATATAGCGGTGCGTAACTTCGTTGACGGTTTCGAACAGGGTGATGCCGGTCAGCTCTTCGCGCAAACAGCGGTCCAGCAGCTCCCGGCATTGCGCGGACTGGCCGCTCAATCCATACACGAATATGTTGGCGTCGACGAAGAGAAAACTGCGGTTCGGAAGACTCGGAAGCGGCTCGGCCGCCATCCTCAGGCCTGGTCCTCAGCCTCGGGATCTTCCGCCACCCACTTCAACTGGGCGGGGGTGAGCTTCATGGGCACTTCCTCGTGGAGCGCCCGGAGCGCGCGCGAGACCCGCCCCGCTTTTCCCTCGGGAGCAAAGCGCTCCCGCGCGAGCTCCTCCAGCGAAGGGGCCGGCTTGCCCGCGCTCAGGTTTCTGGCCATGGTGGATCAATTCTAAACCAGCGCGATTCAACTCCCAAGCGGATTGGGTTCCAGCGTGCTTTCGCCATCTGCGCAGCGAGTCGAAGGCCCACTTCCGCGCACACGTCATCCCGCCTCCCCTGAGATGTCGCGCCGAAGGGAATCCCCAAGGCGCAATGAGGGACGTGCTTGCACATTCCCCCAGCTCGTTCACCCGCCGAAGCCGCCCCATCCTGAATCCTGATCCCCAAGGCTCGCCACTCGCCACCAGCCACTCGCCACTGCTCCACAAAGCTGCTGGCGGATTTTGTCGTGCACGTGGGCGTTCTGAGGATGCAGCTTGGAAAGCGCGCCGGCTTGCGCATGCACATCTCAACATCCGACCAGGATGTTGATCCTGAGCGATTCAGCGAGTCGAAGGGCCCCAAGCAGAAACTCTCGCTTGCTCCTGGATTCGACCACTTACATCACACCTAGGGTCCAGCCGTGCTTGACCGGGAGGAGTAGAACATCTAGAATATTCATCTAGATTGATTGGAGTGGGAGGCACATCGTGAGGACCCTGGGATTGTTTGAAGCCAAACAGAAACTCTCCGAGCTCGTCGAGCGCGCGGAAGAGGGCGAGCGCATCGGCATCACCCGCCGCGGAAAACTCGCTGCTGTCCTGGTTCCCGCTGCGACGGGTGAAAACGTCGCGGCGCTTTTCGAGAAGATCGAGGAAATCCGCAAGCGTGCGCGCCGCCGCAAGGGCGTCTCCTCCAGGACCCTGATCGCTGAAGGCCGCATCTGATGCGCTTCGTGCTCGACGCCTCCGTCGCGCTCGGCTGGTTTCTGGATCATCCGCTCGCGCCTTATGCAACGCGCGTCCGCCAGTTGCTTGCTGCGGGTTCTCGCGCCCTTGTCCCCGCGCTCTGGCACCTGGAAATGGCCAACGGCTTTGCTGGCGCGGAGCGCCGCGGCATCCTCACGCCTGCCGACGGTGAGCTGTGTCTCGTGCAGGTGGAACAACTCCTCGGCCGCGCCATTGAAAGCGAGTCGGAACTTGTTCACGTGCGTGCAGCCTGCACCACCGCCCGCACATACGGCTTGTCCGCCTACGATGCGGTGTATCTGGACACCGCCCGCCGCAACGGTCTCCCCCTGGCCACCTTGGACAAGCCTCTCCGCGCCGCCGCTGGGCGCGCCGGCGTGGACATTCTGGGTTGAACACCCTCGCACGCTGGATCAAGGACCATCCCGGAGTGAACGCACTCGCCGCTCGCGTTTTGCTTCCCGATTCCCTCGGGACCGGCCACCGTTCCACCTGCCCTCCTCCGTTCTCCCTGCTTCTCCTCGCTCGCCACTCGCCACCAGCCACTCGCAACTGTTCTTGTGAGGTCTGCGGATTCTGCTTAGCCCTTCAAAACCTCAAGGCTTATGCCACGCCAGAGCTCCTCGAATGTCGGTGCCACGTTTAAGTCGGATTTCAGCGTGTATTGAATGAGCCTCACCCCCAGGTCCGCGGCCTAAAGGGTTGCCTTCCTTGGCCGATCTCAACAAAGAAGGAGTAACCCATGACCGTTCAAGATCTCTTCAATCTGGTCAACAAATCGAAACTCGATCCTCGCAAGGTGGAAATCTTCTTAGCGGAAGAGATTGCGGAAGCAGGCGCCACGATCAAGGGAGAAGGCATCGCCGAGGTGACGTTCGGCGACCACCCCGAAGCACGGCGCGGTTGGCGCGGGGCCTACCTCGTGGAGGAAGGCGCGATTCACCTCTGAAGCGCATGCCGAGGCCCCGATGAATACCCTCGCGGCATGGATCAAGGAACATCCTGGGGTGAATGTGCTCGTGTTCGAGCGCAAGTACGGAAAGTCGTTTGGTTTCGGTCGGTTCGAAGAGGTCTGCGGATTCTGCTTAGCTTCGCACTTTTTTGACCGAGAGCCGCCGGTAACGTGCAGATTCTGCCGGGCACCACTTCAGGAAACGCATGTCATTTCGAATCTGCCGGAGGTTACGAACCGAGTTTACAGGGTGGGCCAGTTCTTCGACGTATCGATCCAGCCCATGCCCAAGCGACCCTTTCTTCTTCGTCGGGACCCAGACAGAAAACCCTAAGTTGCTTTTTCGGCTTGTGCTGGCAACCCTCTTCACCTGTGGTCGTTCTGCGGTGTATGCTATCGATGCCGTCTCATAATGAGGCTTGTCCAATCGCCGGAAGATCTGGCGCCCCGCGAACTCCGGGCATTCCAAGTCGGGCGATATAAATGAACACGTTTTTGAGATGGGCGGGCAGCAAGCGAAAGCTCCTGCCAGTTCTCCTCGATATTGCTCCCGATAGTTTTGATCGATATGTAGAACCATTCGCCGGCTCCGCCTGTCTATTCTTCGCCCTGGCGCCCCGCAGAGCTATCCTTGCCGATATTAACAATGACCTCGTAAATGCTTTTCGGGAACTCAAGACGGACGTCGAGAGCGTCATCAACCATCTGAAATTGTTCCGGTCCACTAAGACTGAGTACTATCGAGTACGCTCGCAGAGTATTAGGAGAATGCCGAGGGCAAAATTGGCGGCACGCTTCATCTATTTGAACCGGTACTGCTTCAACGGCCTATACCGCACGAATAGCCAAGGCCAGTTTAACGTACCTTATGGCGGATACAGGTCAGGCGAACTTCCGTCTGCAGGATTATTGCGTTCCTGCGCCACTTCACTGCGTCGCGCGGTCTTGTCGTCGGACTCATTCGAACAAACCCTGGAGAAAGTACGAACCGGTGACTTTGTATATCTCGACCCGCCATACTCCATCGACTCACGGCGCGTCTTTAATGAATATTCACATTTTAGCTTCGGAAGCGAAGAGTTGCAGTGCCTGCGAGGGCATCTATTGCGCATTGATAAGATCGGAGCATCTTTCCTGGTAAGCTACGGCGTAAGCCGAGAGGCAGACGGCCTGGCAAGAGGCTTCCACCGCAGAGAAATTGTTGTGCAGCGGCAAATTGCAGGTTTCGCGACGAATCGGCGGAAAAGCAGAGAGGTACTCATAACAAATTACTGATCGACGACCATGACCCAGCACACAGAATCCTTGGGTACCAGCGCGATCGGCGTCAAGCGTGTCGCCACGGGACGGTTACACCCAAATCCATATAACCCTCGAATGCTGTTTGATAAGTTGCCTCTCGACGTCCTTCGGGACTCGATTAAGCGCGTCGGAATTCTCGTGCCGTTGACTGTTTATTGGGAATCGAAGCACAAACGCCATGTAATCCTCGACGGTCAGCGACGGTGGATTTGTGCCAAGCAAATTGGGTTGAAGACGGTCCCCGCCAATCAAGTGGCGGAACCCAGCATGGTGCAAAACATCGTGACCATGTTTCAGATTCATAAGCTCCGCCAAGACTGGGAGTTGATGCCCACGGCGCTCAAGGTGGAGCTGTTGATGAACGAGATCGGCGACCGCAACAACGCCCGACTGGCAGAATTGACTGGGCTGGACGAGGCAATGATTGTGCGGAGCAAGAAGCTAATTTCCTACAGCAAGCAATTTCAAGACATGATGCTCGATCCAGATCCGGGAAAGAGGATCAAGTCAGATTTTTTCATTGAGCTGTACCCCGTCATTCATGACAGGGACGTGTCCGCGTTCCAATGGTTCTCCCGAAACAAGTTTATCCGGCAGATGTTGTCGAAATATCTTAAGGAACCTCGCACAATCAAGGCAGTAACAGACTTTCGCCTGATTAAGCAGCACATCACAAATGCTAGGCGTATCAACGCGCTGAGTAAATTGTCGGTTCGTTTGCGACGATTCGCCGAGACGCATGAAACACCTCTAAAGCACTTGGAAATACAAGAAGCAAGTACTCATGCGGAAGCAAAGTCAATTATTAACAAGGTTGATGCGCTCGAGAGCTTGCTCGCGGATCTGGACGTTGAGAAGTATTACGGTGAAGAGAGGCTATGGAAGTCGATGAGCAGGCTAGTCGAATTACTGGAGAAGAAGCTAGAGGAAGCGAACAAGCGCCGCTGACATGAGAAGACCCATGAATCGCGGCGCTGCAGTTTCTCCAATTCGTTACGCAAACTGGCTTACGTCGTTCTCGGGGTATCGCAATCCCGTAACTCAAGGGATGATCGAACTGTGGATGCAGCAGTTTTCCCCCGGAGATCGCGACCTCGCAGCAAGGATACTGGATGCCGTGCTCTTTATTGGGAACCAAGGCATCCACACCAATTTCCGAGAACTGGTGAATAGCCTTGATGGCTGGAATCGGGCGAAGGCAAAAAGGCAGGGTCGATGGTTCTTTGTGCCCTTTTCTGGCAGCGTCGGAGAGAGCGGTGATTCGATGGTTCACGCTCTCCGGATGGCAACTTCCATGACCAAGAAGCAGTACTAGCGATATGTTTATCCACCGGAGTGAACTAGTGTCCAGAAACCCCGGTCCCGAAGACACGGTCGTATTAGTGGATGATTTCTCAGGAACCGGCAATCAGGCCTGCGATTCATGGCACATTTTTGAAGAGCTGCTTACCGGTCGTCCCAGGGTCGTGCTTATGCTGATTGCAGCAACAGAGGATGCAATCGCACGGATCACCGATGAAACTGAAATGGAACCGGTTTGCGCTACTACGCTGTCTCATAAAGACAACCTTTTCCACGATGACTGCCGGCACTTCACTCAAGGAGAGAAGAATACGATCCTTAACTATTGCCGACGAGCTGACCAGCACCAACCGAGGGGATTCGGAAACTCCGGCCTTCTAGTCGTTCTGGCCCACCGGACTCCGAACAACACCATTCCAATCCTCCACGCTACGCGCGACGAATGGCAGGGTTTGTTCCCGCGCGACGACTAGGGTTGGTGAGACCGATACACTACAGCAAAACGGCCACAGGGAATCCAGGCAACACCTTCGATAAATCTTGGTGCCTTTTTTTTCTTGCAAGACGTCGGCTCCGGCAGCCGCGCCGCCCCATCCCCTTTGCGCGCGGTCTGGCTGGAGTGTTCGGTTGATTGCGATTTCATCGCGACGGGATCGGATCGTTGATCGCTCCCCCTCGCCTGTCAAGTCAGCATCCGACAAGGATGCTGATCCTGAGCGAGTCTGCGAGTCGAACGGACCCACATCCGACCAGGATGCGCGCCGTCTGCGTCCCGATTCCATCGGGACCAGCCACTTCCAGAGCCGGATGTGTAAATAAATGCCTCTTTTTTTCGATTTTATACCGGGTTCCCTCGCAGCTCCTTTTGCTCTATCCTCCGCGCATGTGCGCCGCAGTCCTCATCGACTCCCCATCCTCTCCGCGCACTCCGATGCTCCGTGTCCTCCCTGATAAGCACTTTCTGGCTGTTTTCCCCGTCTTTCTTTCCCGTTCCGGCCACCCGTCACTGGTCACTGGCAACTTCTTCAGAATCACACCGATCCGAAACAAAGGACTTAATCTACCTGTGTTTTCAACAGATACGCGAAAGAGGGGGGAGGGGTCGATATCGCTTTTCAAAGCCAAATGTATGGCAGTATCCGTTCCTGCGCCGCCTGTGCCTGAGTTAATCTGATGCCGCGCAGAATCGAGCTGCTCAAATATTTGAAGGGAACGGATCGCCGGTCCATCGGCCGCTCCAATGCCGCGGCGGCGCTGGCGCTGAGGCATCCGGAAGCCGCCGGCCAGCTCGTCCGCGCGATGTGGGATGCGGACGCGGTGGTGTCCATGCGTGCCGCCGACGCGCTGGAGAAGGCGTCGGTCCAGAACCCTAAGCTCATCGCGCGCTACAAACAGGAACTGCTAGGTCTGCTGGGTGAGACTCCTCAACAGGAACTGCGCTGGCACCTCTCGCTGATGGTCCCGCGCCTTCCGCTCACGCGGGCGGAACGGCTTCGCGCGGCGGCCGCATTGCGGCGCTATCTCGACGACCGCAGCTCGATCGTGAGGACTTGCGCTCTGCAGGGGCTGGCGGAACTCGCGGAGCAAGACGCCTCGCTTCGCTCCGAGGTTATGGACCTCCTGCGCAATGCCGCACGCACTGGCACCGCCGCCATGCGCGCCCGCAGCAGGAAGCTAGCGAAGAAGCTGGAAGTTTGAGGTAGGAGGTGATTAAGGATAAAAATAGAGCGATGTTGCGTCTGGACCAAAGAGCGTACGGGCAGCTTTTGCGTCGCGCACTCCCTCGCGTGATTCGTTCCGACGAGGAGTGCGCCCGTCTGACCGACGAACTGATGCGTCTTGATGAAAGCGAAAAACTCACACCGGAGGAGAAAGAACTGTCTGAGCTGCTGACCATGCTGATTGATGAGTACGAGGAACATCGCTACCCAATCCGCCAATCCACTCCTTGCCAGACCCTCCAGCATTTGATGGAAGCGCGCAAACTGGCCCAGAAGGATCTCTGGAAACTTTTCGGTTCCAAAGGAACGACTTCAGAGGTGATTCATGGCAAACGCTCTATCAGCAAGTCGCAGGCAAAGAGACTGGCCGAGTTTTTCCACGTCAGCGCAGAACTGTTTATCTGATTCCAATCCTCGGACGTGTCCCGAATTGTGAGCAGCGGCGCGCCTTGCGCGGTGCGCGGGCGCGGGCGTATAGTTCCGTCCCGCCTGTAACGACAGTGGCTAGTGGTTAGTGGCGAGTGGTCAGACGGAAAACGCCGGAGAGCCGGCCGGAAGCCAGCGCTACCGTGTGGAGCCTTCCATGAGCACGATCATCGTCCAGAACGAGCTGAACGTTTACGAATCCGCCGAAGCGCGCTTCGAATTCGCCGCTCGAAAGCTGGGACTTGAAGAAGGCCTCTACAAATACCTGAAATATCCCAGCAAGGAAATCACGCTCTACATTCCCGCCGCGCTCGACAACGGCAAACTCGAGGTCTTCAAGGGCTACCGCGTGCTGCATTCCACGATTCGCGGGCCGGGCAAGGGCGGCATTCGCTTTTCTAGCGACGTGACGCTGGAAGAAGTCCGCGCGCTGGCCGCGTGGATGACCTGGAAATGCGCCGTGGTGAACATCCCGTTCGGCGGCGCAAAGGGCGGAGTGGTCTGCGATCCCGCCGCGCACTCCCAGCTCGTTCTCGAGCGCATCACCCGCCGCTATACCGCGGAGCTTTCCGAATGGCTCGGACCCGAGCGCGACGTTCCCGCACCCGACATGGGCACGAACGAACAGACCATGGCCTGGGTGATGGACACCTACTCGATGCACGTCCGGCAGGCCACCACCGCAGTCGTCACGGGGAAGCCGCTCGACCTTGGCGGCTCGCTGGGGCGCCGCGAGGCCACCGGACGCGGCCTGCTGATGGTGACCAACCGCGCGCTCGCGAAACTCGGGCGCAAACCGGAGAGCACTCGCGTGATCATCCAGGGATTCGGCAACGTGGGCACATTCGCCGCGAAGCTGATGAGCGAATCGGGCTACAAGGTTGTAGGGCTCGCCGACATTTCCGGCGCGCTCTACAACGAGAACGGCCTGGACATTCCCGCGCTGATCAAGTGGGTGCACGGTGACAAAAAACCGCTCTCGGACTTTTCCGGCGGCGGCGAGCGCATGTCGGCGCACGGCGTAATTTTCCAGCCCTGCGACGTGCTGGTGCCCGCGGCTACCGAGAACCAGATCACGAGCGACAACGCGAAGGATGTGCAGGCGAGCATTCTGATCGAAGGCGCGAACGGGCCCACCACCGCGCCCGCGGACGCCATCCTCGACTCCAAGGGCATCTTCGTGATTCCCGACATTCTGGGCAACGCCGGCGGGGTCACGGTGAGCTACTTCGAGTGGGTGCAGGACCGGCAAGGCTTCTTCTGGCGGGAAAGCGAAGTCAACGAACGCCTGCAGGACGTGATGGACCGCAGCTTCGACGACGTGGTGCGCTACGCCGAAGCCCACAAAGTGAACAATCGCATCGCCGCCTATATGGTGGCCATCGACCGCGTGGCGCGCGCGCTGAAGCTCCGCGGGATCTACGCCTAAGAGCTGCCGGCAAAGTGAAGCGCAGAGTTTCAGCCGAATCACAATTGCGGCGCGAAATCTGCGCCGCGGGGCGGGCGCTCCGCGAACTCGGCTACCTCCCCGCCGCGGCCGGGAATCTTTCCGCGCGGCTCGCCGACGGCAGGATTCTGGCCACGCCGAGCGGGGTCCCGAAAGGCTCGCTCGCGCCGGGCCATTTGATCCTGCTCGGGGCCGATGGCGCGCCGGAGCAGGCTTCGAAGCGCAGCCTGCGGGGGCACGCTGCGAAGAAGCAGCCGTCCTCCGAAATCGCGATGCATCTGCGCATCTACGCGCTGCGACCGGACGCGCGCGCCATTTGCCATGCGCACCCCGCGGTGGCTACAGGGTTAGCCGCGGCAGGCCGTGCGCTCGATAGCGCCGTGCTGGGCGAAACCGCGATTCTGCTGGGCGCCGTTCCGCTCGCGCCCTACGGCGCTCCCGGCACGGACGAGCTGCCGGATTCGATCGCGCCGCTGGTGACGCGCGCGAACGCCGTGCTGCTGGCAAATCACGGCGTCGTAACGTTCGGCGAAACCGTGCGCGCCGCGGTCGAGCGCATGGAGCTGGTCGAGCACCTTGCGCGCGTGACGCTGGTGGCTGAGCTCGCAGGCGGCGCGAAGCTGCTGACGCGCGAGCAGGTGGCTGCGCTGGTCGCCTCGCGCGAGCGGTACGGATTGCCGCCGCTCCCCGCTGGCGCCATTTCCTGGGTCCTGGCGGAAGATCGCGGGGAGGAACGATGAGCATTTGGCGTGCGGAAAGTGCGACCCTTTGAGGGGTGAGTAAATGCCCGGCGAAGCGGAATTCCTGGAAGCCGTAAAGGAGGGCGACGCGGCACGCGTGCGCCAGATGCTGGACGCGAACCCGGCGCTGGCCGGCACGTGCGCCGAGTCCGGCGAATCCGCTGTACTGCTTTCCGTTTACTACGGGAAGGACGAGGTGCGGGAGCTGCTGCTATCGCGCGGCGCGCCGCTCAATGTGTTCGAAGCCGCGGCAGCGGGCGTGCGCGAGACCGTGGCGGCGCGAATCAAAGAAGACGCCGGGCGGGTTCGCGCGTTTTCTCACGACGGATTTACCCCACTCCACCTCGCAGCGTTTTTCGGACGCATCCCGGTGGTCGAGCTGCTGCTCTCGGCGGGCGCGCCGGTGAATGAGGTTTCGCAGAATGCTTCCGCGCTGCGCCCGCTGCACTCCGCGGTGGCGCACCGGCAGCCGCAGGCGGCGCTGGAAATAGCGCGCGCGCTGATCGCCGCGGGCGCAGACGTGAATGCCACGCAGCACGGCGGATGGACGCCGCTGCACGCCGCGGCGCTGCATGGGAATCTGGCGCTGGTGCGATTGCTGCTCGAGGCGGGAGCAAAGGCGAGCGCGAAGAACGACACGGGCCAGACGCCCGCCGCGCTCGCGAAAACGAAAAGCCACAAGGACGTGATTGCTGTGCTGGCCGCGCGTGGCGGCGCGTAGTTACGGATGGTCCCGCCGCGTTGTGGACGGCACAGCGAGCCAGTAGAATAGATTCGTCATGGCTACGGTTATTTCGAATCCTGCACCCATCGCACCGGAGGATGTCGCTCGTTCCACCGCGGAGTTCGGCAACAGCTTTACGCTGCCCGGCGAAGCGTACCGGTCGGCCGGCGTGTTCGCCTGGGAGATGGAACATTTCTTCGAGGGCGGCTGGGTGTGCCTGGGCCGCGAGGAAGAAGCGCTGCGCCCCGGCGACTACCGCGCCGTGCGGCTAGGCCGCGAGGGCATCCTGCTGTCGCGCGACACAGAGGGGCGGCTGCACGCGTTTTTCAACGTGTGCCGACACCGCGCGCACGAACTGCTCGAACCGGGAGCGTGCGCCAACGCGCGCGCCATCCGCTGCCCCTATCACGGCTGGGTGTACGAGCTCGATGGAAAGCTGAAGACCGCGGCGCGGTTCGGCGACGTGGCGTGCTTCGACCCGGCAGGAACGGGTCTGGTGCCGGTGCGCGTGGAGACGTGGCACGGCTGGATTTTCGTGAACGCGGACGGCCAGGCCCCGCCGCTCGACGCCTGGACAGGCGATCTGACCGGCCTGCTCGCTTCGCACGCGCCGGGCGAGCTGCGCATCGGCGCGCAGTCGAGCTATGAAGTGGCTGCGAACTGGAAAATTCTGACGGAGAATTATCACGAGTGCTACCACTGCCCGCAGATCCATCCGCAACTGTGCCGTGTGAGCCCGCCCGACAGCGGGCTAAATCCGCCGCATAACGGGGCGTGGATCGGCGGCTCAATGGAACTGGCCGAACACGCGCAGACCATGTCGCTCGATGGCGTGCGCCACGGAGAATACCTGCCGGGACTGAACGCGGAGGAGCGCCGGCTGGTGTATTACTACGGGCTGTTTCCCAACCTGCTGATCAGCCCGCATCCCGATTACGTGCTGACGCACCGGCTGGAGCCGCTCGGGCCGGACCGCACGCGCGTGGAATGCAACTGGCTGTTCCGCCCGGAGGAGATCGGGCGCGAAGGATTTTCCCCGAATTACGCCGTGGAGTTCTGGGACATGACCAACCGGCAGGACTGGCGCGCCTGCGAATCCGTGCAGCGCGGCGCGAACTCCGCGGGTTATCGGCAAGGCCCGCTCTCCGAGCGCGAGGAGATGGTGTACCGCTTCGTCTCCCACGTGGCGAAGAGCTATCTTACCGGCCGGTACGATTTGGTCGGCGCCTCGTAATTTGCCGCGGGGGCACGGCGCCGGAACACTGCGGCGCGCCGCGCCCCCGCGGGTCCTACCGGGGAAACTACTGGAGTGCGAAGTACGAGTCGCGGCCCTCGACGTGAATCTCGATGATGCGGCCGCTGGCCTCGTAGATTACGGACGTGTCCAGGGTCTTCTGCGGCGTCTTTTTCCATTCTCCATTGGCTTCCGCAACGACTTTGCCGCTGCGAAGGAACGAGACTTTGTTGCCGTCGAAGACCACGCGATAGTTTCCGGCCGGGAGGGAGGAACTTCCCACCTGGCAGGTGCGAGAGATAACGACACTGGCACGGTCCGGCTGGGCGAGCGCCGGAATCGCGAGCGCCAGCACAGCCAACATGGCGACAGCTACTGCAATGTTTCTGCGTTGAAACACACCCATACTGTCCTCCTTCTTTCTCGTTCTGGATTCAAACTCCCGGGACGCTGTTGGCGGGTACCGGGGAGAACCTCGCTACCGCGCGTCGCTTGGAGCCTGCATTTTTTAGGACGATGCGAGACGCGATTTTGTTTCGCGGTAACGCATAAAAAATGCGTAAACATTGTGGCCAAAATGTCAGGTGTCCGCTTCCGGGACGCGGGAGACACCGCGGACACCTGTCCGCAAATGGAACGCGCGCCGGCCGGCCTCGCGTGCGTTGACACTGACGCGCAGCCTCCTCAATACTCATGGGGAAATGATCGCCCTATTGCGCGGCACTCTGGTTGAAAAGCGTCCCGGCCAATTGATCGTGGAGGCCGGCGGCGTGGGCTACGACGTCCACATTCCGCTCTCGACGTTTGCGGCGGTGGGCGCGCTCCGCGCGGAGGTCACGCTGCTGATTTACACGTACGTGCGCGAAGACCAGTTGGCCCTCTACGGATTTCTGACCGCGCGCGAAAAGCACCTGTTCGAGCTGCTGCTTTCCGTGAGCGGAGTAGGCCCTTCGCTCGCGCTCCGAATTCTTTCCGGTATGAGCGTGGACGAGATTATTCCGGCGGTGCGGCGCGGGGATGTGCCTGCGCTGACGCGCATCAACGGGGTGGGACGCAAGACGGCGGAGCGCGTGATCGTCGAGCTGAAAGATAAACTCGCCGCCGCGGAAACCGCCGCGACCGAGCCGCGCGTGCCCCGCTCGCAACTCGAGGAAGACCTCCATTCCGCGCTCGTGAATCTGGGCTACGACCGCCGCGAAGCGGAGCGGGCCATCGAAAAACTCCGGCGCGACGGAGCGCCCGCGAGCTTCGATGCCGCTCTTCGCGCGGCGCTGCAGCAATTGAGCCCGGCGTCGTCAACGGCCGCGCGCCGCGCCGCCGGGGAATAGCCGCCTGCGGAGGCGAGACGCTCACCGTGATTGAACTCCTCTGGGAATTCGTGGTGCGTGAGGAAAAGAAGGAAGAATTCGAACACCACTACTCGCGCGCAGGCACCTGGGCGCAGTTTTTCCGCGCCAGCCCCGCCTACCGCGGCACCACGCTGCTCGCCGGGGCGGATAACCGCTATATCACCTGCGATCGCTGGGATTCACAGGACGACTACGAGGAGTTCCGCGTGGCCAATGCGGAGGAGTACGCGGCTCTCGACCGGCGGTTCGAGGCCCTTACGCTCTCCGAGCGCAGCCTCGGAATCTTTGAGATGAAGTAGAATCGGTACCGCGAATCGTGCGCATGGACAAATCCACCCAGCGAATCGTTTCCGGGGCGCTCACGGCGGAAGAGGTGCGGCTGGAAGCCAGCGTCCGGCCGAAGCGTCTGGCGGATTTTGTGGGCCAGTCGAAGGTGAAAGAACTGTTGTCCATTACCATTGAAGCCGCAAAGCGCCGGGGCGAAGCGCTCGACCATGTGTTGCTCTACGGCCCGCCCGGACTGGGCAAGACCACGCTCGCGCAAATCCTGGCCAACGAGATGGGCGTGCCCATTAAGACGAGTTCGGGGCCGCTGCTCGAGCGCAAAGGCGATCTGACCGCCGTGCTCACGGCGCTCGAATCCGGGGAAATGCTGTTCCTGGACGAAATTCACCGCCTGTTCCCGGAGATCGAGGAAATCCTGTATCCGGCGATGGAGGATTTTCAGATCGACTTGGTGATCGGGCAGGGCCCGGGGGCGCGGATCCATCCCTACCGGCTGAACCGGTTCACGCTGATCGGCGCAACCACGCGCGCGGGGCTGCTGACCGCGCCGCTGCGCTCGCGCTTCGGCATCGTCCACCGGCTCGATTTCTACACTGCCGAGGAGCTGCTGCGGATCGTTCTGCGCTCCGCGAAGATCCTGGAGATCGGCATAGACGAGGCGGGAGCGCGCGAGCTGGCGCGCCGCAGCCGCGGGACGCCGCGCGTAGCCAACCGGCTGCTTCGGCGCGTGCGCGATTTCGCGCAGGTGCGCGCCGAAGGCCACATTTCGCTCGAAGTCGCCCGCGAATCCCTCGGCCTGCTCGGCGTGGACGAGCAGGGCCTGGATGAAGTGGACCGCAGCCTGCTGCGCGCGCTGATCGATAAATACTCCGGAGGCCCGGTGGGCCTGGGCACACTCGCCGCCACGCTCAGCGAAGAGGAAGACGCCATCGAGGAAATCTGCGAGCCCTATCTGATGCAGCTCGGCATGCTCGACCGCACGCCGCGCGGCCGCGTAGCCACCGCGCTGGCCTACAAACACTTCGGCCTCGAACCCGGCAACCGGCAACCGAATCTGTTCTAATCTGCGGAGCGGCGCATCGAGCCATGAAACGCACGATTTATCTCGGGTTGGGATCGAACCTCGGCAACCGCGCCGCGAATTTGGAGCATGCGCTTGCAGCCCTTGCCGCCGAGGGAGTGGAGACGGTGAAGCGTTCATCGTTTTATGTGACGGAACCGATCGGATTCGGTCCGCAGAACTGGTTTCTGAACTGCGTCGTGGAAGCCTCGACTGCGCTCATGCCGCGGCAGCTCCTCCGCGCTACGCAGCAGGTGGAGCGCAAGCTGGGCCGCCGACGGCTGGTGCGCAACGGCCCGCGCACGGTCGATATCGACATCCTCTTTTATGGCGGGAGCGTCGTGAGCATGCCCGACCTGGAAATTCCGCATCCGCGGTTCGTGGAACGCCGGTTTGTGCTGGTCCCCCTGCGCGAGATAGCCCAGGGGCTACGGCATCCGACGCTGCGCGCGACGATCGCAGAACTGCTCGCCGCAACGCAGGATCGGAGCGAGGTGCGCCGCTGGCATCCCTCTGAAGCTGCCGCGAGCGAAGAGGCGACCGTGCGGGAAGTTTCCTCCCCGCGGGGCGCCCGGGAGCAGACTGCGTGACCGACGCCGACTTCCTCCGCATGGCCATCGCCGCTGCACGCGAAGGGATCGTCGCCGGACAATCCCCGTTCGGCTCAGTGATCGTCCGCGATGGCGCGGTGGTGGCAGTGGCCCACAACACCGTCTGGGGCGACTCGGATCCTACCGGGCACGCCGAGGTCAATTGCATCCGAGCCGCATCGCGCGCGCTCCGCACCATCGATCTCTCCGGCTGCGATCTCTACTCTTCTTGCGAGCCCTGTCCCATGTGCCTCTCCGCTATCCACTGGGCAAAGATCCGGCGAGTGGTGTACGGCGCCGGGATCGAGGATGCGGCCGCTGCCGGCTTTTCCGAGCTGCGCGTCCCCGCCCGCGAATTGGCCAGGATGGGAGGCAGCAACCTGGTGGTCGAGGGCGGCGTGCTGGCTGAAGAGTGCCGCGCACTATTCGATGAATTCCGCCGGGGGAGCGCGGGGAAGACCTACTAGGTGCACGGGCGGTTGCGACCTCCGGCCGAGCCCGAGAATCCGAGGGCGGAAGACGCGTGAGGCAGCCGGGTACTGGTACCGAGTTGGGGCCCCAAAGTCAATATCGAGTCACCCAGCCGAAATGCAAATAGTTTCCTTATCCATCCCACGACATTCTCCAGGCCCGTTCCGGGCCTGAATTAAGGATAAGCAGGAGATATATAAAACATTTCTTTTCAATGACATAGAAATAGGCTTCTCGGCATGCCTTTGGAAGCGGACGTGCACAAGTTATTTGCCTGAGGGAATGGTGTACTTGCGAGGACTGATGAAGCTGTCTCTACGCGCCATAACCTTAATCGTTTTTCTGCTCGCGGCAGCCGCGACAGCGTCCGCTGATGGCTTGACCCTGACGCTGAACAACGGCGGCAACGACGTAATGGGTGGGGTGTACGTCGGACCGTACAACTTCACCGGAACCACGTCGGGCGGGCAAACCATGTCGCTCCAGTTGGTCTGCGACGACTTCCAGGATGAAGTGTATCCCGGCGAGTCGTGGAGCGCGACGACAACCCCTATGCCGGTGACCTCTACCACCGGCCTAAAGTTCAACGGTTCCGGCGACTCCACGGGCTATCAAGAGATTGCCTGGCTGGTGCAGCAGATGTTCAAGACCACGAATGCTACGACCATCGGCCAGATTCAGTGGGCCATCTGGGATATCTTCGACTCCGGGATCTCGAACAATGACCCGTACGGTACCATCAGCCAGGGCAATCAGTGCGCGATCAATGGACTCTACAACTCCGGCGCCCCTGGCAATACAGCTTCGAGCTGCGGTGGCACTTATGCGACGACCAATTGGGTTCAACAGGCGATCAATGCCGTCACGGGGCCGGGCAGCGGCAACCTGAACTTCAGCGGGCTGACGATCTACACTCCGAGCGGAACACCCGATCCTGCAAAAGACGGCCCACCGCAGGAGTACTTCGGAGTTCCTGAGCCGGGCACGCTGCTTCTGCTTGGGGCTGGCCTGTTCAGCCTGGTAGGCCTCCGGCGCCGACTTTCGTATTAAACGAGAAATTACCCTTCTCTCCTCCTTGGGGCCGATGGAACTTCATCGGCCCTTTTTATTTGTAGCTTTGTTGGGGTGTCTGCCGAAGGCAGGTTCGACTGCAGGATGCGCGCGCCGGCGTCGTTGACGGGGAGAAGACTAGCACCCCCCTGTTGTTGCCCCTGTCGTTTCCGCGTGCGAAAAACCGCCTAGCACTCGAAAATGACGGGGACGAGGACAGAAATTGCTTCCTCCACACAATTGTTTAGCAGCCTGCTGGAGCTGCCTTCGGTGCTAGCGGCTCGCCGGCGCAAACCTGTACCGCGCCAGCGGAATGTGCACGGAGCCGACCGCATCCGTATTTTCGTCGTGCACGATCACGCACAGGACGTCCGCCCCGGGCATTATTTTCAGTTGCGCGGGCTCCTCCCAGCCGGCTTGTGAGACTTTCGCGTACTCCTCGGGGGTCAGATCGGGATCAACATCTTTCCGGGTGACATCGAGCAATATGTCGGTCTTGCCGAGCTGCATAAAAATGAGTTCAAAATGGCCCGTCCAGCGGCCATTTTGCCGCGCGGTCAGCATGGGGACCACATCCAGGTGCGCCTGGGCCTTCAGCAGGACGTCTTCCGTGCCCTGGCCGGACGCGGCCAGATGAATGGTGAGCGGAAGTTGTGTCGAATCGATAGGACTCGCCGCGATAGCGTTGAGATATTGGATGCGTTTTTTGCCGGAGAGCGGCTTGATATGAGGCATGGCGTAGTAGCCAGTCCTGGCCAGCACCGTAACCTCCGGCCGATCGACCTTGACTTGTATGTTGCGCCATTCACCCTTCCAGTGATCATGGTCCGGGTAGTAGCCCAGGCTGTAGGAAAATTGCGAATCGTTGAGGGCCTGGCGGATCCCGATTTCCGGATCAACCCGTTTGTAGAACGCTCGACCCCCAGTACGCTCCGCGATATGTGCCAAAGTCTTGCGCCACGGATCATTGACTTCGGGGCCGGAGAAAATAACGGCGTAGAGCGAGATGCCCACATCGCTCATCAGCCGCTGCATGTGCTTAATTTCCTTTTCGCTCCGGCAGGTGCTAACTAGCTGCAGATCGAACCAGCCCCCTCCCCCGGAATCGTCGTATTCGTCTTCAAAAACGGCTGCGCCACTCAGGCTGGGCGTGACCCAAATCAGAGTCTTCCGGCCCCTCACGCTGGCCAGTTCCTGGGTAACTGCCTCCACGGTCGCCATGGTCATTCGCATGGGGAAGCACTCGATTGTGGGCCTCGGGGAGGTAAAGCCAACAATCTGTCTCGCCAGAAGGCGATCCATTTCTGTGTCGCCCGCGCTGTCCCTCTCCTGCACCTCGTCGGAAGGCTCTATCGCCGCGGGGGTTCTCCTCTGGTCATCACGCAGGAGGACTTCCACAATATCCGCACTGTCTCGCCTGAAGTCGTGGACTACTTTCAAATCCCAACTGAGCACGTAAATGCCGACGTGGTCCTGGGGCCGAAGCTGGCGCAGGATCAGCCGCGCGGTGTCGGTGTACAGCTTGCGCCCGGCCAGACAGTCAAAAAGAAGAACGGTCACACTCGGGGGTGCCACGGAATCCGCAAGACGGTTGGTGAAAGTGTCCGGGTCCGGGGGCGATTGCGGAACGTTCGATTGAGTGCCGTCAATCGGGGAAAAGAGGGCGACCTTTTGCGGCCGGCCTTCGTCCGAAATCGTGAAATCATCCTGGGTCAAATCTTTCACCGGGTTCCCTTGCTTGTCCGTGACCACCACGTTGACGTTGACGACTCGGGGTGTCACCCGGATGGGAGCAGGGCCACCCTTGCGTTGTGGGCTGGCTGGCGCGCTGATGGCGAGTGCCAACAGCAGGGAGATAGAAAGCGAGGTTCGCAGCGGCTGCAGGAGATTGCGCATGGATATCTCCACGCTTGGCTCCCTGCCGGGTAGCGCTGGGAGCCCGAGTCAACGGGGCCGCCTCCCGCCTTCTTCTCAGACGGCACCAATGTAAAGCCTGCGCGTATTTAACTCTTGGGTCAAGAAAGCCGCGAGCCCGTAAAGACCCTGCGAATCCTTTCGACGAGTGCCGCCGAAGATGGCTCAACTTGGTGGCGGTCGTTCTTGCTGAGCCGGTTGCGGCTGCTTCTGCTTGGGGCTGGCCTGTTCAGCCTGGTAGGCCTCCGGCGCAAGCTTTCCTATTAAACGAGAATTTACCCTTCTCTCCTCCTTGGGGCCGATGAAACTTCATCGGCCCTTTTTATTTGTAGCTTTGTTGGGGTGTCTGCCGGCGGCACATCCGTGTGCAGGATCCGCGAGCCAGCGTCGTTGACTCCCCGGCACGCCCCGCCTACACTCGCCGGCCAGAACCAATGCCAGCCAAACGGAACTCCCCGAGAAAAGGGGTTGTACAGAAGTCTTCACGGGTTCAGTCTCCGGCGCGCCCAGCCACGCCACATCCTATGCCGCTCGACGCGCTGGTGTACCCGCGCTTCGAAGGCATCCCCACGTTCATGCGCCTTCCGCACATCCCGGATGCGCGGGAACTGGATATCGCGCTGGTGGGCGTGCCCTTCGACGGCGGCACGACATTTCGCACCGGCGCGCGCTTCGGCCCGCGGAACATCCGCGTGCAGTCCGCCATGATCCGACCCTACAATCCCGCGCTCGACGTGAACCCGTTCGAGAGAAAACGCATCGCTGATTTCGGCGATCTCCCGGTAAATCCGCTGTCGCTCGAGGATTCCTACGCGCGCATCGAAAAAGGGGTCTGGCCCATCCTCGCCGCGGGCGCAACGCCGGTCAGCGTCGGGGGAGACCACTCCATCACGCTGCCGCTGCTCCGCGCCGTGGCGCGAAAGTATGGCCCGCTCGCGCTGGTGCAGATCGACGCCCACTCGGACACCTGGAGCACCTATTTCGGCTCGCATCATTCCCACGGCACCATCATCCGCCGCGGAATCGAGGAGGGAGTGCTGGTGCGCGGCGCGGTGCTGCAGATCGGGATCCGCGGCCAGGTGTACGGCAACGACGATTTCGAATTCTCCCGCCGCAATCAAATCGCCTGGATCACCGCCGAGGAGTTCCACCGCAAGGGCCTCGCCGCCGTCGCACCGAAACTCGCGCCGCTCCGCGGCCGACCCTGCTATTTGACCTTCGACATCGACTCCGTGGACCCCGCGTTTGCGCCCGGAACGGGCACGCCGCAGGTGGGCGGGCTCTCGAGCGCGCAGGCCCTGGAACTGGTGCGGGCGCTTCGCGGCCTGCGCCTGGTGGGCGCCGACCTGGTGGAAGTATCGCCGCCGTACGACTCCTCGGAACTCACCTCGCTGCTTGCCGCCAATCTTCTGTTCGAAATCCTCTGCCTGCTGGCATGACCGAACTCGCCCGAAAACTGCGCCTGGTGGATTACTTCACACTGGGATTCGGCACGATGGTGGGTGTGGGCTGGCTCGTCCTGATGGACGATTGGCTCGGGCGCGGCGGCCCGGCGGGAGCAATTCTGGGTTTCGCGCTCGGCGGCATTGCCCTGCTGCCGATCGGCTACGTATACGGGCGGCTCATCAGTCTTCGCCCCGACGCGGCCGGCGAAGTGGCCTACACCGCGGCAGTCTTTCCCCGCGCAGCCAGCTACTGGACGGGTTGGACGATGCTGCTTGCGTACGCCATCGTCTGCCCCTGGGAGGCGGTAGCCATCGGCCGTGTGGCTGCATTCATTTTCCCCGCGCTTGATTCCATGGAGCTTTATCGAGTGGCCGGCTCGCCCGTGCATCTACCGCACATCGCGCTCGGTCTTGCATTGACCGCGACTCTCGCCGTCCTCAACTATCGCGGCATCCGTCAGAGCGCGATCTTTCAGAATGTCGCCACATTCGGATTGCTGCTGCTGTTTGCAGTATTCGGCGCGGCGGGGATTGCCGGCGGCTCGGCCCGAAACTTCGCGCCGCTGTGGAGCCACACGCCCGCGGTCTCCGTGCTCCTGACTCTCCAGATCGTTCCCTATTTCCTGACGGGGTTCGAATCGACGGCGAAGGCGTCGGAAGAGGCGCACCCGGATTTCCCGCAGGGGCATCATCTTTACGCCCCGCTGATGGCGATTGCCGCCGCCATTGTGTTCTACTGCGGAGTAATCGCCGTGGTCGCCTGGGCGCAGCCGTGGCAGTCCGTCGCGGGGTCAAATTTTCCGACGGCGGTGGCCATCGAGCGCGCCGTGGGCAGCCGCTGGGTGGTAAACGTGATTCTGGCCGCGGCGCTGCTTTCGCTCGGCAAAGTGTTCAACGGGAATTTTGTGGCCGCCACACGATTGCTGTTCGCCATGGCTCGCCGGGGTTTGATTCCCCGCGTGTTTGCCGCCGTGCACCCACGGTTTCAGACGCCCTCCGCGGCCGTCGTGGCCGTGGGCGCGGCAACGGCGCTCGCCAGCCTTTTCGGCTCGCAACTCCTTGTGCCGATTTCCGAGGTTGGCTCGTTTGCCGCCGGTTTCGGCTGGATGATGGCGTGCGCCGCGTACTTTGCCATGCGGCCCGTGGCGATGGACCGCGCGCTTGCCGTTGTCGGCGCGCTGGTGGGGGCGAGTCTGCTGGTGATGAAACTCCTGCCCGGGATTCCCGGCCACTTTACACGCTGGGAATTCTTTGCGCTGGGCTTGTGGATTGCGCTGGGCGCGGCTATGCACCGCCCAGGCGAGGTTGTGGGAGGCCAGTGATGCGGAAAATAATCGTGTACATCGCGACGAGCGCGGATGGGTTCATTGCGCGGCCCGACGGCGACATCGGCTGGCTCGACCGGCCGCGCATTGCCGGCAATTATGGAATGAACGAGTTTTACCGTTCGATTGACACGGTGCTGATGGGCCGGAAGACATACGATATCGGGCTGAAACTGGGGCAGACGTCGTATCCCGGAAAGATGAACTTCGTTTTCTCCAGAACGCCGCGGCGAAGCGGCTTGCCGGAAGTGGAATTCATCGCGCAGGAGGCCGGAGAATTTGCGAAGGGCCTGCGCATCACGCCGGGGAAAGACATCTGGCTGGTAGGCGGCGGCGAGCTGATCGGTTCGCTTCTCGACTCCGGGCAGGTGGACGAATTCATCGTTCATGTAATCCCGATCCTGATCGGCGAGGGGATCCCACTACTACATCCCCGGCACCGCGCGGTCTCGCTCGCGCTGCTCTCTTCCCGCAGTTTCCCGGATGGGGTTGTGCGGCTGCATTATCGAGTCGCAAGGCGACCCGCGGGGAAAGCATCCGGCCCAAAGAGGCCGCGCCGCCGGGGCTCCTGAGGGGCGGTGGTCCACCGATGGCAAATCAGGCGAGTGCGCGAATGCTGCGGCTGTCGGAATGGGTGATGGCAGGATGCGTGGTCGCCGCCGCCCTGCTGACCGTGTGGCAAGCTGCCGCCGAAGCCCGGCTGCCGTTCCAGTTGGACTACGAAGAGGGCAACATCCTGAACGCCGCGGTGCGGCTCGATGCCGGCCACACCGCGTATCCCGATCCCCAGGCCTATCCCAACGCGCTCAATCCCTACGGCCCGATCGGGTATTGGCTGGCGGCCGAATGCGTGCGACTGGCGGGCCTCGGCTTCACGCTGCCGCGCCTCGTAATGCTCGTCGCCGGGCTGGTGATTGCCCTGCTGCTCGTGCTGCTCACGCGCCGATGGAGCGGGTCCGGATTGCTGGCGGCCGCATTCGGCCTCTATTTCCTCGCGAACGGAGTGACGCGTGCCTGGCTGCCGCTGCTGCGTGTGGACCTTCTCGCCATCGCGCTGAGCCTCGCCGGTCTGTGGCTGTGTATGAGGAGTGAGGGGCGCGCGTGGGTTCCCGCCTCATTCCTTTTCGCGCTCGCGCTGTTCGTGAAATACACCGCACTAGCCGCACCCGCAGCGTGCGTTCTGTATCTGCTGGTGCGCCGCGAGTTCCGCCGCGCGCTCCTGCTCGCAGGTACGCTTGCCGCACTGTGCCTGGCCGGGTTCGCGTGGATGGAGGCGGCCACCGGCGGGCAATTTTTCTTTCACATGTTTCGCACGCATCCGGATCCCTACACCTTCCGCCGCTTGCTCGGCATCTTCATTCTCGTCGAGCCCAGCGTTGTCGCGCTCGCACCGCTGCTGCTCGCATTTTTTCTGACCAAGGCGCGCCGCAACCTTCCCGCCCTGCTCTATCTGCTGTGCGCCATCGGCGTTGTGCTCATCACCGGGGGAAAGGCCGGCTCCTTTATCAATCATTTCCTGGAACCCATTGCCGCCTGCACCATCGCCGCAGCGCTGGGCTATCGGGCCTGGGCGGAGTCGCCCCGCGCTCCACGTCTGCTTCCGCTGCTGCCCTGCTTGCTTGGGCTGGTGGCGCTCTATCTGTCGGACGCGTTTACGCACGACACGCGCGTCGTCCCTCTCAACGTCTCCGGCTGTGTGGAACTGTACCGTCTGGTGCGCGACTCGCACTCGCACCTGGTGCTCTCGGAAAATGTGGGCGCCGTCGTGCTCGCCGGGCTCGAGCCAGAAGTATCCAATCCGTTTGTGCTCAATCAACTCGTCCGCCATCACGATCTCCCTGCGCAACCGCTCGAACAGATGGTCGCTGAACGCAAATTCGGCATGATCATCCTGACCAACGAGCCTGAAACGATGGAGATGGCCGGCAGCACTCGCTGGTGGCCCCGCCTGGTCCGTGAAATGGACAAAAACTATCGCGTCGCCAAAATCTACGACTGCGCGGAAGCCAACGTGGTCCTCGCGCCCCGCCCCCCAAAATAGCGCGCGGATTCCTCTCGATGCGGCCTTCCTCCAATCACGCTACTATTCCACCACCAACTCGATTCCATGCGCACCAGATCGCAGCCGCGCCTGATCCTCGCCTCCGCCTCACCGCGGCGCGAGGAGATTCTTCGCCACGCCGGCTTCCGTTTTGAAACGCGCCCGGCGGAGGTTGACGAGAGTCCGCGTAATGGAGAGGGGCCGGCGAAGCACGTGGCGCGGCTGGCGCGTGAAAAAGTTCTCGCCTGCGCGGAGAACATCAGCGGCCCCGCCATCCTCTTCGGCGCCGACACGGTGGTCGTGGCCTACCGACGAATCCTCGGCAAACCCTCATCACCTCGCGACGCTAGCCGCATGCTCGGCCTGCTCTCCGGCAGAACGCACA
>Ga0187803_10000128_pt1 | contig 31890 bp, 29 predicted proteins | sample NC_wetland_sal_i_2_FD_132425 | JGI IMG/M metagenome (GOLD analysis project Ga0187803, IMG submission 132425) | Wetland sediment microbial communities from Neuse River Estuary, North Carolina, USA - Control_3 | ecosystem: Environmental > Aquatic > Freshwater > Wetlands > Sediment | place: USA...
CGCCCACACCCGCCTGCTTCGCCAGCGCTTCCAGTTCACAGTCCCCCGAGTGTTGTTGCCGGGCGCACGGCGACGGGTGATCCGCCATCAACAGTTCCAACAGCGTTTTTCTCGCTGCCAGCACTTTCTCCGAGTTCGTGCTCACCTTCATGCCCGGCTCAACCGGCCGCACGCACGAAGCGCTCAGCACGCGCGCGCCTGTGTCCACCACGCACAATCGGCACACGCCCACCGGCGTCTGGTTCTGCAAATGACACAGTGTTGGAATGCTGAGCCCGTTCAACCGCGCGGCATCGTAAACGGTAGTGCCCGCCGGCACCTGCACCGTCTTGCCGTCAATCGTGAGTTCCACCAAAGTTGTAGTGGTCGTGCTCATACTCAAATTCTTGGCTACCAGCCTCCGTGACCTCTCTGTTCTTACCTCTCCGCTCTCTGCGTTAAATCTTTTCTCTTCCCTCTAAGGCCGAATTCCCACGCGCTCCAACTCTGGCAATCTCCCCGCCACCGAAAAACAGATCCCGCTGGGGCATTGCCCCTTCAACACATGCGCATCGATCTCCGCCCGGAAATGTTTGAGCACGCTCTGTATCGGCGCGGGCGCAATCTGTCCCAGCCCGCAAATCGAAGTCAAGCTCATCGCCTGCGCCAATTCTTCGAGAAGCGCCAAATCCCCCTGATACGCCGCCGAACTCACATTCCCTTGCGTCCAACGCGTCAGTAGTTCCACCATCTTCTGCGTCCCCATCCGGCAAGGCACGCACTTCCCGCACGATTCGTTGCGATAAAACTTCACGGCAGTCAGGGCCATGTCCAACATGCACGTCGTCTCGTCGCACACCACAATCGCGCCGGAGCCCAGCATCGACCCAGCTTCCGCCAGCGCCTGGAAATCCAGCCGCACATCCACACACGATGCGGGGAGATATCCCGAGGACGGTCCCGATGGCGCAAACGCTTTCAGTGCTCGCCCACCGCGAATCCCTTCCGCGTTTTCGTAAATTACTTCGCGCATGGTTGTGCCCATCGGCACTTCGTAAACGCCCGGCCGCACCACGTGCCCGCTTACGCCCACAAATTTCAATCCGCGCGATCCGTTCACCCCCGCCGACTTGTACCACTCCGCTCCTCGCGCCAGAATTTGCGGCACATTCGCAAACGTTTCCACGTTATTGATGACCGTCGGCTTCTGCCAAAGTCCCACCTGTCCCGGAAAAGGCGGCTTGTTCCGCGGCTCCGCGCGATGCCCTTCAATGGCCTCCAGCAACGCGCTTTCTTCCCCGCAGATATACCCGCCGGGGCTGACGAATACTTCCAGCGTAAAATCCAGCTCGCTTCCCAGAATCTTCTTGCCCAAAAGTCCAACCTTGATGCACCGCCGCAGCTCTTCCGCAAAAATCTCTTCCTGCAACGGGTATTCGTGCCGGATATACAAAATGCCTTTCTTTGCGCCCGTCACCAGTCCCGCGATTATCATCCCTTCCACAACCAGGTGCGGAAGATGGCTCAGGATAAAGCGATCCTTGATCGTTCCCGGCTCGCTCTCGTCGGCGTTGCACACCACATACTTTTCCGGGTCGGCCTGTTTGCGTACCAAATCCCACTTCATCCACGTGGGGAAACCGGCGCCGCCTAAGCCGCGCAATTCAGCTTCCTTCAATGCAGCCAGCACGCCGTCGTAATCGCGTGTGTTCACCAACCGCCGCACCGTGCCATACTTCTCCGCGTCGTTGTAGGGATCCGAAGCGCAGGCCACTCGCGCCACTTCAGGGCGCTCCGCGTGCAACACCTCGCCTCGCACTGCCCGCCGCGCCAGTTGCTCCACGTGTTCGGCCGTCACGCCTTCAAAAATCGCATCGTTTACCGCCACCGCTGGCGCTCGATCGCAACGCCCCAGGCAGCTCACATCCTTGATCTGCACATCCTCCGGCCGAGCGCCCGCGAATCTTCGCGCAAGTTCCGCACGCAGCTCACACGCCCCGTTCAGTCGGCAGCTCATGTCTGCGCAAACGTGGACTTCCGCGCGGCTCGGCGGCGTCAGATGAAAATGCGGATAGAAGCTGGCAACGCTGTGAATTTGGTAGAGGGGAATCTGGCTTCGCTGAGACAGGTTTTCCAGTTCCGCCTTGGGCAGATAGCCGTAACGCAACTGGATGGCTCGCAGTTCGTCAAAAATCACGGTGGATGGTCTCGCGCACCCGCGCCGCCGTTTGCCAACAGCTTGGGCGCCCGATCAGGTCTAGGTTATTTCCGCACACTCATGCCCTCCCCGCTGCTCCTAAATCATTGCTCGTTGTCTTTTCGCACAATCCCTCGCAAAAGACCAGCCCTCCCGGTTGACTTACCCTCCTCCCGGCAGCTATAAGCAGACTGAACTTTTTCTCAACTCATGTTGCTACGCTACAACAACTTCTTTCACCGCGGCCTGCTCTTCGCCGCATCCCTCTTCTCTTTTGCAGCGGTAGGTTCTCTTGCAACCGATTCCAATGAACCTGTGAAATATATTGGGCCTGGTTCCTGCGCCTCCACCAGTTGCCATGGCAGCGTCAAGCCTGTCTCCGGCAGTCGCGTACTCCAGAACGAATACTCCACCTGGATCCTCCAGGATAAACACAGTCGCGCCTATCAAGCTCTCACCGGGGACGTCGGCGAGCGCGTGGCGCGCATCTTGAAACTTGGCGCCAAGGCAGAAGAATCTCCGAAATGCCTCGCCTGCCACGCTCTTTACACCACGCCCGAGCAGCGCGGCCGCGCCTTCGAAATTTCCGAAGGCGTTTCCTGCGAATCCTGCCACGGTCCTGCTTCGGCTTGGTTAGGCCCGCATACCACTCGCGATTGGCAGCACGAAAAATCCGTCACCCTCGGCATGCGCGACACGCGCAACGTTATCCACCGCGCCGGACTCTGCCTCGAATGTCATCTGGGCACGAAAGAAAAATTTGTCGATCACGAAATGATTGCCGCCGGTCATCCCGATCTCTATTTTGAGCTCGATTCTTTTTCCGCGGTTATGCCGCGCCACTGGAAGGTTCCTCGGGAATCCGCTCCCGGCAAGCCTGTCGAAGATCCGGCCTGGGCCGGCGTGCGCGACTGGGCCACGGGCCAAGCCGTGCAACTGCGCGCTTCGATGGAACGCCTCGCGTGGCGCGCCAATAATCAGCGTGCCGACAAGAAAGATGTCTGGCCGGAATACGCCGAACTTTCCTGCTTCGCTTGCCACCACTCTCTCGGTCCGGCAAAAGACAGTTGGCGCCAGGAACACGGTTATGAGGGCCGCCGCCCCGGTGACCCGCCCTGGAACGCTTCGCGCTACGCCGTCTTCCGCCACTTCGCCAAGCAGATCGATTCCGCTTCAGCGCAGGAACTCGACCGCCACCTGCTCACCGTTTCCACCGAAATGAGCAAGCTCAATCCCGATCGGAGTGTCGTCGCCAACGCAGCCCAAGCCGCCGCTCCCCTCGCCCAGCGCATCGCCGAGCGGCTCGCCAGCATGCAGTATGATCAAGCCATCACTCTTCGCATGTTGCAGCGCATCACCGACGACGCCGAAAACATCGCCATCTCCGATGAACGCGCCGCTGAACAAGCCGCCATGGCCCTGGACTCGCTCTACATCGCCTACAGCAAGGACGCCAAGCCCTCCAACGACGCGGAAGTCCGCGCCGCCATCAACGCCCTGTTCCAGCAACTCGAAAATCCCTCCTCCTACAACGCCGATCAGTTCGCCTCCGCCCTCCGCCGCCTCCGCCCGCTTATCCATTGATCTTCTTGAGGTCTTCTTGTAGGGACCGCCTTCTGAAGCGGTCCGCCAACTCAATCACACCTTAATCCAAACATTCGCCACTCCCATCCTCTGGCTTCGTTTCCCTCGCTGACTCTCCCGCTTCTGGCCGGTCAAGAAACAAACTATCCTCATCGCTCCTGCGCTACACTGTACAATCTCGCAACTCTGCTTCCCATGAACGCTGCCGAACACTTCATCTGTTCCTCTTCCTTGTGGCGCTACTTTACTCGGCGCCAGCTCCTTCCTTGGGTTCTTTCGGGAATTCAGCTTGGCGACCACCTCCTGGAGATTGGCGCGGGCTACGGCGCCGCAACCGCTCACCTGAAATCACGCGTTACCCGCGTAACCTCTCTCGAGTACGACCACAACGCCACTCTCAAACTAAGATTGCAAAACGGCGCAGCGCTCGGAGGCGCCGTGCGCGGCGACGCTGCGCACTTGCCTTTTGCAAGCCAAACCTTCTCTTCGGCTCTTGCCATCCTCGTTCTCCACCACCTGAAATCGGAGGAACTCCAGGATCAAATGTTCGCAGAAGTTTTTCGCGTCTTGCGGCCCGGCGGCGTTTTCGTCGCCTTTGAAATCACTGACGGTTGGTTTCACCGCGTCGGTCATATTCGCAGCACCTTCACACCCGTGCCGCCAGGCTCGGTCAACTCGCGACTGTCCGCCGCCGGTTTTTCAAGCATTACCCTGGATTCTCGCAAGGGCGCTTTTCGCGTCACCGCCCAACGCCTGGAGCACCTGTAGCGCAGGGCGAGTCTGCGAGTCCTGCGGCTTTTCTCTTGGAGTTGTTTTTCTTGGAGTGTGGCGGCTCGCCGCCGCTTTCACGATCGCAACGAATGTGCCGATTCCATGTGCCGAGGTGCGGGCCCCGCTATCGCTGGCTCAGCGCCGCGCTCAGTTCGCTTCGCGTCTGAATCACTCGCAAGATCGCGTCGCGCGTCACCATTCCAATGATATGCGCCGCGCCATCTTCACTCTGACTGACCACCGGCATCTGATTCACATCCGCGGAGATCAACCGCTCCAGCAGCCGCTGCAGCGGTTCTTCCGGCGCTGCCCACAGAATTCTGTCGCGCGGCACCATCACCGCCTGCACCGAATTCATCGACCACTCGTCCCGAGGCACCTGGTTCAGCGCCGCCACGTTCATCAATCCCACCAGCCGGTCGTCATTCGTCACAACATGCACGCGCCTTCCCGTGCGCAGAACCTCGCTGCTGTATTCCTCCAAGCTCAAGTTTCCGGGGATCGATGGCACCTCATGGCTCATCACATCCGCCGCGCAGAGGCCTGTCAGCGTCTCGCGGATGGTCACCTGGGCCATGCTTGCTTGTGCCGCGTTTAGCAGAAACCACCCGATGAATCCAATCCAGATTCCGGACATCCATTCGCCGCGCACTGCATACCACACGCCGATACTGATCATGCCGAAGGCCACCAGTTTGCCGCTGGCTCCGGCGACCTTTGTGGCGCGCGCGAAATCCTTGGTTACTCCCCACACAATCGCGCGGAAGATTCGCCCACCATCCAGCGGGAAGCCCGGGAGGAGGTTGAAGAGTGCGAGCCAGCCATTGGTCACGAAAAGCCACTTAGCCAACGCCCCAAACATCGCGTGCTCTGGGAAAAGTAGCGTTAAGCCGAAAAACATCCCCGCCAGGAACCCGCTGGCCAGTGGTCCGGCGATGGCAATATTGAATTCCTGAATGGCCTGGGATGGTTCCCGCCCGATTCGTGCCAGGCCGCCGAAAAGAAAAAGTGTGATGGAGATTACTTTGATTTTGTAATGCTGTGCCACCACGCTATGCGCCATTTCGTGGAATACCACGGAGCTAAAGAACAAAATGCTGGTCAGCAGGGCGAGCGTCCAATGCTGTGACGACGTCCACTGCGGGTGCTCTTGCGCAAAATAACTGGAAAGCGAGAAGGTGATGAGCCCGAACACGAGGATCCAACTCAAATCTAAATAGATGGGTATGCCCCGAATTGTAGCGATGCGAATTCCCTGCGTTTGGGACATGGAAGCTTGCCTCGTGCTCCACTCTTAGACTAACTCCGAATGCCGCAACCTCAAAACGTACTCATCAATCGTATGGGGAATTCTCCTCATTCTTCCCTGTAGATCTGCCTTGCCGCCAGCATCTTGGGATTCTCTTCTTTGTGAACTCAGCGCGCCCAGCGCGCTCTGCGTTAAGCCTCTTCCTCTCCGTCCTCTACCCTAATCGCGTCCTGCCAAACACGCCGTGTCCGCAGGGCCACGATTTCTCCCTCTTCAGGCCCTTGTAAATAGCCTATTTACAACATTTTGAGAATGGTCCCGGAGCTGCCATTCCTCCCCGCGAGAGTCGCAAGGGAGAACCTACATGGACACATTCCTCGAATTCGCAATTCTGGTGATGGCGACGATCGTCGCGCTATTTTCCGCGCTGGCACTGCAAGCCATCCTGCTGCGCGGAGTCTTCTCGCTAATGGCTCCGGCCACCGCCAGCCGGCGGAATGTACCGCCGTCAATGGAACGGGGAACGCAGTTGGTAGCGCGCGCCTTCGCGAAGGCTCGCTGACACCTGGCTCGGATTTTCTGGCTCAGGCAGGCCGCAGTTCTACGCTCAAGCAACGGCAGCCGCGCCAGGAAAAGGACGGAAAGGGAAACGCCATGCTCGCTTTGAAACTCTTGATGATGATGTTCGGCGTGGGACTCTTCGGCAGCGCCGCGGCCGTTGTCGGCTATGACGTCTACGTTGCCACGCGCCTGCGCTCGCTCCTCCAACGATCCAACGCGCGCTACGGCCGCCGTCCAGCGCGAGCCTGGCAAGCAGTCACAACCACGAGATTCGGGAAAGCGGCAAGTGCCGCTCCAGCGGAACGCACTCGAGGCGCAGGCGACCCGTCACGATGGATCGCCGCAACCCGCGGGTGCTGAGAGCTGGCCAAGCAAGTTGGAACGGCACTCAAGCACGTGCCGCTTTCCAGGAACACCGGCCAAAACCCCTGTGGGTGGTGCGGAACGCGTCGCTGGAGGAGAGACTGTGAGTAAGAAGACAAGCACCGCCGCGCTTGATTCTTTTCGCCGCGACCCTCTCTTTAACCAGCGCCGCCTTCCGCGCCACCCGGCCGGCGAATAGCGGAAGGGCACGGCTTCAGCCGTGCCGAAAAAATCTCGGTAGGAGTGGGCTTTCGCCCCTGAAGAAAGTCTTTCCGGTGCCAATCAGCAACCTGTCAGAAGACAGTGTTACTATTCCAACGGTTCAGAGAGGTGGAAGTTTGCGCCGAATAGTTTTGCTGACAATCCTTGCATTGACGACCTGCGTGTCGGCCCTCACTTTGTTTCCTTATTCCTTAGCTGCTTCGGAGAAACCACCAACCTGCGAAACGCTTCGCGCCGCGAAATCCAAAGTCTACGGCTTCCATCTCTCCCAGCTGCCTGAAGATCAAATCGAAGCCAAGACCAAGGACCTGGACGCCTTCTGGAAACAGGTGCAAGCGGCTGGCCCGGAAGGAGTCACCTGCATTCGTGCCCTGCTCGCCGATGAGAAGACCGACCATATCTTCCAGTTCGACGCGGCGTCCATGCTTTTCCAGGCCGATCGCTCGCCCGAGACGCTGACCTTGATTCGCGATTCCCTCGCTCAAGCCGATTTTCAGGATTCGGATCCCGCCGCTTATCTCTCCCTCGCTCTCGAACTCGGCCAGGCCGGCGTCGATCTCCGCCCGCTTGCGGCCAGGCTTCTTCTTTACCCAAACGCCGTCATTCACATTTCCGAGCACGCCCTCGATCTCGATTCAGACACCTCCGCACTGTTTTTGTACGGCTCCATGGAGCCATCTCAGGCGAGCAGCGCTCTAATCGCCCTGTTGCAGGCGCCGGAACCGTTCGTCCGTGCGGCCGCGGCACATTTGCTCGCCGAACAAATGACGGAGGAGAGTTTTCGTGCCCTCAGCAAGTGGGATGGCCTCACCAAAATCGAGGAAGACTTCCGCCGCAATGACATTCAGGCTATTTTGAGATTTCAGCCGCCGAATTCTGTCGACTACGCACATCCGAGATTTACTCGCGAACAAGTCTTACAAACTATCGCGTCGCTCCCGCACACGCAGAAAGAATTTGACGACACCATGGCCACCAAAGGCGCCGCCTTCGACAAGCAGATGCGCGACAAAAAGGCCTCACAACAGGAAATTGCCCAAGCCGTTGCCGATAGCCTCCCCATCTACGGCCTTGCCGACCACACCGCTTTTATTGCTAGCGCCATTGCCACGCTCAAGCCGGAAGACTTCGCCACAATCCGCGACGCCCGCCGCAGGTCGCTCTACAACATCTCCGACGAAAGCCTCGCGGAATATCTGGCTTACACCCAGGTGATGATCGGCCTCCTCAATCGCCTCGATCTCTTCAACGAATACCGGCAACATTAATCGGGATTTTCACGAACCGAAGTCTTTCCTCTTCAAAGTAAAGCTAAGCCTTGTCATCCTGAAGCGATCCGACAAGGATCGTTGAAGGATCTCAACGAATGAACCATGCTCAATCTGTCAGTGGAATTCACCTGGGCCACGCTTGGCCGCTCATCGTCGTGTTATCATCGCTTCTGAACGCCGTGCAACCAATACTGGACCGTCCCCTGTTTCGCAATCTCCCTCTCCTCACTTCGCTTTTCCTTGTTTTCTCTCCATTACAGGCGCACTCTCTCCCACCTGAGAATACTTCTCTCGAGGACGCGGTCCGCCAACTTGCCGGGCGTGTCGCTGCCATCCCCAATCTCCACGGTCCGCTGCGCCTTCAATTTTTTCAGGACGCAAATTTCGCCGCCGACACCGGCAAGGAATGGCAAGAATCTTTTCGCCAGGAACTCGAACTGCATCGCCTGACTCTCTCCGACGAGCCAGGCGCTATTCCTCTTCGTGTTGGTTTGGCAGAAACTCCCACGCAGTTGGTTCTCTCCGCAAGCGCTCGCGTGGCGGATAAGGACGAGGTTCGTCTCATCACTCTGCCAAGAATCACTTTCCGCGCCCCCAACCTTCCGGTTGCGCCCATCCGCATCGAAAGGCAGCTCGTCTACCAAAGCTCCGAGCGCATCCTCGACGCCTCCTCCCTGTGGAATGACGCCGAGGCAGGTATGGCGCTGCTCGCTTATCGCAACGACGAACCCTCCGCTGTTCGTCTGGATGATTCCGGCGAAGTAAAACAAACGATTTCCCTCGCAGCCGCTGGTGTTCCTCCTTCACGCGATCCTCGCGGAGAGCTCACTGTCCGCGCAAACGATGCGGTTGTGCTCTTGCCGGGGAAGAGCTGCGAATTCAATTGGACCGCCGCTACGGACGTAAAATGCCATTCTACAAAGCCAGACTGGCGCGGCACCACGGTTCTGACTCCCTCCTGTGACGCTGGCGGATGGAAATTGCTTGCCGACGGATCGGACTGGACCTCGCCGGATAGCCTCCGGGTCGAGCCCGATGGCTCGCTGCGCGAGGGAAGCGCTGCCCTCCGCAGCGATTTTCCCGGACCCATCCTGGGGATCAACGGCGAACAGAATCCTGCCAGCGCTCTGGTTGTCACGCGCAATCTGCGAACGGGGAATTATGAGGTCTACAAAATCACTCTCGCTTGCGGCGATTAGAAGCCGTCTGACAAATGGTTTTCGGGAGGGCACGGCTTCAGCCGTGCCGAAACGTGCCGCAAATCCAGGGGTTTTGACCCCTGAGGCAGCCAGGGCATTCCTTTGGAATATTCTTGAATTAGTTCTTTGTGTTGCATTGCTGGCGCTGCTCGCCCCGGCCCATCTGCTTGCCGTGAAGCATCCCAGGTACGGAGGCACGCTGCGCATCGAACTGCACGTCCCATCCATTTCTCTCGATCCTCGTGAATGGAAAACTGGCTCCATCGCTGCAGCGGAGAATGAGCAGCTCGCCGCCCTCGTCTACGACCGCCTTCTCACTCTCGATAACTACGGCAGGTTCCAGCCCGCCCTCGCCACGGAGTGGTCCTACGACCCCACATCGAAAAATTGGCAATTCAAGCTTCGCCCTGGCGTGAAATTCTCCGACGGCTCTTTCCTCGCACCAAAAGATGTGGCTGGCGCACTCCAACCCCTCTTGCCTGACGGCTTACAAATCAGCCCCACCGAGAATGGCGTTCAAATTCACACTACGCGCCCCACTTCGCACCTGCTCGAGCAACTGGCCTCCGGCCGCTTTTTTGTTTTCCGCGTCCAGACGGATGGCACGCTCATTGGCACTGGCCCATTTCTGCTTGCGGAAAATTCGCCGGCCGCTCCTTCGGAAGCAAATCCATCCGCGTCTAAGCTGGCACACCTGAAATTCCGCGCCAATGAGGAAGCGTGGGCGGGCCGCCCCTTTGTCGATGCCGTCGAGGTCACCCTTGGCCAACCCGCACTCCGCCAAATCCTCAATCTCCAGGTAGGCCGAGCCGAAATCGTCGACATTCCACCCGATCTCGTCCGCAAAGCGCGCCAGGAAAACTTGCGCATCTGGAGTTCGCCGCCCGACACGCTTCTTGCCCTGTGCTTTAACGAGACACAACCCGGCACCTCCGATCCGCGTTTGCGGGAAGCCCTCGACCTCTCCCTCGATCGCGACACTATGGCTAGCGTGTTGCTTCAAAGGCAAGCTCTCCCTGCTCCGGCCCTTTTGCCGCAGTGGCTCTCGGGATATGCTTTTCTCTTCGGTACTCCGATGAACCTCGACCGCGCTAAGGAACTTCGCGCTTCGCTCCCCGCCAACCTTGCCGGCGTCGGTGAACCTCTGCGCCTGCGCGTCGATGCGGTGGGTGACTTGATGAAATTGTTGGGCGAGCGTGTGGCTGTGAATGCCCGCCAGGCCAACATCGCGATTCAACTGGTCCCGCACTCCGCGCCTGCCGCTGGCAGCAGCACAACAACTTCGCCGGGCCCCGGCTTGCATCTCTTCGCATGGCACTACGATTCGTTTTCGCCCCGCGCGGAACTCCAGGCTCTAGCTCGTCATCTCCACACTGTATCTGGCTCCGAAGCGGAGGCCGAAGCCGCAAGTGATACGGACGACCCCGAAAAGCTCTACGCTGAAGAGCGCCGTTTCCTGGACGAGCGGCTGGTCCTCCCCTTGGTTCTCCTCCCCGAATATGTCGGTATCGCTCCGAGCGTTCGCAACTGGACCGCGGGGCCCTCAGGCGAGTGGCACTTTGCGGATGTCTGGCTCGAATCGGGCGAACCCGCGGCGCCCAATACTCAACCTGAAACAGGCCGGAGTGCCTCGACGGGAGTGCATCCATGAGTTTTCGCAGCAAAATATTTCTGATTTTCCTCGTCACCGTTCTGGCCTCGGTTTCGCTGGTTGCTTACGGCGTCACTCACTATACGGAACAGGCCTTCGAACAGAGGGATTCCCAGCGCACCGAAGCCTTGGTCGCGCAGTTCCAAAAGGAGTATGCCCAGCGCGGTGACATGGTCGTACAGCAGGTCGAGAACGTGAACAACTCCGATGCCACTCTGCACATGGCTGTCGATCTGGCCCGGCCTAATGCGGACACTTCGCTCTACCTCCACGACGCCCGGGGCGCGGCACAGACCTACAACTTGGACTTCGTCGAGTTTGTAAATTCCGATGGCGTGCTGATCTCGTCGGTGCAGTATCCCGCCCGCGTGGGTTACAAGAATGACTGGGTGACCGCCACCAGAAATTGGGATGGCACCGGCGCTTTTCTCAAACGCGAAGAGTTGCCCGATGGCGTCGCGCTTTCCCTGACCGCTGTTCGCACCTATGCGGTTGGCGACAAAATCCTCTACATCATTGGTGGCCGCCGCCTCGACCAGAATTTCCTCGCCTCCCTTGTTCTCCCCACGGGCATGCGCGCCCTTCTCTATCGCAATCTTGAGCCGAATTTTGTGGCCGCCTCCCTAACCGATGCCAACGGTGCCGCCCCGCAGGCCGATCAGTTCCAACCGCTCATTGAACAACTGCAAAAGCAAGCGCAGCCGGACATGATTGAACGAACCATCCAGTGGACCAACGACCCCGCCAGCGCGGAGACCTTTCATGCCATTCCTCTTTCCGGCCGCAACAAGGAATTGCTGGGCGTTTTGCTTCTGGGCAGCCCGCAGCGTGAACTGGTTCTCCTCCGCCGCCAGATCCTGAAAACCGCAGGTATGGTTGCCCTTGCCGCCCTCCTCGCCGGCCTTCTCGTTTCCTGGTGGGTCTCCTCGCGCATCACACGTCCCATCGAAGAACTTGCCGATGGCGCCCGCGAGGTTGCTTCCGGCCGGTGGGACACGCGCATCGACGTGCATGGCAGCGATGAGATCGGCCAACTCGCTGCAGCCTTCAACGACATGACCCGCACCCTTGCGGCTCAAAAAGAAAAACTGGTCCAGACCGAGCGCGTCGCCGCTTGGCGCGAACTGGCCCGCCGTCTTGCGCATGAGCTGCGCAATCCGCTTTTTCCTTTGCAGATCACCGTCGAAAATCTGCAGCGTGCTCGCCAACTGGGTCCCGCGCAATTTCAAGAAGTGTTCGCCGAAGGAACTGCCACGATGAAGGCGGAACTCGCAAATCTCAACAGCATCGTTGGCCGCTTCAGCGATTTCTCCAAAATGCCCGCGCCGCAATTCACGCGAGTGAATGTCAACGAAACCTTGCGCAACGCGATCCGGCTGTTCGAGCCGCAATTTACCGCCGTGGGGAAACCCGCCATCACCACCGAGTTTTTCTTGACCGAGTCCTTGCCCGAAATCGATGCCGACCCCGACCTTCTTCACCGCGCCTTCCAGAATCTGGTGCTCAACGCCCTCGACGCCATGCCTGCGGGCGGCACGCTCACCCTGCGCACCGCCGATGGCGAGGATACCGTTCGCATCGAAGTCGCCGATACCGGCAAGGGACTAACTCCCGAAGAGTGCTCGCGCTTGTTCACGCCCTACTACACCACCAAACGGCTAGGCACCGGCCTCGGCCTGGCCATTGTGCAGTCCGTTATCGCCGACCACCACGGAACAATTTCGGTTTCGAGCGAGGAGGGTTGCGGCGCAACATTCCGCATCAGCCTCCCGAAGCGCCAGCAGAATGCTCTCGTGAAACAGAAATCCGAGCCTTCTGCCAACCTAACGGAATCCGAGCGTGCCGCCACCGCCTCGGATTGAGTGTTCGTTTTGTGGCGCAGGCATTCCTGCCTGTGCTCTTGGGTCTTCCTGGTTTTGTAGTGGCCAGCCTTCAGGCTGGTTCTTGGGTCTCTCTTTCTTTTGTAGCGGCCGCTTTCCGAAGCGGGCGCCTTGGTTCGATCGTGATATCGGCCAAAAGGACTTCTGTGCCACGCAAAGCTCATCTTCTGCTCATCGACGACGACCCCAACACTCTCGCCTCTCTGGCCCGCGCCTTCCGCCTCGCCGGCCACGAAGCTGCCGTCTGCGACAATGCCCTACGAGCCGTCGAACTCCTTCGCACCGAACGCTTCGACCTGATTCTTTCCGACGTCGTCATGCCCGGCAAAACCGGCTTGGAACTCCTCGAAGAACTCAAGAAGTCCGGCCTGCAGACGCCCATCGTTTTGATTTCCGGCCAGGCCAACATTGAAATGGCCGTCAAAGCCACGCGCCTCGGCGCTCTGGATTTTCTCGAGAAACCCCTTTCCACCGACAAGTTGTTACTTACCGTCGAGAATGCTCTCAAACTCACTCGCCTCGAAGACGAAAACCGCGAACTCCGCCATCGCCTCGGCAAACACGAACTCGTCGGCTCCAGCCCCGCCATGACCCGCCTGCTTGCGCAAATCGATCGCGTCGCCGCCAGCGAAACTCGTGTTTGTATCCTCGGCGAAACCGGCACCGGCAAGGAACTCGTTGCGCGCGCCATCCACGAAAAATCCCCGCGCCATGAAAACGCGTTTATCACCCTGAATTGCGCCGCCGTTCCCGCCGAACTTATCGAATCCGAACTCTTTGGCCACGAAAAAGGCGCCTTCACTGGCGCTGCCAGCCGCCACACCGGAAAATTCGAACAAGCCGAGGGCGGCACGCTCTTCCTTGACGAGATTGGCGACATGCCCTTGGCCATGCAGGCGAAACTCCTGCGCGTCCTCGAAGAAGGCGAAGTCGAGCGCGTTGGCGGCGACAAACCCATCAAGGTCAATGTCCGCGTGATCGTCGCCACGCACCGCAATCTGGAGGAACTGGTCAAGAAAAACGAATTTCGCCGCGATCTCTTTCACCGCGTATTCGTTTTTCCCCTGGCCCTGCCTCCTCTCCGCGAACGCTTGGAGGATTTTCCAGTTCTCGTAGCCCACTTCGCTCGCCAAGTCGCCAAGCAGAATGGCTGGAAGGAGAAGATCTTCTCCGACGAGGCGATCGCAGAGCTCCGCCATTACTCCTGGCCAGGCAACGTCCGCGAACTTCGCAACATCGTTGAGCGCCTCGTCCTGCTTTCCAGCGAAGATTCCGTCAGCGCCGACGACGTTCGTCTCGTCCTCCCCGCAGGCGAAACTGCAGCGGGCGCAACCTCTGTCGCCGCAACCACCGCGGGGCAGGGAACTCTTGACGAACGCACTCAGGCCTTTGAGCGCGACGTTCTCCTTGCCGAAATTCGCCGCCACAATTTCCACATGACCAATGTCGCCCGCGCCCTTGGCCTTGAGCGCAGCCATCTCTACAAAAAGTGCCAGCAGCTCGGCATCGATTTACAATCCCTGCGCAAGCCCGAGTAAGAAATCCGCGTCGAATCCGGTCTAATCACAAAAATAAGTCAGTATCTATATGATTTTATTATATGTTATTGGCATATTCGATTTCTCTTGACAAATTACATATTGCTATGTACAGTTTGCATATTGCAATAGACACGAAAGGCTTCCTCCCATGACGCTCGGCGACAAACTCCGCTCCCTTCGCATCATCGAAGGCACACTCCGCGGGCTTGGCCGTCCGCTCACGCAGTCCGAGGTCGTGGCCGCCATGAAGAGAGAACTGGGACGCGGCCTCAGCCAGGCTTATCTCTCGCAGATCGAAAATGGCGCGCGCCCGCACATGACCGGCACTTCTCGCGAATTGCTGGCCCGTTTCTTCCGGGTCTACCCGGGGTTCCTGGTGGACGATCCCCCGGGCTATTCTCGCGAACTGCAATCGGAATTGCGCATGGCCGACGCCACCGTCGATTCCTGGCTCTTTGCCGGCACAGAGCAGTTCCATGCAGACGCGGAACTGGCCCACGCGCTTCACACCATCGCTCAGGAAAACGACTCGCGCGGGGCCCTTCTGCTTCTCAGCGAAATTCTTCGCACGCCCGGCTTGGCCGAGCGGCTCAGCGAAGTCCTGCAACCCAAACCGCTGGTGGGTTCAGGTCATCCCCCGCCAGCGACCCACAACTGAGACTCGCTCCTCTCTGATTTTGCCTGAGCGACGGGCCCGCCTACCGCAAGTAGGGTGTCGCTCCACGAGGTGAAGTATGTCCTGGTCCAACTTCTATCTCTTTTGCTTCTTGTTCGGCACCATGTTCAGCGTCTTATCCTTCCTGGCTGGCGCCGTAAATCTTCATCTTCCGTTCAAGCTGCATTTCCATCTCCACCTGCCTCATTCTCACGGCGGTGCCCATGGCGGTGGTCACGGGGGCGTCCGCGGGGTTGGGCGCGGCGGCGGGATGCACGTTTCCTGGTTCAACGCTTCCACCGTTCTTGCTTTCCTGGCGTGGTTCGGCGGGATCGGGTACATGCTGACGAACTATTCGCATATCGAAGCATTCTTCATCGTGGCCATTGCCACGCTGGCAGGGCTGTCTGCAGGCTGGGTGGTCCTGCGTTTTCTCGTCAAGCTTGTCGGTCCTTCCGACGAGCCCTTGCGCGAAGAAGATCGACGCATCATCGGCGCCATCGGCACGATCAGCATGACCATCCGTGAGAACGGGACCGGCGAAATCATTTTTCCACTGGGAGGCGGCCGGCGCTGTTCTGGCGCGCGCAGCGAAGATGGCCGTCCCATCGAAAAAGGCACCGAGGTCGTGATCGAGCGCTACGAGAAGGGCATCGCGTACGTGAAGTCCTGGGATGAATTTGTCAAAACTTGAGTTTCTGAACCGAAAACAGGTCAAGCACTCGCTGCGGTTCGAAAAGAAGGAGGTCGTTATGTTCGGGTTGCCCATGAATGTGGTGGTCGGGGCGGGGATTCTGGTCGTCGTTACTTTGATGATCATGACTGTCATCGCCAGGATGTATCGCAAGGCAGGACCGCACGAAGCGCTGATTGTCTATGGCCTCGGCGGAACGAATGTCTACACCGGGAGGGGCGCGATCATCTTTCCCATGGTGCAGACGTGTAAGGATCTCTCGCTGGAGTTGATGTCCTTTGACGTCGCTCCACAGCAGAATCTTTATACCAAGCAAGGCGTCGCGGTCACCGTCGAAGCCGTGGCGCAAATCAAGGTGAAGAATGACAAGGAATCCATTCTCACTTCCGCCGAACAGTTCCTTACCAAGACACCCGCGGAGCGCGATGGCCTTATCCGCCTGGTGATGGAAGGCCATCTCCGGGGCATCATCGGCCAGCTGACTGTCGAGCAAATCGTCAAGGAGCCCGAAATGGTCGGCGACCGCATGCGTTCCACCTGCGCCGACGATATGAGCAAGATGGGCCTCGAAGTCGTCAGCTTCACCTTGAAGGAGGTTCGCGACAAAAACGAGTACATCACCAACATGGGCCGCCCGGACATCGCCCGCATCAAGCGCGACGCCGAGGTCGCTACCGCTGAAGCTGATCGTGACATCGCCATTAAGCGTGCCGAAGCCTCGCGTGCCTCCGCGATCGCCAAGGCGCAAGCGGACCAGGAACGCGTCGCCGCGGAAACTGCTTCCTTGGCCAAGCAGGCCGAAGCCGAGCGCGACCTCGACATCAAGAAAGCCAACTACCTTGAAGCCAGCAAAAAGGCCCAGGCGCAAGCCGATAAGGCATACGAAATCGAAACTAATCGCCAGCAACAAACAGTCATGCTCGAACAAGTGCGCGTCCAGCAAGTCGAGCGCGAAGCGCAGGTCAAGGTGCAGGAAGCGGAAATCAATCGCCGCGAACGCGAACTGATCGCCACTGTCCTCAAGCCGGCCGAAATCGACCGCCAGCGCATCGAAACGCTCGCCAACGCCGAGCGCCAGCGCCTGATGAGCGAGGCCGAAGGCCACGCTGCTTCCATTCGCGCCCAGGGTGAAGCCGAAGCCGAAATCATCTTCAAGAAGGGTGATTCGGAAGCGCGCGCCATGAACGTCAAGGCCGAAGCCTACCAGGAATACAACCAGGCCGCCGTCATCGACAAACTCCTCACCGGCTTGCCCGAAGTCGTGCGCGCTCTCAGCGAACCCCTCAGCAAGGTCGATAAGGTCACCATCGTTTCCACAGGTAACGGCGACGCTGCCGGAGCCTACAAGCTCACTGGTGACATCACCAGAATCGCAGCTCAAGTGCCGGCGCTCTTCGAAGCACTCTCTGGCATGCAGATCTCGGACCTTCTCAGCAAGGTGCGCTTGATTGGGGACAGTGCGCCCAAACCGCAGCCACCCGCTGCAAAATCCTAAGCCACTTCCGCCGGAGTGGGTTGCCTCTTGCTCCGGCGCTTCGCTCCATCGGGGGGAAAGGTCATGGGACTCACGTTACAGCGAAAGCGAGCGCTTTTCTGGGGACTGGGAATCCTCACGGTCTTGGTCTTGATGAATGTTGCCTGGGCCCAGATCGCCAGCGCGCTCACGCACTGTCTCTCGCCGTTTTAGTTTGTGTAGCTGCCGGTCTTCAGACCGGCCAGCTCTGCTCTTGGGTTTGTAGTGGCCGACCTTCAGGTCGGTTCTTGGGTTCCTCTTGGGTTTGTAGCGGCCGCCTTCTGAGGCGGGCGACCTTGAAGCAACCAAGGGCGATAGCAAGTGGTCGAGTACGAATTTAGAAAGGAGCATCACCATGGGACTCTTAGAACGCGTTAGCACTTTGATTCGGGCCAACCTCAACGACATGATCGATCGGGCCGAGGACCCCGAAAAAATGATCAAGCAAGTGATCCTCGACATGGAGAATCAGTATCTCCAGGTAAAAACCCAGGTCGCCGTATCCATTGCCGACCAGCACATCCTCGAGAAGAAGCTGCACGAGCAGGAAGACCTCGCGAAGGATTGGATGCGCAAAGCCGAAATTGCTGTGGATAAAACCCAGGACGACCTCGCTCGCGCCGCCTTGGATCGTTACCAGACCGGCCAGCGCCTCGCGCAAAGTTTTCAGGAACAGGTCAACGACCAGAAAGCGCAGGTGGAAACCTTGAAGAACGCCCTCATCAAGCTCGAACAAAAGCTCGACGAAGCCAAATCTAAAAGGGAAGTCCTTCTCGCACGCCATCGCCGCAGCATCGCTCTGGACAAGGCTGCCAAAGCCCAGGTCGCTCTCGGCGATAACTCCAACAGCGCCTCCTTCGATCGCCTCAAGGAGCGCGTCACTCATACCGAGGCCACTGCCTCTGCCGAAGTGGAGCTCCTCAACGACGACGTCGCGGAAAAACTCAATCGCCTGGACCGCGACTCCGAAGTCGAGCGCCTCCTTACCGACCTGAAAGCCCGCCGCGGCTTGCCCGCGAATATCGGCTGATTTTGTCGCGGTGTTCGATGCCGTTGAAGCTTAGGAGAAAGTCATGAAACTCGTAGCGATGCTTTTGTTCGTACTCCTCGCGTTCGCAATTTGGCCGCAAACGGCAAGCACCCAGGCCCAGCAAAAACCCGAGGATCTCGCTCAAAAATCCGCGGAAGCCTGGCTCGCCTTGACCGATTCTGGCAAATACGCCGAGAGCTGGGACGAAGCCTCCCAGCTATTCAAAAATTCGGTCAGCCAGGAGCGATGGTCAGGCATGGTCAAGGCCGCTCGCGGCCCCTTGGGCAAAGTACAATCCAGAAAACTTAAGAGCGCGACCTACACCAAGACGCTCCCCGGAGCACCGGATGGGGAATACGTTGTGATCCAATACGACACTAGCTTTGCGAACAAAGCCTCCGCCGTCGAAACCATCACTCCCCTGCTCGATAAAGATGGCAAGTGGCGCGTCTCCGGCTACTTCATCAAGTAAGAGTTACAGCCGACCGTTGGGCTTGTAATGTGACTGGGCGGCAGTTTCTTCTTCCCGTGAAGGCGCTGCGCCGCTACGCCCGTTTCCGCCAACTTGTCTAGTCCCCTTGGCTAAAGATGGTGTGTCACCGGCATCATTGCAAACTGTATGGCAAAAAAGCAGATGTTGATTCCCGCAGATATGCCGAAGGCCTGCAATCGCCCTATTCCGTCCGCCTCTTCAAACACCATCATCAGCACTGCAGTCCAACCGATCGCGGCGAGAAGCATTCCGGCGACCGGTATCAGCGCCAAACAATTGACGAACCAACCCAGCAGCAGTGGCCGCATCACCTCGACAAACCTTCCTGTGGCGCCAAAGAACCACTTCGCGATCAAGTGGCAGAGCCCCAATTGTGTGAACGTGATGGCAGCCATCAAAATGAAACCAAATGTGAGCCCGACAATTGCTCCAATTATTCGAGCGATGGGGTTGGCATTCGGCAGGGTCCGATTCATCAACGGAAGGGTTGTGACCAGAAGGATTAGCAGAATTGAGGCCATCCAGAAAAGCAATCCGTACAGTGTCGCTCTTCGATCCTTTGCATTCCGCCTAATTGCCACGTCATCCCACCGCACTATCTTCACCGCTTCGCTAAGGTAATAAGCCAGGCCACCGTCCTTCGGCGCCTCCAGCCCTGCGTTCAAGATGTCCTGCCCTGCTGCTGTCAGCGGACCCGGGCAGTTGTGCGACAACCCGTACTCCAGACCACACACATCACATTTCATGGGAACTCCTGCACAGCCGCAACGATACGGGACTCTATCACAGCCGCTCCTTAAAATTCAGTGTCAGGAATGTCCCTGCGCCGCGGTTATCGTGCAAGAATACGGTTCATGGACCCTTGGCTTGATGTCGCCACCGCCGCTGCCGCAGGTTTCGCGGGCCTCACCTTCTACGGTGCGGCCTACCCGCGCTCCCAATTCTTCGGCCACACCATTTACCGCACCGACGATGCCCGCAAGCTGGCGCTCACTTTTGACGACGGCCCGAATCCCGCCATCACTCCCAAACTTCTCGATCTCCTCGACCGCTACCACGCGAAGGCCACATTTTTCCTCGTTGGAAAATTTGTCCGCGAATCTCCAGCCCTCGTTAAGGAAATGGCCGCGCGTGGCCATCTCCTTGGCAATCACACCGAAACCCATCCCAATCTTCTCTTCTGCGGCCCGGAAGAAACCAAAGCTGAATTGCTCCGCTGCAGCGAAGCCATCAGCCACGCCACCTGGGCAGCGCCGCGCTGGTTTCGCCCACCGTTCGGCTTTCGCAGCCCCTGGCTCGGCGCAATTGTTCAGCAGCAGCGCATGCGCACAGTCATGTGGACTCTGATTCCCGGCGACTGGCGTGTAAAGCCTGCGAACTGGCTGATCGAGCGCATGAAACCCATCGCCGCCCACGCGCAGCACCGGCCACCGAAAGAAAATCCATCACAGAAACCAGCTGGAGGCGACGTCCTCTGTCTTCACGACGGCGATTTCTCCCGCGCCAATGGTGACCGCGCCCACACGCTCGAGGCCCTCGAATACTGGCTCCCCCGCTGGCGTGACCTCGGCCTGGAATTTGTTACAATCGACCAAACGGTGAGGAAGGCGGTCGAGGCCTGATGGACGAGCGAAGCTTTTATATCGAGAAGGAAGAAACACGCAAGGTCAAGCTGGTGTGCCCCAGTTGTCGCGGTGAGTTTGAAGCCCCGGTGCGCTGGAAAGTCTGCCGCAAGAAAAAAGAATTGCCCCGTGGAGTCAGCGAGGAAGACCGCCGCAAGTTCGCCAAAGCCACTTCCTTCATGGTTCGCCTGGATGATCTAGTCGCCTGCTACAAATGCCGCAAGCGTTTTGAACTCACCGGCCAGTCCACGGTCCTCATCAACGACAATCTCGGCGACCCCAACGAAGACCCCGAAAATTTCGGCAACCGCTGATTGCCACAGCCTGGTTCCCGATATCTGATCACTGATATCTGTTATCTGATATCTGATATCCCTCTTACTTCAAGCTCATCTAACTCGCCTAAATCTCCGGATACATCTCAAAAAACGCATCGATCGATTGCCGAAACGTTTTCTCAATCTCTTCTTTCGAACCCTCGATCAAATGCATCGCCACGCTTGCCCTTCGCCCGTTCTTCAACACCACCGTGGCTTCGTTTACCTCACCCAGATCATCTACCGGGAGCAGCCGCATTCCATAAATCAGTGCCAGTTTCGCCATTCTGCACTCTCCCTTCTCCCGCACTCAGACTATCGGCATGCGCACACACCGTCAAATTGCTGGAACCTGTTTGACGCTCTGCCACCCTCAAACACCGGCCTTCGCTGTTCTATGAGCACGATTTTGTAGCGGCCGCCTTCCGAGGCGGGCGCCTTTTTGAGAATGGCTACCTCCCTCACTTCTGTCCAGGATCCTTCAGGGCGAATTGGTCCTTCTCCCAGAGTTTTGGAGTACACTTTTTCTGTCCAACTGCTCCAGGCATCCGATGAACTGCCTTTCCGCATCGGAGGTGCCAGAAGGAGAATGACGGTGAAACCCACATCCCAGGTCCAACTTGTGTTGAAATCCGCGGCTTTGACTCTGATTTTCGCTGCCGCTGCTCTGGCACAGACCACGGAGGGACCTCAGAGCGACGCCCCTCCCCCTGCCGTCACTCCCGCTCCCGCTGCGGCGCGCCCGGCAAGCAGCGGCCAGACCATCATTGTCCCCACGGGCACACGCATCGGTGTCTTCCTCGAAAACGGCATATCCACGGCCACCGCGAAGCCCGGTGACTCCGTTTATTTCCGCACTTCGTTTCCCATCACGATTAATAACAAAGTTGTTATCCCTGTCGGCACCTACTTGCGTGGCGAGGTCACGGAATCCAAGCGACCCGGCCGCGTCAAGGGCAGAGGCGAATTGCGCATCCGCCTGGACACCATGGTTTTTCCGAATGGTTATACCGTGGACATGAATGCCGAGCCGCACAGCGCGGATAGCGGCCAAGTGAAAACCGATCCCGAAGGCAAGATGACTGGGCCCAGCGGGAAAGGAAAAGACGCGGGCACCGTGGCGACTACCACGGCGACTGGCGCTGGCATTGGCGCGATTGCCGCTGGTGCCAAGGGTGCTGGCATTGGCGCCGGCATCGGCGGTGTTGCGGGACTGGCGGCGGTCTTGTTGTCTCGCGGTCCCGAAGCGCAGCTTCAGCGCGGTTCCTCGATGGATCTAATGTTGGAACGCGACCTTCAACTGGACGCGGACCAGATTCGGTATTCCACGGTCGGCCAGCCCAACACCGTCATTCTCCAGCAGCCTCCGCCATCGAACTGACCGATCAGCCGCACCCTAAGCCGCTCGTGGTTTTGTAGCGGCCGCCTTCTGAGGCGGGCGCCTTCCTCTTGAGTTTGTAGTGGCCGACCTTCAGGTCGGTTCTTGGGTTTCTCTTGGGGTTGTTTTGCTCTTCAGGAGGCCGGAGTTTCAGCCCCGGCGTAAAACCGGCAATGTGAAGTGGCTTTAGCCCTCGAAGAAACCCATTCTGTTTTTTTCTGCAGACCGTTCAATTTACTCTAAGCCTCGGACGGCTGTTCTGCATCTATCGCAGCATCCTGAGGCTGCCATAACCGAAGGTGTCCGTCACAGGCTCGCCGCCAACTGTTCGGAAAGCACTTCCGCCTTTTTAGAAAGGTTCCTCGCCCGCACCCAATCGCCGCTGTACATCGCCTCTCGCGCGTTGTCCGTGAAGCCCCGCACCTTCGAAATGAGATCCTGCTGCGTGGCATTCAATGTTCTTCCCCTCGCCAATGTCAAATTCTTCTCCACCATTTGCAGATTCTGCTGCGTTGCCGTTCTCGCTGCTGCCAATTCTTCCGTCGTAAGTGCCGGAGAAATAATCGGCTCTGCTGCTTTCTCCGCGGGTGTGGGCTCGGATGCCGCGGGCGGTGCCACATGCGGCCTTGCCGGCATACTCCTGCTCGTTGCCAGCAGTGGCACCAGTGGAACTTCGAATGGGAGATCCGGCGGCGGTTCTAATTCCGCGATTGCCGTCGATGCAGGAACCACAGGGTGCGCAAAGCCCGTCACACCAATCCGCGGTCGCACGGGGGCCTTCTGCAGAAAGCATCCCGAAGTCCATAGCACGCATCCGCACAACAACGTCAGCCACTTTCTTGTTGCTTTTGTCTGAGTGCGCATCTGTTTCTGGGTCCCGGTGTTTGGCATTCTCATGCGGCTAGTGGTAATTCGATGCGAAATGTGGTCCCGCGTCCAACTTCCGAAGTGAAATCAATCGAACCATTGTGAAGCTGCACAATTCGAAAGGTGCTGGCTAATCCGATGCCGCTTCCCCCAGGTCTCGTTGTAAAGAACAATTGGAAAACTTTTTGTCGGTGCTCCAACGGGATTCCTTTCCCCGTATCTCCCACCGTAATTTCCGCCATTTCTCCCCTCCGGTTCAGCGTCAGTTGCAGTTGTCCGCCGTTTGGCATCGCATCCACGGCATTCAGCACCAGGTTTAGGATCGCCTGCTTCAGCAGCGCGCGGTCCACGAACACCTCCGGCACGCCAATGGGCAGCAGTTGTGCCACGTGCACGTTCGCCTGTTCCAACTGGGGTTGCGCCACGGCCAGCACTTCCCGCAACAGGTTCGCCAGTTGTGTCGGCTCCAGCCGTACGTACATTGGCCGCGAAAAATCCAGGAACCGTTTCACCACCGCATCCAGCCGGTCGATCTCCGCGTCCAACACGCGCACCGCTTGCCTCGCGGCATCATCGGTTTTGGGGGGAAGCGATTCCTTCAGGTTCTCCAGCCACAAGCGCATCGAATTGAGCGGGTTTTTCACCTCATGCGCCACGCCCGCGGTTATCCTTCCCAGTGCCGCCAGCCGTTCGCTCACCTGCAATTGCGTGTTGATGCTCTCCAATGAATCCAAATCGCGTAGGGTCACCAGCGCGCCCATTCTCTCCCCCGCTCCTTGAATCTCCTGCACCGTCACGCCCACTCTTCTGGACCCTTCCAGTGTCTGCAGGTCCGTTTCCGAAGCAATCTCCCGCAGGTCATCTCCCTCCAGCCGCAACGCCCCATGCAAAGGGTGCCCCGCCGGGAAAATCTCTGTCACTCGCTTGCCCAAAAATTGTCCTGCTGGAGCGCCGAGAAATTTTTCTGCTGCCGGGCTTACCATCACCGCCCGCGCATCCTTCGTGAATAGGATTAGCCCATCCTCCAGCCCTGCCATCACCGAATTCATGTTTTCGCGCAGCGAACTGAATATCTCATGCACCCCGCGCAGCTGTTGTCCCACCTGCTTGATCTTTCGCCGCACCTGCCCCAGTTCGTCGGTGCTCTCCAGCGTCTTTTCCGGCGTGATCGTGCCCGTGTCGTACTCCCCGGCGGAGATCCGGTCGAGTTGGTTGCTGATGTCGCGTATAGGAGCCAGCGCCGCGCCGCTTACCACCGCCGCAAGAATCGTTGAAATCACCAGCGCCAGCAACGCGATCGAACTCCACCGCTTCATCCGCGGCTTGATGTCGTTTAGCAGCAGGCTGGTGGACACGGCAACGCGCACTTCTCCAAACGGCGTGCCGCGCAGCGAAAACGGATAGTCCACCTCGTAGACGTGTCCCGGCCCTGCCAGGATTCTCGCCTGCCGCACGAACGGGCTTTGCACCAGTTGCGCAAACGGCGGCCGTCGCAGTTCCGTCTTCCCCGGCAAGGACGGGTCGCTGGACGCCAGCACCACCCCCTCGTGATCCACGATGGAAGCCTCGTAAATCGAGGGCGAGTCCGTCACCGATTCCAGCCTCGACGTCAATCGATCGTTGATTTCAAAAGCACGCTGCACGTAGTCGTGCGTGTCCTGCGGATCGTCCGACGCCGGACGCATCCCCTGGGCCTTCGCATCTTCCACCGCATGTTTCGCCGCATCAAACACTTCCCGCGCCAGTTCCGTCGCTCGCTTGTCGGTGTCGTGCAGCACCTGCTGCATCAGCAGTTCTAGGAACACCATCGACAGCACCGCTGTGGTCAGCAGCGCCAACGCGGTCATCACCATCGTCAATTTGGCCCGCAGCCCCAACCGCATACGCTCTTACGACTCCGCTTCGGCCTTCTCGCTGCCATACTCTTTCAGCTTGTTGTGCAACGTCTTCAGGCTGACTCCCAGCAGTTCCGCCGCCCGCGTCTTGTTGTTTCCCGTGGCCTGCAACGTCTGCAAGATCAGCTCGCGCTCCATGGCGTCCACGGTTGTTCCCACCGGAAACTTGATTCCCGATAGATCGCTCGGGCTCTTCGTCGCCAGCTTCCCGAACTCTCCCGGCAGCGACGAACGCGAGATCAGATCCTTTTCGCTCATGATCGCTGCGCGCTCCAGCACGTTGCGCAGCTCGCGAATGTTCCCCGGCCAGGTGTGGCTCATGAAAATGTCCAGCACCTCGGCGCCGATCCCCCTTACGCTCTTTCCATGCTTCACATTGATATCGCGCAGGATGTGTTCCGCCAGCAGCGGAATATCCTCCCTGTGCTCGCGCAGCGGCGGCAAGTGAATGTGAAACACGTTCAATCGGAAGTACAGATCCTGTCGCAAATGCCCGCTCTCCACTGCTTGATCCGGATCTTTGTTCGTTGCCGCCAGCACCCGCACGTCCACCGGCGTCTCCGTTTTGCTTCCCAGCCGCCGTACCTTGCGGTCTTCCAGCACCCGCAACAATTTCGCCTGCGTCGGCGCCGGCATTTCTCCGATTTCGTCCAGTAGCAGCGTTCCTCCATCCGCCAATTCAAAGCACCCGATCCGCCGCTCTGCTGCTCCGGTAAACGCTCCCCGCTCGTGCCCGAAAATCTCGCTTTCCATAAGCGTCTCCGGGATCGCCGAACAATTGATGGCCACAAACGGCCCGGCGGCCCTCGGCGAAAGTTTGTGGATCGTGCGCGCCACAATTTCTTTCCCGGATCCAGTCTCGCCGGTGATGAGCACGGACGCTGAGCTCGGCGCGGCCATCTCGATCACCCGCATCACTTCCTGCATCGGCTTTGACGCGCCCACCAGTTCGCCCAGCCGTCCCGCATCCCGCAACTGCCTTTGCAGCACCGCCAGGTGTTGCGCATCCCGCGCTTTCCCCAGAGCCCGGTCCAGCAGTGCCCGCAGCACCGGCCCCTTCAGCGGCTTTTCGATATACCAGAACGCCCCAGCCTCGATCGAGGCGACCGCGCGTTCCTCGCTCCCTTTTCCGGTGATGATGATCGCCGGAACATTATGCAGTTCCTCCCCGAGCTGCTTCAGCAAGTCCAGCCCGTTCATCCCTGGCAGCTCGACGTCTGCAATTAACGTGTCCGGCTGAAAATTGTTGAATCGCGCCAGCGCTTCTTCCGCGCTCGCCACCCCGATCACTTCGTACCCCCAGCGCTGCAGAAGTTGTTCGTAGCCCTTCCGCGCATTTTCTTCATCCTCGACAATCAGGATCCTGTCTTTCCTCTCGCCGGTTTCCACTGTGCGTACCGCCCTCGTTTCTTCCGCCATGCGCTTTGCCCTCGCCTGAATAAATACCACGAATAGAAGCACTTCGGCTGGGTATTACGACTGTAACAAGCGCCTTCCCGCTTTGCCAAGCTGCCAAATCACCGACTTCCTTCCCTGGCAAACCGCGAGTGGATTGAGGACTGAACCCGGCTGGTGAGAACAACAGAGAACCATTTCTCCGGGTTTAAAGGCTTTATTCCTCCAAAAAGTTTAGGCCGTGCCTCGCGGGATCGTCGCGAGGCCACGGCCCGTAAACCCTGCCTCAAAATCAACAGATTCAGTAATAGATTCAGTAATCAAAGAAACTGTAGGATAACCACTTAATTCCGCTTCTATCGGCTTACAAAGCAGTCATCTCCATCAATGTCCTGTGTCTCACGTAAAGTACGATAACCCCGGGCTTCGGTTTCGCATGGTGCCAACCGCATACGTTGCCTGCCACGATTCCGTGCTCCAGGATTTCGTCAATCGAGTAGCTCACTCCTGAGCCCGCCATCGCATCGCCCTTGTACCGGCAATCCGCATACCAGTTCGGTAGAAACCGAAGGGTTCTTGGTTCGGCTTCCCTGACATCAAATCGTGCTTCGCCTTTAATGTTCAAACGTGGGTTCACGCCATGTTCTGAACCGATCCAAATGTTGGGGAACTCAAACCACATCGGCAATCCCGTTAAGCCATCCAGGACGCAAACAACTAACTTTTGAGGCTGAGCCTGATCACTCTTCGGCTTTTCTGCTTGTGCGAAACATGGCTGCAGCGGAAGGCAGCACAAGACGAACAGCACCAGCCATTCTACGACAGTACCTTTACGGATGAACCGCGCCATGAGTGCACCTCCTCTCTACTCCTTCACCAAGTACAACGCCCGCTCTAACTCCAATTCCAGCTTTGCCCCCCTCGGCAGATTCAGTTCCTGTCCGCGTCCCGCCTCCATCAAGTACGCCTCCAGCGCTCCTATCGCCGCGCCCTCTGCCGCTTCTTTCTTGTTCTTGTCTTTCACGCCTTGCACTGCACCCATCGCCGCGCCAGTGGCTGCTGCCTGGGCTGCGTCTTTTTGCGTACCGCTGCGTCCCTCGATGACTCCCTCGTGCATCGGCCCGGATTTGATGCTGTGATCCCCCGGCACGGAAGCCACCCCCGCCACGATCGGCAGGCTCCCGAAGTGCGTCTGAATCTCGTCGAATGTCAGCCAAAGTCTCGCTCTCCCGGTCGTCCCTGCCGGCTCCACGCGGCTGATGTGCCCGCGAATTTCGGCGCCGGCCGGGAGATAGACCCCCTGGCCCGCCCCCAGCGGCTCCACAGTGCGCACTCGAAACTCTTGGTTCTGCCGCACCACTCTCGTGTTCATGTCCTGTTCCAGAGTCACCAGGAACCGCGTCCCCGGCGCCACCGCAAACGCTTCCACCGGCAGACCGTGCCTCTGCCCATCCGCGGGGTGTGCGGTGTACGCACGATTGGTCTCCTGTGTTTCCCGGCCGCCTACCCCGTCGGGTTCCTGTGCGTCTAAAGTAGCGGTCAACGTAAGTCCGCCGGCGAGCGCGATCAGCGCCAGCAATCGAAAATTCCTCGATATGGTGTTCATATGAATCTCCAGCCTCCCCACAATCCAAGCAATCAGCAAGGATGGCGCCAATCCGACCTCCCCTCCTTTGCATGTGAACTATTAAACAGAAAGGACTTAACATTCGCTTCGGTCGGTGCCAAAAGTAGCCCTGCAGGCCATCCACTCCACCACTGTCGCCCTCACCTGACAGCCACTTCGCCATCAACCCCGGTTGATTTGTTGGCCTCTCGATCGCCTTTATTGACTACAATCTTCTCGATGAAGCCTCTCTTCACCCTCGCCCTTCTGGTAACAATGCTTTCCAGTCCCGCGAGAGCTCAGCAGCAGCCCGCTAAACCGGATCAAGACAAATCGCAGGATTCTGGCGCCATGCACGACGCCCATTCAAAAATGAATGAGCGCGGCGAAAAAGGGATGGGTTTTTCTCAAACCGCCAATACGCATCACTTCCTCTTGAAGTCAAATGGGGGCGTGATTCAGGTGGAGGCCAATGATCCCAAGGACATCGCCGCGCGCGACTCCATCCGCGCTCATCTCACCCATATCTCCCACGCTTTCGCTGAAGGCGATTTTGACATTCCCATGTTTGTCCACGATACCGTTCCCCCGGGCGTGCCGGACATGAAGCGTCTAAAGGACAAGATCACCTACTCCTTCCAGGAAACTCCCGCTGGAGGCAGCGTCGTGATCGCAACCTCCGATCCGGACGCTTTGGCCGCGATCCACAAATTCCTCCGCTTCCAAATCACTGAGCACCACACCGGCGATCCCACCGAACTCCACTAAACGGGCTAGCTTTCTTTAATCTTCAATGTAGCGCTGGCTTTCATGCCAGCGCTGCTGGGTCGAATTGGTACAATTTACCCGACCGACAATTTTTTGACAGAAAATATCTACTTAGTTTGTTCCGTAGCCTGGTAATCCTGGGCGATTCCGCGACGAACGAGCGTTAGGTTAGCTTCGTTAGCTGAAATTACGCGACAAAGGGTATTCAGATTAATCTCCATTCCCTTCGTATAGCCCACGCGACCAGCGAAGATGAGCTTCGTCCCTGGACGCAAACTCTCAATCGCACTCATTTTGCCAGCCTCGACAGGCAGACTACGCATCTCTCCGATATTCCAATCCTCAGCCCCTTTGAGCCGCTCCATCATCCGTACACTTGCTGTCCCAAAGTAGTACCCTGGGCCGTCCACTTTTTCCTCGTAGGCAACGATTTCACCGACTGCTATATGAGCGTTGTCTCGGCCAAGCAGCTCAAGCATGAGCGGCGAACACGTGATGTGGTCCCAAAGTGCATCCACCCGAAGCCCGTCGGCCTCGTATTGCGTCCAGGCATTTGGCATTATGTCCATTTGCGTGCGGCAAGGATGCCACTTCGTAAGGCAGGAAAGATTCAATTCCATGAGTCGGTGAACATCAGCCGGATCGGCGTAAGGTGTGAACTTTGCCCATCCCAGCACGCAGCCCTCGCATCCGTCAGGCCGGCCAATCGAATAGTTCGGGTGCAGCATCAATTGAGGTCCAACCCAACTGCTATGGTGGAGCCTGAAGGATGAAGCGCTCCCCGTTTGCGCCATCAGTGTGTATTCACACCACTCGCTTCCGGAGCATATCTCAACATCGTGAACGTAGGTCTCGATCCAGATGCTTATCCCTTTGCTCCAGACAATTCCTTCACGCATGCCAACATCTGCGACGATCTTTGCCGGGTGACCGCCCGCACGCATCGACAATCTCACCAAGCCCATCTCCAGGCGGTAGAATGGGCCCGTACTGTACGTCAGATTCAGCTTCCACCTAAAGTAATCGTCCAGGCGCTCAAACGCGTTTCTTTCCGAAACATAGCCAAATACGAAATCGTGTAAGGTTATTGTCAGGGAGCACTTGTGCTCGTCGCAATGTGCGTCACGCTCGGTGTTCGCGCTCCACCGCGCCAGCCGAGCCTGCGCTTCAGGCCATGGCGTTTTACGCAATTCGAATGATTGAATTTCGGCGACTAGGCGTTCCACTCGCCGTCGAAAGAGTCGCTGTTCCACCTGCACAAAAATCAGCGCCAAAAATATCGCAGCGCAAACGCTCAGAAACAGCGCGAGCAGGGCCCGTCGCCACCAGCGAAATCGCCCCATATTTCTTAGACACCCAGGGGCGCAGATCTGTGCCCCAAGCAATCGTATCGCTTTAGTCGCGCCGTTATCCGTTAATTTGTCGGGTTGCGGAGAGGTCCCGTAGTTTAGGGGGTCGGAGCTTCAGCTCCGACATTAAATGCCTGGTCTCAATGGGCTTCAGCCCCTGAGGAATTTTACGGTTTGTCCAAAAACTCGCGAATCCGCTTCAACACCCCCGCGTACATCGCCTCGGTTACTCGTCCCGTCTGGGTGTTCTGTTGACTCGGGTGGTACACGCCGAACAGCCGCGGCAATTCCGTGGTAATCTCCGCTTCCGCTCCATGCGCAAACTTGTACGCCGCGCGTGATGCGATTTTTCCATCTTGCTTTAGCATCTCCAAATACGCGTCCCACGCGATTTTCCCCAGCGCCAGGATTGCCTTTGGTTGCAGTATCTCCAATTCGCGTTCCAGGTACTTGCGACAATTCCAAATTTCCCTGGGTAGTGGCTTATTCGCGGGGGGAGCGCATCGCACCGCCGCAGCGATGTACGCGTTTTCCAGGTTCAATCCATCCTCACGGTGCAGGGAAGTGGGCTGATTGGCGAACCCGGCCTTGTGCAGCGCCTTGTACAGAAAATCTCCCGAGCGATCGCCCGTGAACACTCGCCCCGTGCGATTCGCTCCATGGGCCGCTGGCGCCAGCCCCAGAATAAAAATCTCCGCGCGCGGATCGCCAAACCCCGGCACGCCGCGTCCCCAATACTCCCATTCGCGGTAGGCGCGCCGTTTTTCCCGCGCCACTTTTTCGCGGTACTTCACCAGTCGCGGGCATTTCCGGCAGGCACACACCTCTTCCGCAATCCTCTGCAGGGTCGCGGGTGCCCCACACGCCGGCTCTGCGTGTGGGCCTGTTGGGATTACCCTTTTAGGGACCGTCTTCGGAGGCGCGTTCATTGCGCCCCGGATGCTGTTGCGGGGCGGTCCTCTCTTCGCGTTCACTTCCCAGCCTTCAACAATGCAGCCAGAATCACCGCCTGATTCTGCTTCTCATCCTTGGCCCCAAACAGTAAGGTGACAGTTCCGTGTTTATTCACCATTTTCTTCAGTTCGCTCAATAACTCTTTCTTCTTTGCGAGTTCCGCCTTATATCGCTTGACGAATTCGTTCCAATTCCTCTCCTCATGGTGAAACCATTTACGCAATTCATCGCTCGGCGCAATTTCTTTCATCCACAAATCCACGTGCGCTTTTTCTTTCGTCAACCCGCGCGGCCACAACCGGTCCACCAATACCCGAAACCCATCTTCCTTCGCAGGTTTCTCATACACTCGCTTGATTTGGATCATCGCGCATGCCCCCGCAGTAAGCCCAATACCTCTTCATGTACGATTCCATTCGTGCTCACGAATCTTCCTTTGTAAATCGTTCGTTCGCCGTCAATCGTCGTCGATTGTCCGCCCGCTTCTTCCACGATAATTCCCAGCGGCGCCAAATCCCATGGTTTGGACACCCAATCCAACGCCGCTTCTATCGCCCCCTCCGCCACCAGCATATGCTGCCAGAAGCCGCCGAACGAACGGCTGCTGCGCGCCGCATCCGCCAGCCGCCTCATGGTCGCTCGCACGATCGCATCTTTCGACGGCCCCGTGCCCGAGATGAACACCATCGCTTTCTCCAAGCTCTTTACGTCCGAAACATGAATACGCTTTCCGTTTCGGTAAGCGCCCTCGCCGCGATACGCCCACCAGCGCGTTCCCTTCGATAATGCCGGCGCGCTCGCGATCCCCGCCACAATTTCACCGTCTTCCTCGATTCCCACCAGTGTTCCAAACGTAGGAATTCCCCGCGAAAACTCTTCCGTGCCG
>Ga0187803_10000129_pt1 | contig 31443 bp, 21 predicted proteins | sample NC_wetland_sal_i_2_FD_132425 | JGI IMG/M metagenome (GOLD analysis project Ga0187803, IMG submission 132425) | Wetland sediment microbial communities from Neuse River Estuary, North Carolina, USA - Control_3 | ecosystem: Environmental > Aquatic > Freshwater > Wetlands > Sediment | place: USA...
ATCGGCCTTGCGCGCACGCGGCTGGTGGCGAAAGTCGCCTCCGACCAGGCCAAGCCCGCGGGCCTGCTCTGGATTCCCGCGGGCAGCGAGGCCGGATTTCTAGCGCTGCTCGCCGTCCGCAAAATTCCCGGCATCGGAAAAGTCACGGAAGCCGCGCTCAACGGGCTGGGCATCGAAACCGTGGGCCAGCTCGCGGCGCTGCCGCGCGAACGCCTGGAGGATGCGTTCGGCCGCTGGGGTGGCGCCCTCTATCGCAAAGCGCGGGGCGAAGACACCTACGAATTTCTGGACGACGCGGAAGCGAAATCGATATCGCATCACCACACGTTTTCCGAGGATGTGGATGACCTTGCCGTGGTCGAATCCACGCTCAGCCATCTGTGCCAGAAGGCGGCAAAGCGCCTTCGCGATGCGGGCCTCTCCGCGGGCACGGTGACGCTGGTGCTTCGCTATGCCGGCTTCGAGACCATCACGCGGGCGCGCACGCTGCCCGCGCCGACCGACCTGGATCAGGACGTGCAGCGCGTGACGCGCGAACTTCTGGCGCGGCATCGCGACCCGAAGCGGCGCGTGCGGCTGGTGGGCGTTTCGCTTACCGCGCTCTCGCACGGCGAGGCGCAGCTCGAATTGCTCGATCCCGCGCGCCGCGAAAAGCTGGAAAAACTCGCGCGCGCCTCCGACCAGCTTCGCGAGCGCTTCGGATTCGAAAAAGTGCAGCTCGGCGGCTCCATGCGCAAACCCGGCCGCCGCTGACGCGGCGCCGGCCGCGACCCGGAAGCTCGCAAGCTGCGTGATAGACTCGCTCTAATGGCCAAAAATCCCACCTCGCGCGGCAACACGCCTCCGACTGCGGCCGCGCACGCGGGCCGCGCGGTTGGCCGCGTTCGCACCTTCTGGCGCCGCGTCACCGAAGGCATCCAGATCTCCGACCTTTGGGCGCAGTTCCAGGCGGAAGCGCGCACCAGCTACGGACTCTACTCGCGCGATGTGGACTGGGATGAAGTGCGGCGCGGCAAACGGTGGCAGCGGCCGTTCCGCGCGGGCGGCGCTCTGTTCTGGGCCATGTTGATGAAGCTCAGCCCGGCGCGGCGTCTGCTGCTGCTGGCCGCGGTGGCCGCGCTGCTGTTCGTGTCCTTCCAGATTGAGACGCAGCACGGAAGAGTGCTCATCGTCTCGATGGGAATCCTGAGCCCCGGCGTGCTTCTGCTTTTCCTTCTTTTGGCGCTGGAGCTGGCCGACCGCGTGACCATGAAGCGCGACCTGGAAATCGCGCGCGAAATCCAGCGCTGGCTGGTTCCGGAAAAGCCGCCCGAGGTTCCGGGCTACGACATCGCGTTCTTCACTCGCCCGGCGAACACGGTGGCGGGAGATTATTACGATACGATCCCGCGCGACGCGACCGGCGGCTCCGGAGCAAAGGACGGCAAGCTGCTTCTGGTGGTCGCCGACGTGGCCGGAAAAAGCGTGCCTGCCGCCATCCTCATGGCCACGTTCCAGGCCAGCCTGCGCGCCATCGAGGCCACGGGCATCTCTCTGGCCGAGATCGTGCCCACCCTCAACCACTACGTGTGCGAGAACAGCCAGAACGGTTCGAGGTTCATCACTGCGTTTTTTGCGGAACTCGAGCCTGCCAGCGGCGAGTTGCTTTACACCAGCGCCGGCCATCATCCCGCCGTGCTCCGTTCGGCGAAGGGGGAGATGAGCGAACTCGGCGAGGGTGGATTGCCGCTCGGCATCGAGCTGGGGGAATCGTTTCCTGCCGGCCACGCTCGCGTCGCCCCGGGCGAAGTTCTGCTCGTTTACACCGACGGCATGGTGGAGGCCGTGAATTCGGAGGGAGAGGAGTTCGGCAAAGCGCGGATGATGAATGTGTTTGGTCCCTGCGACGCGACAAACTCCGCGGCCGAAATCCTGGCGCATATCACCCACGCTCTCGACGGGTTCGTAGCTGCGGCCCCACAGCACGACGACCTGACCTGCATGGTCGTTCGCCGCAACCGCGAGAAGTAGGGCCGCGAAGGAACCCAACTCGCTCCGCGCCTTGTAGCCCATTCTCGGCTAGCCGATAATCACCTTATGGACGCGCGCCAACTGGCGAACCGGATCTGTGACGCTCTCGCGGGCGCGGGCTTTCAGGCCTACCTGGTGGGCGGGTGTGTCCGCGACATCCTGCTCGGCCGGCGTGCGCAGGACTTCGACGTGGCCACGGACGCGACGCCGGAGCGCGTGCAGGGCATGTTCCCCGGCAGCGTGGGAGTGGGCGCGGCGTTTGGCGTGATCCTGGTGCTCGATGCCGATTCGGATGCGCGTGTGGAAGTCGCAACCTTCCGCACCGACCTGGGATATTCCGACGGCCGGCGTCCCGATACCGTCGTCTTCGGCAAATCCGCCGAGCAGGACGTGCGCCGGCGCGATTTCACCATCAACGGTTTGCTGCTCGACCCCCGGGACAATCGCATCCTCGATTTTGTGAACGGGCAGGCCGACCTGCGCGCGGGAATCGTGCGCGCCATCGGCAATCCCGTGGAGCGATTCCGCGAGGACAAATTGCGGCTGCTCCGCGCCGTGCGCTTTGCCGCACGCTTCGGATATACGATCGAGCCGGCAACTTTTGCCGCAATCTGCCAGCATGCCGCGGAGATTTCCGCGGTTTCGGCGGAGCGCATCCGGGAAGAGCTGACGCGCATCCTCACCGAAGGAGGGGCGCGGCGCGGATTTGAGCTGCTCGAGCGAACGCGGCTGCTCGAACACGTCCTTCCCGAGATTGCGCGCATGCGGGGCGTGGAGCAGCCTCCTGAGTTTCATCCCGAAGGCAACGTGTGGATTCACACGCTGATGCTGCTCGAACAGTTGCCGGCGGGTGTATCCTCCACGCTGGCCTGGGGAGCCCTGCTGCACGACGTGGGCAAACCGCCGACGTTCACGCCGCCACGCGCGACCGGCGAGCGCATCCGTTTCGACGGTCACGTGGAAGTGGGGACGCGCATGGCGGAGGAGATCGCACAGCGGCTGAAGTTTTCGGGGGAAGAGACGGAGCGGGTGGCTGCGCTCGTGGCGCAGCACCTGCGCTTCAAGGACGTTTTCGAGATGCGCACCGCAACGCTGAAGCGCTTCGTGCGCCAGCCCCATTTCGACGAGCACATGGAACTGCATCGCATGGACTGCCTGGCCTCGCACGGGAAGCTCGACAGCTACGAATTTGTGCGGCGATTCGTCGCGGAAACGCCTGCGCAGGCCGTTCGCCCCGCGCGGTTGGTGACTGGAGACGACCTGAAGCTGCTGGGGCTGCCTCCGGGACCTGAATACCGGCGACTGTTGGAAGCGGTAGAGGAAGCTCAACTCGAAGGCCTGCTGACGACCAGGGATGAGGCCTTGCAGTTCATCCGTCGTCAGTCCGGCGAACGGGGCGTTCCGGCAAGTCCCATATCCTGAATGGAGTCGCGGCAAGCAGCAGTAATGGAGCGTAACCGAACCGATGGAGGGAACGACAAGTTCTCGCAAGGTAATAGAAAATAAGGAGTTACCAGACGTCTTGCAATATTTAGTCTGGTAGACTAAGATATGTTGACTTGGGAGCTGTGATTGCACGCAACCGGCCGCTCTTGCCGGCCATCCAACTGTTTATTCGTCCGTGTTTGCCGATGAAGTCGTAAGCGGCTGTGGACGGAGTGAGGAGTCTTTTATGCCTGACAAATCGACGCGTATTCCGCCGGAACTGCCGATACTACCCGTTCGAGAGACGGTGCTGTTCCCCGGCGCTGTGATGCCGCTGACGGTGGGACGCGAGAGCTCGCTGGCTCTGCTCGAATCACTGCATGGCGAGGAGAAAGTCATCGGAGTGGTGGCGCAACTGGACCCGAGGATTGAGGAACCGACCGGGACAGACCTGCACGCGGTGGGCACAGCCGCGAAGATTCACAAAATGGTGCGCATGCCGAACAACACGGTGGTGGTCTTCCTGGAAGGCCTGAACCGGATTCGAGTGGCGGAGATCGTGTCCTTCCGGCCGTTCCTTCGCGGGCGGGTGATCATTGAAGCGGACGTGGTTGGGCCCGTGGACCCGGAGCTGACGGCGCTGGTGCGCCAGGCGCAGGAGCTGTTCCGCGACGTGGTGGCGCGGTCGCCGCAGCTTTCCGACGATCTGCAGAACCAGGTGATGGGTCACGAGGACCCCGGGCGCCTGTCCGATTTCATCGCGCACACGCTGCCGTCGCTCTCCACGCTGCTCCGCCAGGAGCTGCTGGAAACGGCGAGCGTACGGAAGCGGCTGGAAAGCCTGGTGCGCGAGCTTTCGAAAGAGCTCGAAGTGCTCGAGCTGCGCTCCAAGATCCAGGAGCAGGTGCAGGAACAGGTGAACCAGAACCAGCGCGAATACCTGCTCCGCGAGCAGATGAAAGCGATCCAGAAAGAGCTGGGCGAATCGGACGACGTCCAGAACGAGATCGAAGAACTGCGGAAGAAGATCGAGGCCTGCGGGATGTCGCCCGAGGCGCGCAAGGAGTGCGAACGCGAGCTGAAGCGGCTGAGCAAGATGCAGTCCGCCTCGGCCGAATACATGGTCTCGCGCACCTATCTCGACTGGATGACCACGCTGCCGTGGCAGAAGTCATCCGGCAGCGAGGAGATCGACATTCGGAAGGCGCAGACCATCCTGGACGAAGACCACTACGACCTGAAGAAGGTGAAAGAACGCATTCTCGAATATCTGGCGGTGAAGAAACTGCAGCCAGCCATGAAGGGTCCCATCCTGTGCTTCGTGGGGCCTCCGGGCGTGGGCAAGACGTCGCTCGGCAAATCCATCGCGCGCGCCATGGGGCGGAAGTTCGTGCGCATATCGCTGGGCGGGATGCACGACGAGGCGGAAATCCGGGGCCATCGCCGCACCTATATCGGCGCGCTGCCCGGCCAGATCATCCAGGGAATCCGCCGCGCGGAGACGAACGACCCGGTGTTCATGCTCGACGAAGTGGACAAACTGGGCCGCGATTTTCGCGGCGATCCCTCGGCGGCGCTGATGGAGGTGCTGGACCCGGAACAGAACGCGACGTTCCGCGACCACTATCTCGACGTGCCGTTCGACCTTTCGAGGGTGATTTTTATCGCTACGGCCAACTGGATGGATCCCATCCCCGAGCCGTTGCGGGACCGCATGGAGATCATCGAGCTCCCCGGTTATACCGAGGAAGAAAAGATCCACATCGCGCGTAAATACCTGATCCCCAAGCAGGCGAGGGAGCATGGCCTCAAGGAAGGCGAAAACATCGAGTTCGCAGAAGAAGGATTGCGCGAAATCATCCACAGCTACACGCGCGAAGCCGGCGTGCGCAACCTGGAACGCGAAATCGCCACGCTCTCCCGCCGCCAGGCGCGGCGCATCGCCGAAGGCCAGATGGACAAGCTTGAGGTGACGGCGGAAGTTGTGCGCCAGGCGCTGGGCGTGCCGAAGTACCGCACGGAGAAGGAAGTGGAAGAGCGCGTCAACCGGCCCGGCGTTTCCGTTGGTCTAGTGTGGACGCCCGCGGGCGGCGACATCGTGTTCATCGAGGCCTCGCGCATGCCGGGCGGCAAGCAACTGACCATGACCGGAAGCCTGGGCGACGTGATGAAGGAATCGATGAATGCTGCGCTCACCTGGGTGCGCGCCAACGCGGAGCGTTACGGCATCGATCCGGAATTCTTCAAGAACAGCGACGTGCACATCCACGTTCCGGCGGGGGCGGTGCCGAAAGACGGGCCGTCGGCCGGCGCGGCCATGGTCACCGCGCTGGTGAGCCTGTTGACCAGCCGGCAGGTGCGCCCGCGCGTGGCGATGACGGGAGAAACCTCGCTTTCCGGCGTCATCCTGCCCGTGGGGGGCATCAAGGAAAAGGTGCTGGGAGCGAAGCGCGCCGGAATCCAGCACGTGATCCTGCCCGCGGACAACGAGCCGAACGTGAAGGAAGACCTTCAGCCCGAAATGCTGCAGGGACTCGAGCTGCATTACGTGCGCACACTCGATCAGGCCATTGAAGTGGCAATCGGGAAGTTCGAGCCGACGGTGCGGGAGCCTGCGCCACCTTCGACGCCGCCCGTGCCGCCGGTTCTGCCGGAGGAGAAGCCCGCGCCGAAGGGCACGACTCCTCCGTCCTCGACGTTCCACTGAATCGCGATCCCGCGGCACGATGGGCCGGACGCCGGCCTCGTGCCGCGGGATTATGCCTTACGGCGCTCGATCACCAACCGTAAAGAAACTGCTCCGTCTGCTTCCTGTATTTTTTCCGCGATTCCGCCGAAACTAAGCGCGAGCGGCCGCGCGCGCGATGCTTCGCGGCAGCGGCCAGAAGCGAACAGGGCATGTCCGGCGGAACTGGCTACGAACAACTGAAAGACGCGGCGCGCAACGCTGCGCTGCATTTGAGCGCGGCGCTGGGCGGCGGAGGGCTGGCCGCGCGGTTCATCCTGGAGTACGCGGAACGGAACCGGCGCGCCACCATCACCGCGCACCTGCAGCGTTATAGCGAACTCGTTTCCATGATCCACCGCGAATGCCTGCTGGCCATGGTGGCGCGGGTGGAAGAGGAGCTTCCGCGCGTGCTACGCGCGGGGGGAACCCCGGCGCGCGCGCTGGCTTCCGGAGAAGACCCGCTGCTGCGGCGATTCCGAGTGGAGTTTTACGAGCATCTGGCGGAACTGCTGGGCTGGCGGCAGGAACAGCTCGACCGCTTCTGGCACGATCTGGATCTCTACCTGCAGTGCCAGCGCGCGCGGGCGGCGGCACGCGGGAAGAAAAAGACGGACCTCGGCCCGTTTGCGGACCGGTGCGGATTCATGCTCGATCCCGCGATGCTGGAGCGCGCGCGACGCGCTGCGGCAAGATTCCACGGGCAGCTTGATTCCACTGCCCGAAGGATCTTGCGATCCGCGCTACGTCCTGCAAACTGATTCCCACGGGCACTGGGCGAGGACTTCTTTCGCCGCCGCTGACGTGTAGAATCCCACAGCAGCGGAAGCGCGGGAATGACCCCAGCCGATTGCCAAGGGAGGAAGCGATGAAGACACCCATAATTCGGGCAGGCAGAATCCTCCCGATGATCCTCACGACGATAGCTATCGCGGCGGGATTTTACGCCGCGCGGGCGCAGGCACCGGCTGCATCCCGCGAGCCGGCCGGGGAGCAGAAGTACGAGGTGGAGTACTACTACAAAGTGAGCTGGGGCCACGCGGATGAGTGGCTGCGCCTGTTCAAGAAAAACCACGTGCCCGTGCTCAAGGCGCTCCAGGTGCAGGGCCGCATCGTGGAACTGGAGATGGAGCGGCCGCGCTACCACATGACCGAGGACGGCAGGTGGGATTTTCGGGTCACCATCACGTGGAAGAATTTCGCGGCGTCGCAGGATCCGGGAACGGAACAGGCGCTCGTCCGGAAGCTGTTTCCCGACCAGGAGACTTTCCAGCGCGAAGAGCAACGGCGCTTTGAAATCCTGCTGGCGCATTGGGACCTGCCCATTGTGGAGCAGAGCCTGGAGCCGTAACCTGGACAGCCGATTTGCGATGTAACTGTGCGTGGCTTCTGGAATCGCGCGAAACGTCAGAGGAAAGAACCCACCGCCCGAGAAGTGCTGAATGTGGCTACCGTCCCATGGAGCAGGACGGCCGGGGCTACGATTCGAGCGCGGCCGCGCCTCCGAACATCGGTTTCCCGGCGAGCGCGGTGTAGAAGCCGTAGAAGGCCATCGAGCCCATGAGGATCATGGCGAAGTAACCAATCCCGGCATACCACGCGGATGTGTCGGTAGTGATGGGAAATCCCCCGAGCAGCAAGGAAAACAGGCGCGCCGCAACGAGCGCCACCAGTCCATACCGCAGCAGCACAAATACCAGGATGAGCCAGACGAGAATCAGGAACACCCGAAAGACAGGCGGCGCGCCGCTCTGCATGACCCTCGGAATGCTCATGATGACCACCAGGGCGGCAGCAGCGGCCCATTGCCGGCGAAAGATCCAGCGGAGGAACAGCAGCAGAAACAACACGGCAATGGCTTGAAAGACCTGCACCGCGGACAACCACAGTGCCAGCGAGAGAATGCGCCGGATGCCCAGAAGGTAAGGCGTGGGGAAAGGATCCGGCTCCGGAGAAGGACTGCCCAGCCAGGCAGGAAGCACGGATGCCGCATCTGCCGCCAGGGCGATGGCCGCGCCCGCCAGGCAACCGAACAGGATGTCGCGGCCAACCAGGGGGTCGCGCCACCCGCCGGTCAACAAGCGGCTCCAGGAAATGATTGTTGTGGGCCACAACCGCCTGACGTACGGTTCCAAGGCAATATAGATGATCCACACGACTCCGCTCAGGAAGAGCGCCCAGCCGGCGAACATCAGGAAGTTTCCAGCTTCAGAAAAATTGGCCACATGGTCCGCGCCGAAGATCCACGACGCGGCAATGGCCAGGAAAATAGCGGCAGCGAGCCGGAACGCGCCCCGGCGGTCCCCCCGGCCCTGACGCAGGTTTTTGCGCGAGAAATACGCGCCTCCAACGATCATGATCAGAAAAGTGAAAACCAGAAAGAAGTTGGTGGCGGCCTGGCCGCCGGTTTCCTGGTACGGGTTCATGCGTTCCGGCTTTGTCCAGGGCCCGATGATGGAGAAAAAGACGGGCCGGGCGCGGTAGGCAGCCGCCTCGATGCGCAGCGGCTCGTCCGGACGATCGGCCCGCGTGCCTGTCCAGGCGGCGCGCAGGTCGCAATAGCTGTTGGGAGTCCACTGCGGCTCTGCCGGCGTCCATCGCGCGGGATCGAGCTGCGCTTCGGCAAACAATACATTCCAGTCGGGTGCGTTCTTTGCGGCGGCCGGATCTTCCCGTTGCGGCGGCACGGCCTCGAACGCGAGCAGGACGCCACGCGGGTTGAGCCGGAGCAGAGTCATGCCGGTGACAGCGAGTGGGGGGTCGTTCTCGGCAACCGTGCCCATGGCCATGAAACTCTTCAAAAATTGCCCGGCGGCAAGCGGACGGGGACTCTCCCGGTACCAGAATGCAACTTCTCCACGGTCGAGCTTGCTCCACCGCGAGGGCGAATGGTCCTGGGCGCTGATGTATTGGAAGAACGCGTCGTCGGTCGTGTACCCGCGGGCGGTGTCTGCGGGCCGGGCGGTATAGCCCAGTTTCTTTTGAATCTGGCGCGCGCGGTCGGCCAGCGCATCCGGTGGCCTGTCGAAGGGAACATGGCGGAACAGCTTGATGCTCTGGTTCATGAGGATGGCGAATCCCGCCAGCAGAACCGTCGCGGCGAGACACGCCCAGCCGATCGCGGGCCGCAAGCCTTCGGTGGCTCCCGCGGCAGCCACCATCTCGGGCGACGGAGTTTCGCCGGCGGCGAGGGCCGCGGCGAGCGGGTCGCCACCGGGGAGCGCGGCGGCCACCTGCAGCGCCGTTGCCGGCCGCTTGGCGGGAACCCTCTCCAGGCACTGCAGGATGACGCGCTCGACACGCGGATCCAGATCTCTCGCCACCGCCGAGGGATGGCTGATTGTGCCCTGCTCACGCTGCTGGGTCAGTTCCTTCATCGTGCTGGCTTGGAACGCCCGCTTCCCTGTGAACAGTTCGTAGAGCACAAGCCCGAGCGAATAGATGTCGCTTTTGATGGTGACTCCCTGGCCCGTGAACTGCTCCGGGGAGGTGTAGGCCGGGGTGCCAGCGCGCACGTCTTCCTGGCTGACTTCGTGAGCCAGTTCGGCCAGACCGAAGTCCGTGATGCGTGCCTTGCCGCGGCTGTCCAGCATGATGTTTGCCGGCTTCAGGTCGCGGTGCAGGATGCCGTGTTCGTGCGCCGCGGCCAGCCCGGCGCAGATTTGGCGGGCAATCTCCCGCGATTTTTCGGGGCCGAGGCGGCCGACGCGCCGCATCAGCGAGGCCAGATCCTCGCCGTCCACATACTCCATGGTCAGGAACTGCAGTCCTTCTACTTCACCGATGTCGAAGACGCGGCATACGCTCGCGTGCGAAACCTGACGCGCGATGCGGACCTCTCTATGGAATCGCGCCAACGCGGCTCCATCCTCCGCGAGCGACTCCGGAAGGAACTTGAGCGCCACGGTTTGGCCGAGCTTCAAATCTTCCGCGCGGTAGACTTCGCCGGCCCCGCCACGTCCCACCAGCGCCACGATGCGGTAGCGTTCCGCCAGCACCGCGCCGGGCGCAAAGCGCGATCCCGCGACGCTCGGCGCCGACGAGGTTGAGAGCCCGCCGGTGCCGGTCACCGATTTGGGCTTCCGTGGCGTGGTTCGGGGCGTGGGTGCATCGTCCGGCGCCGCAGCAGCGGGTTGCGAGGAGGAATCGGGCCGGATCATCGTCGGCGCGCTTTCGGGATCCAAGCCGGTGCCACAGCCGGAGCAGAACCGGCTGTCGTCAGGGTTTTCGCGCGCGCAGGAGGGGCAAATCATTGCCGGAGCGCGAGTCTACCATTCGGGAGCAAAACGGGGCTAGTTGACGGCACAGGACACCTTGGTGACGCCTGGCATTGTGAAGCTGCTATACTGTTGAAAATGTTTAAGGTCGAGATCGAACGGGAAACTGATGGCCGCTGGATCGCGGAGGTCCCGGAGCTTTCCGGAGTTCTCGCGTATGGCGCAACGCGCGAAGAGGCGGTTACGCGCGCGCAAGCCTTATCGCTACGCGTTCTAGCGGAACGTCTCGAGCATGGTGAAGAGATTCCGCAGGTAGAAGCGGTTTTCTCCATCGTTGCGTGATCCGTGGCGGATTGGCCTTCGACTCGCGCCTCCCGCGTTCTCGCCGCACTGCTCAGGATCGGCTGGCTGGTGAAACGCCAATCCGGTTCCCACCGCGTCCTTCAGCGGAGTGGCTGGCCGGACTTCGTGTTCGCGTTCCATGACGGAGAGGAAATGGGCCCGCATATGCTCACCCGGATTGCGAAGCGAACCGGACTCACTCCGGAGAACTTGTAGTGTGCCAGTCCTGCGCTGGCCCGCGGACCGCCAGGCCTACTTGCCCGAGAGAAAGGGGAAGTGGGCCGAGGCGGCCATGAAGAACAGCAGCGGGAAGGAAAGCCAGAAGCCCATCCGCGAAGCGAGGTAGGCGCGACGCGCGAGCACCGCAGCTTCCGGAGGCATCGCCGCTCCTTCCTTTGCTGCGGCGCGATGCCAGGCGATTAAACGTTTCTGGCAGCGCCACACCATCCCCCACACCAGAAACAACATGATGGTGCCGAGCCCGCCGCCGATTGAAATTGAAAGCGTGCGATTGCCCGTCGCGGGTCCAGCAATCAGGTTCACAACCAGCCAGCTCGCGGCGGCAACGACAATGGTTGAGGCGACGGCGAGTACCCAGCCGTTTTTCATCGGGCCTTCGCTCATCATCAGAAATCCGTGCAGCAGCACGTAGGCCACAAGCCACACGGCGAACCAGATGCCCAGCCATTTGCCCCACAGCGCGGGATTGCCCGCGTTCACCGCGTCTTCCTTCGCCAAAATCATGAAGTAGCGGAAACCAGCGAGCCAGGCCCAGAACGCGGACCAGCGGAACCATCCCATGGCCTGCGGCATGAGCGCGGCAAAAGCGCGCGAACGCACGGGAGGCTCCAGCTCTTTCATCGCGGGCGTCATCACGATGTTGAAGAAATAGAGGAAGCCCAGCCAGACGATGGCGGCAAAAAAGTGCAGCCAGCGAAGCACAATCTGTTCCATGACCGAGCCGCCGTGCGGGAAGGAGACCTGAGCCGTGATGAGCGCGGCGAGCGGCGTGAGTGATGCGTGGAACATAGCGTCTCCCGGGCTGTGCAGTAGCCGACGGCCCTTGTGCGGGGCTTAGTGTACCCCGAAGGAGCGTTGGCGCCGCGCGGCGGGTCAGAACAAAGGGCTTAACACGGAGAGCACGGAGAAACGGAGCTCACAGAGGAAGAGAAAAAGAACGGCCCGCGCGGCCGGGGCAGCGCGGGCCGTTCCTTCAAATTTCCGGCGATTGAATCTACTTCTTCGCCGCTGCGTAGTTGGCGTTGATGGCGTCCCAATCGAGCGTGTTCCACCACGCTTCGAGATAGTCCGCGCGCCGGTTCTGATACTTCAAGTAGTAGGCGTGCTCCCACACGTCCACGCCCAGCACCGGCTTTCCGCCGGCCATGATGGGGCAATCCTGGTTGGGGGTGGAATCGATCACCAGCTTTCCGTCCTTTACAAACAGCCAGGACCAGCCGGAGCCGAAACGCTTCACGCCCGCGTCGTTGATCTTGGCCTTGAAGGCGGCGAAGTCGCCGAACGAGGATTTGATCGCGTCGGCCACCGGGCCCTTGGGATCGCCGCCGCCGCCCTTCTTCATGATCTTCCAGAACATGGAGTGGTTCCAATGGCCGCCGCCATTGTTGCGCACGGCGCCGCGGATGGCTTCCGGAACGGCATCCAGATTGCCGATGAGCGCATCGAGCGATTCCGCCGCCAGGTCGGGCTGGCCTTCGAGCGCTTTGTTGAGGTTGGTGACGTAGGCGCCATGATGCTTGTCGTGATGGATCTCCATCGTCTTTGCGTCAATATACGGCTCGAGTGCGTCAAATGCGTACGGCAGGGGCGGAACTGTGTATGCCACGGGTTGTGCCTCCACGGAAAAAAGATCCGGCGCCGCAATCGCGGCCACTCCGGTTGCTACTAGGAAGGATCGTCTGTCCACGAGCGCCTCCTGCTATGAATGGATGCGCAGGTCAAGAAAGCGGTGACAGTATAACCCCGGCAGTCCGGTACGCAAAACGCGGGAAGCCGCATTCGCGAGTGGCGGAGGGCGAAGGCCCGCAAGACGGAGATGCAGTAGAATGCGCGAGCGCGGCTCCGCAAGGGAATCGAGCACCGGCCGCAGGACGGCGCCAATGATCAGGGAGGAAAGGCGATGAAACGAAACCCAGCGTGGATGTTCGCGTTTTTTCTGGTTTGCGCGGTGGTGGCGGCGACAATTTCGGCCCAGGGGCCGAAGCGCATCGCGATTCGCGCCGGTCATTTGATTGATGGCAAGAGCGAGCAGCCCATAGCCAACGCGCTGATCCTCATCGAAGGCAACAAAATTGTTTCCGTAACGCCGGGGGGATCGGCGCCTGCCGGGGCGGAGGTGATCGATCTGAGCCGCGCCACCGTCCTGCCCGGCTTCATCGACACGCACACGCACATTCTGCTGCAGGGGGACGTGACGGCGGCGGACTATGACGAGCAACTGTTGAAGCAGTCCATCCCCTACCGCGCGATCCTGGCGGCGCGCAACGCGCACATCGCGCTGTCGCACGGGTTCACCGCGATGCGTGACCTGGAGACCGAAGGCGCCATGTACGCCGACGTGGACGTGAAGACGGCCATCAACCGGGGCGAGGTGCCGGGCCCGCGGATGTTCGTCGCCACGCGCGCCATGGCGCCCACGGGCATGTATCCGCTGCTGGGATATTCCTGGGAACTGGAGATGCCGCACGGCGTGCAGGTGGTGGACGGGGTGGAAGGGGCGCGGCTGGCCGTTCGCGAGCAGGTGATGCACGGCGCCGACTGGATCAAATACTACTCGGACCACGGCTACTTCTACGGGCTCGACGGCGTGCTGCACAGCCACGTGAATTTCACCGCCGAGGAAGCCCGTGCCATCGTCGAAGAGGCGCACCGGATCGGCCGTCACGTGGCCGCGCACGCCATCGGATCCGATGGAATCGCCGCGGCGCTCGCGGCGGGCGCGGATACGATCGAGCACGGCGACGGGCTGACGGATGAACTGATCGACCGGCTCGTGCAGCAAAAAGTGTATTGGGTGCCGACCGTCACGGTGAGCGTTTACGTGGCCCAGGGCCGCGCCGGGAACTGGCCGAAGATGATCGAGACGCAGCGCGCCGCGTTCGTGAAAGCCCTTCGCAAAGGCGTCAAGATCGCCTTCGGCACCGACGTGGGCGGGTTCCCGTGGACGGAGGTGAACCAGGCGCGCGAATTTCGATATTACGTCGAATACGGCATGAGGCCGATGGATGCCATCCGCACCGCGACCACAACAGCTGCGGAACTTCTCGGCTGGGGCGACCGAATCGGCTCCATCGAGCCGGGGAAATTTGCGGACATCGTGGCGGTGGCGGGCGACCCGCTCACGGATATCGGGGACCTGGAGCGCGTGAAATTCGTATTAAAGGACGGAACCGTTTACCGGAATGAGCTGAAGTAACGGCTGGCCGAGCGGCGATGGCGAGCCATCGCGAAGCGGAGGAAGGATGATTCGTGCATTGCGCGAGCTGCGGCTGATTGTGATCTTGCTGTCGTTGGTTCTGCTCGTCCCCCTCTCCACGGCGATAGCGCAGACGGCGGGGCCGTCGCCATCCGCACCTGCTGCGCAGGCGGCGCCTCCCGCAGCAGCGTCCAGCCAGCCGGAACGCATCACCGGCTTCACGCTTTCACCGGAGAAATACCAGCGCGCGAAGGATTATTCGGCGCAGAAATATTTCCACTACTTCGCGGGCACGTTCTGGGGCCTCGCAGCGTTCGTGCTGCTGCTCGTTCTCCGCGTGGGGCCGAAGTGCCGCGATTGGGCCGAACGGATAAGCACAAAGCGTTTCTTACAGGGATTGCTCTACGCACCGGTGCTGCTATTGCTCGTCGCGCTGCTCACTCTTCCCACCGACATGTGGGACGAGCAGCTCGCGCGGAGCTTCGGCCTTTCCGTCCAGGGCTGGGCCTCGTGGGCAGCGGACTGGCTGACGAATCAAATTGTCGTCCTGATCGTCGGCACGGTCCTCATATGGATTCTCTACGCGGTGATCCGGCGGAGCCCGGGGCGGTGGTGGTTTTACTTCTGGCTTGCAGCGCTTCCGGTGCTGTTGTTCGTATTTTTCCTGCAACCGGTGGTCATCGATCCGCTCTTTTTCAAGTTTGAGCCGCTGGCGCAGAAGCAGCCCGTGCTGGTGGCCGAAATCGAAAAGGTAGTGCGACGCGGCGGCATGACCATTCCTGCCGAACGGATGTTCGAGATGAACGCGAGCACGAAGACGACCGGCCTGAACGCCTACGTTACCGGCTTCGGGGCATCGAAGCGCGTGGTGGTGTGGGACAACACCATCGCGAAGGCCACGATCCCGCAGATCCTGTTCGTATTCGGGCACGAGATGGGCCACTACGTGCTGCTGCACATTCCGAAGGAGCTTTCGATCGACGCGCTCGTGCTGCTCCTGCTTTTCTATCTGGGTTATCGCAGCGTGCTCTGGGCGCTCGGCCGCTGGGGCACGGCGTGGGGGATTCGCGGGCCCGACGATTGGGCGTCGCTTCCGGCGCTGCTGCTGGCCTTCAACTTGTTCGTCTTTCTGGCCAGCCCGGTGTTCAACACAGTCAGCCGCCATTTCGAGCATGAGGCGGACCGGTACGGCCTCGAGGTGATCCACGATATCGTGCCGGACGCGGGACAGGTGGCGGCACGTTACTTCCAGACGAGCGGCGAGCTGAATCTCGCCGATCCGGATCCCAGCCCGTTTATCAACGTGTGGTTCTTCGACCATCCCTCGCGCAAAGAGCGCGTGGATTTTGTGGTGAATTACGATCCCTGGACGAAGGGGGAATCTCCGGTGTACGTAAAATAACGGGCGCGCTAACCGCGGGCAGCTTCCACTGCAATTTCGTTCACCACGGATTCGATGGCCAGGGCCACGAGCGCGGGCTGATCGAGCAGCAGCCAGTGTCCGCCTTCGCGCGCGATGATGTGGCGCCCGCGGGTGGACTGGCAGGCCATCGCGTCCTGGCGTGCGGCGCGCTCAGGCGAGGGGTTCGACGCGGTCATCACGACGAAGGGCAGATCGCCGAGCGAGCCGCACGCAGCAACCTCCTGCGCGCTATCGGGCAAGTGCTCGAGATGACCGGCGAGGGTGAAAAAGGGCGCAGGCCGGCTCCAGTGCGCCTGAGCCACCGGGCGCAGACCCGGCGGATATTTCATCACCTGGCTGACCATGCGCGTCACCAAATCGAGCGCGGCGGGGCCGAACATGCGCGTGACCGCGACGGGCAGTCCCTTCGAGCCGCGGCCGAGCCGGTTCAAGCAGAAGCGCACCACGCCGAGCCGCGCGAGTGAGCCTCCAATCCGCGAGAAGAGAGCGCCGCCCATGTGTTGCCGCCGCCGCTCGGGGCCGGGATGCACCCAATCGAGTGCGCTGGGGGAATCCAACATCACGAGTCCCGCGACCTCCACTGGCCAGTGCTCCGCGTACATGCGCGCGACGTAGCCGCCGAAGGAATGCCCAACCAGAATGTACGGCCCGGGAACATCGGCGGCGCGAAGCAGACGACGCAGCTCTGCGGCCATGCGGGAGGTGATTCGCGGGCCGTCTTCGAGCTGCGGCGGTTCGCTCCATCCGTAGCCAGCGCGGTCGTAGGCGTACACGCGCGCGAAACGCGAGACGAGGGGCTGCACCAGGCTCCAGGAAAGCGAGGACGCGCCGATGCCCGCGTCGAGAATCACGGAGGGACCCGCGTCGCCCATGGCCACGAGGTGCAGGCGGCCGCCATCGCCGTTGTGGATGTCCACGAGCCGGCCGGGCGGGGCGAACCGGCGGGCATCGCGCAGCGAACCTGCCGCCTGGTAGATCAGGCCCGCGGCGAGGGCGGCGACAGCGAGTGCGGCAACGCTGATGAGAACGAAAATCAACACGATGTTTCTGCCATCAATTTTACCGCCCGTTCGACACCTGGAGTGAACAGGAATTCCGCGGAGAATGGCCGGCGGAATCGATGCGAGAGATGGAGCCGTTCAGGATTTTCCCAGGGTGTGGGCAGCGGCACGCGAATGCGGCTTCGCACTCGAAGCCGAGGGCTCCGTACCCCGGCTAGCCGTGCCGCGCACGGCGCTGGGCTGGCGCGCAAGCTCGATGAAGGCGGCGGCGGCGCGCGGGAGCGTGCGGTCGCGCCGGTAGATGAGGCCGAGCTCGCGCCAGGCATTGATGCCTTCGATCTCGATCAGCTTGACCTCGCCGGCGCGTTCCTCCTCGCGGGCGAAGCTCGCGGAAATCAGGGAGACGCCGAGCCCTGCGGCCACGAACCGTTTGATCATGCCCACGCTGGCGAGTTCCATGCTTACGGTCAGCCGATTGCGATAAGGGCGGAACATTTTGTCGAGCAGTTTTCGCGTGTGGCCGGTGCGGGGAAAAATGAGCGGCTGGCCGGCAATGTCGCGCACGCGCACCGTCTTCTGGCGCGCGAGCGGATTGTTCGGCGCGACCATGAGCACGATCTGGTCGCGGAAGATCACGTGAACGCGGAGTCGCGGCGCTTTTACGGGCACCGTCACGATGCCCACGTCCACGCGCCCCTCTTCCACGTGCTCCAGAATCTTCCGGCTGAAGTTACGGAACACGCTGATCTGCACCGAGGGATACATGCGGTGATACTCGGCGAAAATGTCCGGCAGGACGTAGAGGCAAGTGGCCTCGTTGGCGCCGATGAGCAGCACGCCGCGCGGGTTGGCGCCGCGGTCGGCCACGGCGCGGAGCGATTCCTGGCGCAGCGCGATCATTCGCCCGGCGTATTCGTGGAAGACCTCACCGGCGGGAGTCAGCCGGACCGTCTTCGCGGAGCGGTCCAGGAGCCGTTCGCCGTATTCCAGCTCGAGCTGGCGGATCTGCGCGCTGACCGCCGACTGCGAGCGGAAGACTGTCTGACCGGCGCGCGAGAAACTGCGCTGTTTCACCACTTCCAGAAACGTCGCCAGTTGATCGAAATCCATGATTGGCGCTCCCGATTATAGCCATGAACCGGCGCAAGGAGTTTCACAAACGGCAACTCTCGCGAAGCAAAGTGGAATTCCGCGGATTTGCCGAAAGGCGAGACGGGGCCTCAGCAGACCGCTTCCAGGGGCTCGTCGCGGTGCGGCTTTCGCCGCAGAACCGCGGCAGGTGCGCGAGGTTCGAGAGCGACGCAGCGGGCCGCAGCCATCGCCCAGGTCTGCGCGATGGAGCAGGGCAGCCGCACCGGCTCCAGCCGCACGAGAGGCAGCACGCCGCGGATGCGCAGAAGCGCCTGGGCGCGCGGGCTTCCCGTGTTCCGCACATGTTCCCGCAGGACGCGCCGCAGCCACTGCTGCTCCTCGTGCTCCACGTCCGCCAGGCGCACGAATTCGCGCTGGATGGCGTTCGCATCGAGCGATTCGCGAAGCACGTAGGCCAGCCCGCCGGTCATTCCAGAGCCGAAATTCCGGCCCACTGGCCCCAGGATGACGGCCACTCCCGCGGTCATGTATTCGCAGCCGTGATGTCCCAGCCCTTCCGCCACGGCCAGTGCGCCGCTATTGCGCACGGCAAAGCGTTCCCCGGCGCGGCCGGCGAGGAAGAGAGTGCCGGAGGTCGCTCCGTAGAGGACGGTGTTGCCGGCCAGGACGTCGCCGCGAAGCGAGGCCTCGGGACCGGCGGAAATCGAAATCGTGCCGCCGCTCAGCCCTTTGCCGACGTAATCATTGGCCTCGCCCGTGAGACGAAAGTGCAGGCCGTCCACCAGGAAGGCGCCGAAGCTCTGACCCGCGGCGCCGCGGAATTCGCACTGGAGAGTGTGCGGCGCGGGCTCGCCGGCCACGCGGCGGCGGAGGATTTCGCCGCTCAGGTGCGCGCCCGTGGCCCGATCGGAATTGCTGATGGGGAAGACGCGCGGGGCGGACCAGGAATCGGCGAGCAGGCGGCGAAGCGCGAGGTGCACGCCCGAGTCTTTCTGCGTCACGCGCGCCATCTGTGGCGGCGCAGCCTCGAGCGGCTGCACGAGCGATTCCACAGCGCGGGCGGCACGGCCGGCACGCGGATGCGCGCGCACCAGCGCGGTTACGCCCCGAATCTCCGCCAGCGAACGCGCGCCCACGCCCGCCAGGAGTTCGCGTACCTCACCGGCCACCGCGCGGAAATATTGCATCACCATTTCCGGATTGCCGCGGAAACGTAGGCGCAACGATTCGTCCTGCGTGGCGATCCCCGCGGGACACGTGTTCAGGTGGCACTGGCGGGCCATGATGCAGCCGATGGCCACGAGCGCCGCAGTGCCAAATCCGAATTCATCCGCGCCGAGCAGCGCAGCCAGGAGCACGTCGCGACCCGATTTCAATCCGCCATCCACGCGAAGCCGCACGCGGCTCCTCAGCCCGCCGCGCACCAGCGTCTGGTGCGTCTCGGTGAGGCCCGCCTCCCAGGGCAGCCCCGTGTTTTTTATGGAAGTGAGCGGCGAGGCGCCCGTGCCGCCATCGAATCCGCTGATGGTGATGACGTCCGCGCCGGCTTTCGCGACGCCGGCGGCAATCAGGCCGACTCCGGCGCCGGCCACCAGCTTGACGCCGATGCGCGCGCGCGGGTTGACGGCGCGCAGGTCGTAAATCAACTGCGCCAGGTCTTCGATGCTGTAGATGTCGTGGTGCGGGGGAGGCGAGATGAGCGACATTCCGGGCACGGCGTGGCGCAGCCGCGCGATGTACGGCGTCACTTTCGTGGCCGGGAGTTGTCCGCCTTCACCGGGCTTGGAGCCCTGGGCCATTTTGATTTCCAGCTCGGCCGCATGAACGAGATATCCGGTGGTGACGCCGAAGCGAGCCGAGGCCACCTGCTTGACGCGATTGTTGGCCTCGGGTTCGCGGAGATAAACGTCGGGATCCTCGCCGCCCTCGCCGGTGTTGCTTCGCGCGCCGAGCCGGTTCATGGCAATGGCGAGAGTTCGGTGCGCCTCCGGGCTAAGCGCGCCGAGCGACATGGCCTGGGTTGAAAACCGCGCCAAAATCGCGTCCTCAGTTTCTACTTCGTCGAGCGGGACGCTGGGTTGTGGCGCGATGTCGAGCAGATCGCGCACGGCGACAGGCTCGCGTTCCGCCGCCAGCGCGGAGTAGGCGCGATAATTTTCGTCCGTAGGCGCGGCAATGTACTGATGCAGCCGCCGCACGACGTCCGGAGAGGAGGCGTGGAGTTCCGCGCCGTGGCGGAAGCGGTAGAGGCCTGCGTCCTGCATGGCGGCGTCGCCGTTGGAAAACGCCTGCGCGTGGCGCGCCAGCGCGTCGGCCAGCAAATCTTCGAGCGGCTTTGCGCCGAGCACCGAGGGAGCATCCTCGAAGAACTCCGCAGCAACGGAATCTTCGAGGCCGACGAGTTCAAAGAGCTGGCTGTTGCGATAGCTCGCCAGGCAGGAGATGCCCATGCGCGCGAGAACTTTTCGCAGGCCGGTCTCGACGGCCAGCCGGTAGCGCTCAGCCCCGCCCGCCGAGGCCCGCTCGGCCAGTTCAAGAGCGAGAAACGGATGGACCGCGCTCGCGCCCGCAGCCACCAGCAGCGCCACGTGGTGCGTTTCGATCACCTGGCCCGATTCAATCACCAACGGGACGCGCCAGGCCCGGCGCCGAACCATTGCCTTCCACGCCGCGGCAACGGCGAGCAGGGCCGGAAGCGCGGCGCGGCGCGGGCCGACGCGCCGGTCGGAGAGGAGCACCATCGCGCCGCGCGCAATCGAGGTAGTAGCCCCGCGGGCGACGCGGGCCAGCGCCTCGTGCGCCGCTTGCAAACCACCTGCGGCAGCGAAGGTGATGTCCACGTGATGGACAGGGCGGAAGAGTCTTTCGCGGAGGCGAGCCACCTGCCCTTCGTCCAGTACAGGCGACGGGAGGCGCACGCGTCCGTTCATGCGCACTTCGAGGGACATCACGTGCGTCTCGCGCAACGGATCGATGGGCGGATTCGTCACCTGCGCGAATCGCTGTTTGCAGTAATCCCACAGCGGCCTGCGGACGCGGGAGAGAAACGCGGGCGGAGCGTCGTCGCCCATGCTCCAGACCGCTTCCTTGCCCTCCGAGCCCAGAGGGAGAAACAGCAGGCGGTACTGGTCTTCCGTCCAGCCGTGCGCGGCGGCGATGCGTTTCCGCTCGGGTCCGGCGGGCTGGGCGAGCGCGGGACCGCGGTACACCTGGCCGGGTTCGACCAGAACGCGGGCGGCGCGCGCCCTGACGCGTTTCGGCTGCCGCAGGAGTGTCGAGATTCCGTTTCCCGGTGCGCCACGGTAAATTGTTCCGGCGGCTGTATCGACCAGCAGCATTTCGCCCGGTCCCAGCCGCTGGCGTTCGGCGATTTCCTTTCCTTCCAGACAGGCGAGGCCGGCCTCCGAGCCGGCAATCAGCAGGCCATCGGTGGTTAGTGTGTAACGCAGTGGCCGCAGTCCGTTGCGATCCAGCTTGGCGCCCACGCGCACCCCGTCAGTGAATACCAGCGCCGCCGGGCCGTCCCACGGTTCCTGTTCGGCTGCGGAGGATTCCAGAAAACGGCGCAGGCGAGGTTCCAGACCCGCGTCGGATTCCCACGCAGGCGGGACCAGGCGAAGCAGGGCGGCAGGAAGGCTGTAGCCCTGGCGGAGGGCGATCTCGAGCGCGTTATCCAGGCTGGCAGAATCGCTGACGCCCTCTTCGAGGGCGTGGAACCAGCCGGGGGCGCCGAGTTCCCTGGCCAGTTCGGGCTCGCGAGCACGAAGCCAGCGGCGGTTGGAGACGATGGTGTTGATCTCGCCGTTGTGGGCCACGGCGCGGAACGGCTGCGCCAGGGGCCAGGCCGGGCGCGTGTTCGTGGAATACCGCTGGTGAAATACGGCGAACGGAGCCGTGAATTCCGGGTCGGCCAGATCGGGATAAAACTCCGCCAGTTGCCAGGGCGCCAGCAATCCTTTGTAAACCACGGTGCGGGAGGAGAGAGAACAAAAATATATGCCCGCAGGCGCTTCCGATTCGATCCGCTTGCGCAGCAGGAAGAGCGCCCGCTCGAAATCACCTGCCGGGCGCGCGGGAGCCACGAAGCACTGCAGGATCGCCGGAAGAGTGGCCGCGGCGCGCGGGCCGAGCACGGAGGCATCGGTGGGCACGCGGCGCCAGCCCAGGAACTCGAGACCGGCGCGTCGCGTGGCGGATTCCACGGCAGCGCGGGCCGCACGCGGTTCTGCCGTGGGCAGGAACGCCATCCCCACTCCGAAGGTAGCGGGCAGGCGGATGCCGGCATCCCGAGCGCAGCGGCGGAAAAATTGGCGTGGAAGCGGCGTAAGCAGGCCTGCGCCGTCGCCGCTGAGGCCGTCGGCGTCCACGCCGCCGCGGTGCGAGAGGCGAAGCAGGGCGAGCAGGGCGCGCTCCACGACGGCGCGCGAGGGGCTGCACGAGAGTTGCGCCACGAAGCCCACGCCGCAGGCGTCGAGATCGGCCCGCGGGTAGGGGGGACGTTTGCCCATACTCTCATTGCTAACCGCGAACGGCGTGGCATGTACAATGCATTGTTTCGATACGGCCTATGACTTTTTTTGAATGTGAGGGCGAAACAGGCTGCTGATCCCCAGCTCCGGCGCAGAATTCTCAGGCGGGCCGGGCCGGACCGGCCGCGCCCAGCGCGCCGAAACCTTCCGCCGCGCTTCGATTTTTTCTGGACGCGCCGCGGGAATCTCCTATAATGCGCTGTTGTTCTCCCGAAAAATCTGACCGGAGCAGTCGGTAGCCTGAGGAGCTGTGTATGCGAAGAAGGCGTGCGGCAGGAGTGTTTCTGGTTTTGCTGGCGCTGTGCGCGGGGCCGCTGTGGGCGCAGGCGACGGCGAGTCCGCAGGGAAACTCCGATGCGTCGCACCTCAATGCGCGGCTGGCGCAACTCGAACAGCAGGCCGCGGACGCGCACAGCGCGGGTGACAACGCGTGGATGCTCGTCTCCGCAGCGCTGGTGCTGATGATGACCGGGCCGGGACTTGCTCTGTTCTATGGCGGCCTGGTGCGGAAGAAAAACGTACTGGCGACGATGATGCAGAGTTTCGCGCTGATGGCCGTCATCACGGTGGTTTGGGCGGTGGTGGGGTACAGCCTGTGCTTCCACGCGGGCAATCCGTTTATCGGCGGCACGGGCTACAGCTTCCTGCACGGTGTCGGTCCCACGCCCGATCCCGACTATGCCGGCACGATCCCGCAGCAGACCTTTATGGTGTACCAGCTGATGTTCGCCATTATCACGCCGGCACTGATTACCGGGTCGATTGCGGAGCGGGCGAAGTTCAGCGCGCTCATGCTCTTCATGGTGTTGTGGTCGCTCATCGTCTATTCGCCGATGGCGCACATGGTGTGGGGCAAAGGCGGCCTGCTCAACGCCTCGCTCGGTGGCCGGTTTCCGACTCTCGATTTTGCCGGCGGCACCGTGGTACACATCACCTCGGGCGTCTCGGCGCTGGTGGCCGCGCTCTACTTCGGCAAACGGGTGGGCTATCCGAAGCAGCCCATGCCGCCGCACAGCGTGGTACTGAGTTTCATCGGGGCGTGCCTGCTGTGGGTGGGCTGGTTCGGGTTCAACGCCGGAAGCGCACTTGCCGCCAGCGGCCTGGCGACTTCGGCATTTGTGGCCACTCATTTCGCCGCGGCTACCGCAGCCATCGGCTGGGCCGGAGCGGAATGGATTCGCAACGGGAAACCCAGCGTGCTGGGTGCGATATCGGGTGCGGTGGCCGGCCTGGTGGCGATCACGCCGGCCTCGGGGTTCGTCGGCCCCCGGGCCGCGCTGGCTATCGGCCTGATCGCCGGAGTGGGCTGCTACTTGATGGTGGCCACGGTGAAAGCGAAATTCGGCTACGATGATTCGCTGGACGCGTTCGGCGTACATGGCGCGGGCGGGACCATCGGCGCGGTGCTTACCGGAGTGTTCGCGAGGAGTTCCGTGAATCCGGTGTTTCACGATAAAGCGGGCAAAGTCCTGCCTGTGGGCTTGCTCGACGGCAATCCCGGCCAACTGGCGAACCAACTCGTCGGAGTGGCTATCGCCTGGGTCCTCGCCATCGTGGGCAGCCTGGTGATTCTGAAAATTGCAGACCTGCTGCTTGGCGTTCGCGTGACGCAGGAGGAGGAAGTGGAAGGCCTCGACGTGTCGCAACACGGCGAGGAGGGCTACAACCTGGAGGCGCAGTAGCGCATCCCGCCGCGGCGGGCTGCGCTCTTGGACCGGCCGCAGATGATCGAACGGCGCGGCGAGAGAGCACAGCCAGGAATGGCTGTGCCACCTTGGAGCGTGCGATGACCAAAATCGAAGCCATCATCCAGACGTCGCGTTTTGAATCCGTGAGAGACGCGCTCAAAGAGGCGGGCATCGAAGGCATGACTGTGACCGAGGTGCGCGGCCACGGCCGCCAGAAGGGCCACACGGAGGTTTACCGCGGCCGCGAGTACTCCGTGGACCTGCTGCCCAAAACGAAGGTCGAGCTGGTGGTCGCTGACCGCCTGGTGGAAACGGCCGTGGAGGCCATCCTGAAATCCGCGCGCACCGGAAAAATCGGCGACGGCAAGATTTTCATCACGAAAATCGACGAGGCCATCCGCATCCGGAACGAGGAACGCGGCGAGAACGCGCTGTGAGCGCGGCCTCGCGCCTTGGCTTTTCTCCGCCGTGACGAACGCGCCTCCGCTCGACTCCCTCCGCGCCGCCTGCGCCGCCGGGCGCGAGGCGTTGCGCGGGGAATTCCAGGCGCGCGGTGACGCGCTCGCCACACTGGCGGCGCGGACAGCGCTCGCTGATCGCACCCTCGCATCGCTCGCCGCCTCGTTGTTTCCTTCGGCCCCTCCGCAGGTGGCCCGGTATTGCCTGGTGGCCCTCGGGGGCTACGGACGGAGCGCGCTGTTTCCCTGTTCCGACCTTGACGTGCTGCTGCTGTGCGCGGACGCGCGCGCCGCGGAGGCGGTGAGCGCGCCGGGCGCTGCGCTGGTCCGCGCGTTGTGGGACCTGGGCTGGCGAGCGGCGGTCACTTCGCGGTTGCTCGAGGAATGCGACCGCTTCGAACAGGAGAATCCCGAGTTCACCATTTCGCTGCTCGATTCGCGCTACGTGGCCGGGGATGCCGCACTCGCCGCGGCCCTGCGGCAGAAAATTCTTCCGGCCCTGGCCGCGCGGGAGCGGACGGCGCTGGTGCGATCGCTGGAGGAAATGACGCGGGAGCGGCATGAAAAGCACGGCAACACGCTGTTTCACCTGGAGCCCAACCTGAAGGATGCGCCGGGCGGACTGCGCGATTTCGACGTGGCCTGCTGGGCCACCGCCGTTCGGGAGCTCTCGCGGCAGCGCGCGTGGACCGCGCCCGAATCCGGCTGGGGAGGAATGCTGGGAGAATCCGCGGGCGCGGCGTATCGATTCATCGCTGCGGCGCGCGTGTTTCTCCACTTCCACAACGGCCGGGACGACAACCGCCTGACCTACGATCTGCAGGAAGAAGCCGCGGCATCGGGCATCGGCAATGCCGGCAGCCGGCCGGAGCGTGTGGACGAATGGATGCGCTCCTACTTCCGGCACGCGCGCGCGATCGTGCGGCTGGAAAAGCGCAGCCTGGACGAGGCCGGGACGCGACACTCGCTCTACACCGCGTTTGAAGAGTGGCGCGCGCGCCTGTCCAATTCCGATTTCAGCGTGCACCACAACCGCGTGTTCTGCCAACGTCCGGCAGCGCTGGCCGACCCCGCGTTCCTGCTGAGTCTGTATGAATTCGTGGCGCGCCACGGGATCGAGCCCGCGGTGGACACGGAAGCGTCGGTGGAACGGGTTCTCGGGAGCGGCGCATACGCCGCGGGCTGGCCGGGCGAGCCGGCCGCGGCGGGCGCGAGTCTGCGCGGGATTCTGGTCCGGCCGGGTGCGGGCGTAGCGCTTCGCGCGATGCATCGCGTGGGCTTGCTCGATGCCGTGCTGCCGGAATTCCGGGCGGTGGATTCGCTGGTGATTCGCGACCTCTATCACCGCTACACGGTGGACGAGCATACGCTGCTGGCCATCGAGGCACTGCACTGGCTGCGCAACGCGGCGTTCGAGCCCGACCGGCGATTCGCCGAAATCCTCGCCGAGGTCGAACAGCCCGATCTGCTCTATCTCTCGCTCCTGCTGCACGACGTGGGAAAGGGCATGGCGGGCGAGGACCACGTGGGGGCGAGCGTGGAGGCGGCCGGGCGCGCGTGCGCGCGACTTGGGCTGACCGCATACGAGCGCGACCTAGTCCTCTTCCTGATCCGGAATCATCTGGAAATGTCGATGACGCTGCAACGGCGCGACATCTTCGATCCCGACGCGATTCGCGTGTTTTCCGAACTGGTGGCGGTTCCCGAGCGGCTCAAAATGCTGTGCCTGCTGACCTACGCCGACATCCGCTCGGTAAATCCGGAGGCGCTCACGCCCTGGAAGGCGGAAATGCTGTGGCAGCTCTACGCGGCGGCCGCAAATCACCTGGCGCGAAGCGTGGACGGGGCGCGCATCACGGGCAGCGCGGCCAGCGACCGCGAGCTGATTGAAGTGGTGCGCGGCTCCTCCGCGCTCGCGGCGCTGGCCAAACCGCTGGCAGCGTTTCTCGACGGGTTTCCGCGGCGGTACTTGAAGCTGCACGCGTCCGAGGAAATCGCGCTGCACTTCGAGCTGGCCCACCGGCTGGAGGAACGGCTGGTCGCGGGGGAAACGCAGGCCGCAGAGGCGCAGCTCCGCGAGCGCCGGGGACAATATGAAGTAACCGTGGTGGCGCGCGACCGCCCGCGGCTGTTCGCCGGGCTAACGGGAGCGCTGAGCGCGTGGGGCATGAATATCCTGAAAGCGGATGCGTTCTCGAACCGCTCCGGCCTGGTGCTCGATACGTTTGTCTTCGCCGACCTGTACAACACACTGACGCTGAATCCGGAGGAGCGCGGCCGCCTGCTCGGGGACATGGAAGACGTGGCCGCCGGACGCCACGGCCCCGACGCAGCTCCGCATCCGCGGCGGGCGCTGCACGGCCCGCGGGCGCGGTCCCGTTCCGCTGTGGCCACGCAGATCGGCGTGGACAACGGGTGCTCAGCGACCAGCACGGTCCTCGAGTTGGTGGCTCGCGACCGCCCCGGGCTGCTCCACCGCATCAGCGAACTGCTGGCGGACTCGGGATGCAACATCGAAGCGGCGCTGATCGACACGCAGGGCGAGAAGGCCATCGACGTGTTCTATTTGACGCGGCGCGGGAAAAAACTGGAAGACGGAGAAGCCGCAGCCCTGCGCGAAAATCTGCTACACGGCCTCGAGCAACCCTGAGGCGCGCAGCGGGCCGGTCTCTTGATTGCCACGCAGAAGCGCTACGGCTTTTTCACCTTCACCTTGGTGTCCACGCCGGCGCCGAGCGACTGCAAGGCCTGGAGCGATGCCTGCGCTTCGGAGGCAAATTTACCGTTGGGGGCGAGCGCCAGGTATTTTTGATAGGCCTCGGCGGTGCCGGGCGTAACGATATAAGTGATCTTTTCCCCCTGCTGCTTGGTTTGCATGGTCGAAAGCAGGGAAGCGCCCAGCAGGTACCAGGCGTCCGCACCATTGGGGTTGAGCGTCGTGGCTCTCTTTAGAGGCTCGACGGCTTCGGACAGACGGCTCGCGTTGTAGAGCACGACGCCGAGGTTCGTCCAGCACTGCGCTGCCTTCGTCGCGTCGATCGGCGTAGCTTTTTCGCAGGACTGAATGGCGTCGGGTGTTTTATTGCCCCTGGCCTGCACCAGGGCGAGGTTGATCAGATAGTCGGCGGAGGTGGGTCTCAGCTCGGCGGCCTTCTGGTAGGCGGCGATGGAGGCGTCGTAGTTGCCCAACATGTCGTAGACATAGCCCATCCTGTAATAGACCAGATGCAGGTTGGGGTCCTTCTCGGGAGCGGATTGCTGGGCCTGCGTGAAGGCCTGGAGAGCATCCTGATAAAGGCCGTTCACCTTAGGTTGCAGGGAAGAGCGCTGATCCGCGGGAGCCTTGAGCATTTCGGCGCGTGCCTTGTCGGCTTCATCCGTCTTGGCCTGGCCGGCGAGGAAGGCCGACTTCATGCTGTCGAATTTCTTCAGCTCTTCTTCCTGTTTCTTGCGGGCGGCTTCCAGTTCGGGCTGAGCAGCCACGAGCTTCTTCAGATCGACGTCGCAACGGTTGTCATTGTTCCCCGCGACTGTGCACGGGAGCCCCTCTACGAGGGGCTGGGCCGCGTCCTTCGCCTTCAGTGTGATCAGGTAGGGCCCCGGGCGCAGGCCGAGCTGCTTGTACATGCCGTTCTTGTCGGTCTTGAGCGTGTATTCGGTGCCCTGATCCCTGCTCTTGAGAATTACCACCACGTCCGGTATCGGCGTTCCCTTGACGTCGGTGACCAGGCCGGAAACGCCGGCCACGTTTTGCGCGGCGGCCGGAGGCGCGACGGCGCCGTAGCTCATCATCAGCAGGATGCCGGCCAGAAATCCCAGTTTGCGCTGCATGGTTCTTTTCCTCCCTGAACTCCGATTACCTCGCGACCCGTGCGCGATACGGGATCGGGTCGGTGACTCCGCACTCTTCGAACGCGCGAAGCCGCAGCAAGCAGCTATCGCAGGCGCCGCAGGCCTCCTGTTCTCCCTGATAGCAGGACCAGGTGAGCTGGAGCGGAGCGCCCAGTTCGATTCCCCGGCGGATGATATCGCTTTTCCGCATCTGAATCACCGGGGTGACGATTTCGATTTGCGTATCCGGCTTCGTGCCCGCGCGCACCAGCTCCTGAAACGCGCGGTAGTATTCCGGCCGGCAGTCGGGATAGCCGGAACTGTCTTCGGCGACGGCGCCGATCCAAACGGAAGCGGCGCCGATGGCTTCCGCCCAACTGACGGCGACGGAGAGAAAATGGGCGTTGCGAAAAGGGACGTAAGTGACGGGGATGCCTTCGCCGGCGTGCGGAGCATCTTCGCGCTCGGGAACAGCGAGCGAGGGATCGGTGAGCGCGGAGCCGCCAATCCGGCGGAAATGATCGAGGCGCGCCACCAGGCGATCGCGGACGGCATAGAAATCGGCGATGGCGTCGAATGCCTGGCGCTCGCGGCGCTCGGTGCGCTGGCCGTAGCTGGCATGGACGAGGGCCAGGGAATTTTTCTGCGCGGCAATGGCCGCGGTGACGCAGGAATCCATTCCGCCCGAGAGCAGCACCACGGCTTTGGGTTTTGCGTTCATCGACGTAGAGTTCGCTGTCATCCCTCGCCCTTCAGGCGCACAGGCTGATCCCGAATCATCGGGACCTGTGCGAGTTAAACTCCACGGGCGTCGGCCGGCCAGATGAATTTATGGAGCTGGAGGCCGAGGCGCACCGGCAATCCTTCCGCGAGAATCCATTCCGCGAGCTGGCGAGATTCCAGGCCGGGCCAGCTTCCCTCCGGGCCGGGATGCACGGGAGAGAAAATCACTTGGCGGACGCGCGCGGCGAGGTGATGCTCGCGAGTGAAGTCGCGGGCAAATTCGAAATCGCGGCGGCTGGCGAGGACGAATTTGATTTCGTCCTTCGCATCCAGGGCGTCGAGATTGGACATGTCGAAGGTGCCGGATTCTCCGGAGTCGGGACACTTGACGTCCACGATTTTGATGACTTCAACAGGCAATCCACTTGCTGGGCTTATATCGCGTTCCCCGCTCGTCTCGATCATGACCGTATAGCCTTCGGCGAGAAGTCTTCCAGCGAGCGGCCCCACTTCGGGCTGGAGCAGCGGCTCGCCTCCGGTGATCTCGACGAGTTCGATGGCACGGCCGGCGGGATGGCCGTTATCGGAAGGAGCCGCGGCCAGCGAGCGAACTTCACGGAGGACGTCATCGAGCGTCTTCTTCTCTCCGCCGTGGAAGGCGTAGGCCGTGTCGCACCACACGCAGCGCAGGTTGCATCCGGTGAGGCGGACGAAGACGCAGGGCAATCCGGCGCGCGTGCCTTCTCCCTGAATCGAGCGAAATATTTCGGTGACGACCATGGTAGACGCCTATTGCTGGCCGGCCGGTGGAGTCGGCGCCGCAGCGGGCGGAGCTGCAGGCGGCGCGGCCGGCGGCGCCGTGCGACCCGCCTTGGCCTGCATCATGGCGCGAAGACGGTAGGCGCCGAGAGCGGCCGCGAATATGGCGATGCCGATCTCGATGCGCCGGGGCGGATAAATTCCCAGAGACAAATACATGGCCGCGACGAATACGGCGGGGATAAAGATGATGAGGAAGGACCGATTCATGGCCGATCTCCGGAAGCGGGAGATAGAGAAGGAAAGTAACTCGCGCGCGTGGTATCGGTTTCCCAGATGTCCACGCGGGTGATCGCGGCGCCGTTGGGGCTCGCCGAGATTTGCCGCGAAACCTCGTCGTAGAAATACTTGGCGATGTTTTCGGCGGAGGGGTTGAGCACGTCGAAGGGCGCCTGGTCGTTGAGGAATTTATGATCCACGCCCTCCATCACCGCGTGGATCACTTGCTTGAGGTGAACGAAGTCATAGAGCAGGCCGGTGGAATCGAGCTTGGGGCCCTGAAGGGTGATGCGGAGACGATAGTTATGGCCGTGCGGGTTCTCACACTTCCCGCGATAGCCGCGCAGGGCGTGTCCGGCCGCAAACGTCTCTTCTACGAAGATTTCGAACATCGATATTACTCTTTGAAAGCGAAACTCCGGCTTCCCCTGGCTGCTCTCTGAAGTTTCAGTTTATCACGGGGAGGAACAGGCAGAAGCGAGGTCCGGAGTTCTTGCTGTTGGGGCTGATATCGAGGGGTACCCCCCTACCCACATGACACAAACATTCATTCTAAAGGGCTTAGGAAAATGGACTTTGCAAACATTCATTCTACGGGGGTTAGAAAGGCGGTGATGGGAGACCCTTCCTTCGTCAGGGTAAACGAGTGATGAAGGCAGAGAATAGACTCTGCAATCAGCAACTGCATACTTTCTGCACTCCGGCGCTCTACCCCACCCCCCGTATTTTGCATCTGCAGAAACGAAAGGGGTTGGTCGAAAAGAAACGCAGTGAGCGGCGCGGGCGTTGAAAATACGCGACTTTAAGTAGCTGGAGAATGTGCAGATGCGAGGTAGTTTTGTATCTGCAGAAAGCAAAGGCGTTGCGTCTTCGGGCAAAAATGCGGGCGTGCAAGTGCAGAATCCAAAGCATTTAGCTTGAGACGCGTCGTTCCTCTCTCGGATTGGGATGGCGAGGGTCATCGATATTTAGCCAGGCGCATTATAACCAAGACAAGGTAGATTGTCAAGAAGTAAATAGTATGAAAAACTGGAGGTCCACAGTTGAAAGTCCAGGGTCAAGAGTCCCGACGGAATCGGGACGCAAAAGGCGCGTTTCAGAATGAGAAATGTGGGACGCGGAAGGGACGGTTCACAATCGAAGGATCAGGCATGAGCGTTGCACATTGAGACGGAGGGAAGCCTTCAGCTTTTCAGCAGCGGGAAGCTAAGGGCTCTGGGTGAATCAGGTTGAGACAGCGGGGGCGTGTGAATGAACGAAGGAGCGAGAGAAAAAGGGAGGAAAAGTCCGCACGGTTTCCGAGGACGGAAATCATGCGGCACCCAAACCAAGCCCTCGGTCGAAGGTCCGGCCACCCGCCGCTAACTACGGTCGAGAGCCACGCCCCAATTCTTGGAGCGCCTCCCTGATAAGCCTTAGTGTTTCCTTGTTTGCTGCGTCCCCTTTGCTGTGTTCTCTTGAAAGGGCATTGTTGAGGATCGTTCTTGCTTGAGCTCGGTCACCAG
>Ga0187803_10000130_pt1 | contig 31407 bp, 23 predicted proteins | sample NC_wetland_sal_i_2_FD_132425 | JGI IMG/M metagenome (GOLD analysis project Ga0187803, IMG submission 132425) | Wetland sediment microbial communities from Neuse River Estuary, North Carolina, USA - Control_3 | ecosystem: Environmental > Aquatic > Freshwater > Wetlands > Sediment | place: USA...
TTCTACGACACGACGCTGCGCGACGGCGAGCAGACCGTGGGAGTGGTGCTGACGCCGCAGCAGAAATTGGACTTGGCGCGCGCGCTGGACGACCTGGGCGTTTCGCGAATCGAGGCAGGCTTCCCGCGGGTATCGCCCGACGATGCGGAGGCGTTCCGGCTGATTGCGCGGGCCGGCCTGCGCGCGGAGATATGGGGCTTTGCGCGCGCGGTGCGGGGCGATATTGAAGAGCTGGCCCGGCTGGGCGCGACGGCGACAGTGATCGAGATTCCGTGCAGCCCGATTAAATTGCAGGCTTACGGCATTACGGCCGCCGATTCCCTGTTGCGCGCGGCAGATGCGGTGCGGCTGGCGCGGCAGAATCGGATCCGTGTGGCGTTCTTTCCGGTGGACGGCACTCGCGCGGATCTGGAGCAGCTTCGAGCGGTGTATCTGACGGCCCTGGAAGCGGGGGCGGAAGAAGTTGTTGTGGTGGACACGATTGGCGCATGCACGCCGGAGGCGATCGAGCATCTGGTGGGTCGCGTGCGCGAATGGATCGGGCCAGGTGTGCCGCTGCATTTCCACGGGCACGACGATTTCGGGCTGGCGACGGCGTGCGCGATAGCGGCGGTGCGCGGGGGCGCCAACTGGATCCAGGCCACCATCAACGGGATGGGAGAACGCGCGGGGAACGCGGACATCGCGGAAGTAGCAATGGCGCTGACCTGCCTGTATGGCGTGCCCGTTGCGTTGCGGCTGGACAAAATCCGCGAGGTCTCCGCGCGGGTGCGGGCCGCGAGCGGATACGCGATGGAGCCGTGGAAACCTGTGGTCGGGGAGACGCTCTTTCTGCGCGAGAGCGGCGCGGTGGCGAGCCAGTTTCACATACCCGAAGCAATCGAGCCATATTCCGCCGAGCTGGTGAATGCGCGCCGCGCCATCGTGCTGGGGAAAAGAGCGGGGTGGATAGCGTGGCGATCAAAGCGCGCGAACTGGGACTGGAAATTCCGGCGGAAAAGAAATCGGAAGTGCTGGCAGCGGTAAAAAAACGGGGAATCGAAAAGCGCGGCCTGCTGACAGATAGTGAGTTCCGCGAAATCGTGGCCCACTGCTGTTCCTAGGCGGTCCCAGGGCCCGGAGCCAAACATGGATCGGGAACACTTCTACTCGATTATGAATGGAGAGGGCACGCTGGACTACGAGCTCTACCTGAACACGAAGGCCCTGCTCTCCTGCCAAAAGGATTTCCACGAATTCTGCAACGGCGATGAATTGCAGTTCCAGATCGTCCACCAGATCGAGGAACTGTGGATGAAATTAATCGGCTACACGCTGCTCGACGTGGACGAATTCATGGCCCAGGAGAATACGAACCGCGTGGTGACGCTGATGCGGCGGGTGCACATTGCGCTGCGGCTGATGATCGAACAGCTCGCCCTGCTGGAAACCATGTCGCCGAAGGAATACCAGGAAATCCGCCTGAAATTGGGGAACGGCAGCGGGCAGGAGTCGCCCGGCTTCCGCGTGATCCTGAAGATGCCGCCGCATCTTTGGGACACGTTCAAAGCGCACTATCTGGACAGACACGGGCTGACGGTCGAGAAAATCTACAATTCGGAGTATTCGCACGGCGGGGCGTATGTGGTGGCGGAAGCGCTGTGTGAATTCGACGAACTGTTCCAGCGTTTCCGGTACGTCCACTACCAGCTCGTGGAACGGAGCATAGGAACAGGCGCGAAATCGCTGAAAGGACGATCCGTGGAGATGCTGCGCGAGGGCCAGCGCGTACGGTTCTTCCCGGAACTGTGGGAGATTCGCAGCCACATGACGGACACGTGGGGCTCGAGCTACGGCGTGGTGCGGGACTCGATCGGCGGGCACTGAGCGCGCAGCGAGGTCCGATCGCACTGCGGCTGCAGGTGGCCGGTCACTTCCGGAAGTGAGGTAAGACAGCTTCGCCGAACAGGCGAGCCTGCTCCGCGCGGTCGTCGCCCCAGATTTCAAGCAGGATGTGCGTGCAACCCGCGGCGCGGTACTTCTCGATTTGCCCGATGCAGTCGTCCGGGTTGCCGGCAATCGGACACACCTTCCGGAGCACCTCGTCGGAGACGGCTTGACCGGCGGCTCTTCGCCCCCCGCGTTCCATGGCATCGGCGATGGGCTGCAATTCTTCGCGCGAGAGTCCCGCCTTTTCGAGCAAGGCGTCAGCGGAGCCGCGGATGTTCTGCACTTTATTGGCGAGGTACATGGCGGCCATTTCGCGCGCGCCTTCCCTGCCCTTGCGGCCATCGCGAGAGATGCTGCCGACGATGACCCCGCCGAGATCGAGCGTGGAGGGATCTTTTCCGGCCTTGCGGGCGCCCTCCTCCAGAAAGGTGCGCGAGTAGCGGCAGAAATCCGGCGTAGTGATGCTGGCAGTAAGCAGTCCCTCGGCGTGTGAGCCGGCGAGGCGCTGCAGCACGGGCCCCGTGGCGCCGACGTAGATGGGCACCAGTCCACGCGGCGAGTGGGCGTCGGGCTTCAGCGGAGGCAACTGTGCCGAGAAGGCCTTGCCTTCGTAAGAGAATTCCTTGCCGCTGAGCGCGCCGCGAACAATTTCGATAGCTTCGCGCATGACCACGGCGGGAGAAGCCGTCTTCGAGCCGCTTTCCCCTTCGCCCGCTTCCTTCATGAAAATTTTGGAGGCGCCAAGTCCGAGCAGGAAGCGTCCCGGGCCGGCGGCCTCCTGCAGAACGCGCGCTTCCATGGCGATTTGGATGGGATGCCGCGTATAGGGAGAGATGATCCCCCAGCCAATGGGAATGCGCTGCGTCTCTCGGGCCACCACCGCAGTGACGGCCGTGGACGAACGCGCTTCCATCCCATGCTTGCGCCACCAGGGATAGGCCTCAGCAAGCCAGAAGGTGTCGAATCCTGCGCGTTCGCAGGCCTGCGCCATGCGAATGGTTTCGTTGAGCGGCTCCATGCTGAGCTGGAGGACGCCGATTTGGAATGGCACGGTCATGTTTGAGCGACGCTTCCTTTCGACAATTGCCGTCGTGGCGGCCGGGGCACGGACTGCATCCCGAAGCCTAGGGAGCGGGATGCTGCGACACCCGATGGCGCTACGGATTCGACCACGAGTGCTCCAATCCTTTCACCAGTTCCCAGACGGCGCGATTCAGAGGAGTGGGCACGCCGGCCTGTTCGCCCATACGCACGATGGCGCCGTTCATGAAATCGACCTCGGTCTGGCGATGCGCTTCGGCATCCTGCAGCATGCTGGCTTTGTGTTTCCCAGGGGCGTTGGCAGCGTAACGGATCATCTGCTTGGGATCGTCGTGCAGTGTGATTCCGAGCGCTTTGGCAACGGCCAGGCCCTCGTCCACGAGCGCGTCGAAAAGCGCACCGGTGGGTTCCAACCTTGTTGCGGCGCCGTGATGGAGGCCCGTAAGCGCGCCGACGGGATTGGTGGAGGCGTTGAAGATCAGTTTGCTCCACTGCGCGCCGCGCGCATCCGGCATCCCGATGGTCGCCAGGCCGGCGTGATTCAGCAGATCGGCGAGCGCGGAAACCAGGATCATGGGTGTGCCGGAAGGCTCAAATGGGCCGATCCAGGTTTTTCCGGCGATGTCATAGGCGACGTGGCCGGGAGCCACGAGGTGCCCTGCGGGAAAGGTAGTGCCGCGAATGACGTGGCGAACGAACTCGGCGATGATCTCCTCGTTGCCGACGCCGTTCTGCACCGAGCAGACGGCACTGCGGTCGTTGAAGGCGTGGGCCGCCGCGGCGATTGCGGCGCGCGTGTGGATACTCTTGGTGGCGACGATGCCGAATTCGCATCGGGGAATCTCGTCGGCGCGCGCGGTCGCGTGAACGCTGACCGTGAACTCGGCCGCGCCGGAGATACGCAGGCCGGATTCGTTGATGGCGCGGACGTGCTCGGCATTCACGTCGCAGGCCCAGACTTCGACGTCGGCCAGGCGCGCCAAATGTGCCGCGAAAATGCTGCCCACGGCCCCGCAACCGATAATGGAAATGCGCGCGACCATCAGGGTGGCTCAGTCCTCCGGGCGCTCGTTGCCGCGATAGAGTTTCCAGGGAATGGGCGTCAGGCACTCCCCTTCGATCTTGCCGACCCGGTACATGTCCTGGGTGTAGAGGCAGACCTTGCCATCCAGGTCCACCACTTGCGGGTGGAACGAAAACACCATGTTCTCGCGAAGGATTGAGCGATCCTTGGAGCCGATGGCGGGACGCTCGAGCATGGTGAGGCCGATGGAGTGCCCGGAAAGATGGCCGAGGCCGAATCCCTTTCGCGCGAATATCTCTGCTGCGGCGCGGTGGACGGAAGCGATGGGCTCGCCTGCTTTCATTTTAAGCCGAGCGGCTTCGAGCGCATCCGGATATACCGCGGCCATTTCCGCGCTGCGGGCACTGAGCGAGCCGCGAATCAGCGGACGCGAAAACTCCACCCAGTAGCCTTCCAGACCGCCGATTTCGAGCGAGTAGAGCAGCAAATCGTCCGGCGCAACGCGGCGGTCGCCGGGGACTTTGAAGGAGGCCTCGGCCTCGCCATGCTCGCCGGAGAGGATGATGTTCATCATGCGCGGGCCGGCGCCGCGAGCGAAAAATCGTTCGACGGCGGGCGCCATGATTTCGGCCTCGGTTTTCCCCGGCTCGTAGGCGCGGACCAGAGCCCAAAAGCCTTCGAAAATGATGTCCAGGCCGCGACGGATGGCTTCCAGCTCCCAATCGCTTTTCACCGCGCGAGCATGGTCGAACGGGGCGTCGAACGGGACGAGAACAAAGGAGGCACCTTCGAGCATGGCGTAGTCGCGCACGGGCATTACGTAGCTCATGCCGTGGACTCCTACGCGCTTCCAGGACTTGGAGTTGCCATACTCACCGATCCATTTGCCGGGAATGTCGGCCCAGTAGTGCTTCTTGACCCAGGGCCGTTTTTTGTCGCCGATCCAGCGGGCTTCGCTGGGAAACACAAGTATGGGATCGCCTTCCAGAGGGAGCACGACGTAAACGTAACGATGGACGATTTCGAATCCGGAGAGATAACGCACGGCGCCTTCGAAGCCCGCGTACTGATTGCCGCAGACGAGGATGGCGTCCAGTTGTTCCTCGGCCATGCGCGCGCGAAGCATCGCGTAACGCCGTTCGATTTCCGCGGCGGGAACCTGCATCTCGGCTCTGGATTCGGCAACCTTCATCCGGCAACTCCACAAATCGCGGCGGCAGCGAGCGCGTAGATTTTCGTGATGTTCACCAGCGTCTCGATGGCGACTTTTTCTCCCTGCTCATCGCGCGGGCCGCTCGACGGGCCGTAATTCAGCGTGGCGATGCCGTAGCGGGAGAGCACGGACGCGTCGGAACTCCACAGCACAGTGTCGCGCTTCGGCGGCTGGCCCATTACCTGGCGATGGGCGTTCTCCACGGCCTGCACCAGCTCGTGATCCGCGGCAATCTCGGCGCCGGGGCAGGAGACGTACGTGTCGAACTCGATGCGGTAATCGGGATAGCGCTTCTGGAGCGCGCCAACCAGATCGGCGACGGCGCGGCGGGCGTCCGCCATGGGCATCGTGGGGGGAACGCGAACGTCCATGCAGACCTCGGTCTCGGCGGGAGTGCGGCTGGCGCGCCAGGGCACACCGCCGCGCACGCAGCCGACATTGACGGTGCCCGGCCGCCCGCCGTAGGCGGCACGCTTCTCCCATTCCGGAATCCAGGCGTAGATCGCGGCCATCACGTCGTGCATACGGCGAACGGAGGTTTGCTCCTGGCGTCCTGCCGCGAAGGCTGTGTGGACGTAAATGCCGCGCGTGACAATGCGCGCCCACAGCGAGCCATGATGGCCGAGAACCATTTGCATGTCTGTAGGTTCGCCGAGAATGCACGCATCTGCGACGATACCGTGTGTCACCAGATAGTGGCTGCCGGCCCCATAACCGCGGTATTCGGCGCCGGAAAATTCGGGTCCCACCTGCGTCTTTTCGATCTCACCGACCACGCCGGCGAGGATCACATCGCCCGCGAGGCGGACGCCCGCGCGCTGCAGGGCTTTGACGGCGTGGGTGTAGCAGGCGAGCGCGCCCTTCATGTTGTAAATGCCCAGGCCGAAAATCATGCCGTCCTTCACCACGGCATGGGGCTTGTAGCCGATGCCCGTGAGAAACGTCTCGCGGCCACTGTTCGAAGTGTCCATGTGGCCGTTGAACATCAGGCGTTTTCCGGCGGCGGAGCCGTTCCAGGTGGCGATGACGTTGGGACGGTTGTCTTCGACTTCCTGCCAGTCCACGCGAAGGCCCATGGCCTCCCAGGCGGAGCGGAGGTAGCACGCCATGGCCAATTCCTCGCCGGTGGGCGTGCACAAATTCACCACGTCGCAGGCCATAGCCACCAGGGCCTGCTCGTCCACCGCGCCGAGGATGGCGCGAGCGCAGTCTGCCGTTAGTGAGGGCGCGGCCAAATCAAGCTCCAACCGGAGATGCGCACGGGGAGGTGCGCGCGTCAGGCTTCATCATGCCAGCCGAAAGTCGTCCGGATACGTGCACAGCTTCTCACAACCGTCCGGCGTAATCAGGAAATTATCCTCTAAACGCAGGCCGCCGCCGCCCTCCCAATAGAGGCCCGGCTCAATCGCCAGCACCATTCCGGCGCGCATAGCGCCGGGCGCGGCCTGGTGGCAGTACGGAGGCTCGTGGGCGCGAGCGCCGACCCCGTGGCCTACTGGATGCGATGGCTGACCGGGATAGCCGGCATCGGCGATGCCCTGCCGGATGATGCGGTCGATCTCACCCAGCGGAGCGCCGTCGCGGCAGGAGGCGATCGCGCGATTGTAGATTGCGAGCAATTGATCCAGCAGCGTGTTGTATCGCGGGGTGAGCTTGCCGGGAACGATGTTTTTTGTGAGGTCGGTCCAGTAGCCGTCCGCGCACACCCAGATTTCGACCAGCGTCGGTTCGTTTTCGACTACCGGCCGGTTCGACGTCGGTGTGAACGTGGCGATGCCCGGACCGGACCATACGAGAGTGAACGCGCGTGCCATGTCCACTTTTCCGAGATAGCCGACGCCCACAGAATGGATGTGGCCTTCGATCATCGCGGCGACTTCCGACTCTTTCATTCCCGGGCGGATGTGATTGCGGGCAAATTCCATGCCGATGGCGGCGAGTTCGTTGGCCAGTCGCATGCGCTCGATCTCCTGCGGGGTCTTAATGGCCCGCAATCCCGCGAGCAGCGGGGTTGCGTCCGCGACTTCGCGGACCACGCCGCGAAACGCTTCGAAATAGCGCAGGGTGTACACGGTGGGTTCTCCCACCATCCGGTCGCAGATTTGCGAGTTCTGCGACAGCTCGATGCCGACGCGTCCGGTCCAACCGCGCTCGCGGAGGACTTCGAGCCCCAGGTCCAGCGCGCGCTCGGTTGGCGGACGCGGGTCGGAGGGATGATAAAAGCGGAAGGAGCGGACGTCGCGCGTCCAGGCGGTTCGCTGCGCTTCGGCGAGCTGCGGCTCGATCACCAGCAGCGCCGGCTCCCCCTCACGCGGGAAGATTGCCAGATCGTAACCCTTCATCGGCCAGTAGTTGGTCAGATAGAGGACGTTGTCGGGCGCGCGAACGACCACGGCATCCAGATGGTTTTCATCCAGAGCGCGGCGAACGCGGTCCAGCTTCTGGCTGTCTATGGGGTAGCCCATCAATGTCCCCCGCGCAGGGCCCAGGAGGTCTCTTTGCCTTTGATTAGCCGGTACAGGGCGGTGTGCAGCGGCGCGGGAACGCCGGCGCGTTCCGCCTCGCGGGCGATTGCCCCGGCTAAAAACTCCACCTCGGTGGGCTGCTGGTGCTCGACGTCGTAGAGCATCGAGGTGGGATGGTTGGTCTGCGCGCCGATTTGGTTCATTTCCCAGGGGTCGTCATGAAGCCTAACGCCCAGCGCGGCGGCTACGCGCTTCCCTTCCTCGAACAGATCGAAGAGCAAGTGTCCCAGGCTGGAAGGCTGGCCGCGATCGGCGAAATGCGGCGAATGGGGCAGGCCGGTGAGCGCGCTCACGGCGTTGACGGCAGAATTGAACAGAAGCTTCGACCACTGGGCGGGACGCGCGTCTTCGAGGGCAATGGCTCTCAGCCCGCCCGCAACAATCAGCTCCGCCAGCTCCTGCACCTTGGCGAACGGCGTGTGAGTGGGCTCGAAGGGGCCCATCCATGTGGGCGTGTCCAGCTCGTACTGCACGTGCGTGTCGCTGTGGCGCGTGCCGCTCATAAACGTGGTGCCACGAATGATGTAGCCGCGCGTCAATTTTGCCAGGATTTCTTCGCTTCCGAGGCCGTTTTGCGCGGAAAGGACGGCGCCGCGGTCGAATTTTCGCGCCACGGGGGCAAAGGCCTCTTCCGTCTGAAGGGCTTTTGTGGCCACGATGCCGAACTCGCAGTCGGGAATCTCCGCAGGGTCGTTGGTGGCGTGCACGCGCGCCTCGAACTCGTGAGTGCCGGAAACGCGCAGGCCCTCCGCATTCAGCGCGCGGGCATGGTCGGGGCGGCGGGTGAACACCCACACCTCGCATCCGCCGTGCGCCAGGTGCGCGGCGTAGAGGCTGCCGATGGCGCCGCAACCGATGATGGCGATGCGTTTGGACATGCTGGTTCGAGGATGCGGCAGAATCCCGGCCTGTCAGCCCCTGCGTTCGACCCGAACGCCGCGTCCTTCGCCGGAGTGCGCTCGGCGGACGGCTTCGAAGATTCGGTCGCCCGTGTGGAACGAATCCCGGATGAGAACGCCCGCCGAGAATAGCGCGTCCTGGAGCGCGGCGCATACGGTATGAACCGGAGCCGCGCCGCCTTCTCCCATGCCCTTGGCGCCGTTGTAGGAAAACGGCGAAGGGGATTCGATATCGCCGCAGAGCAGGTCCGGCATGTTCACGGTGGTGATGGGCGTATAGTCGCTGAACGTGGCGGTGAGCATGTTGCCATCCGGCGAATATTCGCACGACTCCATGAGGGCGGCGCCGATGCCGTGGGCGGTTGCGCCGTGAACCTGCCCGGCGACGATCCGCGGGTTCATCTGCGTGCCGCAATCGTCCACCGCCGCGTAGGCCAGGATCTTCGGCTGAAAGGTCTCGCGGTCAACCTCAATCACGGCGATGTGAAGCTGCGAGGCGTAGGTCAGCGTCAGGTTGCCGTACTTTTTCTCGACGTCGGGAACGGTGAACGGGGCCTTGTATAAATAGCGGCAGTTCAGCGTGACGTCTTCCATGCTCTGCGGCAGCTCGGCGTTGTTCACGTTAACGAGATTCGCGAGCGCCCAATAGTTGATGGATTTCTCAGTCCCCGTGACGCGGACTTCGGGGCCCATTTTGCCGACCCCGAATTCGAGCTGGGATTCATCGGCTCTCAACGCGAAGGCGGCGAGCCGCCGCAGCTCGGCGTGGAGTTTCTCCGCCGCGCCGTGAATCGCGGAAAGACCCGTGACGGCGAACTGGCTCGCGTAGGTTCCCGTGTGGCCGGTGTACACGTTCTGGTTGCTGTCGAATCCGGGCTTGACCGCGATCATCTCCGGCGGGATATTCAGCACCTCGGCCACGACCTGCGCGGCGACGGTTTCGTGCCCCTGGCCCTGCGGCACCGAGCCCATATACACAACGACCTCGCCGTAGATATCCAGTTTGACGATTGCGGCCTTCGACTGGCCGGAAAAGGGCGCGTTGGCGTTGACGAGGCGCGCCTGGCCGAAATTATTGGTGCCCGAATCGAGAGTCGTGCCGATGCCTATGCCGAGCCAGCGTCCCTGGGCGCGCGCGATCTGCTGATTCTTTTTCCATTCGTCCCAGTTGATGAGTTTTTTCGCCAGCTCCAGCATCTTCGGATAGTTTCCGGAGTCGTAGATGCAGCCGTTGGGCGTGGTGTAGGGAAATTCCTCGGGGCGGATGTAATTGCGCAGGCGCATTTCGTCGGGCGGAATGCCCAGCTCGTGGCCGCAGATGTCCAGGCAGCGCTCAACGAACCAGAGATGCTGCATTCGGGAGTAGCCCCGGTTCGGGCCCACGGGACACTTGTTCGTGACCACCTGCGAGAAATCCACGCGGAAATTGCGGAACCGGTAGCAGGCCGGCAGAACCTGGGCCCAGATGATGCAACCCAGCGGCTCATAGCGCGGGTAGGCGCCGCAATCGTCAATGTGTCGCGAATCGATGGCGGTGATGACGCCGTTCTTGTCCAGCGCCACGCGCGTATCGAGGAACGTGCGCTCGTTGCCGTGCGCGCTCGCGAGCATGTGCTCGGAGCGCGATTCGATCCATTTCACCGGCCGGCCGCCCAGTTGCTTCGAGGCCAGGGCGCATACGGCCATTTGCGGGTAGCTGGTGATTTTGATTCCAAAGCCTCCGCCGATATCCCAGCTTTCCATGTGGATCTGGTCGATGCGCACGCCGAGGGCCGGCGAGAGGAACTGGACGGCGAATGCGGGAAACGAATTCGTGGAGAGGAAATGGATCGTTTCTTCTTTCAAGTTCCAGGTGGCGATGACCGCGTTCGTTTCAAGCGGCGTGCTGGAAAACCGGTGGAAGTGCAGTTTCGGGATGTGCACCACGTAGGCAGCTTCGCGGAAGGCCGCGTCCACAGCGCCGTATTCGAATGGGCTGTGCCAGTTGACGTTGGAGCCGAGCGGCTCGTGGAGGAGCGATTTGGATGTAACCGCGTATTCTCCGTCGATCACCGGCTCGAGCGGCTCGTAGTCCACTTCCACCAGATCCGCGGCGTCCGCGGCTGCCGCGCGCGTTTCCGCCACGACGGCGACAACCGGCTCCCCCTGGTAGCGCACCTTTTTGACGGCCATGGGGAGATCGACGATTTTTCCGTCGCATCCCGGGCCGAGTTCAATGAACGGGTTTACGCCGGCAGCCACTTGCTCGCCGGTCAGAACGCAGAGCACGCCCGGAGCTTCGGCAGCGCGGGAGACGTCCAAATGAGTGATGCGGGCGTGGGCATACGGCGAACGGACGAATTGCAGGTGGACCATGCCGGCGAGCTTGTAATCGTCCACAAAGATGCCCTGGCCGCGAACCAGGCGGCTTTCCTCGCGCCTCCTTAGCGGCTGGCCGACCCAGCGGCCTTTGCCTTGCGCGCCCGATGATGGTGGTTGTGAGCTCACTCGTTTCTTCCTCAAATTACCAGAACCGCGCGCCGGCCTACGCCAGCGCGGCTTGCAAACTATCAATCAGCCGCTGCACGTTTTTCCTCGCCAGCGGCTCGAGCAGCCCGCCGGCGAGCGAGGCGAGCTGACCAAACACCCGGCCGGTCCCCCTCCAGCGCACGCGGGTGCCCTCCGGTATCGCCTCCAGTTCGAATCCCGAGTCCATCTCGACCGTTCCCCCCGCCACACTGCCCCTTCCGGAATATCGCGCACTGCGTGGGCGCTCGGCCTCTTCGAGCACCATCTTGACGGTGGCGGTGCCGCGAATGTGCGCGATTCCGACCTTCAGGCTCACCGTAAAATGGCTCGCGTCCGTCGCCGTCATCTTTTCGAAATCCGGGAGCAACGGGCAAAAGCGGTTCGGATCGGCCAAAAAGTCATAAACCTCCTCGGGCCCGCGCTTGACCACAAAATCACCCTGGAAAGTGAACGCCATCTATTTTTCGGCCCCGCCGGCAGCCGCGCGGACGGCTTTGAAGATGTTCTGGTAGCCCGTGCAGCGGCAGGTGTTGCCCGCAACGCCTTTTCGAATTTGCTCGGCGGTCGGATGCGGGTTGCGCGCCAGAAGCGCGTGCGTGGACATCAGAAATCCCGGCGTGCAGTAACCGCATTGAAGGCCGTGGCAATCGGCAAACGCCTCCTGCACCGGGTCCAGCTTCCCCTCTTTTTCCAGGCCTTCGACCGTGGTGACCTCGCCGCCATCCGCCTGCACGGCGAGCACGGTGCAGGATTTGATATTTCTTCCGTTCAACAGGACGGTGCAGGCCCCGCAGAACGTCGTATCGCAGCCGATGTGCGTGCCCGTCAGATCCAGGTCCTCGCGCAGAACTTCCACGAGCAGGCGGCGTGGCTCGATTTCCAGCTCGCGGGGCGTGCCGTTTACCGTGATCCGTAGGCGGACTCGGGAGCTAGCGGCCGACATATTCGTGCGAAACCTCCACGGATTCTCCGCGCGCGCGAGCCAGCGCGGCAAGAAGCGCGCGCCGCGCCAGTACGCGAACCAGCAGGCGCTTATAATCCACCGAGCCGCGCAGATCGGGCTGCGGATCGGCGGCAGCCATCGCCGCTTCGGCGGCCCGTTCGATGGCATGTGGCGTGATGGCCTGGCCGCGGAGCGCCGCCGCCGCCTCGCCGGCGACTACCGGCGTCAGCCCAACGCAGCCGAGCACCACGCTCGCATCTTCGCAGAAGTCCTCGTCGAGCATGCGTACCTGCACCGCGGCACTCGCCGTCGGATAAACGGGCGCGCATCGCTTGAAGGCGATAAACGCGCCGGCGCACCGCTCGCCCGGAGCTGGAACACGGACTTCGCGGACGAGTTCGGCGGGGCCGAGGACGGTGGTGAATGCATCGGTGATGAATTGCGAGATGGGAACCGTGCGCGCGCCGCCCGGGCCAATGGTCTCGACCTCCGCGCCCAACGCCATCAGCACCGGCGCCCAATCGCCGTGAGGGTCAGCCTCCGCCACCGAACCACCGATCGTACCCATGTTGCGCACTTGCGCGTCGGCGATCCCTCCGGCGCAATCGTGAAGAATGGGAATGCGCGCGGCGGCAGGCGACTCCTCGATCGCAGCGTGGCGCGTCATGGCGCCGATCCGCAAATGGCCGTCGCGCTGTTCGATGTAGGCAGTGCGCGGCACGTGGTTCAGGTCCACCAGCGAGGAGGGACGGGCGAGACGGAGCTTCATCAGGGGGATCAGGCTCTGGCCGCCGGCCAGTACCTTGGCGTCTTCGCCAAGTTCTCCAAGCAGGCGCGAGGCTTCTTCCAGACTTCCAGCTCGGTGGTACTCGAACGGGTGCGGAATCAATCCGGTTCCCTTTCCGATGCCTGCCCGCCGGGGCGGGCGTGCTGCAGCCGGTGGCCAGCGGCACAGAAGAACAGCCCTGTCCCGAAACTTCTTCGGGCTGCTCCAATGCGGAGCCGGATTCTAGTGCGAACGGGGGCGAGCGCGCAAGTTTGGGAGCAGGGAGCAGGGAGAATCTCAGCTCATTCCGGGTATGCGGGAGTGGCTGCGCCACCGGGGAATAGGGTAGATTCAGGAGCCATGAATTCGCATGGGCAGAGGCGCCAGCAGAGCGCTGAAGAAGAAAAGATTGTTCCCATCATTCTCGCGGCCGGGCCGCGCGGACGCCTTCCGTTTCCAAAGGCGCTCGCGCCGTTCGGCAGGGATACGGCGCTCGAACGAGCGGTGCGCTGCTGCTCGGAAGCGCACGGCCTCGGCCCCGCGGTGGTGGTGCTGGGCAGCGATGCGGATGCGATTCTGGCGGAATGGAAACCCTCGGCGGGAACCATTGTGGTTCGCAATGCGAAGTGGCGGTCGGGACAAATTTCATCGCTGCGGGCCGGCCTCCGGCGCGTGCGCCGGAATGCGGCTTTCCTGATTTACCCGGTGGACTACCCCCTGATTTTCCCGGGCCTGCTGGCCCGGCTGTGGTGGGCGTACAGCCATCGTTCGCCCGGCGAGGGCATTGTGGTGCCCGCGATGGACGGGCGGGATGGCCATCCCATTCTGGTCGCGCCGGAACTGCGGAACGAATTTGCGCGGGCGAAGAAGGCGCGGGACGTTGTCCACCGGAAGGACCGGGCAGAGCGGATATTACGGGTGCGGGTGCGCGACGTTGCCATCTTTCGCGATTTTGACTCCCCTTCAACCTACCGGCAGTGCGTGCGGCTGCTCAGCGGACACCATCGCGCGTGAATTTCGAATCCATACGCGAGGAGTTCCCGGCTCTCAGGGAAAGGACGTTTCTCGACGCGGCCTGCGTGAGCATCGCGCCGCGTTCGGCGGTGGCTGCGATTGAAGCGTTCCTCCAGCGCGCCCTCACCTGCCCCGAGGAGTCCGCCACGCTGAACCACATCGCCATGGATGAGCAGAGGGCCGCGGCGCGGCCGCTCGCCGCGCGGCTCATCGGTGCTCGCGAGGACGAGATAGCCCTGGTCGAAAGCACTTCGCACGGTCTGGCGATTGCCGCGCAGGCCGTTCCGCTCGGCCCTGGCGACCAGGTGCTGGTGGGCGCGCCGGAATTCATGGAGGTGGCCATCCCCTGGTGCCAGCTCTCCGAACGCGTGGGCATCGAGCTGGTAGTCGTGCCCCACCGCCACGGCAGGCTGCTTGTCGAAGATTTCGCCGCGCGAATGACGGGGCGCACACGGCTCGTCGTGATCAGCTCCGTGCAGTGGTCGCACGGATTCCGGATTGACATGAAGGCGCTCAGCGCGGCCTGCCGCGATCGAGGCGTGTGGCTCGTGGTGGACGCCATTCAGCAGCTCGGCGCCGTGGCCTTCGACGTTCAAGCCACTCCCGTGGATCTGCTGGCATGCGGCGGCCACAAATGGCTGAATGCCCCGTTTGGCTGCGGTTTCCTGTACATCCGCCGGGAGCGAATGGGGGAATTGCGCCCGCCCGTTGCAGGCTATCTGGCTGTGGAGACGCCCGAAGGCGGCTGGGGAAATTACTTTCAGACGCCTTCGATCCAACCAGTGCGCAACTATCGCTATGTGGATAGTGCGCGGAGGTACGAAGCCGGTGGAACCGCGAACTATCCCGGCGCCGTCGGGCTGGCGGCCTCGCTGCGCATAGTTCTGGAGCTGGGGCAGGAGCGGATCGCCGAACGCGTGTGGGCGCTGGGAGAAACGCTGATGGCCGGCCTCGACCGGCAGGGCGTCGCAGTGAGCACTCCGCGGGAGCGCGCTGAACGCGCCGGCATCGTAACGTTCAGCCTCGCGACGCCGGAACGGAATGCGGCTGTAGTCGAACATCTGCTCGCGCGCCGCGTGCTGGTGTCACTGCGCTATACGGCGGGAATCGGGGGCGTGCGCGTGGCCTGCCACTTCTTCAATAACGAAGCCGACATTGGCCGGCTGCTCGATGCTGTGGGTAAATTTCAGCGCGGGACTACGGGGCGCGGCTCGCACCGGGAATGACTCCACCACCGGCCCCACTTCCGCGCGTTACGTCTCCACCGCCGGCCGACGCGCCGGGCGATATTCTCAACCTCGCAAAGCAGGAAGCCGGGCTGGCGCGCCAGCTCAGTACGCGTCAGATGACCATGATCGCAATTGGTGGGGCGATCGGGACGGGATTGTTCCTCGGAAGCGGACTGGCTGTGCGCGAAGCGGGTCCGGGCGTCATCCTGACCTACGCGCTGGGCGCGTGCATCGCGCTGCTCCTGGTCGGCGCGCTCGCGGAAATGGCCGTGGCACATCCGGCCGCCGGCTCGTTCGGCGTTTATGCGGAGTTATACCTGTCGCGGTGGGCGGGATTCGCCGTGCGCTACACGTACTGGGCGGCGCAATCGATCGCCATCGGCGGCGAGGCGACGGCGGTGGGAATTTATTGTGGCTGGTGGTGGCCGCAGGTGCCGCAGTGGGTTTGGATCGTGGGGTTTTCCGCGGCGCTTCTCTATGTAAACGCGCGGAGCGTGGGCGCGTTTGGCGAGTTCGAATACTGGTTCGCGCTGATCAAAGTCGTGGCCATCCTGATGTTCATCGCCTTTGGCGCGTGGCTGCTGTCGGGCCTGCGCGGCGGCGGCCCAATCACGAGATCGCACTTCACGTCGGAAGGGGGGTTCCTCCCGCTGGGAATGGCGGGCGTCTGGCGCGCGCTCTGCTTTGTGATTTTCAGCTATATCGGCTCGGAAATCATCGCGGTGACAGCCGGGGAGGCGAAGGATCCCGCCACGGCGGTACCGCGCGCGATGCGCTCGATGCTCGGGCTGCTGACCCTCTTCTACCTTGGGGCGATTACGGTGCTGGTGGGCGTGGTGCCGTGGAACCGCATCGGCGCGAACGGCGGCGGAATAACGGCCAGCCCGTTTGTGGCCGTATTCCAGTTGATCGGGATTCCCGCCGCGACGCATGCCATGAACTTCGTGGTGGTGACTGCGGCGCTTTCCAGCATGAACACGAACCTGTATCTGGCGACACGAATGATCTTTTCGCTGGCGCGAGGCGGCTACGCGCCCGAGGCGCTGGGACGCGTGAACGCGCGCGGCGCGCCCGTCCCGGCGTTGCTCCTGACGGCGGCGGGGCTGGCCGTCGCGACCGTGGTAAATCTGATTTCTCCCGACAAGGCGTATGTGCTGTTGTTTGGCGTGGCGCTGTTTGGCGGGTTGTTTGTGTGGCTGATGGTTTTCCTGACGCATCTGCGGTTCCGGCCGGCGTGGGAGCGCAGCGGCGGCGCGCGGCTACCAGTGCGGATGATGGGGTTTCCGTACACTTCGCTGATTGGCGCGGCTCTATTGGTGGCGATTCTGGTGACTACGTGGTGGATTCCGGGGATGCGGCCGACGCTTGTGGCGGGATTACCGTGGCTGGCGCTCGTTACGCTTGCGTATTGGATTTGGGGACGTGGCGCAGTGAGAGCGTAGTCACCTCGACCCGGGAGCGCGATAGGCGCGGAGATACTGGGGAACGCGCGCGGCAACCTCCGGCGGAAGCGCCGGATCCGGTTCGGGAGCGCCCGCCGCAACGCGCAGCGGCACCAGTCCAGCCCAGATAGGCAGCGCGTAATCTTCCTTCTCATCCTTCGGCGGGCCAGTGCGGATTTTGGCGGACGCTTCCCCCAGTGGAACGGCGAGAACGCTCGTGCCTTTCAATTCCTGGTCGTTCGGCTGGCGCGCATCGTCCCATCGGCCTGGAAAAATCTGTTCGGAAACGGCGCGGAGCGCGCGCAGTTTTTCCACGCGCTCCGTGACGGGCTTCGCCGTCCCCAAAATTACAACGGAACGGTAATTCATTGAAGAGTGGAAGAGCGAACGAGCCACCACCAAACCATCGAGCAGCGTCACCGTAACGCATACCGGGATCCCACCCGCCAGATTCAGCAGCATGCGGCTGGCGGAGGAGCCATGAATGTAGAGCACGTCTCCGGAGCGGCCGAAGCCCGTGGGAATCACGTAGGGCTGGCCATCCCCCACGAATCCGACGTGACAGAGGAAGGCCTGATCCAGAATGGCGTGAATCGTCTCGCGGTCGTAGTGACCGCGTTCCGGCAGGCGCTCTACCTGAGTTCGGGAGGACGGTGCAGGTTGTTTGTTCATGCGAAAAGAATACCGAAAGGGGGAGAGGGAGCGCAGAGCCAAATTGACTGGAACAAAAGGCGAGTCAGTTGGCGCTCTCGCGGGCAAATCCCGCGGCGACGGCCAGGAAGGCAATGATCAGCAGGATCGAGCCGCCCACGGCAATTCCCTGTCCTATCCCGCCGCCGAGATGATTCTGGAGCAGGACGCCCAGTGGAAAGCCGTATGCGCCCGCAATCAGGGCGCCGGCCAGCAGGCCGCGAGTGGTTTCGCCAAAAGAAAGCCGGTTCCAGAGCGCGGCCAGGAGCATCAGGACCATGGCCAGCCCAATCCAGTGGGAATGCGCGTCCACCTCGCGCGTGTAAACGTATTTCGCGCGGGCGTAGTCCGCGAGGCCGGCGTGCGAAGCAGCGGTTTCCCGGAGGGCAGCGTGCTGGAATGCCGCGGCGAGCGAGCCACCGATGTGGTCCAGAGTTTGGTGCTCGATCCACACGGCGTAGTAGAAACCATAGCTCATCCCCCAGACTGCGAGGGCCAGCCCGGCAATCGCCAGCAATTGTTGCGAGTGCTTCACGCGCGGCCTCCTGCGGCTAGCGTGTCGGCAGACGCGTCCAAACACCCGGTGAAGCGCAGCACTCCTGTCAGCATCCCCGTGAGCGCGGCAATCACAAGCACTCCGCCGACATCCGCCACACCGCCGGCCACGAGACCAAATCGCAGCTCGAGCAGCACTGCCACGGGCAGAATGACCGAGCCAAGCAACAGCACGACGGCCCAGCGGCGCTTCCACGCTTCGCCCAAAAACACGAACGGCTGGAAGAAGCCCGCCATCAACGCAATCAGACCGAATTCGATGATGTGCGAGTGCGCGGCAATCTTTACGGCATGATCGGCCTGCAACGTCCCGTAGGCATTGAGCGCAGCGCCAGCGCGCTCCGGAACGAGGCCGGGGCCGGGGTCGAGCGCCGCGGAATCCGCCATCGTGGCGAGCAGCTTCTGGTCCTGCTGTTCCTGCGCATAGAGATCCATACCCGCGTACCAGGCGCCGTGAAGAAAGCCGGCGAGAATCAGCAGCGTTCCGCCGGCCATCAACACACGCCCGGCCCAGCTCCGATCGAGCAACAGCGCATCCGCTGCGGGCGGCTCGCCTGCGCGCCACTGGCGCCAAAGGCCCACCAGGAACCCGGCGCAGGCGATGACAGCGAGCAAACCGGCAGCATCCGCAACGATGCTGGCCCATCCGATGGATTCGAGCGGGCTGTATGCCAAACCTACGTAGTGAATCGCAAACACACCAACCGGCAAAACGACCCCGCCGGTTATGAGTAGCGCAGCCAGCCAGCGGCTCGCCGATTCGGAAAGACGAATCCAGGGAAAAAGAATCGCCAGCAGCATGGCCAGATAGCCGAAGCCAATCATGTGGGCGTGCGCGTCTACTTTTGTGCCGCGATTTTCGAGGAACCCGCCGATGGCGGCGAAGTTCTGCCCGGCGTCTTCGGCGCGATGCTGGCGCACCGCAGCCGTGGCGGCGACGAGCGCCTGCCCGATGCGGTCTGCGTTTGGGTGCAGGATGAAGACGGCAAACACGTTGCCCAGAATCGTGCCGCCGAGAAACAGCGCGAGGCCGCCCAGCACGAGCAGCCGGCGAGCTCCCATTTTTGCAAAGGATGCTCGCGCGGCGGAAGTTCCGACGAATTGCGCGCCGCTGCTCAGTGGATGCTCCTTGTGTGCGAGATGCGCACAGGCTACGAGCCGGTGCCACCCCGGAAGTGCGGCATAACCTTCTTCGCGAAGAGTTCCTGGGTTTTGATCGTCTTCCAGTGGTCGAGGCCGCCGAAATTGGAAACGATAGCCAGTTCGCCGATGCGCTCCTGCCGGCAGAGGTTTTCGATCTGGCTGATCACTTTTGCCGGTGTGCCGATGAAACCGATTTCCTGCTCCACAATCTGGTCATAGGTGAGTTTGGTGAGCGATTCTAGCGCGCCGCTGGCATAAAAACCGTAGCCTTTCGCACGCAGTTCCGCCTTACGCTCTTCACTGGCCAGCGACTCCACGGGCGAAGCATTGAACGCCAGAAAATTGTAGATCGCCTCTTCCACCTCTTTGCGGATCTGCCTTTCGCTGTCGTCCAGATATACGGGGCGGATGTAGACGATATCGGGCTGGTGTCCTGCTTTCGCGCAGGCATCTTTGTAAATCTTCAGCGGCTTCTCGAGTACGCCATAAGGAAGCAGCGGCGGAACGAAAATTCCCCAGCCGCGCTCGCCCGCCATCTGGTAAGTGACGTCGCTGGTACCGCCGGTGAAGAGGCGGGGATACGGCTTCTGCAATGGCCGCGGCACGACGGTCACATCCTTGACGTTATAAAACTTCCCCGCGAACGAAAACCGCTCCTGCGTCCAGGCGCGAATCAGGATCTCGATGGACTCCTCATACCGCGGCCGGCTCTCTTCGAGCGGCATGGAGGAGGGCCAATACAACCAGGCGTGGCCGCGGCCCAGCCCGCACTCGAGCCGCCCATTCGTCAGGATATCCGCCTCGGCAATCGACCCGGCAAGCCGCATCGGGTTTTCCAGCGGGAGCGTAAACAGCGCCACGCGGAAGCGGATACGCGACGTGCGCTGCGCCGCGGCCGTAAACAAGGCCAGCGGATTGGCGGAGATTGAGAACTTCTGGAAAAAGTGGTGGTCGATGACGGAATAACAGTCGAAGCCCACTTCGTCCGCGTGCTCAATCTGCCGCAGGATCTCCCAGGTCATCTCGGCGTGATCTTTTCCCGGGGCGGTCTGCATCTCCGCGTAAATGCCAAATCGCATGAACGTCTCCTGTGTGGCGATGAAAAACCCTAACTCGCATCATCCGGCAGCGCGTGGTAGCGCCCGCCGTAGAAGAGCAGCGGACGGCCTTCCCGGGAGGAAATGTGCTCAACTTCACCGATAAAGATCGTATGGTCGCCGGCGCGGCGGGCAGCCACGCGGCGGCAGACCAGATGCGCCAGGCAGCCGGCGATGTAGGGAACGCCATTGGTCTCGCGGCGGATGCGGATTCCCAGGCTCTCCATGAGCGCGGGATCGGCGTGTGGCTGCGCGAAATATTCGGCGATGCCCCTCTGCGTTTCGTCCAGAACGCTGATGCCGAAATGTCGCGCCGACTTCAACACTGCATGCGTGCGGGCCTCGATGCCGACACACACCAGCACGAGAGCCGGATTGAGCGAGACGGACGTGAAGGCATTGGCGGTCATGCCCTTCATTCCGCCGTTTTTCTGCGCCGCGGTAACGATGGTGACGCCGGTCGCGAATCGCGACAGGGCACGGCGAAACTCCGCACTGGCCGGACGTGTCATCCGAGGGAGTGACATGATAGACCCGAACCGCCGGGTTGTGGAGCTTCCCGGCAGAAGCTTCCGTGCAAGAGCCGGAGCGTGGAGTGCTTGCGAGAATTTCGGCGCGCTGACCAGTCGGGCCCTGCCTCAGGTACAGCCTCGGAGCGCAGCCAGTCCCGAAGCTTCGGGAGGCTGCGCCACCAATGCTACCAGCTATAGCGCGCCACGAGCTGGATCTGCCGCGGATTGAAAACCGCGCGCGGTGTTCCGTAGTTGGGGTTGGGTGAACCCTGGCGGTAAAAGGGTCCGGCGCCGCACACGGTGGGGACCGGCGAGATATTGCAATAATCCGCCGACCCGTAAACGGTATTGAAATACTTGATGTTTACGTGGTTAGCGAGATTAAAGGCCTCAGCCGAGAGCTGGAGCGTCTGTTTTTCGTGGATGGTGAACGAACGCGAGCCGCGGAGGTCAACTGAATATAAGTTTGTCCCCCGGAAGGTGTCGCGGCCTTCCAGGCCCACGCGCTGCTGGTTGGCGAAGATGCTTCCGTTGGCGCTGAAGCCCGCGAACTCAGTGAAAAACTCGGGCGACTGCAGCGTGATAATCGTGCTCAACTGGAAGTCGCGCCACCACATGCTGCCGGTGGTCGGTGAAGCAAGCACGCCATTGGCCACGAAGCGGTGTCGTACGTCGTCGGCCGAGTTGGCCTTCTCCGCGCCGAAATTCGAACTGTCTTGCGGGACCAGCACGAAGCTCGGGTTCGGGCCATCGTCAATCGTGTGGGAGAACGTGTAGCTGATTTCCGCGCTGAAGTGGTTGCTGAACCGTTTGTTCACGTTCACCAGCAGCCCGTTGAACACCGAGTTCCAGCGCGACGTGGCCTCGAAGTAGATCGCATAGTTCTCCGGGCAGACGATCCCGTTCAGTTCGCAGGCCGTGCCGGGCACTCCATTCGAAACTCCGGCAACCGGAATGGCGTATTCGTTCCCGCACGGCCCGCCCGGCGCAATACCGTAGGGAACCACATAGTAGATGTTTTTACAGCCCGCCGCGCCATTGGCCTGATGGGCGAGCACCTCTCCCTGCGGATTCGGCTGGTCCAGGTCGTAGAAGCTCCCCAAATGCACACCCTTAACGCGCAGGTAGCTCACACTGACGATGGTGTCCTTCGCTGGCTCGAACTCCAGGCTCAGGCTGTTCTGGATGCCGTACGGATTTCTGTGGTTCTTGTCGAAACGCACCACCGTAGCCGGGCCAAAGAAACTGTCCACGCAACCCGAGAGAAATCCATTCGTAGAAAGCGGGCAGCCTTTGTTCATGCCCACGTAGGCCGGAATGGCGGCAGCATCCGTGTATGTGCCGGTGGTGAGCAGGGCCCCAAGCGCCGCACTCGTGTCTGCGGGGGTGCCCGCGTAGGCCCACAGCTTGGTTGTACTGTTCAGGTTGTCCAGGTTCGGGAGTTCGGGGAACTTTGTCTGGCCGCCACACGAAGGGATTTGGCATCCCAGAAGAGGTGCGGGAATGATTCCGTGGAAGAGGCCGGAGCCGGCGCGCAGCGTCCAATTCCAAGAGCCGCCGAGGCGGTAGGCGATGCCCAGACGAGGATCAAAGTTGTTGTACTGGTTGTTGAGCGCCGCGGACGGCCAAGTCTCGAATTCCCAGCGCAAACCGTAGTTCATGGTTAGACGGCTGGTGGCTCGCCACTTGTCCTGGATGTAGAGACCGTTGTAAGTGTGATTGATAGTCCCTTCCGCCTGGTTGCGAATAGCCGAGCTGATTGCGCCCCCCCTGTACACCTGGGCGAAATTCGCCAAAGTTGCCTCCGTAAACGTCGGCGCGTGGAAGCGTTCGAAATAAATCACCGAAGGATCGGGACAGACGGGCGTGGTTGGGCATCCGGTGACAGCGCCGTCCGTACCCAAGAATGCCTGGAGGCTGGGAAAGTCCGCCTCGAAGGGATAGAACAGCGGAAAGGATTCCTTCGAGACGACGTAATTGAAGTTGCCACCGAGGCTGAACGTATTCCTTCCAAAGTTGATGGTCAGATCGTCCACAACCTCACCCCGCTTTTCGAGGTAGTAATCCGGGTTTCCACGGTTGACGCCGACGGCGAACGTGTTCAGCACTTCGAGGTGCGGCTGCGTTGTGACTGTCGGGAAGTCGAAACTGCGGCGGGCAAACTGCACGCGCAACTGATTGACCACGTTGGGAGAAAGAACAGAGGTGAGGCTGCCGACGACCGACTGGTCGTTGATGAAGTTGTTCTTAAAAGCCGATGGCAGGTCAAACCCATCATTCAGCGGAGACTGGTTTAGCAAGCGTCCGTCATTGATGAAGTAGCGGACCATGAGCGTTTCGCGGGAGCTAAAGATGTGATCCATGCGGGCGAAGCCGTTGTCGTAGTCGCCGGTTCGCAAGACGTTGAGCCTCTCGGGCTCGGTGGGCAGGCCGTAAACATTTTTCTTCACATAATTGATTGTGCCCGGCGCGGGATTCACGGAGTCGCCGATATTGGCGAGGATCACGGAGTTGTAGAACGGCGATTGGCCGAGCCGCTGGCCTTCGTAATTGGCGAAGAAGAAAGTCTTGTCCTTCTGAATCGGCCCGCCTATGGCGCCGCCGAACTGGTTCTGGCGCAGGGTGTTCAGGCCGGGCGCGGCGAGAAGGCTGTTTGCGTCGAGCTTGTTATTGCGAAAATACTCGTAGAGGGTGCCGTGCCAATCGTTGCTCCCGCTCTTTGTGATGATGTTGACGATGCCACCCACGGCGCGGCCATAGTCGGCGGTGTAGTTCGTGTTGATCACGCGGAATTCCTGCACCGAATCCTGTGGCGGCGTGCCCCGCTGGATGCCGGAAACGGTGGAGATGTCGTCGGCGCCGTCCACCGCGATGAAGTTGAAATGGATGTTCTGGCCGGCGAAGGAAAGTTTGGTGACCGGCTCGACGATCACGTCGGTGCTGCCGGAAGTTGTGTCGCCGATCTGCACGGCCGGCGAGAGCAAGGCGAAATCAATAAACTCGCGCCCGTTCACCGGCAAGCTCTCAATCTGCCGCTCCTGAATCACGGTGCTGATCTGCGTCCGCGTGGGCTCGGTGACTTCCGTCGTGGCCTGGACAGTAACCTGCGTGGTGGTCTCGCCGACGCTCAGCGACATGTCGAGGCTGGCGGCCTGGCCGACCTGCAGGGTAATTCCCTTTGCCGCTTTCTTGAACCCTTTGGCGGAGGCCGAAACCGTGTAATTGCCCGCAGGCAGTGCGGTGATGGTGTATTCGCCTTCCTCCGAAGACGTCGCACTGCGGGAAAATCCGGTGGCCGTGTTCGTTGCGGTGACGTCCGCGTGCGGAATGGCGCCGCCGGAACTGTCCAGGACGTGCCCGGTCAAAGTGGCATTGACCGTTTGGGCTGGCGCCGGAATCGCCGGAACCAGCAGAAACACGAGTGCGCACACAACTCCACCCAGAGCGGCTTTTCTCATCTGACCTGACCCTCCCCCCGAAAATCTGGGACGCAAAAACACTGGGCACAGTTTCAACACGGTGCGCAGGCCTGTCAAGAGCTTTCCAGCGACCTGAGGCCCACCCTCTGAACCTCAAACGAGGCGGGCAGGTGGCGCCGCCGTTCGATCGCCGGCCCATTCATCGTTCTTTGTTTGACCGCTGGCCGAAGTGAGGAGACTGCGATGCCTGCAGGGGCGAAGCTTTCTCCTTCCCTGTCGCGGAATTACGACTTCTGGTAGTACAGCGCAGCGTTTCCTAGCCTGTTCTGTTCGGGCCGCTCAGCGCATCGGGCGAGGAGAATCTTGGTCGCAGGGAAAATGCCGTGAGGTCGCGAGAAATTCGCGGAGTTGTGCTCGCCGCACTTCTGTTCTCTCTGCCGGGCTGGACGCAGAACTTTCGCGGGAGTCTGGTAGGCACAATTGAAGACGCAAGTGGCAAGCGCGTGCCCGGAGCGAAGATTGTCGTATCCCCGAAAGAGTCGCCGACCATCGAGCGCGAGGTGACGGCAGACAGCCAAGGCGAGTTTCGAATCGAGGACCTGCCACCGGGCGACTATAAGGTGGTCGTCACCGCCACTGGGTTCGCGGAATCCGGCACCGTGGTCGCAATTCGCGTGAGTTCGGCGCGGATCATCTCCGTGACCATGAAGCCGGCCGTGGTCCGGCAAATGATTGCTGTGCAAGGCCAGGCTTCCTCGATCACGACGCAGCCGGTAGATGTGACCTCAGTTGTTCTCGGCGGGGTAGTGACGGGCCAGGACCTCCAGGAGTTGCCGTTGGCAAGCCGGAGCTTCGCCAATATTTCCTTTCTCGTTCCCGGCACGGAGGCCGTCGAACCATCGGATCCCACCAAGGCGCGCATCACCGCGGTCTCCTTTGGCGGCAGCTCGGGGCTCAACGTCGTTCTCTCCGTGGATGGTGGCGATAACTCCGACGATTACATCGGAGGGTTTCTCCAGAACATTTCTCCCGACGCGGTCCAGGAATTCGCCGTGCAGACGTCGCAGCAAACGGCCGACATCGGGCGGACCGTCGGGGGCGCGGTCATCCTGACTACGAAGAGCGGGACAGATCAATGGCATGGCGACCTGGCATTCTACGAGCGGGCCGCGGCGCTCAATGCGCGCTTTCCCATCGAGAACCCGGCGCCGCTGCCCAAGCAGCCTTTCTCGCGGCAGAACTACATCGGGACGCTCGGCGGGCCGATCCAACAGGGGAAACTGTGGTTCTTCGCCTCGTTCGAGGCCGTGCACGAAGATGCCAGCATCGCCTACAGCCCGGCGAGCCTGACGCAGTTCAACGCGCTCGCCTCGCTGGCCGCGCTGGGCCTAGTCCCAAACGTGCCGTCTATTTCAGTGCCGCAGAATGTGCCTGTGCATTTGCACGACTACCTGGGAACGGGCCGGCTGGACTGGGCGCAGTCGTCGCGCTCGCAGTGGTTCCTGCGGCTCTCGGCGGACAATTACACGACTACCAACGACCTGGTGCAGCAGGCCGCGCTGCCGTCCACGGGTGCAACTTCATATTCGGACTACGTGAATGCGGTGATCGGACAGCACTTCGCGTTTACACCCGACTGGCTCGGGTCCTTCATCTTTGACGCGAGCTACCTGCACCATACGGAGACGCGCAACTCGCAGCTCGGCTTCGCGCTGGCCTTCCCCTTCACTTCAACGTCGCAGACAATTTCCGGCTTCGAAACCTACGGCGACCAACAGTTCGTCACCCCTATCACCGCGTTTCCCATCCTGCGCAATCAGGAGAAATACCAGTTCCGGTACGACGTGAGCCATTCGGCGGGCCACCACTCCCCGCGCTTCGGTATCGATTTCATCCACGAGCCGGTGATGAGCGGGGCGCTGCCGGCCACACAGGAAACACTGGCAGTGTTTCCGATGAATCCCGTCGATTATCTGTGCGATTTTCTGGGCTCTGCGAACGCCCCCGCCAGCCTGAATTGCCCGTCCGGCACCATGCCCAATCCCGCCGTGGAACTGAACTGCGCGGCTGCGGGAGCAACGTGCACGTCCACACCCGCAGGCAACGGCAGTTTTTCGCAGAATGTGCAGCGGCTGGGCTTCTACGGCATGGACACCTGGCATGCGGCATCGCGCCTGACCGTCAGTTACGGAATCCGGTACGACACCACATTCGGCCTCTTCAACGCCTCGAACCGGAGCCAGGCGCAGAATCCCGCGCTGCTGACGCTGAAGGCGCTGAATATCCCCCTCTTCAACGGTTTGCCGCATGACTATCGCGGCGCGTTCGGCCCCCGGCTGGGCATCGCCTACGGACTCGACTCCTCGTCGAAAACGGTGCTGCGCATGGGCACAGGGCTCTTCTTCAACGATTTGGCGCAGAATGGCTGGGTGACCGCCTTCCAGGCGGTGAATACGGCGCCAGGCGTATGCGTGGCTGTGGGCGATCCCGGCTGCATTCCGGGAACCGCCGCGGGCGGCGCGGGCGCGCTGATTGACCCGCACTACAAAACCCCGTACGCGATTCATGCCACCGCCGGAATCTCGCACACGTTTAACGTCAATTGGGTGCTGAGCGCGGACTATGTCCACGAACAGGGAAATCACGGCTACCGCCGATACGATTACTTTCCGGGATTAGCGTGCGCGACTTGCACCGTCACGCTGTTTTCGCCGCTCTACCCTCAGACGTCGCCGCTCCAGATGGCAAACGTGCCGGCCCTGTCTATATTCCGCAGCGACAACCGGTCCAGCTACAACGGGTTGATGATCCACCTGCAAGGCAACGTAACGAAGCGCTTCAGCCTGGTCGTAAACTACACGTTCTCAAAGGCCGAGACGTGGGGCTGCGTACTGGGCGAGCTGTTCGACTACGTGAATGGGGTGTGCGATCCGCTCCACCCATTCGCTCGCGGCGACTACGGACCTTCGGGGGAGGACGTGCGGCATCGCGCCGTGGTGGCCGGGGTGTTTCACGTTCCTGGCGGCTTCGAGCTGAGCACCGTCTCGCAATTCGAAAGCGCGCGGCCGTTCACGATCACCACGCCGGTGGACGTAAATGGATTCGGCGATACGCTGGACGACCGCGCGGTGATCAACGGAGTGCAGACTTCTCTCGACGAGTTCCGCGGGGCTCCCTACATCCAGGTGGACCTCCGCGTTTCTCGACCGTTCCATTTCCGCGATCGGATGACGCTTCGTCCGTTCATCGAATTCTTCAACCTCTTCAACCGAAGCAATCCGGGCGCCAACTACGTCACCAATCTGGCCTCGCTACCGGTGAACAGCCAGGTAAACGCTACGGCCATCTGCCCGAACGGCGTCTGCACGCCTATCACCAGTCTGAACCAACTGCGGGTTCCGGCGGGAGCATTGGGAGATTTCTTCGGGCCGGGAACTACGGTGGGGATTCCTTTCGCCGCTCAGATCGGAGCGCGTTTCACGTTCTAGCAGTATGTCCCGCGCTGGGCGCGTGTTTGCCCGCGGGCGGCGCGCCAGCTAATTCTTTTCCGCTGCGCCTTCACCGGCCGGCGTCTGTTCTTCTCCAAGGGCCCCCGTGATGCGCAGCTTCTCGAGCGCTTCCCCGCGGAGCTGCGGCAGCCGCCGCGCGAACACAATCGCCCCGGCGATGCATGCCGCGCCTCCCATGGCCAGCGTTGCCGGAGCGCCCCAACGGTCGGCGGTGAATCCCGCGCCGAGCGCGCCTGCCGGCATCATCCCCATGAACATCATGGAATAGAGCGCCACAATGCGGCCGCGAAGATGGTCGGGGGCCATGGATTGCAGCAACGTGTTGGTGGCCGACATCTGCAGCATTATAAAATAGCCGACGGGAATCAGAAGGAGCATCGAGAGCGAGAGCCAACGGGAAAAAGAAAATAGCACCAGGCTCACGCCGAATCCCCCGGCGGCCGTGGCTGCCAGTCGTCCCAGGCCGCGAACGCCACGGCGCATGGCCAGCGTGAGCGCGCCCATCACTGCGCCGACGCCGGTGGCGCCCATCAGCAGGCCGAGCTCGCGCGCGCCGCCATGCAGCACACGGTCCGCGATCATCGGCATCAGCACGGTGTACGGGATGCCCACCACGCTCACCAGCGCCACGAGCAGAAGCAGGGACGAAATGGTGGGAGAGCCCAGCGCGTAGCGAAACCCTTCGAGCGCCTCCTGCCAGACTTCGTGCGTGTCCCGGGTGGTCTCCGGCTGCTCAATCCGCATCATCAGGAGGGCGACGAGCACCGCAAAAAAACTCACTCCGTTGATGAAGAAACACCAGCCCTCATGGACCGTGGCGACCAGGATCCCGGCGATGGTCGGCCCGATGATGCGCGCCCCGTTGAAGATCGAGGAATTCAGGCCGATGGCGCTTTGCAGGTCCTCTTTCCCCACGATCTCGACGAAAAACGCCTGGCGTGCCGGAATGTCGAATGCGTTGGCGACACCCAGCAGGCCCGCCAGCACGATGATGTGCCACACCTGGACGACGCCGCTGATCGTCAGCCCCGCCAGCAGGAACGCCAGAATCATTTCCGCGGATTGCGAGACGATGACCACGCGGCGCTTCGGGTAGCGGTCTGCCACGATGCCGCCCACGGTGGCGAGGAAGAACACCGGAATCTGGGAGACGAAGGCAACCGTGCCGAGCAGCACCGCGGACCCGGTCAGCCGGTAGACCAGCCAGGCCTGGGCCACCGATTGCATCCAGGTGCCGATGAGAGATATCAATTGGCCCGCGAAGAACAGCCGGAAATTGCGATGACGCAGCGCGCGAAACGCGCCGAGGGCGCTCAGCGGCGGCGCCGCGGCTGCAATCGCGGGCGCAGAAGCTGCTGCGCCTTCGTGCTGGGTGAGGATCGGTTGTTCACTCATCAGCGGGATGAAGCTCTGATTCTACTGGACACGCCTGCCTGCGCACGCGTGAAGCGAACGGCGTGTGCGAATCCCGCGTCGCGGGACCGGCCCGTCAAAATGTGATCTTGTGTTCGCGGGCGGCGCTGGGCCAGCGGGAAGTGACCACCTTCGTTTCCGTGTAGAACTGCACCGCGTCGCGGCCGAGCGCGTGCAAATCGCCGAAAAACGATCCTTTCCATCCCGCAAACGGGAAAAAGGCCGAGGGCGCCGGGACGCCCACATTCACGCCTACCATTCCGGTGGTGGCGCGCGCGGCGAATTCCCTGCCCTCCGCTCCCGAACCGGTAAAGATGGAGGTGGCGTTGCCGAATTCTGAGCGGTTCACCACGTCCACTGCATCCTCCAGGTCTTTCGCACGGATCACCGAGAGCACCGGACCGAAAATTTCTTCGCGGGCGATGCGCATCTCGGGCCGGACCTGATCGAAGATCGTGGGCCCGACGTAATAGCCCGGCGTGCCGTCGTGAGGACGCGCTTTGCGCCCGTCGGCCACCAGACGCGCGCCCTCTTTCTCGCCCTCCGCGATGTACCGCTCGATGCGCTCTTTTGCCGCGGCGTTGATCACCGGCCCCATCCCCGTCTTCGAATTGTCGCCGGAGCCCAGCGTTACCTGACTCGCGGCCTTCTTCAATTCTTCAATCAGCGGGTCAGCCACACTGCCGACGGCCACCACCACGCTCGTGGCCAGGCAGCGCTGTCCCGTGCAGCCGTAGGCGGCGCCCATGATCGCCTTCACCGCCGCGGTCAGATCGCAGCCCGGCATGACGACCAGGTGATTCTTGGCCCCGCCCATGGCCTGCACGCGTTTCCCATTGCGCCCCGCTGTCTCATAGATATGGCGCGCCACGGGGCTGGAGCCGACGAACGAGACAGCCTTCACGCGCGGATCAGCCAGCAGCGCGTCGACCACTTCCTTTGTGCCGTGCACGACATTGCATACGCCGTTTGGCAGCCCCGCCTCGTACAGCAGTTCGATGCAGCGGATCGCGGTCCGGGGGACACGCTCCGACGGCTTCAGAACAAAGGTATTTCCGCAGGCGATGGCCAGGGGGTACATCCACATTGGCACCATGGAGGGAAAATTAAACGGTGGAATGCCCACACACACGCCGATTGGCTGGCGAACCGTGACGGTATCCACGCCGCGGGAAATGTCGCCGACGGTATCGCCCATCAGCAGCGTGGGCACGCTGGTGGCAAATTCGACGGCTTCGATTCCGCGCCCGAGCGAGGCGCGCGATTCCTCGAGTGTTTTCCCGTGTTCGAGCGTGGTGAGGCGCGCGATTTCTTCGGTATGTTTCAGCAGCAACTCGCGGTAACGGAAGAAAATGTGGGAGCGGTCCACGACCGGCACCTGGCGCCAGGTCTGGAACGCCGTGTGCGCCGAGTCCACCGCCGCGCGTACTTCCTCCGGCGTGCAGTACGGAACCGTGGTGATGGGCTCCGCCGTCGCCGGATTCAACAGCGTTTCCCGGCGGCCTGCGGAGGCGCGCCACTCGCCGCCGATGCAGATGGGGCAATCGTAGACGCTCGTCTTGGTGGTTGTTTGTGTGGCCATGTGTCTCGCTCGCGCTCCAGTTTACACCCCTCCGCCCGGCCGAGGGGCCGCTCACATTGCCGGGGCGAAGTTGGCCTGCTTTTCGCAGGCAGCCACCAACGCCGATTCGAGCACTTCCAGCCCCTCTTCAAAATGCGGCCGCGGAATGTTCAGTGGAACCAGCAGCCGGATGACGTTGCCGAATGTCCCTGCGTTCAGGATGATCAGGCCGCGCTCGTGGCAGCGGCGCACCACGTCCTCGGCCAGCGCCTTGGCCGGCTCACGAGTCTCGGAATTCTGCACCAGTTCGATGGCCTGCATGGCGCCGAGTCCGCGAACGTCGCCGATTTCCGGCCAGCGCGACTTCCAGTAGTTCGCGCGCACGCGGAAGCGCTCGCCGAGTTCCTCCGCCCGCGCTGCCAGCTTTTCATCCTCCATAATCTCGAACACGGCGTTCGCGGCCGCGAGCGACAGCGGGTTGCCGCCGAACGTGCCGCCGATCCCGCCCAACCCCGGCGCGTCCATCACCTCCGCGCGCCCTGTCACCGCTGCGAGCGGCAGGCCGCCGCCCAGCGATTTCGCCGTCACCAGCAGGTCCGGTTCGATCCCCAGCCGTTCGCAGGCAAACAGAGCGCCGGTGCGGCCAAACCCCGTCTGCACCTCGTCCGCGATGAACAGGATTCCGTGCTCGCGGCAAATCTGCTGCACGGTCTGAAAGAATTCGCGCGGGCCGGCAACAAACCCGCCTTCTCCCAGCACCGGCTCGGCAATCACCGCGGCCACGGTTTCCGCGGCCACTCCGCGAAGGAAGAAAGCCTTTAGTTCGTTCGCGCAGTGCACCGCGCATTCCGGGAACTTCTTCGAATAGGCGCACCGGTAGCAGTACGCGTAAGGGAGCCGGTAGATTTCTCCGGCAAAGGGCCCAAAACCGGCCTTGTATGGATGCGTCTTGCTCGTCAACGACATGGTGAGCAA
>Ga0187803_10000131_pt1 | contig 31337 bp, 34 predicted proteins | sample NC_wetland_sal_i_2_FD_132425 | JGI IMG/M metagenome (GOLD analysis project Ga0187803, IMG submission 132425) | Wetland sediment microbial communities from Neuse River Estuary, North Carolina, USA - Control_3 | ecosystem: Environmental > Aquatic > Freshwater > Wetlands > Sediment | place: USA...
GAGCGATGTACGCCGTAATCAAGACCGGGGGAAAGCAGTATCGTGTCGCACCCGGCGACACCATCCGCATCGAGCGCGTAAAGGGCGATGTGGGCGAACAGGTCAAGTTTGGCACCGTGCTGGCAGTGCAGACCAAAGACAAGAAGATGCTGGCGGGGACGGACGCTTCCCAGGTCACGGTCACGGGCAAGATCGTGGAGCAAGGCCGGGCGAAGAAGCTCACCGTGCTGAAGTATAAGAAAACCAACCAGTACAAGATTCAGCGGGGCCACCGGCAGAATTACACGGCCGTGCAGGTCAGCGAGATCAAGCTGTAAGAAAGCGAAAGGGATTCAGTCATGGCACATAAGAAGGGCGGCGGCTCGTCAACGAACGGCCGCGATTCACACGGACAGAGGCTGGGAGTCAAGCGCTTCGGCGGGGAGCTGGTGAATGCCGGGACGATCATCGTCCGGCAGCGCGGCACCAAGCACCAGGCGGGCGAAAACGTGGCGCAGGGCAAGGACGACACCTTGTTCGCGCTGGTGACCGGCTACGTGGAGTTCAAGGACCGGGGGAGAAGCGGACGGTTCGTGAATGTGAAGCCGGCGGAAACAGCGAAGGCTGTCAGTTAATCCAGAGAGTTTCCAGCGGCCCCGGTCCATTTGCCGGGGCCGTTTTTTTTGTTTTTGGGCGAAGCGGCGAAGGATTCATCGCACAGAATACGTGCGATGGAAAAGAATAGGCCACAGAGGCACAGAGGGCACAGAGTAAAAGCGGATGTTTGTTGATGAAGCAAAAATCATGGTGAAAGCCGGGGACGGCGGAAACGGCTGCGTGGCGTTCCGCAGGGAGAAGTACGTCCCGCGAGGCGGGCCCTCGGGCGGGGATGGCGGCCACGGCGGAAGCGTGTACCTGGAAGCGAATCCGAATGACAACACGCTGCTGCGCTACCGCTACAACCGCGAATTCAAGGCCGACCGCGGGCGGCACGGCGAAGGCTCAAACTGCACGGGCGTGTCCGGCGAGGACATGATCCTGAAAGTGCCGGTGGGGACGCTGGTGTACGACCAGCAGGGTGAAGAGTTGCTGGCGGATTTGAAGCGGCCCGGGCAGAGGGTTCTGGTCGCGCAGGGCGGAAAAGGCGGGAGGGGGAATCAGCACTTTGCGAAGCCGTGGCACCAGGCGCCGCGCGAAAAAGAAGAAGGCGAACCGGGTGAAGAGCGGCATCTGCGGTTGGAGTTGAAGCTGCTGGCCGACGTGGGCCTGGTGGGCTTCCCGAACGCGGGGAAATCGACGCTGATTTCGGTAATCAGCGCCGCGCGGCCGAAGATTGCGAATTATCCGTTCACGACATTGGAGCCGAACCTCGGCGTGGTCAATGCCGATGGAGGCACGGGTGGGCATGGCACCGAGCTTGGGCGCACGTTCGTGGTGGCCGACTTGCCGGGATTGATTGAAGGCGCAAGCCTTGGCGCGGGGCTAGGGATGCGCTTCTTGCGGCACGTGGAACGAACACGGCTGCTGGTGCACTTGATCGACACCAGCGACATTGCCGAAATGGACCCAGTGCAAGCATTCAAGATTATCGAGGGCGAGCTGGCCGCGTTCAACGAAACGCTGACCGAAAAGCCGATGATCGTAGTGGCCACAAAACTGGATGCCACAACTGACCGGACGAAGCTCGAAGAGTTGCGAAAGTTCTGCGGAATACAGGGGCTCGAATTCCATGCGATTTCGGCTGCCGCCGGAGAGGGAGTCAAGGAGTTGGTCCGAGGCATGGCGGACGCGCTGGATAAAATCCCGAAGGAAGCAATGGAAGATGTGGACACTGCTCCAGAAGCGGGCGTCGAGTACGTGGATATAGGATCTTATGAAGACTCTGATGATTCAGAACCGGATGAAGACGGCCCGCCCGTTTCAAAGAATTCGTGAGAGAATCGATTTCGGCACCTTTCGGGGGGCGGATTGACGACAGCGCAAGCGCACCGCACAGCGGCTAAACAAGTTCCCAGGCGAATTGCACTTTTCGGCGGCTCGTTCGATCCTATCCATTCCGGGCACGTAGCCGTCGCACGGGTCGCGGACCGGCGCTTCAATTTCGACGAAATTCATTTCATCCCCGCGAGCCGGCCTCCGCACAAATTGAAACAGCATATGGCGCCGTTTCCGCACCGCTTTGCGATGGTGGCGCTGGCGTGCTCCGAGCACCCGCATTTTGTGCCGTCGCTGGTGGAAGCCGGCGAGGATTTCAGCGGCACGCAGCTGCACTATTCCGTCGATACCGTGCGTTATTTCCGGCATGCCTACAACGGGCCCGGAGACCGCGTGTTTTTTATTGTTGGCGCGGACGCGTTCCTGGACATTCCGACGTGGAAGGAATACGAAACCCTTCTCGGGCTCTGCGATTTCGTGATTGCCAACCGGCCGGGTATCCGTTTGGAGGCGCTGCGCCTGGTGATTCCGCCGGACTTGCACGCGCTGCCGGACAGCAAGCGCGACAAGAAGGAAGAAGACGCCATCGCGCACGGCTCACCCGTGGTGGCGCGGCTGCAGCGCACTACTGTTTACCTGCTCGAAAACGTAGCCAGTGAGGTGAGTGCGACAGACGTCCGGCGGCGAGCCAACCGCGGGCAGTCAATTCACGGGCTTGTCTCCCCGCGCGTGGAGGAATACATTTTGAAACAGGGCCTGTACCGGTGAACCTGAAATCGTTACCCCAAGGTGTGCGGCTGGCCGTCGAGGCCGCGCAAAGCAAGAAAGCCGGCGGCATCACCGTGCTTGACCTGAACGGCCACGCGGCGTTCACCGAATATTTCGTTATTTGCACAGGCTTTAGCACGCCTCAATTGCAGGCCATCTGCAACGAAATCGAAGAAGTGCTGTACCGCGAAATGAAGCGTTCGCCGCAACATCGCGAAGGCCATCGTTCGGCGGAATGGGCGCTGCTGGATTTCGGCGGTTTCATCGTGCATGTGTTCGGGGAACAGGCGCGGCGGTACTACGATCTGGAGCGGCTGTGGCGCGCGGCGCCGTCGCTGGTGCTTCCCGATGAGATCGAGCGGCGCGACAGCCGTTCGGCCGACAGAGAAAACTACCTCCAGCCGTAGCCATTTTCACTCTTTTACGCTTCTCCTCTTCCGCGCCGGCACGGTAGACTCGCGGCATGAGGATTCGCTTGTTGATGCTGGGAAAAACGCGGCGGCCGGAAATGAGCGCCGTGCTGGCCGATTACGTCAAGCGCATCGGGCGCTCTTGCCCCATCGAAGTTACGGAAGTGCGCGATGGAGAAGCTGCGCTGAAGAAGCTGGAGGCGGACCGGGCGGCCACTGTGCTCCTGCTCGACGCTGGCGGAAAAGCTCACGATTCCGCCGCCTTTGCGAAGTGGCTGGGTGAACAGCGCGACCGCGGCACGCGCGAAATCATTTTTGTGTGCGGCGAGGCAGACGGCTTCCCCGAGGGGCTGCGCGAACGCGTGAAGCAGAAAATTTCGCTGAGTGCGATGACGTATTCTCACGAACTCGCACGGGTAATGCTCGCAGAGCAGATTTACCGGGCCTTTGCCATCCTATCGGGTAGCCCCTATCCCAAATAAGAGCCTGGCGTGCCATTCAGCCAGGGAGCGGTCCGCCTCAGAAGGCGGACCCTACAAGAGCCATCGGGGCGCGATCTAGCACCGCCGGGTGATGCGTTTTCCTGGGTTCCATGATTCAATTGGCGGCGGGAAAATTTATGAGCCTACGTCTTGCACCCGACAAAAACCAGCCTTCCGTCGCGATTGAGATTCCGTTGCGGAAACCCCTGCCCGATTACGATCTGGACCAGGTGGAACAGCCCACGCCGCGGGATATTGATGCGATTCTGGTGAGCCAGGGTTTTCGCGATCTGGTGGACGATGCGCGAGGGATTTTGACGGAACTGGTGGCAAACCCGCCGCCTCTGCCGGATGGATCACATCTGGTGGACTTGGGGATTGCGGACATTCCTTATTTCGAGATCACCCAGTTGACCGGCGCGATTTGCCCCGGCGACGAGGAAGTGTATCGCCCAGGGTTGTGGATCGTTTTGAGGGACACGAAGGCGGCGTCCCACCAGGCATTGGGCGAAATTGCACAAGAACACGCGCAGCTCATCGCGGAGGAGTTGGTGAAGAGGCTGGGGCTGTAATCCCAAAGAGATTTCGTGGTCAACTTGACCTTTCAGAAGTTACTCCGCACACTGGATTTCATTCAGCGCGCCACCGTTTTCCATACTGGGGATAGGAAGAATGCCGGAAGGAAAAGGCTTGTTGATTGTTTACACCGGGCCGGGCAAGGGCAAGACGACTTGCGCGCTGGGCGCTGCGTTTCGCGCCGTGGGGCAGGGTTTACGCGTGCTGATGGTGCAGTTCATCAAGGGCTCGTGGCACTACGGCGAACTGGACGCCGCGAAAATGCTGGGCGACGATAAGTTCGAAATTCGTCCCATGGGGCGTGGCTTTGTGAAGGTTGGCGGCGCAGAAACCGACCCCGAAGACATCCGCCTGGCGGAAGAGTGCTGGGAGACGGGCCGCGCGGCGATCTACAGCGGGAAATACGATCTGGTGATCCTGGACGAGATCAATTACGTGATTAGCTACAGGATGCTGGACGCGGTAAAGGTGGTGGAAGCGCTGAAAGGCCGCCCGGAACAAGTGCACGTGATCTGCACGGGGCGAAACGCGGACCCGCTACTGGTGGAACTGGCCGATCTGGTCACGGAAATGAAAGAAGTGAAACACCCCTATACGAAAGGTATACTGGCGCAGCGGGGCATCGACTACTGAAGAAGTCGGTAGGCAGTAGTCGGTAGTCAGCAGCCAAGCAGCATTTACACAGAACTGATAGATTAAGACTGACAACTTTTTCTCCTATGGCTTGGTTTAAAAGAGACAAGAGAGCGATCGACCAGCCCACGCCGCCCGAAGAGCGCCGCGTGCGCACAGAAGGCTTGTGGATGAAGTGCGAGTCCTGCCGGGCTATCGTCTTCCGCAAAGACCTGGAAGAAAACTTGTTGGTTTGCCCGAAGTGCCAGTTTCACTTCCGGATGAATTCGAAGCGGCGCCTGGAAATGCTGCTGGACGGAAATTGGACCGAGCACGACCATGGAATGGTTTCTACTGATCCCCTGAAATTCGTGGACACGAAGCCTTACGCGAAACGCATCAAGGACGCGCAGAGAAAACTAGGCATGAATGACGCGATCATCACCGCCGAGGGCCAGTTGAATGGCCGGCCGGTGATCTGCTGCGCGATGGAATTTGGATTTATCGGCGGTTCGATGGGCGCGGTGGTCGGAGAAAAAGTGACGCGCGCGATTGAAATGGCGATTCAAACGCGCCAACCATTGATTATCGTTTCCTGCTCCGGCGGCGCGCGCATGATGGAAGGAACCATCAGCCTGATGCAATTGGCGAAAGTGTCCGCGGCGCTGGCACGTCTGGATGACGAGAAGCTGCCCTTCCTCTCCGTGCTCACCGACCCGACCACGGGCGGCGTGACGGCGAGGTTTGCCATGCTGGGCGACCTGAACATCGCCGAGCCCGGCGCATTGATTGGCTTTGCCGGGCCGCGGGTGATCGAACAAACCATCCGGCAGAAACTTCCCGAAGGCTTCCAACGCTCCGAATTCCTTCTCGAACATGGGTTCCTGGATGCCGTGGTGCATCGCAAGGAGATGAAGGGATTCCTCGCCAGCACTCTTGATTTGCTGATGTCCTGAGATGGATTACCCGAGCGCGGTCCGGTATCTGTTGTCTCTAGGCCGCGAACTGGCCGCCTCGACGCAAGCTGCGGCAACCAAATTCGACCTGGAAAACATATCCGTGTTGCTGGCTCGCCTGGGCAGGCCGGATCGCGCTTATCCGACCGTGCACATTGCCGGAACGAACGGCAAGGGCTCGACGGCGGCGTTTGTCGAGTCGATTCTGCGCGACGCTGGATTCCGCACAGGTTTGAACACTTCCCCGCACCTTGAACGCATCAACGAGCGCTTCCGAATTAATGGTGAAGAGATCGCCGACGAACAATTTGCGGCGACGTTCACGCGCATCCACAACGTAATCGAACAGCTTCTCGCAGAGGGAAAGCTGCGGGCGCATCCAACCTACTTCGAATGCGTCACGGCGCTGGCCTTCGAACTGTTTGCGCGGGAACGTGTGGAATTTGGCGTGATCGAGGTTGGGCTCGGCGGCCGATTGGACGCGACGAACATCATCTCGCCGGTCGTGAGCGTGATTACGCGTATCGATTTCGATCATGAGAATTACCTCGGCCACTCGCTCGCGGAAATTGCCAGGGAAAAAGCGGGCATTCTGAAATACCACGTTCCCGTGGTGAGCGCGGCGCAACTGCCCGAAGCGCGGGCAATCCTCGCGGCGCAGGCAGGGGAGTTGCATTGCCCGCTTGTGGAAACGCAGGAAGCATTTCGCATCGTGCAGGAGACTCGGGAGAACGGCTGTACGCACGCAGTCGTCAAGGAACTTTCCACCGGCGCTTCTTTCTCGCTTGCCCCCCGATTGCCGGGGCGATTCCAGTTGCAGAATGCTCTGAACGCTGTGGCCGTGGCGCGCGTGCTACAGGCAAAACACTTTCGCATCACCGACGAGAATATCGAGCGTGGCATTGCTGCGGCGGTGTGGCCGGGGCGCCTCGAGAAACTGCAATCGCATCCGGACATTTATCTAGACGGCGCGCATAATCCGGGCGCGGCCAGGGAACTGGCGCTTTTTCTGGAAGAGAATTTCGCTGGCCGCAGGATCTACCTGGTTTTTGGCGCCATGCGGGACAAGGCCGTCGATGAAGTCACGGGCTCTCTCTTCCCCCTCGCCTTCGAGGTGATTTTCACGCAACCGGGCACGCCGCGCGCCGTCAGTGCCGCGAAGTTGGCGGATATGGCCGGGCACCACGCGAAACATTTTGAAGTTATCGCGAACGCAGAGGCCGCTCTGGACGCGGCACTCCCAAAGGCACGCCCTGAAGATGCCATCTTCATCACCGGCTCGCTGTATCTGGTGGGCCAGTTGCGGCACGCCTGGAAGGAGCGCAAAACCCGATCGGTCTCTGGCTAATACGTTATCAAATCAAGTTGGCAGGTGTGCGATACTGCTTTCCTGTGGGACATCCGATGGCAAACCGCATAATCGAGATACACGACTCGGTCCTCGAAAAAATCTCATTGTCTCAGGGAAAGGCGGAACTCCATTTTTCTTCAGTGTATATTCACCGAAGCGAAGGTAGGCCAGGCATTGACGCAGGTAGCGGGTGGGTGCAGAGGGCCATACTTCGTATCGATGGCGCCGAACTCAGAGGTACATTTCCTGAATTTCCCGTAGATTTGGCTAACGGACAAATTAAGCTCGGTGAACACTGCACGGAGAATGAAATTCCGATACCTCTCTGCTACAAGGGCACTTTTGAACTTCGCTTAGAACCAAAATGGCAATCGCAAGAAGTCATGACCTTTACAGGTCGTGGCGCGGAACTGGAATTGATTGGTGAACCAGAATACGTGGAGGAATTCCGCCCAGACGAATTACGCTAAAGAGAAGCGTTCTCTTTTGTGAGAGAGGAACGGATCAGGACGGATACCGAAGATATGAAAAAAAACGCTGGCGGTAAAGCGGACAAGCAACAAAAGGTCCTTGTGGGCGTGATCATGGGCTCAACGTCGGATTGGGAGACCATGGAGCACACCGCGAAAACCTTGGAGGAGCTGGGCGTGCCCTTCGAGACGCGGGTCATCTCCGCGCACCGCACGCCGGATCTGCTGTTCGAGTACGCATCGACGGCGGAGCAACGCGGGATGGAAGTGATCATCGCGGGAGCGGGCGGCGCGGCACACTTGCCGGGAGTTACCGCGGCCAAGACCGTGCTACCTGTTCTGGGCGTGCCGATGGAATCGAAGGCGTTGAAGGGGATGGATTCACTGCTTTCCATCGTGCAGATGCCGGGGGGAATTCCCGTGGGAACGCTGGCAATCGGAAAAGCCGGAGCGGTCAACGCAGCCCTGTTCGCGGCGGCGATTTTGGGAATCAAATATCCGGAATACCGGGAAGCGGTACGGAAATTCCGCGCGGCGCAAGTTGCCAGAGCACTGGTGAATCAGGACCCGTCGAAAACAAGCCCCACCATCGCAAGCAAGAGTTCGTAGAGGATGAGGCGGGCATAAACACCCGGAAACCCCAGCCAAACGCGGCCGATTAGCCCCCGGTTGCTGGCCTTCCCGCCGAATGTTACGATTCTGGGTTCCATGACACCCACCGGCCCCAACCGACCGAGGATTGGCATCCCCTGGCGGACATCGCAGGAGGAGGCCGAGGGCAACCTGCCGAAAATCCACAATTACATGGACGCGGTGAAGGAAGCGGGGGGCGAGCCCATTCTGCTCTCCCTGGCTCATCAGGAGGCTCTGGAGAGCCAATTGACCGGGTTAGATGGCTTCGTCCTGCCGGGGAGCCCCGCCGACGTTGAGCCAACTGAATACGGAGCTGTGAATCGAGGCAAATCCGAGCCAGCAGACCTGCCGCGGGAGCGCACCGACCGCGCCATCCTCAGCCACGCGTTTGAGGCGCAAAAGCCGGTCCTGGCCATCTGTTACGGGTGCCAACTCTTGAATGTGTTTCTCGGCGGCACGCTGATCCAGGACCTACGCAGCGAAACTGGCACCGAAATCGCGCACCGCAAGAAGGAAGTCGTGCCGGAGCCGCAAGATGATCCACGGCACGAAGTCCGCGTTAGCGCAGGCAGCCGGTTGGCGAAGTTGGCCGGCTCAACCCAGGCGGTTGTGAACAGTTCGCACCACCAGTCCATTGCCAAGCCGGGGCGCCAACTGCGCATTACCGCTCAGGCTAGGGACGGCATCGTCGAATGTGTGGAATGGACGGGTGACGCCAATTGGGTCATGGGCGTTCAGTGGCACCCGGAGCGCATGCACGGCGACACTTTGGCTGGACGGCTATTTTCGGAGCTGGTCGCCGCCGCAAGGGGAGCGCGCAAAGTTCCCGTCATGAAATCGTAGTTTCAGACCAACCGCACGGCGATTTTACGAGTCAGAATATGGGGGAGAGATGATCTCACTGGCAGGAAAAGCAGCACTCATTACGGGAGGTTCCCGTGGAATCGGCGCGGCGGCGGTCAAGTTGTTCGCGCAGGCCGGCGCGGACGTTGTATTCAGCTACAACTCGGCAAGGGATGCGGCGCGTCAAATTGAGCAGGAGGCCGCCAAGCACGGCACGCGCGTCGAGGCGTTTAAGGCGGACGTGGGCAAGCACGAGGATAATCGCAAACTCGTGGAGCATTGCATCAAGCGCCTGGGCCGGCTGGATATTCTGGTAGCCAACGCCGGTATCTGGAACCTGGAAGATCTGCCCATCGAGAAGATGAGTGAGAAACAATGGGACGACATGATGCGGGTCAATCTGAAAAGTGTGTATTCCGTGATTCACTTCGCGGTGCCACAGATGATCAAGCAGAAGTCCGGGAAAATCATTCCCATCAGCTCGACGGCAGGCCAGCGCGGCGAATCGTTCCATACGCATTACGGGGCGTCAAAGGGCGGAATCATCAGCCTGGTGAAGGGCTTGTCCACGGAACTGGCACGGCACGGCATCCTGGTGAACAGCGTGGCGCCTGGATGGGTGGCGACGGACATGTCGAATCCCGTGCTCGAGACCAAGGCCGGAAAGAAAATGGCGGCCAGCGTGATTCCTTTGGGACGCGCGGGAACCGCAGAGGAAATTGCCGGGCCCATTCTCTTCCTGGCTTCGGACCTGGCCAATTTCATCAACGGCGAAATTCTGAACGTGAACGGAGGCTCTGTTTTGTGCGGCTAAGTCTCAAACAATCGGGCCTTGCAGCGGTGTTCGGGTTGCTCCTCCTGGCCGCTCCGGCCTTGGCGCAGAATCCGGACGCGATGGACCCGGACCAGAACACCGCCAAGGCCAAACAGTTATTGAAACAAGCGGTTGAAGCACTGGGCGGCGATGCCTTTCGGAACAGCAGGGAGAGCGATTGCGACGGGCGCGTGGCGCAGCTCGACCGTGGCGGGGGAGTCATGGGCTACTCCTTCATTCGCAATTACTGGCGCTACCCTGACAAAAACCGCGCCGAATATGTGGTGAGAACCACCAAGGGCGGAATATTTTCCGTGCTATGGGGAAATATGCCCATAAAAGGCGGATCGTTCATCCAGTTGTTCAACGGCGACCAGGGCTGGACGATGGATAAGGGCGGCGTCAATGACGCGGATGCCACCGTGGTAGCGGAGTTTCAAAACTCGCTGAAGCGGCAGGTTCGCAACCTTCTTCTGAGTCGAGCGAACGAAGAGGGAGTTTTCGTGCGCTATGCTGGGATTGGCATCGCCGACCTGCGGCCAGTGGATTGGCTGGAGATCAGCGACCAGGATGGGAGAACCGTCCGACTGGCGCTCGATCGTGAAACGCACCTGCCCTGGCGCACGGTTGTCACCACGCCCAATCAGGAAATGCAGACCACCGACGAAGATGTCACGATTTACACCAACTACAAAGAAAGTGATGGGGTGCAGACTCCCATGCAGGTCACCCGGGAACACAACGGCCGGCGCACCCACCAGATCTTTTATAACTCGTGCAGGAATAACCCGAATCTTCCCTCGGATTTCTTCACCGAGGCCGCGCTGCAAAAACGATTCAAAGAGACCGGCGGAAAGTTCAAAGAGGAAAAGTAGCCCGGTAAAGAAGACCATCGCCTTCTCTCTTGAAGACGTGAGTATTACCCAAAACGGTAACGGCTATCTAACCCTCGCAAACCCTGCTAGTTTATAGGTCCCAGTCCAATCAGATTGTTCGTCGACCGCCCTGGAGCGGTTAGGGTGGGTTTGTCGCAGGAGAGGGAAGGTCCGAATTGGCACCGCCAGTGAAGAAGCGCGCCGGCTTCAGCCTAACGGAGCTCGTCGTCGCGCTCGCGGTGGCCATGGTCCTGCTGGCTGCTGGCCTGCCCGCGTTCTTGCGCGCGTACCGCCTCTACGAATTGAACAATGCGGCCAGAGAAGTCGCGGACATTCTGCGCTTGGCGCGCTACGAGGCTATTCGGCTTAACACGCCGGTGCAGTGCGTGATCCAGGCGTCGGGCTCGAATCCTGGATATACCAATATCTGGGTGGATACGAATCCAAACCTTATTTTGGATGCGACGGAGAAAATGGTTTTGCTGGATTCATCGGGTAATCTTGTCGATGGAGGAAGCGTGCCGGGGACGTCCTCACTGATCTCAACGGCGGTCGGCTCCTTTGCAGTTACCACCCCTTCGCCAACGTCGTCCGGAGTCTGGTTCGACGCGCGTGGGGCTGTGAAGCCGCCCACAGGCATGAACGTGTCGTCCACGGTGACGGTGTATTATCTGACCAGCGCGCTCGCGCCGGACGCGGGCTACCGTGCGGTCCTGCTGATGCCCGCGGGTTCGCTCGAGATTTGGGCGGCAGACTCCACCGGGACCTGGCAGCAACTGCGCTAACGGAAGAAGGAAGACGTTGAAGAGAGGAAGAAAATTCGCAAGCAGGCACTCCGGCGAGCGCGGGTTCACGCTGGTGGAAATGTTGATCGCCACCGTGGTCGTGCTCGTGGGTCTTGTCGCCGTCGCGCAACTCGTGCCGACTTCCGTCATTCTGAACTCTAACAATCGCAATGACGGTACCGCGCTGGTTTTTGCCCAGCGCGAATTGGAAGCCATAAGGGAACAAACTCTTTCGGTGCCACTGACGTCATCGCCCACCTTTTCCGACCCTCAGGGTGTGTCGTGCCCGGCGCTCCAAATTTGCCGGCTGGGTGACCCCACGCAGCCCAACATAGTGATCGGCAGCCCGGTCACGCTCAATAGCGTCGGCGCGCCCATCATTGATTTTTCCGCGGCGCCGGTGTCCGGCTACAGCTTCACGTACACCGACCCGAATGATCCCTTCCGTACTGCGTATGATGTGCGCTGGGCGGTGATTACACTTACTAACGGACAGATCATCACCGGGAGACGAATCATTGTTGGCGTGTTCCGTCAAGGCACGCAGGCGCCCACGCTGCCCATCACGCTCGATACAATGGTGGAGAAGTGAGCATGAAACGGCGGCTTTCAGGTCATCGCGGGTTCACTATCCTGGAAATGATGATGGCCATGGGGATTTTCGTGATCATTTGTGCCGCCATGTTCGAGTTGCTGAACCTTTCCCAGAAAAAATTCAGCAGTGAGACGCAGTTGACCGCCGCGTATCAGGATGCCCGGTTGGCCATGGACCAGATTGTGCGCGACGTGGACGTCGCCGGCTATCCTTCGACCGATATGTTTTCGCCCCCGCCCACTTCCTATCCTTCGAACTATGCCATTGGGCCGGTAGCCTGGAGTCCGAATTATCCGGGACCACCCTACTGCTTGATCGGTACGGCAGGGGGTGGCACCTGTGCAACTCCGGGTGATTACGACCTAATAGTGGAAACCCGCCTGGGCACGGACACGAATGTCAGTTGGATCTGGTATCACCTCGACCAACCCACATCCATTCTCTATCGCGCGGTAGTGCCCAAGGCGACGACCGGCGATCCGCTGTCGACGGTCCACTCTTCAGGCGAAATGGTCGCGTTTCTGGCCAACGTCATGAATGACGCCCCCTCCGCGCAACTCGCCCAGGTCACTGCGACTTACCCGTCTATGTTCCCGGGTGGCCAGCCACAACCCATTTTTCAGTACACTTGCGATACTCCAACGGGGGCGGTGCCCTGTCCGTTGGCCGGAAAATACAATTCGCCGAAAAATGTCCGCGACGTCGATATCACACTGATTGTGAAAACGCCGCAACGGGATATTCAGACGCAGAGCATCAAGCTCGTGGAATTAAATGGACGAGGCCACCGGGTGAACCCGGTAAATTAAGGAGTGTGCACAGGAATTAGCTATGAAAGGTTATCGCCAGTCCGGACGGAGATACAAGGAAACGGGTTCGGCTCTGCTGATCGCTATCTTCGCATTACTTCTGATCAGCGTGGTCGGCATCGCTTTATTGATCTCCACGGGATCGGACAGCGCGCTGGCCGGAAATTACCGCACCTCCACAGCGGCGTATTACGCTGCAGTCGCCGGGTTGGAAGAGGCCCGGGGAAGATTGCTATGGAAGAATCAGGACTTCCTCAATAAAAGCAACACCTACCCGACTCTTTTCGCCGGTCAAGGAACTCCCTCGTTCAGCGTGTATGACGTGCTGTACATCGTTAACCCGGACACGGCGAGCGGCGAAGTTGTGAACCCCACCGACACATCGAGCCCGTACTACGACAGAGAATATGGCTCGGAATTCAACTGGCAACTCAGCGGTGCCAACGTGCACACGCCCTCGGTCAGTTCTGATTCGCCGATGGCTGGACTTCCCGGACCGGCCTATAAGTGGGTGCGCATTAACGCCGTCACCGCCGGGGCGCTTAACCTGGACGTAAGTTCGAGCGGCACCCCGCCCCCCTATAACTCAACCACTCCGCTCTATTACGATGGAACTGGGTTGAATCTGAACTCCTCGGGAAGCCAGGCGCTGGAGATCACTGCTTTCGCGTATTTGCCGGACAAGACCACGAAGTACCTGCAATATGTAGTGGCTCCAACTTCACTTAATTTGAATTTTCCTTCCGCGTTGACTCTCGCCGGCAACGGCGTGACCTACGCAGGTCCCAATTCTACTTCGTTCTATGTAAACGGGAACGACCTGACCTCCGGAAGGAGTTGTTCGACTCCCCCTGTGTCTCCGCTTTCCGCGATTGGATACACAAACTCAGCAGACGGTTCGAGTCTCGTTGCGGCTGCCAGTGCGTACCACCCCGGCAATTACACTGGTTATGCGCCTCCACCACCCGCATCTCCCACGCCCAGCGTTGGGCAGGTGAGCCTTCCTACGACGCTGCAGACACCCAGTCAATTGGACGGGCCATCCGGATTAGTTAGCACCATCACGCAGAACGCCGATGTTGTCATTCAGGGCCCAGCGACCGGCGTTAACATGCCTACGGCGATGTCAGCCACAAACCCAATGACGGTGGTGGTCAGCGGCAACCTTGATCTCACCTCGTGGCACAGCACGGGCTATGGACTTCTTCTCGTGACCGGAAATTTGAATTACGACCCGGATGCCTCGTGGGAAGGAATCGTTTTGGTGATTGGCCAGGGCACGATTACAGGGTCGAAGATGGGGAATGGACGATTCGATGGAGCCATAATGGTTGCCCAGACCCACGATAGTTCAGGAAATTTATTGCCTGACCCCAACCTCGGCGCAGCTTCCGTCAGTTTTACCTCCAATATGGGGGGCGCCGGCATTTACTACAACTCCTGCACGATTCTTCAAGCCTTAGCGCCGAGCAGTTACCGCGTTCTCTCCTTCCGCGAAATCGCGCAGTGATTCGCGAAGGTTCCTCCCTTGCCCTGCTCCGCCATGACCGGAATCCGCCATCGCGCTATACTCAGGAGATGCGAAATTTAGCCGGAGAGCCGCAGAGGCACGGCACCACGGTCCTGTGCGTGCGCAAAGACAACAAAGTTGTGCTCATCGCCGATGGCCAAGTTACCTTTGGTGATCACGTCCTGAAACACACTGCCCGGAAAACGCGCCGCCTCTATAACGACAAGGTTGTTGCCGGGTTTGCCGGATCGACCGCGGACGCCCTGTCACTCTTCGAACGGTTTGAAGGCAAGCTTCAGGAGCACTCCGGGAATCTGCAAAAGGCTTCGGTTGAGCTGGCGAAGGAGTGGCGCAAGGACCGCGCGCTGCGCCACCTGGAAGCGCTGTTGATTGTTGCCGATGCCAAGGCCACCTTCGTCCTATCCGGCAATGGCGACGTGATAGAACCCGATGACGGCCTCTGTGCCATCGGTTCGGGCGGCATGTACGCTCTTTCCGCCGCTCGCGCGCTGCTGAAACATTCCAAGCTCGCAATTAAGGAACTCGCTCTTGAGGCAATGCGCATCGCCTGCGAAATTTGCATTTACACGAACGAGAATTTTACCGTCGAGGAACTCTAGAGGGGAGCGCCATGCGAGCGGTAGATGGCGCATGCAAGGAATCGAATCCAAATGAGCAGCAAGTCTGAAAAAGAGATTACCGTGTTTCCGGCAGGAAACGGCGACGGACGTCCGGCGGAGGAAGAACTTCTTCCCGCGCTGGACGACATGACCCCACGCGAAATTGTCAAGGAGCTCGATAAGTACATTGTCGGGCAGGCCGCCGCAAAGCGCGCCGTGGCTGTGGCGTTGCGCAACCGCGTGCGCCGCCAGAAGTTGCCGCCGGAAATTGCCGAAGATGTGCTGCCGAAAAATATTCTGATGATTGGTCCGACCGGGGTCGGAAAGACGGAAATTGCCCGCCGCCTGGCTCGCTTGGCCGGCTGCCCGTTTGTGAAAGTGGAAGCCTCCAAGTACACCGAAGTGGGCTACGTCGGGCGCGATGTCGAGTCCATGGTCCGCGACCTCGTCGAGACTTCCATCGACATGGTGCGCGAAGAAAAGCTCGATGAGGTGGCCGACCGCGCCGAAGAGTCCGCCGAAGAGCGCATCCTCGACCTGCTGCTTCCACCTCCTCCCCCGCCAGTGGACGGCACGCCGGAGAGCGAACTGGCCGCGCAGAGGGAACAAACCAAGCGCACGCGGGAAAAATTGCGCGCGCAATTGCGCGAGGGCAAGCTGGACCAGCGCATGGTGGACCTGGAAGTCCGCGAGCGTGCCATGCCCTCGTTCGAGATCATTTCCAATCAAGGCATCGAGGAGATGGATGTCAACATCAAGGACATGCTCAGCGGCTTCTTCGGCCAGCAGAAAAAGAAGCGCAAGATGAGCGTTTCCGACGCCTTCGAGTACCTCATCCAGGAGGAGGAGAACAAACTCCTCGACATGGAGCAAGTCACGCGCATTGCCGTCGAGCGCGCCGAACAGATGGGCATCATTTTCGTCGACGAAATCGACAAGGTGGCGGGGCGCGAATCCGGCCACGGTCCGGACGTCTCCCGCGAGGGCGTGCAGCGCGACATCCTGCCGATCATCGAAGGCACCACGGTCAACACGCGCTACGGCATGATCCGCACCGATCACATTCTGTTTATCGCCGCCGGCGCTTTCCACGTCACCAAGCCTTCGGACCTCATTCCCGAGCTCCAGGGCCGCCTTCCCATTCGCGTGGAGATGCAGTCCCTCAAGGAAGAAGATTTTGTCCGCATCCTCACCGAACCGAAAAACGCGCTCATCAAGCAATACATCGCGCTGCTCGATACCGAAGGGGTGAAATTGCAATTTACCGAGGACGCCGTGCAGGCCATCGCGCGCTTTGCCACCAGCGTCAACGAGCAGACCGAGAACATCGGCGCCCGCCGTCTGCACACCATCCTGGAAAAGGTTTTGGACGAACTTTCGTTTGAGGCGCCCGATCTGAAAAAGAAAAACGTAAAGATCGATGCGGCCTACATAAACAAGCAGCTTGCCGACATCGTGAAAAACCAGGATCTCAGCCGGTACATCCTGTAGCACACGAAATTCGAAAATGGAAACTCGAAAATCGAGGAAATCCAATAGCCATCAGGCGCGACGTTTCGGTCTTTGGAGTTTCGATTTCCGCATTTCGGTTTTCGTGTTCCTCTTCGCCGCCGGCTGCGGCGCACCCGGTGAACCGGTCCCGCCGTCCCCACCGATTCCTGTCGCGGTGAAGGACCTCACCGCCCTGCAGCTGGGTGACGCCGTGCTGCTGACGTTTACGCCTCCGAACAAAACCACTCTTGGCGAGCGGCTCACGCAGATGCCCACCGTGGAAATCTTGCGCGGCTCGCTGCGGCCCGACGGCACGCCCGATCCAAAATCCTTTCGCGCCGTGGACACCATTCCCGGCCCGCTGCTCAACGGCTATATGCGACAGGGCAAGGTCCAATTTTCCGACGCTATCCTGCCGGAAGAAACGCGCGCGCACCCGGGCGAAACCGTTCTCTATCGCGTGCGCACTAGAGTCAGCGAGAGAAAAGCTTCCCCGGATTCCAAGGAAGTCTCACTGAGGTTGTACCCCGTTCCGGAGCCGATCAAGACGCTCGATCCCCGAGTTACCGAAAGGAGCATTCAATTGAACTGGGATGTGCCGCAGCGCACCTCAGCCGGGGAACCGCTGCCTGCGATCCAGGAGTTCCACGTCTATCGGGGAGAGATTGATCCATCCTCAGTACCCGCCGCGGAAAAAGATCTCCACGCGGCGGTCTGGAAACTGCCACTCTTGAAGATTGCCACCTCGACGGCGCCGGAGTATCCGGATACCGGATTCGACTTCGGAAAAACCTACGTTTATGTCGTGCGCAGCGTGATTAGCGAAGAGGGCGTCCTGCTGGAGTCGGCCGATTCCCGGCCGGCGATTTTGACTCCGAAGGACATTTTCCCTCCGGCGCCGCCGCAAGACGTCGTTGCCGCAGTTCTCCCCGGCCCCGTGGCAGGCACTTCTGTTGTGGAGCTTTCCTGGACCATTAATTTGGAAAACGATCTGGCCGGTTATCGCATCTATCGTAGTGAGCAGGAGGGCGGGCGCGGGCAATTGCTCACCACGGAACTTTTGCCGACACCCGCTTATCGTGATGGGTCAGTGCTTACGGGCCGGCGTTACTGGTACACGGTAACTGCTGTGGATCGCGCAGGGAATGAAAGCGCCCCAAGCACGCCCGCGCTGGTGGAAATTCCTTAACACTTTCACGCGGGGCAGGTTCAATATGTAAGGGAATATCTGGTGGGGAGTCCAGCACCCATGCCAGTCGAAGCCAAGCTGCCCGGATACAGTTGGTTCAGTTTCTTGAAGAATGTTGCTGTGCGCACGGGCATCTATGCCGGCGTTTCCCTCTCCCTGATCTTTACAGCGTGGATCATCATTGCGAATCGGGTGCCGTTCCTCGAACGCGTAGCGACACAACGCAACATCGTTGCGGCCGGACTCATTTTCTTCTTCGCCGCCGTTCCTTTGATGCGTTTCTATCGTTCTCCGGGGGAACTCCTGGTTTCCGCCCTCCTTGCCTGGGGGTTGCTCACCCTGACCTACAGGATCCTCTGTCTGAAATTCGTTCTTCTCGAACAACATTACAGCGCGTTCCACGTCTTTGTTCTCGGCGCGGTCAGCTATTTGCTCTTTGCCACGCTCTCCTGGATTGGTACGATCATCTGGAGAGTCCACGCTGCAGACAACTCTCATTCGCATCACTGAGCGAGCCACCATCGCATGAAATTTTGCCGGTTTTTGCCACTTGCCACTTCGGCCGGACGTGCTGGAGCACCTTCTTATGGCCTGCTGGAGCAGGACGCGGTCCGCGAGATCGTGGGGTTCCCCTGGGGTGGATGGGTCGAAGGACACACCATCTGGGACTTGAAGAACGTCCGCCTGCTCGCGCCCTGTGAGCCGAGCAAAATAGTTTGTGTGGGCCGAAACTATGCCGCACATGCCGCGGAGCTTGGCAACGAATTGCCCAAGGAACCGCTCATTTTCCTTAAGCCGCCTTCTTCTCTCATCGGGCCGGATGAACCCATCATCCTGCCTAAATCCTCCAGCCGCGTGGAACATGAAGGCGAACTGGGCGTGGTGATCGGAAAAAAGTGCGCCCATCTTAGCGACGAAGAAGACCCTCTCTCCTTCGTGCTCGGATACACGTGCCTGAATGACGTCACCGCACGGGATCTGCAGAAGGCGGACGTGCAGTTTACCCGCGCCAAAGGATTTGACACCTTCTGTCCCGTTGGCCCGCACATCGAAACGCAGCTTGACCCGCGCGAGGCGCTGGTCGAATGTCGCGTGAACGGTGCGCCCCGCCAATCTGGCAGCACCTTCCTGATGACCTATCCGGTAGCGTTTCTTGTGCGTTGGATTTCGCGCATCATGACCCTCATTCCTGGAGACCTGATTGCCACCGGAACGCCCGCCGGGGTTGGACCTCTCGTTGCCGGGGATACGGTGGAGGTATCGGTGGCAGGCGTAGGTGTGTTGCGCAATCCAGTGCATCCCCCAAGCGCGGATATCGCGCAGCCCAGGCAGTTTCGGTAAGATAGATTTTCGTGGGGGAATGAGGACTCAGACCCGCCTCCTCAGCAGTCGCAATTCTGGAGTCCTTGCCCATCCCGATTTCAACCCACGTATATTCTTACAAGGGGTAGAGCGTTGAAAGAATTGCTCGCCGATTGGAAATTAATGGTTGCCCTGGGCGGCGGAACTTTGCTCGCCATTGCGTTGATCGTTTTCGCCTTCATCCGTCCCAGCGTCGATCCCGAAGAAGCCGAGCGCAAGCGCAGGCTCCATTTGAACCACATCGGGCGAATCGCGGAGGGCCAAGTAGTTGAGCTCAACGAGCAGCCTGCTCTCCCAACCGAGAAGCGCCGCGGCCTGCTGGGTTCGCGTGCGCGTCCGATCGCCGAGGCCGGGACCCGCTATTTCGTTTCCTACAGCTACTCCATTTCCGGCGTGACGTATCACACCGCCCAGGACGTTACCGGTCTGGACAGCCAGGTGCGCTTTGACAGCTTGGTGGCCGGACAGCAAGCCAGCGTGAAATACGATCCGTCCAATCCCAGCGATTCCATCCTGGTTGCCGACGATTGGTCCGGCTTGCGGTAACTCGGCAAGACCCACTCTCGCTTTCCCCGCGTTGCGTACCGATTTCCGCGCGATTGCGCTATCCTTTGGCTGCAGCCGTTTCTGCACGGCCAGCGCTTATGAAGCACGTTCTCCTGTCCATTCTGACGACGTTCCTGATTGTGGCCATGACTCTAAGCGCCATGGTCATTCTGGTTCGTGCCACGCTCTACGTTACCGCCATCGATTCACCGCTGCCCCGCGCGGGAGCCATGGCCGCCGAACTTCTTCTCGGTGTAGTTCTGTTGCTCGGTACGGTCTGGCTGGCCACCCATCTCGCTGTGCTCATCTTCGCGCCGAAACCCACTTCCTCCGACGGAGGCCGCCTTGGCTGAAAAAAATCATGTGACCTGGGAATCCTCGCTGAACGCCGACCGCATGGATCAATTGCGCCGCATGTCCGCCGAAGCCGAGGCCGGCGGCGGCCCCGAGCGCCGCGAACGCGAACACAAGGCAGGAAAACTCTCCGCCCGCGAGCGCATTCATCTGCTACTGGACGAAGGCACCTTCGAAGAACTGGATAAATTTGTCCGCCACCGTTGCGTCGATTTCGGTTCCGAGGAGAATCGCCCCACCGGCGACGGCTTCGTCACCGGCTTTGGCCGCATCGACGGACGCCTTGTCTACGTTTTTGCGCAGGACTTCACCGTTTTTGGCGGCTCCCTCTCCGAAACCAACGCGCTCAAAATCTGTAAAATCATGGATCTCGCCATGCGCAACGGCGCACCGGTGGTCGGCTTGAATGATTCCGGCGGCGCGCGCATTCAGGAAGGCGTCGCCTCTCTTGCCGGTTATGCGGACATTTTACTGCGCAACACCCTCGCCAGCGGCGTGGTTCCCCAGATCAGCGCCATCCTCGGCCCCTGCGCCGGAGGCGCCGTCTATTCCCCCGCCATCACCGATTTCATTCTCATGACCCGCGAAACGTCCTATATGTTTGTCACCGGCCCCGACGTCATCAAGACCGTAACCCATGAGGAGGTCACCAAGCAGGAACTCGGCGGCGCCATGACCCACAACGCCACCAGCGGCGTCGCTCACTTCATCTCCCGCGACGACGCCGATTGCTGCGCCATGATTCGCGAGCTGCTCAGCTTTTTGCCATCCAATAATCTGGAGGATCCTCCACGCCGTTCCACGAACGACCCCATCGATCGCCACGAAGAATCGCTCAACAGCATCGTCCCCGAAGATCCCCAGAAGCCCTACGACATCAAGGACGTGATTCACGCCATTGTCGATGAGGGCTATTTCTTCGAGGTCCACGAACATTTCGCCAAGAACATCGTTGTAGGATTTGCGCGCCTGGATGGGCGCCCCGTCGGGATCGTCGCCAACCAGCCGGCTGTTCTCGCAGGGGTGCTGGACATCAATGCTTCCGTGAAGGGCGCGCGCTTCGTGCGCTTTTGCGACGCGTTCAACATTCCTTTGATTACCTTCGAAGACGTCCCTGGATTTCTGCCAGGCACGCAGCAGGAATTTGGTGGGATCATCAAGCACGGCGCGAAATTGCTCTTCGCGTTCGCCGAAGCCACCGTTCCCAAAATCACGGTGATTACCCGCAAGGCGTACGGAGGGGCTTATTGCGTCATGGCATCGAAGCACATCCGCACGGACGCCAACTATGCCTGGCCGTCAGCGGAAATTGCCGTGATGGGGCCGGAAGGCGCGGTGGACATTGTCTACAAGCGCGAACTCAGCAGCGCTCCGGCGAGCGAACGCGCGCGGCTCCGCCAGGAAAAAATCGCCGAATTTCGCAACCGTTTCGCCAATCCTTTCGTCGCTTCGGAGCGCGGTTATCTCGATGGCGTGATTGAGCCTGCCGACACGCGGAGGCTCGTCATCACTTCTCTGCGCGCGCTCGAAAACAAGCGCGACACCAACCCCAAGAAGAAACATGGCAATATTCCGCTGTGAGCTATGCCCGAGCGGGCTTATGATGTCCGAATGAGATACGCGATCGTAATCATTTTAATGGCGGGATGCGCGTTACTCTCAGGGCTACCCGTTCATTGTCAGTCGCCGAAATGTGACCCCTCGCTCGGCCTTTCCAAAATGGAGCACATGCCTCCCAAGGGTCGGCTGCAGGAAGTCGGGTCTCCTCAAGCGAGACGCATCATCCAATTGAATAAGGGAGCGATTCCCCAGCTGATTGCCTGCCTCACAAACGAGACGAAAACCAAGGAACCCATTGAGGACTATTGGCCAGCAACTACCGTCGGGGACATTGCATTCCTCTTCCTGTGCGATTTATTCACGGATTCAAGTTGGCAGCATTCAACTATCGACGGGGTGGTCAACTGGAAGACATTGGAGATCGAATACCCGAATGAACCGGCTTTCACTGCTTGGTACAGTTTTGTAGAGAAACACGGGAGAAAGTACGTCCAAGAAGTATGGTCCAAGAAGTGGAAGGAAGAAGAGCAAGCCATCTTCTGGGATGAGAAAGAACAATGCTTTAAGATTGACCCTCACGCCACTCGGAAGAATGACCGACCTTGACCTTCGATGCCTCCCGAAACTTCTGGCAGCTCTCCTCATCCTGCGGTACAATCTTTTGCATTGATGCGGGCTTTCGCTTCGGCCTGCATCCGGATATGAATATGTTTCAACCCCGAATTACCCCTACCCTTTAATCCGCTTGTAGCGCGGAACTGAATTCCTCTCGTTTTCTCTCTTTCTTTTTTGGCGGCGCGGGTATTTCCCATGGCAGACGGGCTCGCGCAGAAATATACGGGATTTTATGGATTCGCAGGAAATTGTTCTTGTCTCACCCCCCGCGACGGTTTGGGGCTCGATCCGGGAAGCGCTTCGCGGCTCGCACCAGGATTTCACTGCAGGTAATCTGAACCGCGCCATCATGCTGCTGGCCATTCCGATGGTTTTGGAAATGGCGTTGGAATCGCTCTTCGCTGTGGTGGACGTTTTCTGGGTGGGCCGTTTGGGCGCGGATGCGGTCGCCACGGTTGGCCTGACCGAATCGCTGCTCAGCCTGGTCTTCGCGGTCGGCTTCGGCCTGGCCTTGTCGACCACCGCCATGGTTGCGCGGCGCATTGGGGAAAAGAACGCTGCCGCTGCCGCCGTCGCCGGTGTGCAATCCATTTACATCGGGCTGGGCACTTCGCTGGTGTTCGGGCTGCCGTGCTGGTTCTACGCGCCTCGACTGCTGCAAATCATGGGCGCTTCGCCGCACATTGTCTCCACCGGTTCCGGTTACGCGCGTATCGCCCTGGGTGGCTGTGGCGCGATCCTCATGCTGTTTCTGAACAACGCCATTTTCCGTGGCGCGGGCGATGCCGCCGTTGCGATGCGGCTCCTGTGGGTCTCCAACATCATCAATCTCATCCTCGATCCCTGCCTGATCTTCGGCTGGGGACCTTTTCCGAAACTTGGCGTGACCGGCGCGGCGCTCGCGACGTTCACCGGGCGGAGCATCGGCGTGCTCTACCAGTTCTATCGCTTGCTTCGCGGCACGGAACGCATCCGCATTCTGCTCAGCCAGATTCATTTGAATCTCGCCGTGTTGCTGCGTTTGCTGCGCGTCTCGCTGACCGGCATTCTGCAATTCACGATTGCCGACGTAAGCTGGATCGCCATGGTGCGCATCGTCAGCGTGTTTGGTTCCGCGGCTCTCGCCAGCTACACCATCGCGATTCGCATCCTGATCTTCGTTCTCCTGCCCAGTTGGGGCCTCAGCAACGCCGCCGCAACGCTGGTGGGCCAGAACCTTGGTGCCAAACAGCCCGAGCGCGCCGAGCAGTCCGTGTGGCGCACCGGGCTCTACAACATGTTTTTTCTGGGCGGAGTGGGAATCCTCTTCATCATCTTCGCGGAGCCTGTCATTCACCTCTTCACCAGCGATCCCGCCGTTGTGCCGCTGGCGGTCGCCTGCCTTCGCATTCTCAGCTATGGCAATATTGGCTACGCCTACGGCATGGTCATGCTGCAGGCCTTCAACGGCGCCGGCGACACAGTTACGCCCACGTTCGTGAATTTCTTCGGCTTTTGGCTGCTGGAGATTCCTTTGGCTTATGCCTTAGCCCTGCCGCTGAAGTTCCGAGCCAACGGCGTCTACTATTCGGTTGTCATCGCCGAAGGCGCGATTGCCGCTGCCGGCGTGCTCCTGTTCCGCCGCGGCCGCTGGAAGCGCCAGCAGATCTGATATCCGTGTAAACCGAACGCCTTGTCATCCTGATGCGATCCCATAAGGTCCGGTGTCAGGACTCCGGTGGAGTCCACCGGACTCCGAAAACGGGAGATCGCCGAAGAACCTCAACCTTGGAATCTTGCACCATTTGTCAGTTGAGATCCTTCGGGGCGCAAAAGGCGCGTCCTCAGGATGACAACGTGTCGTTGTAGTTTTCGCCTTATTTCAGAAGGTACTCCTGCAAAAACTCCACGGTGGCGTAAAACTGGTAATCCTGGTTCGGTTTCTTCTGGAACCCGTGTCCCTCATCCTTCGCCATGATGTACCACACCGGCGTTCCGGATTTCTTCAGGGCGGTCACAATCTGATCGCTCTCGCTGACCGGGACGCGCGGATCATTTTTGCCCGCCACCACCAGCATGGGCTTTTTGATTTTCTCGATGTTGTTCATCGGCGCGATGCGTTCCAGGAATTCGCGCATCTTAGGGTCGCGCTCGTCGCCGTACTCCACGCGGCGCAAGTCGCGCCGGTAGCCTTCCGTGTGCTCGAGGAACGTCACCAGATTGGACATCCCGACCACATCGACCGAGCACCGGATGCGATCGCTGTAAAACGTGGAAATCGCCAGCGTCATATGCCCGCCGTAACTCCCCCCAGTCACGCCAATCCGGGTCGCGTCAAGATCGGGCTGCGTTCCAATCCAGTCGAACAGCGCATTGATGTCTTTGTAGGTGTCTTCGCGCAAAAATCCGTTATCAAGCAGTGTAAACGTCTTGCCGTAACCCGTCGATCCACGCACGTTGGGGTAAATCAACGCGATTCCTAGCTCATTCAAGAGATAGTTGCCGCGCCCCAAAAACGTTGGCTGAGATTGCCCTTCCGGTCCACCGTGGATCACCACCAGCACCGGCCGCTTCCCGGTGAATTTAGCCGGTGGCCGGTATAGATAACCGCTGATCATCTTTCCGTCGAAGCTCTTCCACCTCACCAGTTCCGCTGCGGGGAAATCCTTCGTCGGCACCGCCGTCTCACTGTCCGTCCAACGCTCCAGTTTGGCCGTTTCCACATCCAGCGAGAACGCGTCCCCCGGCCCCTGCGCGTTGGTGAGCGTGATGGCCAGTTCGTGGCCGTTCCGGTGCCAGCGCACTCCTCCAATCACGCCCGAGGGCAAATTCCTGTGCTCGTGCAATATTTCCTTTGTCGCCGTGCTGAAGTCCCACAAAACGCTCTGGCCATTCTCGTTGGTCACGAACGCGATCCGCTTGCCGTCGTGCGACAAGTCGAAGGCCTCCACGTCCCATGGAATCTTGGCCGTGAGATAAAAGTGCTCTTTCGTGCTCAGGCTCACGTACGCCAAGCGGTGAAACTCCGATTCCTTGTCCGTGGTGACGTAAATTCCTTTGCCATCTTTACCGAATCTCGCTTCTGCGTAAGAAACCTTCTCCTTTGCATCCCGTGGCGTAAGCGCCGTCTTCACTCCCGTCGCCGTGTCCACCAGCCACAGGTACGATTCGTTGATCGAAAGTTCTTCCAATAGCAAAATCTGCTTGTCATCCGGCGACCAATCGAGCGGCTGCCAGCCTCCGCCCTCTAGTTTTGTCAGCAAATGATCGGACTTCGAGTCCGCGGGATTCATCACCCACAAATCCGTATCCTTGCCGGTGCGCCGCGTCGAGGTGTACGCAATCTGGTCTCCCTGGCTCGACCACGGCCCCAGGCTGTTTCGCGATTTCCCGTCTGTCAGCAGCGTGATGTTCCCCGTCGCCAGGTCCAATCGATAGAGCTGGTACCACTCCCCGCCGCCGATGTCCTTCGAGAAGACAATGTAGTCGCCACCATTCGGGTGAAAGCGTCCCACCCGCACCGCATCCGGGAAGAAGGTAAGCTGGCGCCGCTCCCCGCCCGGCAAGCTCACCAGGTGCAGTTGCGGCGTCTCCGCGAATCGGGTGTTAATCAGCATGCTGCGATTCGTGGGATGCCAATCCGCCAAGCCTGCGCTGCGATACGCGCCATACCGCCCCGCAGTTTCCGCCAAGCTCGCTGGAATTTTCGGCGCGCCATCAACTACAAGGCTTTCCGGCGGCGCCACCACAGCTTCTTGGCCGGCAACTCCAACGGCACACCACAGAAAGAAGCTCGCCAGCACGAGTGCAATCCGCTTCATAGGAACCCCCTCAACTAAATCGCGGCTCTTTTCATACACCGCAAGCATTACGACACGCAAGTGACGCGTCACTTTGGGCGGCACTTTCTCGCATGATAGAATTCGCCTGACTATTCAACCATCCATGTTCCGCAAAATTTTGATTGCCAATCGCGGTGAAATCGCAGTGCGCATCCTGCGCGCGTGCCATGAACTGGGCATTCCCACCGTTTGTGTTTTCAGCGAAGTGGACCGCACCGCCCTGCACATCCGCCTCGCCGACGAAGCTTATCTCATCGGCCCGGCTCCCTCCCGCGAAAGTTATCTCCGGATTGACAAGCTCATCGACGTCGCGCGCCGTTCCGGTTGCGACGCCATTCATCCCGGCTACGGCTTCCTGGCGGAAAATCCCGCTCTCCCTCGCGCGTGTACCGATGCCGGTATCACTTTTATCGGTCCTTCCGCGGAAACAATGGAGGTGATGGGATCAAAGACGGCCGGTAAGCAGCTTGCCCGGCGAGCCGACGTTCCCACTGTCCCCGGCACTGATGAACCCATCGAAAACCCCGCGGAGGTGCAGTCGCTGGCCCAGAGCATGGGTTACCCCGTCCTCCTCAAAGCCGTTGCGGGCGGCGGCGGAAAAGGCATGCGCGTCGTGTCCAATGACGAAGCCTTCGCTTCTTGCTGGCGCGACGCCTCCTCCGAAGCGCTCAACGCTTTCGGCGATGCTCGCCTCTTCCTTGAAAAATATCTCGATGCGCCGCGCCACATTGAGATCCAGATTTTCGCCGATGCTCACGGCCGCGCCGTCTCCCTTGGCGAACGTGAATGTTCCGTGCAGCGCCGTCACCAGAAAGTGATCGAAGAAGCTCCCTCCACGGTGATGACGCCGGAACTGCGCCGCAGCATGGGTGAGGCCGCGGTGCGCCTGGCGCGGGCCGGCGGTTATGTGAACGCGGGCACGGTCGAGTTCCTGGTCGATGCGAACCTGAATTTCTACTTCCTCGAAGTGAATACTCGTCTTCAGGTCGAGCATCCCGTCACGGAGCTGGTCACCGGCCTGGACCTCGTCAAGCTGCAAATCGCCATCGCCGCCGGGCATCGCCTGCCCTTCGCCTGGGAAACCATCACTCCCCGTGGCCACGCCATGGAAGTCCGCATTTACGCCGAGGATCCCGACAACAATTTCTTTCCCTGCCCCGGCAAGATCGTTGCGCGCCGCATCGCCACCGGTCCCGGCATCCGCCTGGATGAAGGCGTTTACCGCGGTTGGACCGTTCCCGTCGAATACGATCCCCTCCTTAGCAAGCTCATCGCTTGGGGCAACAGCCGCGAAGAAACCATCGCCCGCCTCCGCCGCGCGCTCGACGAATACACCATCAGCGGCATTCGCACCAACGTGGGCCTCTTCCGCCGCATTCTCGCCGAGCCCGAATTTCTCCACGGCGAGATTCACACCCGGTGGCTCGACCATTTGCTCGCCCGCCCACGCCCGCCGGCCATTCCGCCCCGCTCCTGCACGGAACAGGCCGTCGCCATCGCCGCCGCTTACTGGGAAAGCCTGCAACCCGGCAACTCTTCCACCGGCAGCCAAGTTCCGCAATCCGCTCCGTCCCGCTGGAAACACGAAGGGCGCCGCGAACAACTGGACCGCCAGCCATGAAATTCGAAGTCCATCTCGAATCGGTTGGCGGAAAGTCCGAGCACATCGTTGATCTTCAGAAGGACGCCTCCGCCTGCAAGGTGTTGCTCGACGGGCAGCCTGTGGACGCCCACGTCATTCTTGCCGCGCCCAATGCCGTCTCCGTCCTCTTGAACGGCGACGTGTTTGAAATTCATGTCGCGCCGTCCCTCGACGGCACTTACAAACTCCAGACCGGCCCTCACGAGTTCGAGGCGGAAATTCGCGATCCTCGCGCGTGGCGCGGAAGAAAACATAGTGCCCTGGAAGCCGAGGGCCGCCAGCAAATTCTTGCGCCCATGCCCGGCAAAGTCGTTCGGCTGCTCGTGAAAGTGGGTGACGAGGTCGAAGCTGGTCAGGGTCTCATCGTGGTCGAAGCCATGAAAATGCAAAACGAAATTCGCTCGCCCAAAAAGGGCAAGGTCGAACGCCTGCAAGCGAAGGAAGGCCAACCCGTCAACGCGGGTGAAGTTCTCGCCTGGGTCGAATGAACTACGGCCAATTCGGATGCACCTCCGAGCAGCCGGCGCAACTTTCTTGAATTATTTGTGGGATTTTACTGCGTGTTCAGCGGCTTCGAGGTCGAGGGTGTTGATCCCGCTGGGGCGATTGACGGTGCCGGCAGGTCAGACTTCGCCGCTTCTGGAAGCTTTCCCGCGGTTTCCACGACCTGCTGGGCCAGATAGTTGTTCACGTGGGCCTCGTTGCGCGCCACGGCGATGTACGCGTTGCGCAGCAACTGTTCCTTGCGGTTCCGCAGCGTGTCCCAGATCATCTGGTGAACTTGGGGGTCGTTCACGTCGCGCTGTCCGGCGGCTTCCTTCGCAACGAGCTTCAAAATCAGGATCCTGTCCTTTAGTTGAATCGGCGCGCTCACCTGGCCGGGCTTCAACTCGTGAACTGCTTTCTTCAGCAGCGGGTCGGTCTGCGCCGAATTCAGCGACGATTCCGGAATGTACCCGAGGTCGCCCCCGGCCGCCGCGGTGTTCGGATCCTCGGAATAATCGATCGCTAATTGCGCAAAATCGGCGCCGCTGTTCAGCTTGTCCTGCAGCATTTTGGCCTTGCGCTGCGCTTCCGCTGGGTTGGTGGCATCGTCATTTTTGCGGTTGCGCACCAGAGGGTCTTTGACCGGCGTAATCTCGATCTTGGCAACATGGTATCGCTGTTCAGCCACATTGAACTGGCTGCGGTTCGCATTGTAGAAATCCAGAACGTCCTGATCCGTGATAGTGATTTTCGCCGCCACTTCCCGGTTCAAAAGTTTTTGAATGGAGAGTTGCCGCCGCAGATCGCGCTTCAGGTCGTCGACGGTCTTGCCACCCTCTTTGAGCTTGCGCTGAAATTCGTCCTCGGTATAGCCGCTCTTCAGCTCCGTGAATTTGTCTTCCACTTCGCCATCGCTGGCTTCCAGATTGAGCTTCTTGGCGCGTTCCAGGAGAATTTCCTCGATGATCAGCTCATCGACCACGTTGAGCTTCAGGGAAAGCGCCTCTTCCTGGGATGGGGCTTGCGCCTCGGGGTTCACCTGCGAACGGTAGTACTTCTCGGCCTCGTCCCGCTTGATTTCCGTCCCGTTCACCACCGCCCACACGTCCGCCGCGTGGTGCTCCTGCTGCTTGCAGCCCGAGAGCAGCGTCAGCAGCAGCGCCGCTGCGGGCAAGAGTGCTGCGCCGCGAAGAATCGCGCCGCTCTTTCTCTGCCATCGGCTTGCGGGATTCACAGGAAAATTCAAGGTTTTGCTCAGGCTGCTTTTTTCACACGGCCCAGGCGAATACAAGAGGTGCAAACTTTCACCTGCTTGCGCACGCCATTCACCACCGCGCGCACGCGCTTCAGGTTTACGTTCCAGCGCCGCCGCCGGGTGTTGTTGGCGTGGCTGACCACGTTGCCGTAATGCGGCGCTTTGCCGCAGATTTCACACTTCGATGCCATGATAGTGCACTTCCTACGCTTCAAAGGATAGAAAACAAGAACCTTAATTGTACCAGATGCAACACAAAACGCAAAACGCCATGTCTCTCAAGACTCCGGGACTACCCCGATTCGCAGTCATCAAACAATTCGAAACTTACGCCAAAGTTGCACGAATCCCGCCCATCCAGAGGCTTTGTTATACTGAATGGGTCTTTCTCAGGACCAAAACTACGTGAACCCGCTCCGCATATCCATCGTGAAGTACTTGAACACCGCGCCGCTGGTCCGTGGCTTCACTCACGGCCCGCTCCGCGGCAAGTATCAGCTTTCCTTCACCGTTCCGTCACAGTGCGCGGAGGCGCTCCGCACGGGAGCCGCGGACATCGCCATCATCCCCTCCATTGAACTTCAGCGCATCGATGGCTTGGTCGTTCTCCCATATCTTTCCATCGCCTCCAAAAATTCCGTGCGCAGCCTGCTGCTCGTGGCCAAAAAGCCCATTAAGGAAATTCGGCGCATTGCCCTGGACCGCTGCTCTCGCAGCACGCAGGCGCTGGTTCGTATTCTTTGCGCCAAACACTGGCACATTGCGCCTGAATTCTTTGAGGCGGACCCGGATCTCCCGGCGATGCTCCAGCAGGCCGATGCCGCCTTGCTCATCGGCGACCCAGCACTGCAGCTCGCTTTTGCGGCTAACCGCTCGGGGAAGCGCGGCGGAACAGACGTCCCGAGAGGTTCCGGCACCAGCGCTGAAATCGCGAAAACACGTCCGCCCTTTGTTCACGACATCGTCGAAGAGTGGCGCGCGCTGACAAATGTTCCCGCCGTGCTGGCGGTCTGGGCGGCGAAGCGCGAGGTCATTCGGCCGGAAGTTGTCTCTGATTTTCAGCAGTCGCTTGCCTTCGGTTTGCAGCATCTGGATGACATCGCGGCGGAAGCAGCGAAGGAGTTGCGCTTGCGGACGACGGACCTCCGCAACTACTTCGACGAAAACATTGATTACACGCTGGACGAAGAGAATCGCCGCGGCCTGCAACACTTCTATGAGCTGTCCGCCGAATTGGGCTTGATTCCGGAAGCAAAACCGGTGCAAATCGCAAATTTCGAACAGTCGGCAGAACTGGCGGCCGAGCGTCGCACTCAAGAATTATTGAAGTAACGGGAAGGTACCAACGCGTGGGAATCACCAAACAGCAAGCTCTCGACATGCTTCAGTCCGATGACCTCGTCGGCATTGGCATGGCCGCGCATCAGCTCCGGCTGCAGAAAAACGATCCCCGCATCGTCACTTACCAGATTGACCGCAACATCAATTACACCAATTTCTGCACCGAGTACTGCTCCTTCTGCGCCTTTTACCGCCCGCTCGGCGCCAAAGATGGCTACATCCTGCCTTTCGAGGAAATCTACGCCAAAATCGACGAAATGCTCGAACTCGGCGGCACCGGCGTCCTGCTTCAAGGCGGCCTGCATCCCGATCTGCAAATCGGCTACTACGAAAACCTGCTTCGGTCCCTCAAGTCACGCTATCCCCAGGTGCATCTCCACTGTTTTTCCGCGCCGGAAATTCTCTGCATTGCCGAAGTCAGCGAACTCAGTATTCGTGAAACTATCCAGCGCCTGATGGATGCCGGCCTGCAATCCATCCCCGGTGGAGGTGCGGAAATCCTGGACGATGAAGTCCGCGCCAGGATTGCCCGCCTGAAATGCACCAGTGACGACTGGATCGAAATGCACCGCACCGCGCATTCCCTCGGCCTGCGCACCACCGCCACCATGATGTTCGGCTGCGGTGAAGAGCTGCGTCATCGTGTAAATCA